>Ga0073928_10000179_pt1 | contig 151696 bp, 123 predicted proteins | sample PaiPotPPA55metaG_FD_76969 | JGI IMG/M metagenome (GOLD analysis project Ga0073928, IMG submission 76969) | Iron sulfur acid spring bacterial and archeal communities from Banff, Canada, to study Microbial Dark Matter (Phase II) - Paint Pots PPA... ... | reverse complement strand
TCATGCCAGAGGGCACGCTGAAGAAGCGGTGAAGGCTCACACCGAAGAGCACGGCAAAAAATAGCTCGCGATCAAGGAGGAAGACGCTCCTGGGGATCCTCGCATACAAGGCCCTTAAAAGCAGCGGCGGTCTCGGCAATATTCTCGGTGGCGATCAGCACCCCAATCCGGGCACCACGGATCGGCCGGCGTCCCCTGTTCCCAGCAATGCTTCCCCTGTTCCCAGCAATACCGTGGACGCGCGTAAACCCGCTGGAGGAGGGCTCGGCGATTTGCTGGGCGGGTTGTTCAGCGGTGGATCCGCAAAGCCCGGCGGTCGCCGAGAGCGGCGGCGTGGTGCCAGCCAGTCTCACGCACGCTTGACGCCGCACGCCTGATCGCTGATTCGATGGGCGAAGGCAGGAGACGAGTACAGCTTTCACCGCCGACAAGGTCAAAGGACTGGCACGGTCGTTGCGACGGAGACGATCGCCACGGCAGGCCACGATGTTGATCGCGAGACCCGCCGCGGAGATCTGTCTGACGGGGAATGAATTGGAGTTAGGGGCTATACCGCTTCGGTGAGATGATCCGTAAGCGTGAGCCGAGCCCACAAGCGGCCGATACCACCACAATCAGCCCGGCGACGCACTCGCTAGACCTATGCATTCGGGCCAGATGCGACGAAAATCAATGATCATTACTATACAGACACCGCGTAGCCCTGGCGCCTACGTTTAGTGATGATCGAGGCCATGGCCGTGCGGCACATCTGTTCTCTTGCATTGCGCCAGGGCTCCGCTTCGGAAATCATCGACCGGGGCGTCACGGGTGCGGTTTAAGGGCATGAACGCTTTATCAAATTGGCCGGGTAATCGGCTCTTACTTGCCCTGCCATCCCGCAATCTCAAGCGACTCATGCCGGAGCTTGAGCAAATCCGCTGCGAACGCGGGCAGGTCCTCATGGACGCTGATAGCTCGCTCGACCATGTCTTCTTCCCCGATAGCGGTGTCGTCTCGGTGGTCGCGGTTTATGCGGACGGCAGCGTCATTGAGATGGCAACGATCGGTCGGGAGGGTTGCACGGGTATGCAAGCCTTCTTCGGCGCCAAGACATCCTCTGTCAGGCTTTTGGTACAAATCCCGGGCAGCGCAGCCAAGATGTCGCGCGCGGCCTTCGTACGGGCGATGGAGACGATGCCGTCCTTCCGAAATCTCATGTTCGCTTACATTCACGCCTTTCTCGAGCAAGTCCTGGTGTCGGTGGCGTGCAACGGTGCGCACAGCCTCAAGCAGCGGCTGGCGCGCTGGCTGCTCATGATGCGAGACCGCAGTGACGCGGACGCACTGCCGATCACCCAGAGCCTTCTCGCCGAAATGCTGGGTGTTCAGAGGCCAACCATCACGAACGCTGCCCGTGAGTTGGAACGTGCAGGCGTGATTGAGCGCGGACGCCGGGAGGTGACGATACGTGATCGGCAGGGCCTCATAGAAGAATCTTGTGAATGTTATCAGTTGGTTAGAACGCGCCTCGCTTTTCACCTTCCCAAAACATACACATAATAAAAAGTGGACTCTCCCCATCGAATCGGTAATGTACATTACCGACAGGCCATCCCAACCGAGGTATATTTGGCAAACCAGCAGGGTTGATGGCGGGGTCTTCTGGCAAGATCACATTCTCTTGCCGTCGAGGATGAGCCCCGTCATCAGAAGGTGCGCATGAGCCGTTGCCGTGCGCGCAGTTGACCCTCGGGATCGATCCTCGACGCACGGATTCCGGGGTCGGCGGCTGGTTGGTCGAAGGCTCGCCCAACAGCTCGGCGGACAGGTCGAGTGGGAGAGCGGCAACAAGAGAACCATCGTGTGTCTGACGTCGCCTTTGCGTGAAGCCTCGTACGATCCAGGCGCGCGAAGGATACCCTCACGATAAGGAGGGCCTGCTATGAAACGCAAAGGTAAGCTCCCGTTCGATCCCAAACGGTTTCTCGCCAAGGTGGGCAAGGGAAAAACGATATCCAAATACCGGAAGGATCAAATTGTTTTCTCGCAAGGACAGGTCGCGGACGCGGTTTTTTACATCCAGCAAGGCAAGGTCAAGCTCACGGTCGTTTCCGAGCAAGGCAAGGAAGCGGTGGTCGCCATCTTGGAACCAGGTCAGTTTTTCGGCGAAGGATGTCTCAATGGCCATCCGCTGCGCGTGGCATCAACGAGGGCGATGGATGAATGCGTGATTACTCGCTTAGAGAAGGCGACCATGATCGCCACCATTCATAATGAGCCGGAGTTTTCTGAACTGTTCATGACGTATCTGTTGAGCCGGAACAGTCGAATTGAAGAGGACTTGATCGACCAGTTATTCAATTCGAGCGAAAAACGCCTTGCGCGGCTGCTCCTTCTGCTTGCAAATTTCGGCAAAGAAGGCAGGCCGGAGCCGATCGTGGGAAAGTTCAGCCAGGAAACGCTGGCGGAGATGATCGGCACGACCCGATCGCGCGTGAGCTTTTTCATGAACAAATTCCGCAAATTGGGTTTTATCGAATACAATGGAAGGCTGGAAGTCCATAATTCCTTGTTGAACGTAGTTTTGTACGACAAGCCCGAGGTCCGAACGAGGGATGCGAATAATTAGTTAACGCAGAAAAATTCTGACGTAGGAGCTACGCCGTTCATTCCGCCTGTCAGATCAAATCCGTCCCATGAGAAGCAGTACGACGACGCACTATCCAGGCATAAGACGGCCTCAGAGCTTCAGCCGAGCCAACGCACCTTCGATTAGACGCTGACGGTCGCGCTCGCCTTGCTCGGCCATAGCGATAATGTGCTTAGCAAGTATCGTGCGGATGGCATCGCCGCTACCATTCAAGTGAACCCGGACCGCTAGACGCTGCCAAGCGTCGTCTAGCGCGCTGCCGAGAATATGGAGGGTTTCGGGGTTGAATGTCGTGGGCTGTTCACTGACATGGGTCATTTCCGCTCTCCGTGCTGCGGTGCGAAGACTGCACTGAGCGCTAAAACGGAAAGCGCGTCTGTATAGAATTGCTCACCTGTGGATAATTTTCAGTCTGGTTTGAGCTCCGCAGTCTTAGGCGGTGTCAGAATCAGGCCCGCACATGCGGCGGTCAGGTCCGAATCTGGATAGCTTTTGCCCGGCAAGGTGATCAGGTCTACCGGGAATGCTTCGCGCATTTTGTAGGAGTTGTCCTTGTCTGCTGCGAGGGTTGTCATTCGTGCGGCGACATCCGGCAGCCCGCGGAACTTGTCTGCGCAGACGGGTGCCAATACGGCGACGACTGCCCTTTCAGAGCTCATGTTTGCCAATTTGTCGGCCGTATTCCGGCTCATGAAGCCGAAACCGTACGAGAGCAGCAACATACCCACAACCACTCCACCCGCTCCGGTCCACAGAGAGGGTTTTACGACTTCCCAATTGATTCTCATTGGGCGTTCCTCCGGCTTGATTGAAAAGTCTGTTATACGCCCACAGATCGAGCGGAGTCTGAGCAAAATTGCTCACTTGGCCAAATCAATGGCGCGTTGGCAACTTTAACGCTCGTTTCTTTATTCGCATCAATTGGCATGGGAAATCGGCACGACCTCTCCCACCTTTGCCGTGAACCCCGCAGGTGCGCTCTCCTTCGCTACTTGCTTGCTGAGACTCTGCCAAAGCTCATGGCGTTGAGTAGACGACAGTTGCATCGAGCCGAGGATGTGCGAAGAACTGCCCTGGGGGACCCGATTTGCGGCCTATTTCGCCTTGTCGTAGGGATAGATCACATCGCCTGACTTGTACTGGGCCGGCACTATCACGACCTGGGTCGAGAGGTCCTTGAACTGGCCAAGATCGTTGCCCTTGATATGCTGGAACTGGAGCTCAAGCACCCGCGACTCCGCCCACTCGCCCTTGGACCCGAACTTGACGTCACCAACCAGGGTCTTAAACGTAGATTTGCGCATGTAATCGGCGAGCTTGTCGTCATCGAGGCTGTTCGTGGCCGCGACTGCCTGCTGCAAAACCTGAAGCTGGGAGTAGCCCCACGGCGCGATGTGGTAGCCTAGGGCGTCGACGCCTTCCTGCTGCGCCCTGGCTTGATACCTGGTCAGAAACTCCGACATCCCGGGGAAGCTCATCTTCTCGATCGGCAGCCAGTAATCGAAGTTGACGAAACCGTTGAGCAGCGGGCCGAGCTGCATCTTGATCGCGGTCGATTGCAGCCCGACCATGCCGCCGCCGATCATCTTGGGCTTGTAACCGATCTCGTTGACCGCGCGAACCATGCCAACCGAGTCCGGCGGATAGGAGAAGATGACGACGATGTCCGGATTAGCCGCCTGGATCGCTCTCACGACCGGCGCGAAGTCGGTAGTCGCTGGCGGATATCGCTTGTCGTAGATGATTTTGAGGCCAGCCGCTTTGGCGTTCTCGCGCGCGCCTTCGGAGCCGTTTATCGGGAATTCCGCATCAGCCGCCACGATCGCGATCGTCTGCGGCTTCGGGTTCTGCGCGACGGCAATATCAAAGAAGCCCTTGGACTGCGCAGACTTCGGGGTCGGTCCCAACGGGATCATCGAGAAATATTTCGGATAGGCAAACTCGGCATTGACCGCCAATCCGAACAGGCCGATCAGCACCTTCTGCTTCTGAACTACCACCGGCATCGCCGCCGCCAGCATGTTGGTGCCGTATCCGCCGATGATAGTATCGACCTTGTCGACGTCGAGCAGCTTCTCGTAGATGGCGGGGACCGTCGCCGGATTGCTCTGATCATCGTAGTGGATGAGCTTCACGTGGCGGCCGAGCAGCCCGCCATTCGCATTGATATCTTCTTCCCAGATCTTCTGAGCGAGCAGCGCAGACTTGCCGTTGGGAGCGAGCCCTCCGGTTTGCGCGATGCCGTAGCCGATCTTGAGCGGCTCCCCGGATGGGGCCTGCGCCTGCGCCGCCTGCGCGAGCAAGGTAGCGAGGAAGCATGCAGCAATCGTACGCTCTCGTTGTTGTCGAAAGGTCATGACGCGGTCACTCCGTGGGCGGGGAGACTGAAGTGAAAGCTCGCACCTTGGGGCACGTTTGCCGTCGCCCATATACGTCCCTCGTGGTCTTCGACGATCGAACGGCAGATCGATAGTCCCATGCCCATGCCGCTAGGCTTGGTCGTGTAGAAAGGGTCGAAGAGGCGATCGAGACTCTCGGGGTTCAGTCCCGGACCCGAATCTCGCACAGCCACGAGCACCCCGTTGGATGTATCCTCGGCGGTGCTGATCAACAAATGGCGCGATCCCTTGCTGATGTCGCTCATCGCTTCGACGGAGTTCATAATCAGATTCAGGACTATCTGTTGCAGTTGGATGCGATCGCCTCGAATGAGCGGCAAGCCGTTCGCGAGCTCTGTCTGCAACGAGACGCCATTGCGCAGCAACTCGCCTCGCGTCACCCCGATGACCTCAAGGATCGCTTCGTTGATGTCCAACCGATCAGCCCGTGGCGCGGCCTTCTTGATGAGGGCGCGTATGCGGCCAATGACCTCGCCGGCTCGATTGCCGTCCTTGATGATGGCATCGAGGGTCTGCCGGGCCTCCTTGAGGTCCGGGGGCTGCGCGGCGAGCCAGCGCAAAGCGGCGTGGCCGTGGGTGATCATTGCGGTAATCGGCTGGTTGACCTCATGGGCAATCGAGGCCGTCAGCTGCCCCATCGTCGTGACGCGATTGGCGTGCGCGAGCGCCATCTGCGCTTCGCGGTATCGCCGCTCGCTCTCGCGCAGGTTTTCCTCCGCGTGCTTGCGCTCGGTCAGATCGAGCACGAAGGCGACGCCCTGGTCTCGGTTTGCGCCAAAAGTCGCCGCGCCGAGCAGGACGGGCACGCGGGTGCCGTCTTTCCGAAAGTACTCCTTCTCGAAAGTTTTACAGCTTCCCGTCGCTTTCAGCTCCGCCGCAGCGCGTTCTGCAGCCTCGCTCCATTCATCAGGCGTCAGCGCCGTCCAGCGCAGGCGACCCGCAACGAGATCGTCGCGGCTGTACCCCAGCATGTGCAGATAGGCTTCGTTCGCCTCGATAATGCGACCTTCCACATCCCAAATGCAAATCCCGACGATGTTGGAATCGACCAGGCGCCGGACCTTCGCCTCACGCTCCTGGAGATCGCTGTAGAGACGGGTATTCTCCAGCGAGATTGCCGCTTGCGCGGCCAACAGATCCAGGATCGCGATCCGACTCGAGGGGAACGCGTGCGAGGTCAACGTGTTCTCGAGGTAGAGCAGCCCCGTCAACCGCCCTTGTTTGATCAGCGGCTGGCAAAGGATCGACTTGGTTTGTCGGCCGCGCAGATAGTTATCCTCGGAGAAGAGGTTGGGCCTGGAGGCATCATCGAGAATCACGCTTTCGTGCGTTCGAATGACATGACGCACGACGGATTCGGGACAGGTGATCCCGTTAATTCGCTTTTGGCACAGCACGACTTCGACCTGATCGCCGGCGGCCTCGGCTTCCGCCTGAATCAAATAGTCAGCCTCTGCTGGTAGTATCAGAAGACCACGATCCGCGCCTGCGTTCTCAAGCGCAATTCTCATCAGCCGTTCGATCAGCTTGGGTAACACGATCTCGCTGGACACGGCCTGCGAGGCTTTAACGACGCTCGCTACATCGAGCTGCTGAACCGGGGAGCCGATGGTCGCTGTCGAACGATTCCCCTCCGCAGCGGCCAAATGCGGATGAAGCCGGTCGAGTTGCCTCACCTTGCCGTCCGCGCCCCAGCGGAGATAGCAGTACCTAGCGTTGCGAAGATAGGCGTTGGCGATAGTCTCGAAGCCGCGCGCGGCGTAGAACCGCGCGGCCACCTCATGGGCCAGGCCCTCGTTCTGAACGAAGCCATTCTCGCTAGCCGAGCGGATGGCCTGTTCATAGAGGCGCATTGCCTCAAGGTCGCGGCCCTCGATGCGGGCGATCTCTGCGGCGACCAGCGCGTGCTTGTCGGCGAAAGTCGGTGGAAAGCTGTCGGCCCACTTGCACAGTTGCTCCTTGTGCGCCGTCAGGAGCTCGCGCCACTCTTGCTGCTCGTTGGCCGACGCGTTCTCGTAGCACGCTGCTACCGTCAGCGCGGCATAATAGTAGTAGTCAAGCGAGTGAAAAAATGCCTCCGAAGACCAGTGCCACTCCTTTGCCCTCTTGACCGCGGCGAGCCCTGCGCGGTAGTCGCCCGACATGTATCGAGCCTGAACTTTGAGAATCCAATACCGGCTGATCAGGGGGGTCATCCGGTCCGCGGTCAACCCAGCTTCAAAGGTCTTCTCGTCAAATTTCTCGTCGCTGAAAGTGGAAAGACTCGCAGTCTGTCCCCGCAAGTTGCGGATGAGTTGTTGCTGGCAAACGATGCAGTCAGCGGCATCGAAGTATTTCCCTTTGCGGACGAAATCCAGGCAGGTCTCGGATTCTCGCCACACGTCGTCGAGGTGCACTCCCCGGATAAGGAGGTCGGTGACGAGATGCATGCAGCTGTAACAAGCAAAGGCAAGATCGCCCGATTCAGCGCCGGCACGGAAGGCGGCTCGGGTCAGCTCGATTCCGACCTCGATGGGTTGCCTCCAGAGGGCAATCATCTCCATCGAGAGATAGACCCTCGACTTGTAGGCGGCAAACCCGTGTTTTTCAACGAGATCGCAAGCGAGTTTTCCAAAACGATAACCTTCGGCATAGCGCTGGAAGGGTAGGCAAAGAATAACGCCGAAACCCGCGTAGCTAAATGTGGCTGCGTCGCTTATTCCGTACCTGAGGCTCAGATTTACCATCTTGCAGAAATGCAAGTGATAGAGGTTGATGTCGGTATAAAGTGCCGGCCCGGTGAGAAACCCTAGCACGCGCATGGCGGCGCCCATTTCCAGGTCAGTCATCAAGGGCAGGTGAACCAGGCTTTCAATCGATTGTTCTGTCAGGTTTCTCCAGACTATCTCGTACTCGGCCTGGACTTCTTCGCGAGTTGGGTGAGGCGGCATCTCGATGCTGAAGAGGCGCAAGCACTCGAGAGCGGCATCAACACCCTGAGGTTTTTCCGATCTTATGATATGCAGATGTATCTTGAGCCTGTAGGCGGCTGCTTTGTCGACTCTCGACACACCTCTTCGAATCAGCTGATAAATTAGCCGCTCGGCTTCATCGAAATTTCCGCTCAGGAGCTCACACTCCGCGCGTTCAAGACAAAGGGCGAATGCGAGCTCGTACTGACTCGGATCATCCAAGCAGCCGTCCCCTATCAGCGCCATGCCGGCCGCAAGATAGACGCACGCCGACGCATAGGCTGCAGACGCCTTGGCCCTTCGCCCAGCACGCAGGTCGATCGCCGCTACTTGCGCTTTTTCGTCCCGGTCGAACAGCCGTGTGGCGCCCCGATTGAATTGGTTCGCCACATCGAACAGATGCTCGGCGAGCTCGCCTGCCGTCATGCTCGCCAGCAGCGCGCGGCCAATGCGCAGGTGAACTTCAGCACGTTGCTCATCGGGTATCAGCGAATAAGCCGCCTGCTGGATCCGGTCGTGCAGGAATCTGCAAGTGCTCTCCTGGCGGAAGACGAGCCCGGCGCGGACGGCCTCCCAGAGGGCCGTGTGCATCGCCTCCTCTGTTGTCCCGTGAACCAGGGCCAGGGTGGCGACCTCGGCGACATTGCCCAGGCAGGCGAGCTGTTTCAGGGCTTCCTGGGTGGTGGAAGAAAACCGCTTCAGCTTCCCGGCCAGAAGATCCACCACATTATCGGTGTAGCTCTTGGCGCGGATGCGATCCATGTTCCATTGCCAAGCCCGTGTGACTGGGTCGAACGAGAGCAGCCCCTCTTCGGCCAGCGCCGTGAAGAACTGGACCGCGAAGAGCGGATTTCCGCCGGTCTTCTCCTGCACCAGTTGCGCCAAGTGACACACACGCTCCGGCTCGCAATGCATGGCATCGGCGACGAGCTGGCCGATATCGTCGAGTCCGAGAGGCGCCAGCACGATCTGCTGGACCCGCGCTCCGGCTTTGCGGATTGCGCCCAGCTTACGCAGCAGCGGGTGAGAGGGACTGACCTCGTTGTCCCGGTAGGCGCCGACCAGCAGCAGGTGCCGCACTTCGGAGTGCGTGAGCAGATGCTCGAGCAGGTCGAGCGTTGCTGCGTCCAGCCATTGCAAATCGTCGAGGAACAGGGCGAGCGGGTGTTCCGGACGTGCGAACACACCGATGAAGCGCCGGAACACCAGCAGGAACCGATTCTGAGCGTCCTGTGGCGGAAGATCCGGAACCGGCGGCTGCGCGCCGATTATGAGTTTCAATTCAGGGACGAGATCAACAATGAGCAGCCCATTGGGGTCCAATGCCTGCTGCAAACGGTCGCGCCAACGCTGGAGCTCGGCCTCGCTCTTACCCAACAACCGGCGGACCAAGTTCTGAAATGCTTGCGCCAACGTGGCATAAGGGATGTCGCGCTTGTACTGGTCGAATTTGCCCTCCGCAAAACGGCCGCGTGGCAGAACCAGCACTTTCTGGAGCTCGTTGACAACGGACGATTTTCCGATTCCGGCATATCCGGAAACCAGCACCAATTCCGGCGCGCCACCTGCCGCGATTCGATCGAAAGCGGCGAGCAAAGTGTCGATCTCGCGTGCTCGTCCATACAATTTCTCGGGGATAAGCAGCCGGTCTGACGTGTCGTTCTCGCCGAGCGGAAATTCCTCGATCCGCCGCTGTCGTTGCCATTGGTCAAGGCAGCGGCGAAGATCACTCTCGACGCCAGCCGCGGTCTGATAGCGTTCCTCTGCAGTCTTGGCGAGCAGCTTACAGATGATGGCAGAAACAGCGACTGGCACGTCGTCCAAGCGCTCCACCGGCGGCACCGGCTGTCTCGCAATGTGGCAGTGGACCCATTCCATGGGATCCGACGCCATAAAGGGCAAGGCGCCGGTAAGCATTTCGTACAGGGTGACTCCTAGGGAATAGAGGTCGCTTCGGGAATCGATCGAACGGTTCATGCGTCCGGTCTGCTCGGGCGCCATGTAGGGAAGTGTTCCGGCGATGAACTCGGGAGGTTCGGGCGACTGGCGCTCGCGCGGAGCGCGCGACGCGATGCCAAAGCCAGTCAGCCAGACTTGGCCGGTCGCGGGTTTGACGAGCACATTGGCCGGCTTGATGTCCTTATGGATCAAACCACACTCGTGTAACCGGCGAAGTGCAGCCGAGAGGCCGGCGGCGAAGCGCAAGAACTTCCCTGTCTCCACGGGTTGGCCAAGGAGCCGGTCGAGCGGCGCGCCGCCGGGATCCTCAAGCAGCAGCACGGTCCGCCCGTGCTCGCGTACAAGCGCCAGCGGCCGCACCGCTGATCGACCATCCAGCTCATCCCTCAGTGCGTATTCGTGAGCCAGCCGATCAATGAAGCCTGCCGTGGGGTGTTCCGAGGCGGAAAGCACCGCCAAGACAGCCTTACGGTCGCCGCCGCCGTCTTCATGCCATCCTCGGCAGAGGACGCGCTCACCATCCTCGCTCACTACCGCGAGGTCACCAGCCCCGCCCACTCCGAGCGACACGGATAAGTTCATCTGGTGGCTTCCGCGTCAACAGTCAGGCCGCAAGAGTTAGCACAGCGCCCTGGCGTGCTCTCCGGATCAGCTTCCGCCGCATCGTGGTCCGCGCGAGCGTAGCGGCCACAAGAGCGTGTGGCGGCAGCGTAATGATGAGCACGAGCGAAACCCGATGGTCGCGCAGCCCTCACGGAGAACGTTATCTCGCGGCGAGCGCAAAAACAACGAGCGCCGTGGGGACTTTGCGAAGTCCGACCGGGTTGTAGCCGCCTCTCGGTCGACGCGAGTCTAAGACGTTACGGCCACAGAATCCAGCATACAAGGGCAAGCATCAGGCAAGCATCTGGGTGGTGCAATCATAGCCAATCGAGGTTAGTCCTTGGAACGGTTGAACGCCGCCGCGCCGCTTGGCGCGGGCGCGAATCGGAACCTCGGGCGTTCTGCGCAAGACCGCGCCAGGCGGCGGCCTTGGCCTTCGCCTCAGGCCGCGATGCTGCGCGCCGGCGGCGCCATGAATTCCGGGCCGACCGGTTCGGTGATGGTCTCGCGCAGGATCCGATCGATCTCAGCCTTGGCGCGATCATCGAGCCGCCAGCCCGCGACCTCGTCGACCGGCCGCAGCTGATCGGGACGGCGCGCGCCCCACAGCGCCGTGGTGATGCCTTGGTCGAGCACCCAGCGAATCGCCAGGTGGATCACGCGCTTGCCAAAGCGTTGCTGCGCGAGCTGATCGAGTCGTTCCACCGCAGCAAGATATTGCGCGAATCGTGGCTGCTGGAATTTTGGGTCCGTGCGGCGAAGGTCATCGCCCTCGAATTTGCTATCGGCTCGCATTCGCCCGGAGAGAAGTCCTCGGCAGAGCGCGCCGTAGCCGAAGGTCGCGATCTTGTTCTTGCGGCAATAGGGCAGGACATCGGCGTCGATTGCGCGCTCGAATAGGTTGTAGGGCGGCTGCAGCACGTGCAGCGGGGCAACCCGGCGAAACCGCTCCATCTGGCTGACTGAAAAATTGCTCACGCCAATGGCGCGGATTTTTCCCTGCCGCAACAGCGCATGCATTGCCTCCGCTGTCTCTTCGATCGTCACCAATGGGTCGGGCCAGTGGACCTGATAGATGTCGATGTAATCGGTTCGCAGCCGGCGCAAGGAGTCCTCGACCTCGCGCATGATGCGGGCACGGCTGGCATCGCGAAATACTTTCCCGCCTTCCCATGCAAGTCCGACCTTGGTGGCAATAACCGCGCGCGAGCGCAGGTCGGGCTCCGCAATCGCCTTCCCGACGATCTCCTCGGAGCGGCCGAATCCATACGCAGGTGCAGTATCGATGACATTGATGCCATGCTCCAACGCGGCACGGATGGTGGCAACGGACTGGGCCTCATCGGTTCCGCCCCACATCCATCCGCCGATCGCCCAGGTGCCGATCGCGACGCGCGAGACCTTGAGCGATGTGCCGGCAATCTCGGCAAACTCCATGTTGATTGCGGGAGTGTCGGTTTGACGAGCCATGATCATGTTCCTTCATTCTGCTTCAGTTGGCGGGGACTGGCGGGTCAACATGGAGACCCGCTTCCTCGGCCGCGATGAGGCCGAGCGCAGTCCAGTCGAGACCGGCATAGCCGCGGGCGATTCCGGTGATCAGCCGATCTCGCACCACGCTGACTGACGGCATCGGAGCGCCGGCATTTTCTGCCTCGGCAAGCGCCAGACGCACATCCTTGAGTACCAGCGGCATGACGAATCCGGGCGCGTAGCTCTGCCTGACGATCTTGTCGCCATAGATCTTATGCACGCGGCTGCCGAACATCGTGCTGGTCAGGAAGTCGATGAAGAGCTTGGGATCGAGCCCGCGCTTGCGAGCCACGGCAACGACTTCTCCCAGCATCTCCAGCGTGGTGGCCGTCATCATATTACCGAGCAGCTTGATGAGGTTTGCGTGGCCGGGATCGATCCCGATGACGAATGTCTGCTGCCCGAGATTGTCGAAGACCGGCCGGCAGCGCTCGATATCGGCGGCGTTGCCGGCGGCAACGATGAAGAGCTGACGCGCCCTGGCGGCATCCGGGTTTCCGAACACCGGTGCTGCGACGTAACCTTGCCCGTGACGGGCATGCTCGCTCGCCAGCCGAGAGGCCGCGCCAGTGCTGATCGTGCTCATCGAAAGATGAATTGCGCCGGGGGTCAGTCCCGAGGCCAGCCCCTCGATACCGAGGTCCGCACGTCCAAACACCACCTCGTGGACGGCATCGTCGTCCGGCAGCATGCTGATGACGATCTCGCAGTCGAGCAGGCTGGTGATATCCGTTGTGGGCTTGAGCCCGAGCGCTGCGAGCTTGCCCATCTGCTCCGGGCGGCGGACATATGCGATCACCCGCCGTCCGGCGGCGGCGAGATTTGCCGCCATCGCGGTGCCCATGTGACCAAGCCCGATAAAGCCGATGTCCCGCTGCATCGGCCGATGGTTGCTTGATCTGGAGCCGCCTCGTTGCTCCAGCAACGCAGCCTCGGATGCACTGGGGCCGGCAAGCGAAGAGCTCGATTCATCCTTGAGCATGAGGAGCCTCCTGATCAATCCACCCGATTAGCCTCGAACAGGAACCATACGCGCCGCTCGGCCTCGTCGATCCAGTTTTCCAATAAGCTTGCGGTGGCGACGTCGCCGTGCTGGTCGCAAAGATCATGCGTCTCGCGCATGTTCGCAATCAGCTGTTTGTTATCGTCGCGCAGCTCCGCCAGCATATCCAGGGGCGTGACGAAATCTGCGTCGTTGTCCAGGACCCGTTGCAAACGCCTGACGTGACCTATCGAGCGCAGCGTCGTGCCACCGAGCTTCCGAACACGCTCGGCGATCGCGTCCGTGGTGGCGAAGATCTGCTCGCCTTGCTCATCCAACAGGAGATGATAGTCGCGAAAATGCGGACCCGACACGTGCCAATGGAAGTTCTTCGTCTTCAGATACAGAGCAAACATGTCGGCGAGCAGGATGTTCAGGGCGCCGGAAAGATCCTGCACCGCCTTGGGTTTCAGGTCGCTCGGCGTGTGCAGGGGAGCAATCCGCAATGCTTTGGCATCTTGGACGTTCATTTGTCGTCTCCTTCGTAGATGTCGCGCGATTCGAAGCGGGGGCGTGAGCTTGGGCGCATAAGTTCTCTTGGGCGCGCCTGCCATCCCGGTAGCGGCGCGACCTCTTGCTTCCGATTATGGAGGCCGAGGGCGCCGCCGACTTGTGCCGGGTTGCCCTGAATTGTTCAGACGTGCAGTTTTCTGCGGCGGTGAGGCGCAACTTCTGACGCAGTACCTCTAACACCAAGGTATCGGCAGCCTGAGCCGTTTTGATGAGCGATCAAAACGTGTGTTGGATGGAGAAAATTCAGCGCCGTCGATAATTCTCGGGGCAACACGATGTTGCGTCTACGGAGAAGTCCCAATGGCCTTGCAGCTAGCGGCTTTATCGTTCCCTGCCGGGGAAGCAGCCCTTCCCCGTTATCTCAGAGAGATTCGGCAGTTCTCCATGCTGGGGGCGCAAGAGGAATTCATGCTCGCCAAGCGCTGGCGCGAGCACGACGACCGCGACGCGGCGCACAAGCTCGTCACCAGCCACCTGCGTCTCGCAGTCAAGATCGCCATGGGCTATCGCGGTTACGGCCTGCCGATCTCCGAGATGATCTCGGAAGGAAACGTCGGCTTGATGCAAGCGGTCAAACGATTCGAGCCGGATAAAGGATTCAGACTGACCACGTACGCGATCTGGTGGATCAAGGCGGCAATCCAGGAATACATCCTGCGCTCGTGGTCGCTGGTGAAGATGGGCACCACCAGCAATCAGAAGAAGCTGTTCTTCAATTTGCGCAAGGCCAAGGGCAAGATCTCGGCGCTGGAGGAGGGCGACCTGCATCCGGACCAGGTCAAGCTCATCGCCAAACGCCTCGGCGTCACCGAGCAGGACGTGGTGGACATGAACAGCCGCCTCGGCGGCGACGTATCGCTCAATGCTCCCATCCGGGAAGAGAGCGATTCCGGTGAGTGGCAGGACTGGCTGGTCGACGAGACGTCGGATCAGGAGACCCGGCTGGCGGAGGAGGAGCAAACCAAGTCTCGCCTCAGAACCCTCCGTGACGCCTTGTCCGTCCTGAACAAGCGCGAGCGGCGCATCTTCGAGGCGCGCCGGCTTGTCGACGAGCCCATCACGCTCGAGAATCTGGCCGCCGAGCTCGGCGTCTCGCGCGAGCGCGTACGCCAGATCGAAGCACGCGCCTTCGACAAGGTGCAGAAGGCGGTGAAGGTCGCGACGGCGGCGATGGGGCCTTCGCACGCCATTCATTGACCGTTGTGGGGATTAGCTCGCGGAAGAGCAAACGTTTCTTGCTGGGTTCGCGCGAGCATTGCTTTGATGGGAATTCCAGAGGAGAAGCAGATGGAAGGCTCCAAAACGCAATACGCCGACAATACTGCTGCGGCAGGTCTGATCATCCGACAAAAAGAGCCAAGGAATCTGGAGGCTCCCTTCGATCGCATCGACTCGTACCTCACTCCGACGGAGCTGTTCTACATACGCAGTCATTTTCCGATACCAAACCTGGACGTCGCCTCTTATCAGCTACGCGTCGATGGTGCGGTGGGGCGTCCCTTGGCTTTGAGCTACGAGGAGCTGCGCAGCCTGCCGTCCGAAACGCGGGTCGCCACCTTGGAATGTGCAGGTAACAGTCGGGTCTTTCTCGTCCCGCAGGTGCAAGGAGCACAGTGGGAACTGGGAGCAGTCAGCAATGCGGAATGGACCGGCGTGCCCCTTAGAGCATTGCTCGAGCGTGCCGACGTGCAGGAAGATGCCTGCGAGATCGTGCTCGAAGGAGCGGATCGCGGAACGCCCAAAGAAGAACCCGTTCCGCCCGCCCCGATCTCCTATACTTGGAGTGTGCCCCGAGCCAAGGCACTTCAGCCGGAAGTCCTGCTTGCCTATCAGATGAATGGTCGGGACCTTCCGCGGGATCACGGCTTTCCGGTGCGCGCAATCGTGCCCGGACATTATGGAATGGCTTCCGTCAAGTGGCTGACGGGTATCCGTGCCGTACGTGAGCCGTTTCACGGCTACTGGCAGACCTCGGATTATGCCTACTGGGCCTCGATGGATGGAAAGCCCGTGCGGCGCGCATTGGGAGAAATGCAGCTGAAGTCCGAGATCGCGCGACCGCGTGTTTACGAAACCGTGGCGGCGAACCGGATCTACACGGTTTCCGGCGCTGCATGGGCGGGCGAGACCGACGTAACTGAGATCGCGGTGAGCACTGATGGTGGCCAAACCTGGGCCGAGGCGGAATTCCTGGACCCTGTGCGGCGGCATGCGTGGCGGCGCTGGAAATTCGATTGGCTTACACCGAAAGAACCGGGGCAGTACACGTTGCTGGCCCGCGCCAAGGACGCGGGCGGCCTGATGCAACCCGACAAGCACGACCGGAATTACGGCGTCTACGTGATCAATCATCCTCTGCCAATTGAAGTATTCATAGGCCATTCCGCAGGCAACGACGGCGGGCCATGCACATGACTGCCTATCTCCCAATCCGCATTGTCAGCCCAGGCGAATTCGATGAGGGAACGGCACAAACGCCGGGCTCCGTGCGACTGGCCGCGGTAGCGCCGCAGCTCGGCATCGAGTCGACGTTGTGGGGCGGGTTGTTCGAGGTCCAGCCCGGAGCCCGTACAGGGATTCACCACCATGGAGAGCAGCAGACGATCGCATACGTCTTATCCGGCAGATGCAAAGTCCGCTGGGGAGCGAGAGGAGAATTCAGCGCCAGCGCGAAGGCCGGCGACTTCATCCATGTCCCCGCCTTCCTGCCGCACATGGAGATCAATCCATCGGATTCGGAGCCTTTTCACTGGGTCGTCGTGAGAAGCACCCCAACGCCGATCGTGGTGAACCTTCCGGACAATACCTGGCCGGCGGAGCAATCATGAACCGCGGAATGGCCGGCCGCACACTTACTAAAAGCACGCATGGGCGTGTTCAATACCGGGCCCAACGTGCTCACAATGGATTTCAACCCCGGCGACATCGGTTACGTCAAGCGCAACTACGGACATTATGTGCAGAACGTCGGCGACACGGAGCTGCAGTTTTTCGCGGTGTTCAGGGCGCCGCAGTATGAAGAAATGTCCCTATCCGATTGGCTGAAACATTCACCGCCGGAGATGGTGGCCGAGCACTTGAATGTGGACGAGGCGACAATCTCGAGGTGGCCGAGCAACACGCCGCTGATCCTGCCCGCGTGATCGAGCCCGGGGCGATTGATGGCTTTTGCCGAGATCAACGAGCCGAACGTGTTGCCTCCGGTCGCGCGTCCGCCGCGTACGGCTTCGCGCGCCGGCCACCTGATAGCCGGCCAGCGGCTCAGACCTGCTTCGGCGCGCCCCGATAGGCGATCACCTCCGATAGTGCAGCGTGATCCCATAGATCCGGATCGTTCAGAAAATGCGCACGAGCGAATGCGGCTATTGCCGCGGCCAGTGAGCATTGGCGCTTGATGCGCGTGCTTCGTCGACGTTGCTGCAATACCGCTCAAACCACGGCAATAACATCCAAGTCGCGTCCGGGCAGGTGAGCTAGCTTCTTCTACATCTGACACTCAACCATAGGCACCTGCCGTGGAAAGGATACTTCCGTTTCTCTCTCGATTGTCGCGGCGGCGGTTTCTGGAAACCGCTGGGGTAGCGGCCTTGGCCATTGGTTTGCGGCCATCCTCAGCAGACGCCGCGGCAGAAGGCGCATCGATGCATAACGAGCATGTGGCGCTGACTGTCAATGGCCAGCGCCATGCTCTCGATCTCGATCCTCGCGTGACATTGCTCGATGCGCTGCGCGAGCATCTCGGCCTGACCGGCTCGAAGAAGGGCTGCGACCAGGGGCAGTGCGGCGCCTGCACGGTGATCGTCAATGGACAGCGCATCAACAGCTGTCTGACGCTCGCCGTGATGCATGCGGGCGACGAGATCACGACCATCGAAGGTTTGGAAGAGGACGGCGATCTTCACCCGATGCAGGCCGCGTTCGTGCGCCATGACGGATTGCAATGCGGCTATTGCACCCCCGGTCAGATTTGCTCGGCGGTTGCGGTGTTGGCCGAGCACAAGGCGGGTTGGCCAAGCTACGCGACGGCGGACGTCGCGACCGTGCCGGCTCTGACCCATGCGGAGATCGCGGAGCGTATGAGCGGCAATATCTGCCGGTGCTCCGCTTATCCCAACATTGTTGCAGCCATCCATGAGGTGGCCGAGGGAGGCCGGTCATGAAACCGTTTCGCTATGAACGAGCCAACGGCGTCGCATCCGCCTGCGCCTCAGCGGCCAAACCTGCAGCGAAGTTCATCGCCGGCGGCACCAACCTGCTCGATCTCATGAAGCTTCAGATCGAGACGCCGGCGCAACTCGTCGATATCAACGCGCTACCGCTTGGCGGCATCGAAGAAACACCGGAATACGGTCTGCGCATCGGCGCGCTGGTGACGAACAGCGCGCTCGCCGCCGACATGGGCGTGCGGCGCCGATATCCGCTGCTGTCGCGGGCGATCCTGGCCGGTGCGTCCGGGCAGCTTCGCAACAAGGCAACCACCGGCGGCAATCTGCTTCAACGCACGCGCTGCCCATACTTCTATGATACCACCAAGCCCTGCAACAAACGCGCGCCGGGCTCCGGCTGCGCGGCGCTCCGCGGCCTCAACCGCATGAACGCCGTGCTGGGCGTGAGCGACAACTGCATCGCCGCGCATCCGTCCGACATGGCCGTCGCCATGACTGCGCTCGACGCGCGCGTCGAGACCATCGCGCCCGACGGCGCGACCCGCACCATCCCGGTCGACGCGCTCTATCGCGCGCCCGGCGATACGCCGAATATCGAAACGGTGCTAGCGCCGGGCGAGCTGATCCGATCGGTGGTGCTGCCGCCGGCGCCGCCGGGCCGGCAGATCTATCGCAAAGTGCGCGACCGCGCGTCCTACGCGTTTGCCTTGGTTTCGGTCGCCGCCATCGTCGCCTACGACGACAACCGTGTGCAAGCCGCGCGTGTCGCCTTCGGCGGCCTCTCCTACAAGCCGTGGCGATCCACGGACGCTGAAGCAGTTCTCGCTGGCGCCCCGCTCGCGCGCGTGTCCTACGACGCAGCCGGCGCAGCCGCGCTGAAAAACGCACATGGCTACGGCCATAATGACTTCAAGATCCCGCTCGCGCGGCGCACGTTGCGCGCAGCCTTGGCCGAGGCGACCGGAACCATCTGAGGAAAAAGCAACCATGGCTGAAAGCAATCTTGCCGCTCCGGTCGGGCTTCCCCTCGATCGCGTCGATGGCCGCCTCAAGGTGACGGGCAAGGCGCCTTACGCCTACGAATATGCGGCGCAGGGCGCCGCGCTCTACGGCGTCATCGTTACCGCGTCGATCGCCAAAGGCCGCGTCGCCGCGGTGGATGTGCAGGACGCCCAGAGCGCGCCGGGGGTGCGGCTGGTGCTCACCAAAGACAATGCGCCTCCGCAGCACCCGTTCGGCCCGGTCGATCTGCAAGACCGCTTCGCGCGCGCGATGCCGGCACTCAATAACGACGACGTGCCGTACTTCGGTTTTCCCGTTGCCTTCGTCGTTGCCGATACGTTCGAGCAGGCCACCGCGGCGGCCGCGATGGTGCGCGTCGACTATGCCGCCGTGCGCGGCGCTTATGATCTGCACGCGGCTGGTCCCACCGCCACCAATCACAGCCCGATCGACGGCGGTGAGCCGGCCGACAGCGCCATTGGCGATTTCGACAGCGCCTTCGCCGCCGCCGCGGTGAAGATCGACGCGACCTATACCACGCCCTATCAGAATCAGGCGCCGATGGAGCCCCACGCGACGATGGCGGTGTGGGAGGGCCCGAAGCTCACCGTGCACACGGCGGCGCAGCTGACGACGAGCCCGCAGGAAGGCCTCGCCCGCACCCTCAACATGCACAAAGAGGATGTGCGCATCATCACTCGCTATATCGGCGGTGGGTTCGGCAACAAGTTGCCATACTACTTCGAGGCGACGCTCGCCGCGATCGGTGCCCGCGTGCTGAAGCGGCCGGTGAAGGTGGCAATGACGCGCCCGCAGGTCTTCCATATGACCACCCATCGCTCCGCGTCGGAGCAGCACCTGCGCCTGGGCGCGAGCCCCGACGGCCGGCTGACCGCCTACGGCCAGGACGCGCTAGTGCAAACCGCGAGCTTCGATGACTTCGTCGAGCCGGTGATGCTGGCGGCGCGCCAGCTTTATGCCGCGCCCAACCGGCTTACGCGTCATCGTTTGGCGAAACTCGACTTGCCGCGCTCGGATTCGATGCGCGCGCCAGGCGACGCGATAGGCCTCCTGGCGCTCGAATGTGCGATGGACGAGCTGGCGGAACGGCTCAATCTTGATCCCGTGGAGCTGCGTCTGCGCAACGAAACGCAGACCGACCCGGAACACAGCCTACCTTTCTCGTCGCGCCATCTCGGCGAATGCTTGCGCGAAGGCGCGGCCCGCTTCGGCTGGAGCAAGCGCGTCGCCAAGCCCGCGAGCGTGACCGATGGTCGCTGGCTCATCGGTCTCGGAGTGGCGTCGGCGATCCGCGGTGACTTGCTGCGCAACGCGACCGCGCGTGCGCGCCTGCAGCCCGATGGTCGGCTCGTGGTCGAGTTGGCGATGACCGACATCGGCACCGGTACTTACACCATCCTCACCCAGATCGCCGCCGAGGCAATGGAGCTGCCAGTCGAGCGCGTTACCGTCCTGATGGGCGATACCAATTATCCGCCGACCGATGGCTCAGGCGGCTCGTGGGGCGCGGCCACCTCGGGCGCGGCCGTTCTCGCCGCGTGCCGAAAGCTCAAGGCCGGACTCGCCTCCGGCATGACGGAGGCGGAAGGCTCGGTCACGCCTGCCGAGCTTAGCAACCGCTATTCGCATGCCAGCTTCGGCGCGCACTTCGTCGAAGCGGCGGTGCATCGTGATACCGGCGAGGTGCGCGTCCGGCGCATGCTCGGCGTATTCGCGGTCGGCCGTGTCCTCAACGCGAAAACGGCGCGCTCGCAGATGCTCGGCGGCATGACCTGGGGCATCGGCTCGGCGCTGATGGAGGAGAACAGCGTCGATCAGCGCTACGGATCATTCGTCAACCAGGATCTGGCAAGCTACCACGTGGCGGTCAATGCCGACGTCGGCGAGATGGACGTCGTGTTTGTGCACGAGACCGACCCACACGGCGGCCCGCTCGGCAGCAAGGGCTTGGGCGAGCTCGGCATCTGCGGCGCGGGCGCCGCGGTCATCAATGCCATCCATAACGCCACCGGCGCTCGCATCCGCGACATCCCCGCCACCCCCGACAAGCTGCTGGCAACGCTCGAAGCGCTGGACGCTTAGCTGCCTGGCTTGGAATCATGGGCCGTCATGGCCGGAACGGGAACCCCGCTGCTTGCGCAGCGGGGACCCCGTTGTCCCAGCCATCCACGCCTTGGCTGTTGTGGATAGAAACGAGCGGAAGATTCTCGAAGGACGGCCACAAGCGAGGGGTGGCGCTTTCAGATTGGCTCCCCCTTCACGTACACGTACTCGCCGCCGAGCTTATCGACCAAACGATAATCGAGGGCTTGCAGCGCATCGATGATATCGCTGGCCGCCTCGGCCGGAAGCGTGGTGATGATGGCCGGTGCGAATCTTTTGATCGTAGCGGTCGCACCTTTGATTGCCGTTGCCCCGCGGCCGTTCACGTCGAAAAATATCACGTCGCAGCGCGACAGGTTGAGGTTGTCGATGGTCGGCGTCATGCCATCACAGGAGTGGTCGCATGCAAACCTGCCGCCGACCGCAGGCGGCTGTTCGCGGCTCTGGACCAGCACGCAGCTGTCAAATGCCGTGACGTGCCTGAGCAACGTCTGGATCTCGGCGGGCGTTAGTTTATCGGTCAAGGCAATCTTCGGCGCGCTTCTCAGCTCAGTGGAGCCCGGCGGGCGTCCAATCCGTCCCCCGGCTGACATGGATCCCATCCCGGTGGGCGACGGAACTGACGCGCCGGGCCCTCCTCCGGTACAAGTGCCCATTGTGATTCCCGCGGCGCCACCGTCGTCGAACAGCAAGGTCAAGGTCGAGCTCGACGTTCCCGCACTTGATTTGGCGACAGCCAAATCGGCATTTACGAGCGGAGACGTCATGCTCAGCGGCAAAGGGGTGGGCATGATGCCCATCCCGCCGTCAACTTGTACAAAGGCGGAGCCGCAGCCCAGGACAACTACCGTCATCGCGACCATTAACGAGCGCTCCATCGCAGGCTTCTCCTCATCTTTGCAGTTCGTGCTGCGCTGCGGGAAACTACGTCGGTAATGAAAGCTAATTACCCACGCGGACGGGACTTAGGATGGATTGCGGCGATTTAGCCCCTGTTGCCCCGATCAGAGCATGGCGACGAAGCTTGCGGAGCGTATTGGACGTTTCCGCCCGCTTTGAATGCCCTGAGCTCCTGGAGTTTTCGATCGCCGGCTTCCTGCGGGCTCGATTTCATGCTAAACGCAAAATATGAAGCGTTCAAAATCAGCTAAACAGAAGAGGCGGGGACGACCAGCAACCGGCGTGACACCTATGATTGGCCTGCGTCTACCTGAAGATGTCACGAGGCGGCTGGACCAATGGGCGGAAAAAAACAAGGTAACACGTTCCGAAGCCATCAGGAGCTTGATCGAGCTGGCACTTGCGGGCTCGCCGTCCGGCCAGCGAAGCCCGAAGGCCAGATCGAAGGCTCACGACTTGGCCAGCACGCAACTGGACAAGTTGCTGGACCCATCCGCACCCGATGAGGAGCGGCAACAAAGAAAACGGCGACTGCTGAAAGGACCGAAGGAGTTCCAAGAAATTCGTGCCGCTGTTCGCTCGAAAGCCAAAAGCTAAAAGGCAGGCCGAGGCTTGAGCCGGCCCCAATGACGATTGGGCGCCCGGTCAGCTACAGCGCGTTTCGGTGAAGATCGATTCCATAAAACCAATCAGACCGGGCGGATCGAGCTTAACCCACAGAAAAAGAGACCGAGCATGAGAACCGCGCGGGATGCCCTGTACCCGGAGCGGATAGCCATCGAAGCCTTCACCGATGCGTCCGCCGCCGTCGGCCGGCTGCAGGAGATCTACGCGCGCAATACCGGCTTCCTGCGCCATCATCTCGAAGCTTATGCGCGCGGCGAGACGCTTCATTCGCGCATACGTGCCACCTATCCATTTGTCCGCATCACAACGACCAGTTATTCGCGGCTCGACTCCCGCCTCTCTTATGGCTTTGTCTCCGGCCCGGGCGTGCACGAGACCACGGTGACCCGACCCGACCTCTTCCGTGCCTATTTGACCGAGCAGATCGGGCTGCTCGTGCAGAATCACGGGGTTCCGGTCGAGATCGGCGAGTCGGACGAGCCCATCCCGATTCACTTCGCCTATCCGCGCGACATCAATATCGCGGCTAATTTCCCCGCGGGTGATCGGCCATTGCGTGATTTCTTCGACACGCCGGAGCTCGCGGTGATGGACGACGCCATCGTCAATGGCATGCTGCGGGCGTCGCCCGGAGCGCCGGCGCCGCTTTCCCTGTTCCGCGCAGCCCGCGTCGATTATTCGCTGCACCGGCTTTACCACTACACCGGCACCGATCCCGAGTACTTCCAGAATTTCGTAATCCTGACCAACTACCAGTTCTATGCCGATGCATTCGCGCGCATGGGTCGCGAGCGCATGCGCGCGGGGCATTCGAACGGCGATGCTTTCGTCGAGCCGGGCAATGTCATCACCCGCAATGCGCGGCTCGGCGGTGGCGGCCCGGACGGCATGCCGCCGGAGCGCATGCCCCAGATGCCGGCTTGGCATATCCTGCAGGGCGACAGCGGCGGCACCACCCTGGTCAACATTGGCACCGGACCGTCGAACGCCAGAAACATTACCGATCATGTAGCGGTGCTGCGGCCGCACGCCTGGCTGATGCTCGGGCACTGCGCGGGCCTGCGCAATACCCAGACGATCGGCGATTACGTGCTGGCGCATGGCTACGTGCGCGATGATCACGTGCTCGACGAGGAGCTCCCGCTCTGGGTGCCGGTGCCGGCACTCGCCGAGGTGCAGGTCGCGCTCGAGCATTCGGTGAGTGAGGTGACCGGGCTTTCCGGGTTTGAGCTCAAGCGGGTCATGCGCACCGGCACCGTGGCCAGCGTCGACAACCGCAATTGGGAGCTAGGCGACCATGTCGCCGTTATCCGCAAATTGTCGCAGTCGCGCGCGATCGCGCTTGATATGGAGTCGGCCACCATCGCCGCGAACGGTTTTCGTTTCCGCGTCCCCTACGGCACGCTTCTTTGCGTCTCCGACAAGCCGCTGCATGGCGAGATCAAGCTCGCAGGCATGGCCGGTGAATTCTACCGCAAGCGGGTCGGACAACACCTCGAGATCGGTCTCAAGGCGCTGGAAAAGCTTAAGGCGCAGGAAAGGGAACGGCTGCATTCGCGGAAGCTCAGGAGTCTTGCCGAGGTCGCATTCCAGTAGCGGGCGGCCACTGGAAGCGCCGAGCAGCGGTGAAACCCCGCACGCCGGGGTGGCCCGTTGTCTTAAGATACAGAACCCCGCAGGTTTAGAAACGGAAGCGCATTCCGGCCGTGGTAGCGACGTTGTTGCGCACGAGAAAGCCGTTGGCCAGTCCACCATTATCCGAGGTGGACATGACGCCGAGGTAGGTGTCCCACTTCGGTGCAAACTGCCAATCGACGACGCCGGAGATCGCGTTGAACGTGCCTGCGCATTGCGAGTGCTCCATGCCGGAGCAGGGCAAGGGCCCCGCGGCGGGCGTGCCGAAGAAGGAGTTCTGCGTGTAGTGATAATAGGCGGCTATCACATCCAATTTGTCGGTGAGGGAGTATCTCGCGCCGGTCCACATGACCTGGAGGATTCTGTTGCCAAGACCGTTGCGGCCGTAGGCCGTATTGTTGATCTCCGTGTTGTTGAACCTGATGCAGCCCTCGCAAACAAAATCGCCCGCGATATTGGTAAAATCGGTCTGCGGATCGCTGGGCGCCATATACGTAATTCGTTCGTAACCCGCATACAGCTTCAGCCTTTGAATGGAGTATTTTGCCAGCAGCATCACCGCGTAATTGTCGGAGAGCGTGGCGGTGAGCGCCTGCGGCAGGAACGGGGGTATCGGGACCCCATTGGCGTCGTTGCTTCCTGGGCCAAGTGATGTCGCCACGGAATCTCTGACATAGCTGTAGATTGCGTCGAACGAGAGCAGGCCTTTGCCCCAGGTCGGGATATCGCCGCCGGCCTGGATCTGGTAGGCGCCGTTGGAGGCGTTGTTTTGCCGGTACGTACCGAACTGCCACAGCGCCGCCGCCCGGAAGTGGCCGATGGCGATCTTATATTTCAGCGACGTCGTCTGTCTGCAGTTCTCGGTATTGCCACCGCCGCAGGTTATTCCCTGAAAGCCGATTGGCGAGAAGGCGTAGGAGCCGCCCAGCGGATCGTAGGCGAGAACACCGTCGTAGGTGAGCACGTTCTGCCGCAGCGCGGTCAGCGTGCCATAGGTCGGAGAGCTGATGCCGACATATCCTTGGCCGTTGTACCATTGGCCCGCTCGGCTCGTATCAGCCCATGCGGTCTGCTGGTTGAGTGGAGTTCCTACATTCCAATCAGCAGCCCCCGGTCCATTGGAGAATTTGAAGGAATACGGGTCGAAGCCGGCGTCGAGAGCAAAAACAAAGGAGAAGTTCCCGCCGATCGGCTCGGTTCCCTTGATGCCAATGGTTGAGTTGCTCAACCCGTTGGGTGCAAGGCTCCAGAGTGCCGATCTGTTCTGTTTCTGGAGCAGATATGAGGCTCCGACGGAGGAGCGCGGATCGAACGGCGCGCCGTGGGTCTGGTAGCCGCCCCCCATGTCGACGATGCCGTAGACCGTGATGCCCTGCCAGGTCAGCTCGCAGTTGGTGGCAACAAAGTCCCAAAAGTTGGTGCACGTCTTGGGTTTGGAAGCCGTGCCGTCGGCGGCCCACGCCCCTGCGCTGCACATCGCGCCGGCGGCTGCGAGGATCGTGGCAGTAACAATGCCGAGCTTAGTAATGCGAGCCCCCTGTTTCAAACCTGGATAATTGTTACGCGGCAAAGGTCTTTCCACAAGCCCGGATCGGCCACAGTCAGCGCTACATGCAGCCGTGGCAGGAAAATTTAGTTCCATGTGGCAGCTGCGCCACATTGGTTGTAAGGCCAATCGGCTTCGGCGGCGTGGCCGCGTGGACGGGCACAGCAGCAGCAATGACGCCAATGGAATGCCAATACCGCCATTCCTGCCACAGACGCTCACGGCGACGATCTCCGACAACAGCGCCGCGATGCCGGTAGCCAAATACGCCATCGGACGGCTGAAGGTGTACGGCGGTTACGAACGCATCATCTACGTATACGAGGTCTGAGCCATGCCGTTCGCCGAACTGAAAGAAACTTCGCGGCGCGGATTATGACAACCGGCGCAGGGCGCGTGCTTCTGCCGCCATTTCGGACCGGGACCGCGGATATAGTGCAGCTCGGGCCGGTACGGGTCGACCGGAGAGGTCCTTAACCAGCGCCGCTGCCGAGCGACAGTGCCGAGGCTGTGCGCCGCCGTCGGGGCCGCAAGCAGCACTCGCAAAACATACGAGTCTGAAAATGCACTCATCTCGAACCTCCCTTCGCTGCGGCCCAGCTTGATCAGCGCTGAGGCATGGCCTGGTGCGTTTCCAATCAGCCAGGCTCTTCACCTGAAGTTGGCGGTCCGCCGATGCTGCGCTTGCCGAAGGTTGCCGCGCTTGCAGCTTCTTGCCCAAAATCCTCAAACAGATGGCGAATTCTAACCGGAATTACCGCAAGAACGCCCTATCGCGGCAAAAACAACAAAGTGGTTTGGTTCCCAGCTCCATGAGGCATATCCGAATGAGCCATATCCGTAATGGGCATGCCAATGCCAGCAGAGCTGGCGTATTATCGAAGGTCGATACGCTCGCTGTCGCCTGAGACTGGTATTTTCCTGCGGGCATTCCCCACTCCATTCAGGGACTCAACCCGGACGGTTGCGAATTCCTTCTGGTCTTTGATGATGGCGACTTCGACGAGGACGACACCTTCCTGATCACCGACTGGTTCAAGCATACGCCGAACGAAGTGCTGGGCAAGAATTTCGGCGTCGCCGCCTCGTTTTTCGGGCATACGCCAGACCCGAGCGAGCGATACATCTTCCCTGCCCCTGTCCCGGGACCGCTCAGCGCCGACAAGATTGCAGGCGCCCCCCCGTGCCGCAAAGCTTCACCCATCATATGCTGGCGCAGGAACCGATCAGGACAAAGGGCGGAACAGCGCGGATCACCGACTCCAGCGTATTTCCGGTTTCCACCACCATTGCTGCGGCCCTGGTCGAGGTCGAGCCGGGTGGAATGCGGGAGCTGCACTGGCATCCCAACACCGATGAATGGCAATACTACATCGAAGGCGAAGCGCGCATGGGCGTGTTCGCGGCGTCCGGCCAAGCGCGCACCTTCGACTTTCGTGCCGGCGACGTCGGATACGTGCCCTTCGCCAACGGACATTACATCGAGAATACCGGCCCCACGCCGGTACGCTTTCTCGAAATGTTCAAAAGCAGCTACTTCGCCGACGTGTCGCTCGATCAGTGGATGGCGCTGACCCCGCCGGAGCTGGTGAACGCGCACCTGCAGCTGGATCGGCAGGTGATGGAGGCGCTGCGCAAGGCCAAGGCGCCTGTCGTGCCGGCTTAGCTCCCCGGCATCAGCCCCTCCAGGCTGATCCGCGAATCACGCTGCAGAAGTTGCCGCGCCTGAAGGCCGGATCCTTGTCCGCGAGCACGTCGGCCTTCACATTGCCGAACGTCGTGTCCGGCTTGTGCTTGATGCCGTCGTAGAACGCCTGGATGATGTCTTCCTTGAAGCGCTTGGTGCGCGGATGCGCGTGCACGACCGTTTCTCGTTCCGCGTCGCTGTATTCATCATAGGCGAGTCCCAGCACGTCCATCTCGACCCCGGCCGTCACCAGGGCGACAACGGGGTGCATGTGCTGCGGGATGCCGGGCGTCGTGTGCAGAGCGATGGCCGTCCAGACCGTATCGATGTCGTGCTGGTCAATGCCGTGAGTGCGGAGGAAGTCGCGGGCGGTGTTCGCGCCGTCGACCTCGAAGCGCTCGTGGGCGCTGCTGTGCGCAGGGGTCAGGCCCATGTCGTGAAACATCGCTCCCGCATAGAGAAGCTCACGATCGAACTTGAGACCACGATGCTTTCCCGCAAGCGCACCCCAATAATAGACGCGGCTCGAATGGTGGAACAGCAGCGCAGGCTCGGTATCCCGGACGAATAGCGTGATCTCACGGGCAAGTCGCGTGTCGGGAACGCAGATTCCTTCGACCGTGAACGTCTTTTCAGCCAAAAATGCCATTGCGCTTCTCCTGCCGAACGGATTTTGAGGGTAATTCGTCGAGCAAAGCGCGGCTTGTCTAGGATTGCCGCTCTTGAGGTATTCTTGTCGCCTTATGCTTGGCAAACTGAGGCAGCCTGTGACGAAAAGGTCTCGATTGGGTCGATCGACCGGCCGCAGCCGGCGAATGCGTTCGGAGCCCCTTTGACAGGCAGCGCCTTGAGCTCGGTTGCCGCAAGAATGAACAAGGTTCAGCAAAATCGCCGCAACGCTCAACGACCCGACTGACTAGGTGAAAAGGCACGTGTTGTGCGCCGCAGCACGTAGCGCGTCGCACGGTCTGTGACTGATCCGTTTGCGGCAAGGATACGGATCTCAAGATGGGCATCGTTCGATTTGCGCTGAGATTTCCCTACACATTCTACGTCCTGGCTGCATTGATCCTGTTTCTCGGCGTCTCGTCTATCGCTGTCATGCCGAGGGACATCTTTCCGGAGATCAACATCCCGGTGGTGTCGGTGATCTGGCAGTACACCGGACTGAGCACCCCGGAGATGGAGCAGCGGGTCACCACCTACAGCCAGTACGCGATCAGCTCCAACGTCACCGGTATCAAGACCATGGAAGCGCAGACGCTGAACGGTATCTCGGTGCAAAAAATCTACTTCCAGCCCAACGTCAATCTCGACCTTGCCATCTCGCAGATCGTCGCGGCCACGAATGCGATCCGTGCGCTCCTGCCGACCGGCATCCAGCCGCCGATTGTGGTGCAATACAACGCGTCGAGCGTTCCGGTACTGCAGCTCAGCCTCACCTCCGACCGCCTCAGCGAGCAGCAGCTCTACGACTACGGGCTCTATAATCTGCGCCAGCAGCTGGCCCCGGTGCCGGGCGTGACTTTTCCTACCCCTGACGGCGGCAAGTATCGGCAAATCATGGTCGATATCGACCCGCTGAAGCTTCAGGCCAAGGGCCTGACCCCGTTGGACGTGGTGAACGCGGTCAATGCGCAGAACCTGACCTTGCCGTCGGGTCTCGCGAAGATCGGCGATACTCAGTATACGGTGCGCACCAACGCGATGCCCGTGACCATCGCCGACCTCAACAACATTCCGATCAGATACACCAATGGGCCGACGGTATTCGTAAAGGATGTCGGCCAGGTGCACGACGGCTGGGCGGTACAGCAGAACATCGTCCGCACCGATGGCCGGCGCTCCGTATTGCTGAGCGTCATCAAGAACGGCAATGCCTCGACCGTCGCCGTGGTCAACGGCGTCCGACAGGTCCTCCAGATTGCCCGCGCGGCAGCGCCGCCCGGGTTGAGCATCAACGAGCTGTTCGATCAGTCGAAGCTCGTCACCGCATCGATCGCGAGCGTGGTTCGCGAGGGGGCGATCGCAGCCGGGCTCACCGGGCTGATGATCCTGTTGTTTCTCGGCTCATGGCGCTCGACCCTGATCGTCCTGATCTCCATCCCGCTGTCGATCCTCACCTCCATCGTCGTCCTCCACTTCCTCGGCCACACGCTCAATACAATGACACTGGGCGGCATGGCGCTCGCGGTCGGCATCCTGGTCGACGACTCGACCGTGACGATCGAGAACACCCATCGCCTGCGCAGCGAAGGCATGAACCTTGCCGCGGCGACGCTGCACGGCTCCGCCGGTATTGCGGTGCCGACCATGGTCTCGACTCTGGCGATCAGCTGCGTGTTCACATCGGTAGTGTTTCTCGAAGGGCCGGCGAAATTCCTGTTCACCCCGCTCGGGCTCGCGGTCGTGTTCGCCATGCTGGCGTCGTATGCTCTCTCGCGGACGTTGACGCCGGTCATCATCGGCCTCCTCCTCGAGGGCGAGCATCACGACGGGACAGGCGAGTCAGGCAACTTGTTCGCGCGGTTTCACCGCGCCTTCGAGCGCGCGTTCGAGCGGTTTCGTCAGGGATACGTCCGGGTACTCACGATGCTGCTCAAGCGTCGGGTCATCATCCCGCTCGTCGCGGCGCTGATGCTCGCGTTGGGAGCCGTGATGCTCGTGCTCGTCGGCCGCGACTTCTTCCCGGCCATCGACGGGGGGCAGATCAAGCTCCACGTGCGCGCACCGGCAGAGACCCGCATCGAAGCGACCGAGCTCATCTTCCAGGAGGTCGAGGACAAGATCCGCGCGGTCATTCCGGCGGGCGATCGCGACCTCATCGTCGACGACATCGGCGTGCCGCAGCGGGCGTACAATCTCTCGTTCACCGACGGCTCGACCATCAACGTCAATGACGGCGTGATCCTGGTATCGCTCAAGGAGGGACACGCGCCGACCGCCGGCTACGTGCGCCGGCTCCGCGAGGTGCTGCCGGCCGCCTTTCCGTCCGTGACTTTCTATTTCCAGGCCGCAGACATGGTCACCCAGATCCTCAATTTCGGGTTGCCGGCTCAGGTCGACGTTCGGGTCGTCGGTCGCGACCGTGCCACCAACGTGCGCGTGGCGCATGAGCTGCGGCGCCGCATCGCGGCCATCCCCGGCATCGCCGACGCGCACCTTCAGCAGGAGCTCGATGCGCCGGCATTCATGGCGACGATCGACCGGTCGCGGGCGCTGCAGCTCGGTCTCAATGCGCAAACCGTCGCCACCGACCTCAACATCAGCCTCAGCTCCTCGGAGCAGGTCACTCCCAATTTCTGGACCGATCCGGCAAACGGGATTCCGTATTACATCGCGGTCCAGACGCCGGAGCATCTGCTGAGCTCCCTCGGCGAGCTCAGTAACACGCCGGTCTCCACCGCAATCGCGTCGAACGGCCCGCCGGTACCGGGCCTCCTGAGCAACGTGGCGAGGTTCCAGCGCGACAGCGTTCCGACCAACCTGAACCAGAGCAATATCCAGCCGGTGTATGACATCTATGCCAGCGCGCAGGGCCGCGATCTCGGCAGCATCTCGGGCGAGATCGGCAAGATCGTCACTGAGCTCGGCAAGGAGCTCAAGCCCGGCAACACCATCCAGGTCATGGGCCAGATCCAGAGCATGCGCGATTCCTTCCGCGACCTCGGCATCGGGCTCTTGTTTGCTGCCGTGCTCGTCTATCTGCTTATGGTGGTGAACTACCAGAATTTCGCCGACCCGTTCGTGGTGATCCTGGCGCTGCCGGCGACCTTGTGCGGGATCGTCACCATGCTGTTCATCACCGGCACGACGCTGAGCGTCCCCTCGCTCATGGGCGCGATCATGGCGGTCGGCGTCGCCTCGGCGAATTCCATCCTGCTGGTCACGTTCGCGCGCGAGCAGCAGCTCAACGGCAGGCCCGCCTTCCGGGCCGCCATCGACGCCGGCCATACCCGCATTCGTCCGGTGCTGATGACGGCAGCCGCAATGATCGTCGGCATGATCCCTATGGCGATCGGCGGCGCCGGCGAGGAGCAGAATGCGGCGCTGGCGCGCGCCGTGATCGGCGGCCTCCTGTTCGCCACTCCCACCACCCTCCTGATTGTCCCCTATCTTTTTGCCATGCTGCGCAAACGCAACGACGGCGTCCAAGCCTACGGCGTGTTCGAGGATCTCCCCGATGCATGATCCTCTTGTCCGCGATCGGAACGATGCGGTGGTGCGGGATCGTCAGGACGCGCCCGCGCTCGACCGCAACGCCGACTACGTGCCGAAGCATCGCCGGCAGGTGCGCGGCCGATGGGGTGGGCGCCTGTTCGCGGTTGTCGGATTTCTGCTGCTCACCGGCGGCCTCGCGCTAGGAACGTGGGGACACTATGCGCGGCAGCACGAGGTTGCGGCAACTGCCAGGCAGAACCGTGATTTCGTGCCCAGCCTGCGTGTCGCCGCGGTCGAGGCAAGTCCCGGCATCATGTCGGTCAGCTTGCCGGGCACGACGGCCGCATTCGCGGCGGCGAACATCTTTGCCCGCGCCACCGGCTACATCGCCAAGCGCAATGTTGATATCGGCGATCGCGTCAAGAAGGGCGAGCTGCTGGCGGAACTCGCCGTGCCCGAGGTCAATGACCAGATCTCGCAAAACGAGTCCACGCTCAATCAGCTCAGGGCGGCGCAGGAGCAGGCGGAGGCGAACCAGAAGCTCGCGCAGGTGACCTGGGACCGGGACCGGCCGCTTGTGCGGGACGGCTGGGTGACCCAGCAGCAGGGCACGATTGATGTCCAGACCCTTAAGGCGAACGAGGCCGCGGTTGCCGTCGCGCAACATAACGTTGCGGCGCAGGAGCAGCTGATCAAGCAGCTCCGTCAGAGCCTGGATTATGCCTCGGTCGTCGCACCATTTGACGGTATCATCACACAGCGGAACGTCGACGTCGGCAGCCTGGTGCAGGGCAACGTTACCGGCGGCACCTTCATGTTCGAGATCATGCAGAGGGACGTGATCCGCGTGTGGGTATACGTCCCGCAGGACGCGGCCTTTGGCGTGAAGCCCGGCATTGCCGCCATCGTGCGCGTGCCTGAAATCCCCGATCGCAAGTTCGCCGGCAAGGTGACCCGGACCGCCGATGCGCTGCAGAGCGGCACGCGCACGCTCTTGACCGAGGTCGATCTGCCCAATCCCGACGGCGCGCTCTCGGCCGGGATCTACTGCACGGTGGAGCTCGACATCCCGCGCAATGCAGCGTCTTTTGTCGTGCCGGCGCAGGCCATCATCTTCAACAGCAACGGCCTGCAGGTGGCCGTCGTCAACAACGGCAAGGCGGAGATCCGCAAGGTGAGAGTGACGCGCGATTTCGGCACGCAGGTAGAGGTGGACACCGGGGTCAAGGCGGGCGATCAGGTGGTCCTCAACCCGCCGGTCGACCTCGTCGACGGCAGCCCGGTGCAGGCGCGCCCGGCCGACGCCGTGGCGACGAAGTAGATAGACATGTCGCGATAGGCGATCACCTCCGGAATTCGCGCAAGATCGGGCCAATCGCAGCAAGAACGCCAAAGCTATTCTCCGCGAGATCGGTAGTGTTGAGCCACCCGGTTGGCTCCCCCCAGCCCCCCTCCCCCGAACCGGGTTTGGCCGCGACCGGTCTCCGCTCGGCGGAGGCCGGTCGCACTCTTTAGGTTCGGGTAAGCGCACGATCGCTCCGAAGAGAGCAATTCGGACAAAGTCAGTTTCTGGCGGAAGACTATCTGTGCTGTACCGGAGGGCGGGACTGACCGCAGAATGAGGAGCAACGATCATGAAGCGGATATTTATCGTGCTGTTAGGGACGGCTTGCGCGCTAGGATCTACATCGGCGTTTGCACGCGAAGGCTTTGGTCAAGGTGGCGGATTTGAATCCGGATTTAATCGTGGCGCGGTTATGCGGGATCCGGGGCTGTTCGCCCCTGTGCCTCCCTCGGTACCCACGTATCAAAGCCGGATCCCGGCCCCGCTCCCGCCTCCCCCGAAACCGCCGGTCATCAACGGACCATCATCGCAGACGCCGTTCGGTGGGTAGGGGGCTCAGCAGCCCAATCCTTCCGCGAGGGGCTCCGGAATGAAGGTACCGCGCGCGCCTTCGTTGATTGCGGCGGCTGCGATCGCCGTCGCACTTGGCGCAGACGCGTCGCGGGCGCAGCCGGCTACGCAAGAGAGCAGCACGGTGCTCTCGCCTCAGGCATTGGCGGAGATTGCGCAGGTCGAGGCTGAGATCGACCGCATCGAGGCGCAGAGCATCGAACGGCTCAGGCAGCCGCCGGACAATCAGGTCCAGCAAGTCGAGCTGCTCGGCAAGTTGATGCTCTACGACAAGCACCTCTCGGTAAATCACAACCAGGCCTGCGCCTTCTGCCATATGCCGGAGACCGGCTTCACTGGTCCGGTGTCGGAGCTCAACCGCACGACCGGCTCGTATCCCGGCTCGGTGCGCACGCGTTTCAGCGACCGCACGCCGCAATCGCATGCCTATGCGCCGCTCGCGCCGGTGCTGCATTACAATCCCGGTCAAGGCGATCTCGTCGGCGGCAATTTCTGGGACATGCGCGCGACCGGCCGCAGATTGGGCAACCCGGCCGCGGAGCAGGCGCAAGGGCCGCCGACCAACCCGGTGGAGATGGGACTGCCCGACATCGCCTGTGCCGTCCATCGCGCCTCGCAACGGCCCTATCGCGCGCTGTTCGAGACGGTGTGGGGAGCGCAGGCCTTCGCGCTCGCTTGGCCCGACGATGTGGAGCAGGTCTGCGCCCGCCCCGGCCCACCGCCCAGCAGCGATCCTTTGCCGGTGCATCTGAGCTCGGTCGATCGTGGACGCGCGATGGCGACCTTCGATCAGATGGCGCAGTCGATCGCGAATTATGAGGTCTCAGCCGAGGTGACGACTTTCACCTCCAAGTTCGACGCGGTGCTCGCAGGCAAGGCGCAGCTGACACCGCAGGAGCAGCAGGGATACGACCTCTTCCGCGGCAAAGCGCAGTGCAATGCCTGTCACCGTGACGGCGGGCCTGGCGAGGACCCGCTGTTCACCGATTTCACCGCCAGCAATATCGGCGTCCCCGCCAATCCAAGACTTCCTTATTATGCGGAAGGCCGGCCCGATGCGTTCGGCTATGTCGCCAATGAAGCGGGCCCCTCGTTCGTCGACGGAGGCGTCGGCCGCTTTCTGCAGCCGCTGAGGCAGCCTCCGCTAAGTCACCCTTCGGCGGTGGATGCGCGATGGCGCAGCCTCGCTACCGACAATCGAGGACGATTTCAGGTTCCGACTCTGCGCAATGTGGATAAGCGGCCGTACCCCGCCTTCGTCAAGGCCTACGGGCACAACGGCTATTTCAAGAGCCTCAAGGCGATCATGCATTTCTATAACACCCGCGACGTGCTGCCGCGATGCCAGCCGCATGATCCCGGCGAGGGCACGACGTGCTGGCCTGCACCGGAATCGACCGAGAACCTCAACACCAAGCGTGTTGGGCATCTCGGCCTGTCGGATGCCGAGGAAGATGCAATCGTGAGCTTCATGCAGACGCTGACCGACGGGTTTTTCCCGCGCACTCAGCAATAGGGTTCGACCATCACGTGGGCCGTGCGGCCTCCTCCCCAGAGCACCGGCATCTGGATGGAGACGCCGCATGAACAAGCTCCGATCATCATCGCGTCGCCAGCCCTTGCCCAGTCGTACGATCCGGACATCGGCTCCGGCAACATTGCTCCGCCAGCTACAACCCGGACAACTCGTGTGCTAGCGACAATCAACTTTTGGTATCTTGACCTTGTAACGAAAGTCTGCTATGAGTCGCTAATCTCTGAAAGCTGTGAGAGAAGCCCGGCCCGGCCTCCCGCGCTGGGCTTTTTTGCTTGGCCAATCGTCCGTCTGCTGTCTGGTCGAGCGGGGACGCGCCGATGAGAACATCATCTTTCGCTGGGAGTGGTGATCGCGACGTTCGGTCATGAATCACTGGTCATTTCCCTGTTATTTCCCTGTTATTCCCTGTTCCGGATCCTGCCGTTTCGGCGGATGTCATTGTTTATACTCACTTTTTTGCAGATTTTGGCTGTTGCCCCGCCCCCTTTACAGGGATTTACAGAGGAAGCCAGCGGGGCTGGTGCTGTGGGTGCACCGGCTGCTGCACGAGGGGTGGCGCATCGGCGCGTTGCCGAACGAACCCAAGCCGGATCATGGTTTTCGGCAAACCCGAGCGCGCTGCGACGCGTCTCGAAGCATGAGGACCGCAAGTCGGGTCCATCCGACTTGCGCACTGAAAAGCGATCACCACCGATCCGGCTTCATCCATTCTCGAACCGGGCGGCCCTCGTACGTGCCGCCCTCGCAGTAAGGATAGCATTGCCACGATCCACCACCGGAACCGCGGCGGACGCGAGTCTGGTAGTAGTCGGACGCCGACCGCCGCGCGGCATCAGCCGACGTGACGAACGCGGTGCCGGCGATGAGAGTGGCAAACGTCAGAGCTGCAATGAAGGCTTTCATGAGCGTTCTGCCTTTTGGAAAATTCTACATCGTGTGCACGCGACCGGAGTTAAAAAGGGCAACGGGCCATTCGCGTGTCCGCGTATGTAGTATTCGATCTGAAAGCTTCCTGCTCTTGGCCCCGTTATCTGCTGTAACTTTGTCGTGAAAACCCCGCTCGAATTGCACGCTCCTCTCCACCGTCATGCGCGGGCTTGACCCGCGCATCCATCTTCTTGCGAAAAGGATGGATTGCCGGGTCAAGCCCGGCAATGACAATCGATCCAATATGACCGAAAACCCGCTATAGCCCCGGCAGTGTTTTATTTCCGCCAGGCGTAGAACGATTCAGCAAGCGCCGAAAATCAACAACAATTTCACAAAAGCGACAGCACGGCATGGCGCCCAAATAGCAGCGCATGGCGGTCCATTACCCGCTCTCCGGACAAGGGAGCGCAACCTGCACCCGACAAGGAGGTTCTCATGTTGCGTAAGGCTATAATGCTCATGGCTTTATCGCGTAAGACGGTGGCCGCGATTGTTGTGGCGACTGCGGTCGGTATCGGCGGTACCGCGCTCTCGACCGCCGCGCTCGCTCGTGGCGGTGGTTTTGGCGGCGGTCATTTTGCGGGCGGCGGCCACTTTGGCGGCGGCTTCCATGCGGGCCGCATGGCCGGAGGCTTCGGCGGCTTCCATGCAGGTCACGAGCATGGGGGATTCCGCCATGGTTTCGGCGGCTACGGCTATTTGCCGTACGATTGTCAGTATCCCTACCGCCACACTTATCCGGAGTGCTATTAGATCGAGGGCGCCAGCCACTCCGTCCACCGATCTTACCCAAAAGAAGTGGCTGCACCGATTGAGCAGGCCGTACAGCATGCGGTTGACCAAACATGTGTTTTCAGGGAGCACCGAATGAGCTCGCTTATTCGTCCTGTGGCGCTTCTTGGAGCGACTACGCTCGCGCTCGGGTTGGCGGCCGCAACCGCGCTCCGCGCCTCTGCCCACGACAGCTCGCCGTCGGTGGCAGACATCTGCACGCCAATTAATTCCGACTTCAGCGAGGAAGCACCGTTTTTGGCAGAGAACGACGCGGCCATGACAAAAATGATGCGTGACATGACGGTGCAGCCCACCGGCGATGTCGATGTCGACTTCGTTGCGATGATGGTGCCGCACCATCAGGGCGCCATCGACATGGCGATTGCGGTGCTTCGCCATGGCCGCAACCCGCAAATAAGGCGGCTCGCCCAGGAGATCATCGTTACCCAGCAGCAGGAGATCGCTGCGATGCGGCTTGCTGTCGGCCAACCGCTGCCACCATCCCTGCCCGCGCCGGACCAGGTGCCGCCCGCAGGACAGGTCGATCCCAAATCCGGCAGTCCCGCCAAGCCATAAGGAGCCGTGACATGACACCGAATTCGATCCTGAGGATCCTGCTGGTTACGACTGCTCTCGTCGGCGCGCCGTGTGCCTGGGCAGGACAGGCGCCGGCGGCGGCCACCGATCCCGACATCCCTATCAGCCATCGCGACCGCGTCTACTCCGCGGAGCAGTTCTCGAACACCGTCTCTGTTACTGATCCCGTCGACAACAAGCTCCTCGGCGCTATCCACCTCGGGAGCCCGCTGCCGGCGAGTTTCAGCCCGCTTTATACAGGTCAATTGCTGGTGCACGGCATGGGATTTTCTCCCGATCACCGTACCATCGCCGTTGTTGCGATCGGCTCGAATGCCGTGAACTTCATCGATACCGCGACCAACGCCGTCAAGCACGTAACGTATGTCGGGCGTTCTCCGCACGAGGCGTTCTTTACCATGGACGGCAAGGAAGTCTGGGTGACCGTGCGCGGCGAGAACTACGTCTCGGTCCTCGACGGCGCGACCTACGAGGAAAAGTCGCGGATCATTGTTCCCAACGGCCCAGGCATGACGATTTTCTCGCCCGACGGGAAATATGGCTATGTCTGCTCGTCGTTCACTCCCGAAACCGACGTCATAACCGTTGCCGACCACAAGATCGTCGGCAAGGTCACACAGGCCAGCCCGTTCTGCCCGAACATCGCCGCAACGCCGGACAGCTCGCAGGTCTGGTTCACTCTGAAGGATACCGGCAAGACCCAGGTGTTCGATGCGCAAGCGCCTTTCTCTGTCTTGAAGACGCTCGATACCGGCCCGATCACCAATCACGTCAACATCGTGCACAATGCCAACGGCATGTTCGCCTATGTCACGGTAGGCGGGCTCAATGAGGTGCAGGTGTATCGCACGAACGATTTCTCCAAGGTGGCGACCATTCCGGTCGGCAAGCTGCCCCATGGCATCTGGCCGTCCGGCGACGGCACCCGGGTCTATGTCGGCCTCGAGAACGAGGACCGTCTCGCCGCGATCGACACGCTGGCAAACAAGGTGATCGCGAACAGCCCGATCGGCCAGGCCGCGCAGGCCGTGGTCTACGTGCCCAACGCCGTTCCCGAGGGGCCCGGGACACAAGGGCTCAAGCCGCTTGGAATTGCCGAACAGTCCACGCAGCTGTGGCTCGTGCCGCCGGGGCGCAAAGGGATTGCGGGCGGCAAACAAGCGCCTACCAGCGTTTCGCTGTCCGACCAGGGGCTGGTGCAAGTGCTTGAGGCCGCGGTCACCGGATTGGAGCCGGGACAAACGTATGTGCTTGCGCTTGCGAGCGAACCATCGGGCGCGGGTGTCGTCGAGCCGCTGCAGACATTCAAGACCAACCCAGCCGGCGCGGCCATCGTCAATGCCATCGGTCCGATCCGCCAGGTCGTGCGGGGCGAGGACAAGATCCAGCGCCGCTATCTGGTGATCGTTCCAGGCACCGTCGGGAAACTCGGTGCACCGGTGCAAGTGCAGGCGGAATGATTGAAGCTTCCCCGTTTCGAGGCACATCAACAATGGGTCCTCATGAAACCAGAGCAAGGTCTTCCGCCGATAGTTAGAGCCGTCACGTTGATCGCAGCGATGTGCCTATGTGGAGCGCAAGCAATGGCCGCAGATGGATTGACAACGCTGCCGAGCAGCACCGGGCCGAAGGAGACGATGAACAGATTTGAGGCCGCGGTGAAGGCAAAAGGCATGACCGTATTTGCCCGCGTCGATCATGCGGCGGGTGCTGCCGCGGTTGGCCTGCCGTTGCGCCCGACCGAGGTCCTGATCTTTGGCAATGCCAAGGGCGGCACGCCGCTCATGCAATCGATCCAGACGATCGGAATCGATCTGCCGTTGAAGGCGCTGGTCTGGCAGGACGGATCGGGCAAGACATGGCTTTCTTACAACGACCCGAGCTGGCTCGCGAGGCGGCACGGACTGGGACCCGAGGTCGACGCGACGGTTGCCACCCTGACTGGCGCGCTCGATGCGATGGCGAAAACGGCAACCGCGTCTCCGTAACAATAATGCATGTGCACAACCCTCAAGGAGCAGATCAACGCAGACCTGTTGGCCTTTTGCAGGGGCGGACCTTGAGACCCGCCCGTAGCGTCGTGCCGGGAACGAAAGCATCTACTTGAATGTTGAAGGTCCTGAATGTGATTATGGGCGCTCTTAACAATCTTTCCCACTGACCAGAGGACAGGTGAAGCGATGACCACGAGCGAAGCGAAGACGCGTCGAAAGGCAGCCCTCGACACCCCGACGGACCTCACGAACAACGCCGTCCGGGATATTTCCGGGGCGCTCAATATCCTGCTTGCGGATATGTTCGCGCTCTATCTCAAGACGAAGAATTTTCACTGGCACGTCTCGGGCCCGCACTTTCGCGACTATCATCTGCTCCTGGACGAGCAGGCCGAGCAGATCTTCGCCACCACCGACGACATTGCCGAGCGCGTGCGCAAGATCGGCGGTACGACACTGCGCTCGATCGGGCACATCAGCCGCCTGCAGCGCATCCTGGACAATGACGCCGACTTCGTCACGCCCTTGGACATGCTCGCCGAGCTGCGCGACGACAACCAGCAGCTGACGGCGCGCATGCGCGAGACCCACGACCTCTGCGGTGAGCAGAACGACGTCGCCACCACCAGCCTGATCGAGACCTGGATCGACGAGGCCGAGCGCCGCACCTGGTCCTGTTCGAAGCCAGCCGGCGCAGCGAACGCGGCGCCTGATTGCAGGTGATGGCGAGCATGTTATCAACGGTATTGTCAATGCGCCGCCGCATAGGAGTTGACCTGTTCGATCATCGCAGCCTTTTCGCTTGAATCCAGAAAGCTGGCCTCGAACGAGTTACGGGCGAGCGCGATCAGCTCTTCCCGCGTGAGCCCAACGGCATCCCGGATCGCAAGATAGTTCTCGTTCACGTATCCGCCGAAGTAGGCCGGATCGTCCGAGTTGACCGTGGCGAGCAGCCCTTTCTCCAGCATTTGGCGGATCGGGTAGCGGGCAAGATCATCGATGACGCAGAGCCGGAGATTGGACAGGGGACACAGCGTCAGCGGTATTCTTGCCTCTGCGAGGCGTGCCACGAGCGCCGCGTCGTCGAGCGAGCGATTGCCGTGATCGATACGCGAGACATGAAGCACGTCGACCGCCTCACGGACATATTCGGCGGGCCCCTCTTCGCCCGCATGCGCTACGGCCAGAAACCCCGCATTTCGCGCGCGTGCAAACGGCTCTTTGAACTTTGCCGGTGAGTTGCCGATCTCGGCCGAATCGAGCCCGACGGCAGCGATGCGCTCCTTATAGGGGAGAGCCTCGTTCAGGGTCGCCATGGCATCCTGGGCCGTCAAGTCACGCAGAAAGCAGAGAATAAGCTTCGAGCTCACGCCCAATCGATCCCGCGCATTGCGCAGCGCCTCATCGATGCCCGCGATGACGTCGGCGAATCGCACGCCTCTTCGCGTGTGCGCCTGCGGATCGAAGAATACCTCGGCATGCCGGACATTCTGCAGCCTGGCCTTTTCCATGTAGGCCCAGGTCAACTCATAGAAGTCGCGCCGCTGCCGCAGGACATTGGTTCCTTGATAATACAGGTCCAGAAATTCCTGGAGGTTTTGGAACGTATAGGCTGCCCGGAGTGCATCGACGGACGGATACGGCAGAGCAACGCCGTTGCGACGGGCAAATTCGAACATCATCTCGGGCTCGAGCGTGCCCTCGAGGTGCAGGTGCAGCTCCGCTTTCGGCAGCCCTTGTATGAATTCCGCGATCGCGCTCACTGCGTATATTCCTACAGCACATTATTGCGCTAGATCAAATTCATCTCCAATATCTGCGCTAACTGTTGCACGTTTATGTCGAGGCGGCGAAGACGGTCACGTCATTTTGATGGGCAACCTGATCAAACCCGAGCGCGGCATTGCCGCGCCCAAGCTGACCAAGCTCTTTGACGAGAAGGAAATCACCGCTCGGGTCGAGGAGCTTGCGCGGGCGGCCGCTGCTCGCCTCCCCGAAAACTTCATGGTGGTGGGCTTGCTCGTGGGCAGTTTTGTCTTTGTCGCCGACCTGGTGCGCGCGCTTTACCGCGTCGGCTGCAATCCGAGCGTCGAGTTCATGCGGCTGAACAGCTACGGGATCGGACGCGAGAGCTCAGGGACGGTGCGGCTGATCGGCGAGCTCGAGCTCGATCCGGCCGGCCGAGCCGTGCTGCTCGTGGACGATATCGTCGATACCGGGCGTAGCCTTCTCTATGCGCGCGATCTCCTGCGGGACAAGCAGGCATCAAACATCCTCACCTGCGCGCTGGTGGACAAGCCGAGCCGCAGGGAACTGCCGATTGAGGTTGATTTTGTCGGTTTCACCATACCCGACGTTTTCATCGTCGGTTATGGCATCGACTACGCACATGACTGTCGGCATCTGCCCTTCATCGCCAAGATCGATTAGTCCCAGAGATTCGCCTTGGCAAGATCAATGAGATCGTCGCCGCGGCCGCCCATGACGGCCTTCAGCATGTAGAGCGTAAATCCCTTGGCCATCTCGACCGTAATGCTGGGCGGAATGGGAAGCACCAGCCGGCTCACGACCGCATCAACCAGAACCGGTCCGTCGTGAGCCAGGGCATCTGCGATGCCGCTCTCGACATCTCGCGGATCCTCGAGCCGTATTGCCCGCACGCCGGCGGCTTCCGCCATCGCCGCAAAATTGGGATTCTTGAGCGTGGTACCGAAATCCAGAAACCCCGTTGACTTCTGCTCGATCTCGACGAAGCCGAGCGTACCGTTGTTGAACACGACGACTTTTACCGGCAGGTCGTGCTGGACCAGCGTCAGGAAGTCGCCCATCAGCATCGCGAATCCGCCATCGCCGGACAACGAGATCACCTGACGCCGCGGAAACGCGCTCTGCGCGCCGATCGCCTGCGGCATCGCGTTGGCCATGGACCCGTGCCAGAACGATCCGATCAGCCGCCGCCGGCCGTTCATCGCCAGATATCGCGCCGCCCACACCGTGGGCAGCCCTACGTCGCAGGTGAAGACCGCGTCATCGGATGCGCAATCGTTGATGGCCTTGGCAACCTGTTGTGGATGGATCGGCGGCTTGCCGCTCCGACCCACCGCGAGCTCATCGAGGCCTTTGCGCGCCTTGCGATAATGCTCGCGCGCCCGATCGAGGTGTCTGCTGTCACCCTTCTCCTTCAGGCGTGGCAGAAGCGCCTCGAGCGTCGCGCGCACGTCGCCGACGATGCCAACGTCCACCGTTGTCCGCCGCCCAATGACTTCACCGCGTTCGTCGATCTGGGCAATCCGCACGCCTTCCCCGCGAGGGTAGAATTGCCGGTATGGGAAATCCGTCCCCAGCATCAGCAGGACATCGCAGTCGAACATGGCGTAGTAGCCGGATGAAAACCCGATCAGCCCGGTCATGCCGACGTCGTAGGGATTGTCCCACTCGACATGCTCTTTGCCCTTGAGGGCATGGACAATCGGGGCCTTCAGGCAGCGGGCGAGAGCGAGCAGCTGCTCATGCGCGCCTTGACACCCCGATGATGTATCTCCCGGGTTCATTCCACCAAATCCCAGTAAGGACGCCCGCCGAACCGCTCGACAAGGAAGTCGACGAATACGCGCACTTTGAGCGAAAGATGCCTGGTCTCCGGATAGAGCGCGTAGATCGAGATATCGGGAGCCTTGTAGCCCGCGAGGATGGTGGCAAGACGCCCCTGCTGGATGTCGGCTCCGGCGATGAAGGTGGGCAGCAGCGCGATGCCGCGCCCCTTCACCGCCGCGTCCCTGAGCACCTCCGCGTTGTTGGTGCACAGCGTCCAGGGGATCGCAATCCAGTGGTCGCCATCCGGGCCGGTGAGCTTCCACTGGTTGCCGGTGGCGAGATGGCCGTAGGTCAGGCACGCGTGCTCGCGCAGCTCGTTGGGGTGCTGCGGCGTGCCGCGGCGCGCGAGATAGGAAGGACTCGCGCAGATGGCGCGGCGTGCCGGCGCGATCCTGCGCGCGATCATGCTCGATGACGGCAAGTCGGCGATGCGCAAGGTGACGTCGAACCCCTCCTGCACGGCATCGATCTGCTGGTCGCTCAGAACCAGCTGGATGCGCAGCTCCGGATATTTTTCCATGAAATCGGGAACGACTCGCGCGAGGTGCAAGGTGCCAAACGACATCGGAGCGTTTACCCGCAATAGCCCCCGCACCTCGGCTTGCAAGCGCGTGGCCGCGAGGTCGGCTTCTTCCAGGTCGGCGAGGACCGCAAGGCAGCGCTCGTAATAGGCCTGGCCGTTCTCGGTCGGGGTCACGCTGCGGGTGGTGCGGGAAAGAAGCCGGACCCCGAGCTCTTCCTCGAGCTCGATGACGTGCTTGCTCACGGCTGAGCGCGACAGCCGCAAGTCTCGGGCTGCTGCCGCAAAGCTGTTGTGCTGCACCACCTTGGTGAAAGCCCGGATGCTCGCGAGCTTGTCCATGTTTGCCAGGCGCCCTCCTCACGTGTGATTGTCCTCAATTCAGAGACACACCGTCTATAAAGTAGCAGATTGTCTCCTGCCCGCTGCCCGCAATATTGAGCGGCAGACCAGGCATTCGGAGAGCATCCATGATCACCCTGCGACCTGCCGCCGAGCGCGGAACCGACAATCTCGGCTGGCTCGACAGCCGCCACACCTTCTCGTTCGGCCACTACTACGATCCCAAGCACATGGGCTTCGGCCCGCTTCGGGTGATCAATGAGGATCGCGTACGGCCCGGCGCCGGGTTCGACGCGCACGGGCACCGGGACATGGAGATCATCTCCTACGTTCTCGAAGGCGCTCTCGAGCACAAGGACAGCATCGGTACCGGGTCGGTGATCAGGCCCGGCGACATCCAGGTGATGTCGGCCGGTACCGGAATCCGGCATAGCGAGTTCAACCACTCGCAAACCGAGCCGGTGCACTTCCTGCAGATATGGGTGCTGCCCGACCGCGAAGGCCTTCCACCGCGGTACGATCAGAAAAACTTCCCGCAATCCGCAAAGCGGGGACAGTTGCGTCTCGTCGGCTCGCCCGATGGGCGCGACGGCTCTATACTCATTCATCAGGACGTGGCAATTTACGACGCGCTGCTCGGCAGCGCCAACTCGGTCAAGCATCCGTTGAGGCCTGGACGCAAGAGCTGGGTCCAGATCGTGCGGGGATCGGTGGACGTCAACGGCAAGGCCGCAGGCGCCGGAGACGGAGTAGCGCTGGAAGACGAAGCCGGATTGACCGTCACAGCACGCGAGGACAATTCTGAAATCCTTGTATTCGATTTGCCATAGCTGAAACGAGCGAGCAATCGCCGTGACGTCTGGCTCCGTCACGCCAGCGACGCGGTTTGAAGCGAAAGGACTCGTCCCGTGTCGAAAGTCGAGATGCTGACCCCGCAAAACAGCGCGATAGCCCTCATCGAATATCAGCCCGCGATGTATCGGGGCGTTCGATGTCTCATGCCCACCGCTATGGGCGGAATTCCTCATGGCCGCGAGCTGAGCGAGTGAGCGGAAAAACGATTTGGCCGGATTTGCCGCTCGCAGCGTGGAGCGAAACCTGTGACACGTTGCATTTGTGGACGCAGATCGTCGGTAAGGTGCGCATCGCGCTCACTCCGCTCATCAATCATTGGTGGAACGCAACGTTTTTTGTGACCGCACGCGGACTTGCTGCTCGGGCCATGCCCTATCACGGGCGAACGTTCGACGTCATCTTTGACTTCACCAATCACCGGCTGATTATTGAAACCAGCGATTGTCGTGTCGAAAACTTTGCGCTCAACGCGATGGCAGTCGCCGACTTTTATAACGAATTCATGCAGCGCCTTCGTCGTCTGGGCATCGACATCCGCATCTGGACCATGCCGGGTGAAATCGAGAACGCGATCCCGTTCGACCGAGACCGCACCCATGCGCAATATGATCCAGTGTACGCGCAAAAATTCTGGCTGGCTTTGCTACAGGCAGATCGCGTGATGAATGAATTTCGAGCGCGCTTCATCGGCAAGGCGAGCCCTGTGCATTTCTTCTGGGGTAGTTTCGACTTGGCGGTGACACGCTTTTCTGGCCGCACCGCGCCGCCGCCGAAAGGCGCCACACCCAATGTTGCTGGCTGGGTGATGGCCGAGGCCTATTCACACCAAGTTTCGAGCTGCGGCTTTTGGCCCGGCAACGGTGGTTACGGCCGTGCGGCGTTCTATGTCTACGCTTATCCGGAGCCGGCCGGCTACGGCGACACACGCCTCTCCACAGCCGAAGCCTTCTACGATAAGGGGCTGGGGCAATTCATACTGCCCTACGACGCCGTGCATCGGTCAGGCGACCCCGACAAGCTCCTGCTCGGATTTTTGCAGGAAACCTACGTAGCTGCGGCGGAGCTGGCGAAATGGAATCGCAAGACGCTGGAGCGGGAGTTGCGAGCTGCCCCTTAGTGGGGATCAAACATTATCAGGGAGTATTCCGCTCCAGTTACCGCCAGCGTGTTGGCGGGGCGGGAAGCCTAACGTCCAGCCAGTGCATGGACTTCAACAATGGGACCGCCGGGAAACTGAAGGATTGCGGCGTTGCGTCCGCGGGAGGTGTAGGGTCCGACGAGAACGTCGGCTCCCGCCGCCTTGGCTTTGGCGAGGGTTTCCGACAGATCCTCCACCTCATAGCCTGTTGTCTCGCGACCGTAGGGATAAGGAAGATGTCCGTCCGTGACAAGCATCGTCAGCTTGCCGAACCCTGATTCAAGGCGGACCTCTCGGAAGCTTTTACCTTGTCGACCGATCTCGACTCCAGGTGCACGCCCGTCGTCCGTCGTCACTTTGCCGTGCGAAAAAGCCAGAAAGGCGTTGGTAAAGGCGGCAACGCGCTCAGGGGAGAGATAAACCCGATTCTCTGGAATTGTTTGGAGGGGGGGATATGACGGTTTTGTGTTATGCACATAGAGCTGCATGGTGACACCACCAGGCCACTGAATAATGACATCCCTTCCGATCGAATCTGGAAAAGGCGCCACCAGAGTGTCGGCACCGAGGGTCCTCGCCGCCTTGACGGCCACATCTAGGTCATTGACGAGATAGCCAGTCCGCTCCCCACCGAAGGGATAGGGGATGGGCGTCTCGAATCCGAAGAGCGAGACCGAACCCACTGGAGTTCGAAGGGCCTGCCAGATGGTGCTGCTGGGCGTCGGCGTAATGGTGGTGATCGCTGGCTTTGTTGCTTGACCGCCGAATGTGGCCAGGAAACTGGTAGCGAAGCGATCCATGTCGGCGGGCGCGACATAGACGTGGGCCGTATCGTATTGCGGACCGACCGCTACCGCGGGAATCAATGTCGCGGCGCAGGAGGGCGCGGCGGTAATCAACGGCCCCAATGTAGCCGTAGTTAAAACGGCGGCAATAACTCGAGCGCCAAGGCGCATCAGAAACTCCTTATTCAATAGTCCCGGTTGCGGCGCCGTTACAGGAATTCTCGCAAGCCGAGATCGATTGTCACCAAGTGAAGGTACCCGGGCCGCCGGGGCTCCGGCATCAAATCGATGGTCTGTGCTTGAGGCAACGAGAGCATCTGTCGATCAGCAAGCGCGGTCTATCGCGCCTCATTGTCGATGGCAAAGCGTGCTATCTTCACTGCAGGATGAACGCCAGCATCACACAAAGGCGGCCTTCGCCGCAGCCGGCGCCTTCCCCGTGGAGCCCCTTCCGTTACCCGTCATTCACGGTGATGTGGACCGCGACCGTCATCGCGAATGTCGGCACTTGGATGTACAACGCAGCATCCGGCTGGCTGATGACCAGTCTCAACCCGCAGCCGCTGATCGTCTCGCTCGTCCAGGTGGCCACGACGCTGCCGATCTTTCTGTTTGCGGTGCCGGCCGGCGCGCTCGCTCTAAGCCGGGCGGCGTCACATCGTGACCTCCGAAAACATCATCGCTGACGCGCGCGGTCCCGACATGATAGAGGTTCGGACGGACAATTTGGACCGGCCAAAAACCTGCCCGACGCCGATGCCGGAACAGAAGGTTGCAAATCTCGCGCTCCAGGGCGGCGGCACCCATGGCGCTTTCACCTGGGGGGTTCTCCAGCGCCTGCTCGAGGAGGCCCGGTTTGAGATCGACGGGGTAAGCGCGACCAGCGCCGGCGCGATGAACGCCGTCATTCTCGCGCACGGGCTCACGCTCGGCGGACGGGACGGCGCGATGGCGGCGCTTGCGAGCTTCTGGCAGCGGGTGGCGAGCCTCGCCAAGAGAAGCTTTCTGCAACCCTCCTGGTACGACCGGATCAGCGGTAACGAGGGGCTTGAACACTCCCCGAGCTACGTCTTTTTCGACATGCTCTCGCGGGTGTTTTCGCCCTATCAGCTCAATCCGTTCAACTACGATCCGCTGCGCTCGCTGCTCGAGGAGTTGGTCGACTTCGAGCGTCTGCGCCGCGAATGCGCCGTCAAGCTGTTTCTCTGTGCCACCAATGTGCGCACCGGCAAGGTGCGCGTTTTCACCAACGAGGAAATCAGCGTGACGCACGTGCTGGCCTCGGCCTGCCTGCCGCATCTCGCGCAGGCGGTGGAGATCGACGGAGAGCATTTCTGGGACGGCGGCTATACGGGCAATCCTGCGCTCTTCCCGCTGATCTATGATTGTCAGTCCCGCGACATCGTCGTCGTTCACGTCAATCCCACGGAGCGGCCGGAAATCCCCAGGACGGCGCCGGAGATCATAAATCGTGTCAATGAGATCAGCTTCAATTCCTCTCTCTTTCGCGAGATGCGGGCGATCGCATTCGTGACCAGGCTCATCGACGAAGGCAAGATCAACGACGGCAGCCTCCGGCGCATGCTGATTCACGCCATCGACGCCGATGACGTGATGCAGAAGCTGGGGGCGACGAGCAAGCTCAATGCCGAGCTCGATTTTCTGCTCCGGCTGCACGACGTCGGACGCAGCCGTGCCGATCAGTGGCTGCGATCCCATCTCGAGATGATCGGAGTGAAATCGACCATCGACGTTCGGACCAAATATTTGTGAGGACTGAGCGACCGTAGGGTGGGCAAAGGCGCGCGCTCGACGTGTCTTTCCGTACCGACACGGTGGTGAGCGCGCCGTGCCCAGGTAGTCGAGAGCGTACGCGCAGGCACGGCGCGCGAGGTTTGCGCGACCGGAGTTGTGGCAACAGCGCGCCTTTGCCCACTCTACGCGGCTGGGGCTCTCAATCTGACAAGCCCGGCCGTGACGACGCTTGCGCGCCGCTCCGGCCGTCGAGCTCCAGCGCCGCGGACTTGATCCTGGGAATGAGCTCGCGGCCGAGCTCGATTGCGTCGTTGAGCGGATCAAAGCCGCGGATCAGGAAGGAATCGACGCCGAGGCGGTAGTATTCCAGCATCGCGTTGGCGACCTGTTCCGGCGTGCCGACGAGACATGACGTGTTGCCCAGCGCGCCGGTTGCGCGCGCAATCGGCATCCACAGCCGCTCGTCATGAACATCGGCTTCAAGCGCGAAGCTCATCAGACGTTTGCCCGCATTATCCACCGGCCCGGTCGCTGCTTCCTGCCGGCTCCAGCCTTTCTTGCCGCTCATGGCCGCGAGAATGCGGTTTGCCTTGTCCCATGCCGCGCCCTCGGTCGCGGCGATGATCGGGCGGAGCGAAACGTTGAACCCCGGCTTGCGCCCGAAGAGAGCCGCCTGCGCCCGGAACGCTGCGATGCGTTCGCGCGTGGAGGCGAGCGGCTCGGCATAGATGGCATAGACATCGCACCACCTGGCACCCATGGCGAGCGCGCCGGGCGAGGCGCCGCCGAAGAACAGCAGCGGATGCGGCTTCTGCAGCGGACGAACATCCGAGCTGGCGCCTTTGACCGCATAGAATTCGCCGGTGAATTCGAACGGCCGCTCGCTCGACCAGGCGAGCTGCATCAGCTCGAGATACTCGGCCGCCCGGCGATAACGCTCCGCCTTCAGGGTGAAGTCCCCGTCCCCGTGCTGCTCATCGTCGGTCTTGCCGGTGATGATGTGCACGGCAAGCCGCCCGCCGGTGAGATGGTCGAACGTGGCAATCTTGCGCGCCATCAGCGTCGGCGCCACGAACCCTGGCCTGTGCGCGACCAGAAACCCCAGCCGCTTCGTCTGCATGGCCGCGTAGAGCGCCACCAGGAAGCCTTCCGCGGAGGAGGATGAATAGCCGACGAGCGCCAGGTCGAAGCCCGCCTCATCGTGCGCGCGGGCAAAGGCGGACAGATAGTTCTGGGAAAGTCCGCCTTCGATCACGTGCAACGTGGCATCGCCGCTTGGCGGCGTCACGCCGATCATTCCGATGATCCGCACGGGCACGGGCTCAAGACCTCTGCATTGGGAGGCAGCCGATGGCGCTACTCGACACAACCCGGCGAGCGGCGATATGTCAATGCAGCAGAGGCGTGAACGAGGCTCGACAGGGATGACTAAACTCGCCGCTGGACTGGTCGGCTTGCTGATTGCGGCCACGGTCACTGCGGCTTCCGCAGGCCCGAATTACCTCGTTTGGAGCATTGCGCACGAGCGCATGGTGATGGGGTGGAGATCCGCGGAGCCGCGATGCGGCTGGACGGTCGGCGGCTATACCTGCTCGCCCCGCATGGCGATGCGAAGCTCGCGCCACTACAGATCCAAGAATTGAAGCGCCATGCCCTCACCCGAGATTCGTGTGGGCCTCATTTCCGATACCCATGGGCTGCTTCGCCCCGAGGCGCTCACCGAGCTGCAAGGCTCGGACATCATCATTCATGCAGGAGACATCGGCAAACCCGAGATCGTGCGGCGGCTTGCGCAAATCGCGCCGACTTTTGCGGTGCGCGGCAACATCGATCACGGGGATTGGGTCGCCGCCTTTCCGCCAACGCAACTGGTCGAAGTCGGAAGACTCCAGTTTTTTGTCCTGCACGATGTGGCGCAGCTCGAGATCGATCCGTGCAAAGAGGGATTTGCAGCGGTGGTGTTCGGCCACTCGCATAAGTCTGCGATCGAGACCCGGGCAGGAGTGCTGCTCTTCAATCCCGGCAGCGCGGGGCCTCGCCGTTTCGCGCTCCCGGTAACGGTCGGGCGAGCCTATGTGTCAGACCGGCGCATCCGTCCGGAAATCGTGCACCTGCCAGTGTGAATCATTGCGGCTTCCACTCCCGTGCGAGGAGCTGCGCTTGCGCGATCTGGGCGGGCGTCATCTGCAGCGCCACCGCCTCCCGGCTGCTGATCGCCAGGTTGCGACCCCGATTGTCCGAAGCTGGAAAGCGCGCCGCTGCGAGATTGAACCACATGTGCGCGGCCACAAGGTCGCGCTTGCCGCCATCATCGCCGTCTGCGTACGACAGACCGAGGTTGTACTCGGCCTGCGGGTTACCCTGCTCGGCGGCTAATCGATAAAAGTGGACCGCCTTCGCGTGGTCCTGCGGCACGCCTTGGCCCTCGCTGTACATGACGCCGAGATTGAACTGCGCGGTCGCGTCTCCGTGTTGGGCGGCAAGGCGAAACCATTTCGCTGCCTCGGCTTCATTTCGCGGAACGTCCTTGCTGCCGCGATAGTAGAGCAGCCCGAGGGTCGATTGCGCCCGGGTGTCGCCCTGCTCGGCCAGCGGAAGCAAGCCGCGCAAAGCTGACTTGTAATTGCCCTTGTCGTAGGCGGCGTAGGCAGCTTCGACAGGCGAGCCGGTCAAGCCAAAAGGCGCAATGACACTGACCATTCCATGCTTGATGGGCTCGTGGTAGACACCGAGCCCATATCCCAGGACCAGCATGGTGACAGCGACCGCAGACATCACGCCGCGGCCTCGGCGCTGCCAGTAGGTGGCAACCTCCCTGCAGCTCGCGAGCGCCATCTGCATGCGCGAGAGCTCCCGCTCCAGCTGGACCTCTTGCCGCCTGCCTCTGCCGATTCCAATTCGCTGCAACAATGACATGCAGATCCCGTGCCTTCTTCGCCGTTCGGCGCTTATTACGTAGTTATTCCGGGCGTTTGAAACAATCTCGCGGGCAGCGGCGGTGGTCGCCTTATTCCGACCCCGCAAGTCCGGCGTGTTGCACCACCTGGCCCCAGCGCGCAACCTCCGTCTTGACGTAGGGGATCAAATCTGCCGGTAACGGGGAGTTGATGGGAGTAACGCCAAGGTCAACAAGTCGTTGCCGCACCTCGGCACTTCCGACAACGGCCCCCGTTTCGGCATGAACCTTGTCGACGATCGCGCCTTGCGTATGCGCCGGCGCGACCAGCATCAACCATGCGACCGCATCGAAACCCGGCGCCCCTGCCTCCGCGATCGGCGGCACATCCGGAATAGTGACAAAGCGTGTTGCCGAGGAGATGCCGAGCGCCACCGCCCTTCCGTTCCTGATGAGCGGCACCGCGGGCGCAAGATCGCAGAAGAGGATCGGCACATGCCCGGCGACCAGATCGTTGATCGCCTGCGCGGTGCCCTTGTACGGTACATGGGTCATCTCTATCCCGGTCATCATTTTCAGCAATTCGGTGTAGAGGTGCGGCGGGCCGCCGACCCCGCTTGATCCGAACGAAAGTTGCCCGGGTCGCGCCTTGGCCAACGCGATCAATTGAGCGAGCGAGCTTACCCCCAGCGAGGGATGAACGATCAGCACGAACGGCACGCTTGCTATCAGCGCAATCGGCGCAAAATCGGTCACGGGATCGTAAGGCAGCTTCTTGTGGAGGGTGACCTGAATGGCAAGCTGGGTGCTGGTGCCGAGAAAGAGGGTGTACCCGTCAGGCGCGCTCTTTGCGACCGAGTTGGCCGCTATGACCCCGCCCGCTCCCAGGCGATTCTCGACCACGAATGACTGGCCGAGGCGAATGCCCAGCTTCTGCGCCAGGAGGCGCGCCACCAGATCGGCGCCGCCTCCCGCCGCGTACGGGGCCACGAGCGTGACCGGATGCGCGGGATAGTCCTGAGCCTTCCCATCCGATGCGAGCCCGCTCAACACCGCAGCGAGAAATGGGCTGATGAATCCTACCCGGTGCATCGGCGTGTTGCTGTCCTTCTGCTCACCAGAGCGCGCGGCCCGCGCCCGTAGCAAGTCTGCGCCCGGAGCCGGTGTGCCGCGCAGCTTAGCACCGGCTGTCATCGTTGCGACTGAAGTTTATCAAACGAGGTTTGAATATGAAACGTCTTCCCTCATCTGACGTCGGTGCGATCGGCCACGCGCATCCTCGCGTTGAGCGAGCCCCATCGGCCGAACGTCCAAATGACGCCGCGGCGCACGCCGGAGAGCCATAATGGCCAGTTCGCAGTAAGGGCATCGTAGCGCAATGCCCATTTCTGGGTCTCGTCGGTGATATGGCGTATTGCGGCCTCCCAGGCGGCGAGCGCAGATGCCACGTCAGACGATCGCGACAGCTCCTTGCTCAACACATAGGCATTCATCAGCGTGCAGCCGGCGCCCTGGCCTAAAGTAGGCGGCATACTGTGGGCTGCGTCACCGATGAGGGCAACGCGGCCTTTCGACCATTTGCTGCAGCGGACGTAGGTAAATGGATAACGCGTACCCCCGCTCGCATCGCGAAGGCGTGCGAGCGCCGGATAAAGCATCGGGAATGAACGGCCCCAGCTTTCAATATCGACCGGTAATGTGATCCCAGCCATGTCGGTTTGCGGGCAACTCATATACACGTGGGTCAGTTCGGCCGTTGCCGGCGCAAGCCCGATGCGCCGCCGCCCTGACCACCATTCGCGGGTCGCATCCTCCGCCTCAAAATCGACGCGCGATACCAAATGGCGTGTGGCGCCAGTTGCAAGCTCCTTGGCTACCAGGGTAAGGCCAAGCTGATCACGAAACGGCGAATTGGAGCCGCTGGCGGCGATTATCAAGTCGGCGGTGCGAATTTCGCCATTCCCGAGAACCAGGGAGCCGCGAGGATCGACCCGCTCAACCGGCGCGTCTGTGACGATTTCGGCGCCGACGCTGCGGGCAGCGTGCGCCAAGCCGAGAACCACATCGGAGCGCGGCAGATTGAAAGCCCGCGCGCTGCCCACCAGGGCTCTGCGTTGCAGAAGTCGGTCCTTGTGATCTCGAATCTCGGCACGGCGAATGCGTACCGCATGTTTAAACACAAGATCGGCGATTCCGACATGCTCGAGCACGGTGACCGCGTTGTTCTTCAGAAAGAGAGCAGCGCCAATTTCTCGAATCTGCGAATGGCGTTCGTTGATCCGTACCCGCCAGCCTTGGCGGGCAAGCAGGTATCCGGTGAAGAGGCCCCCAATGCCGCCGCCCACAATTTCGACGGTACCGCGCATAAATTAATCTATTCCAGGATTGTTGAACTAAAATGCTGAGACCGGAATGGCCTTGTCATTGCGTGCCGGTTCGGTCCTGGGCCCTGGATAAACCATGGAAATCCATGTTATCATATTCCTCCCGGCGGTTTGGGTCGGTTAGCTGACAATGTCTTCCCATGTTCGGAGATGGGTGGTGTATAAGCCGACCCGGCGAATTCTGTGCCTGGGCCTGCTTGGCATGGCAGCTGGACCGCTCCCGTTGCGGGCACAGCAAGCCGCACTGCCCGTCATCGGCTTTCTCAGCAGCGGCTCGCCGCGCGCTTTCGCAAAATTCCTCAAGGCTTTCCAGCAAGGCTTGAGCGAGGCGGGTTTTGTCGAGGGCCGAAACGTATCGATCGTTTATCGCTGGGCGGAAGGCCACTTCGACGAGCTGGATGGCCTCGCGGCGGAGTTGGTGGCGCATCCAGTCACGCTGATTGCCGCCACCGGCGGCATGCTTTCCGCCCAGGCCGCGAAAAAGGCGACGGAGACAATTCCCATCGTGACCGTGCTGGGCTTCGATCCGGTCAAGCTCGGATTGGTCGCGAGCTTCAACAAGCCTGGAGGCAATCTCACCGGGACAACCATAATCACGACCGAGATCGCACCGAAGCGCCTGAGCCTGCTGTGCGACCTCGATCCGGGCATCCGCACCGTGGCGACCCTTGTCAATCCGAACCCCTCGGGTACCAAGGCCGAAACAGAAAGCCTCGCAGCCGCCGCGAGCACGACCGGACGGTCCCTGATCGTTCTCGAGGCACGCTCCGACAGCGAAATCGACGCTGCGTTCGCCGAGACCGCCCAGAAACGCGTGCGCGGCGTCGTCATCAGCGCCGATCCGTTGTTCACGGCGCGGCGCAGTCACATCGTGGGCCTTGCCGCAAAATACAGCGTGCCGGTGATGTATCCGTTCCGGGAGTTTGTCGAAGCCGGCGGCCTGATGAGCTATGGCCCCAGTCTTGCCGGCGCCTATCGCGTTGCCGGCATTTACGCCGGGCGCATACTCAAGGGCGCCAAGCCCAGCGAGCTACCGATCGAGGAACCGACCGCTTTCGAGTTTCTCATCAATATGAAAACAGCCCAGACGCTCGGGTTGACAATCCCGCCAGGCCTGCTCTCGATCGTTGACGAGACGATCGAGTAACACACACTCCCGTGCGATCGGTTGATTACACCCAAGCGGAACCGTTCCAGGTTACTACCTGGCTGTCAGTAGTCTGCCCTGAGGGCGTCAATTGAACCGGCCGCCTCAAGACCAGCGACCACCTGCCCGCAGTGCGCTCTCGCGCTCGCCATTAGCGAGCGCTATCGATGCAGCTGCCCAAACGTTGGCCAGCCGGCAATCCGTTCAACAAGCAGCACCGTTCCCATCAAGCACGGGCACGGCCGATTCCGGAGACCTCGTGGCGCGCGCGTTGGCGATCCTCGCTGCGGAGGCAGACAGCTGGCGAGCACGCCATGCCGCGACACGAATGATTGAGCTCACCAGGGAAGCCAAAGCGCAGTCACCAGCCAGCTGCGGCATAGCGCACACCGTTTCGGTGCGGCTCACCGTAAACGGCACGTCGCACGTGCTTTCGCTCGACCCGCGTTCATCACTGCTGGACGTTCTCCGCGAGCGCCTCGGCCTCACCGGTGCCAAGAAGGGATGCGACCATGGCCAGTGCGGCGCCTGTACGGTGCACCTTGACGGCCGCGGCGTGCTGTCGTGCTTGACGCCCGCGGTCCAGGCGGACGGGCGCCAGGTCACAACGATCGAGGGCCTCTCGCCACCGGCAGGCGATCTGCATCCCATGCAGCAGGCCTTCATCGACCACGACGGCTTGCAGTGCGGCTACTGCACGCCGGGCCAGATCATGGCTGCGATAGCGTGCGTCAACGAGGGACATACCACCTCGCCGGATCAGATCCGCGAATACATGAGTGGCAACATCTGCCGCTGCGGGGCCTATGTCGGCATCGTGGCGGCCATTGCCGACGCTGCGCCGAAGATGCGCAAGGCGTAGGCGATGCGTCCTTTCACTTACACCAAGGCGGCCAGTGCGCAAGACGCGGTCAGGGCGATGGCGACTGCGGGTCCTGGAGCGCGGTTTCTCGCAGGCGGCACGACGCTTTATGACCTGATGAAATTGAGAGTCGAGAGGCCATCGATGTCAAGAGCAACGGCAAGAACTTCTCGACGATCTTGCGCGATACCGATACCGAAATGATCGGCGCGCTGGAGGGCAAACGCGGCGCTTCCGTTCCAATACCGCCGACCGACATACTCACGTTCACCCTGCTTCAGGGGAGATTGATCAAAACTGTTATCCGGGTACTGACGCCGTCCAGTTCCAGTAGCGGCGAAAATTTTGTATTGAAGGTTGGGACATCCAGGCATCCCATGACGAACAATCTGCGCATGGTGGCGCTCGATGGAGCGCGTCCGGTGCTGGTTCACTACGCCGACCCGTTTCAGGCCTTGTTATTCCCGGGCGGGACGCTCGCCTAGTGATGCTAAGATGCTCACTCCGCCGATTCGCGCAGCGGCCGCGGATAGATCGCGCCGTAAAGCTCGCGGCGTTGCCACTGCGGGCCGAGAAGGCCCTGCTTGACCGCACATTGCTCGGAGCCGAGCACGTCGCGCGTGCCGCGCAGATAACGCACGCTCCAGACCTGTTCGGATAAGTGCGGCGATAGCGGGCTGTCGCACGTTGGATAAACGATACTCTTGTACGTAAGAACTAACCGCGGTTGCCGTTTTTGTGTGAAGCAATTCACAACCGTTCGGGTTGCAGAGTGCTAACCTTTCCGTAGCCCAGGAATATCGTGCGTTTTGCCGGGTCGGAGGTCCCCTGGACATGTTTCTTGCCCTGAACGATAACGATCATGTACGGGCGGCAAAGCTAGGGCGCCATCATGGATATCGGAGGATGGCTGCGGAGCCTTGGCCTCGAACAGTACGAGGCAACATTCCGCGAGAACGCGATCGACAGCAGTGTGCTCCGCGATCTCACGGAGGACCATTTGCGCGAGATGGGCCTTCCTCTTGGTGTTCGCCTGAAGCTCCTTAAAGCCATTGATGCGCTCAGTCCAAGCGCAGAGCCCTCCAGCCCCGCTTTCGCGCCGCCCACCCGTGCTCTGCCCGCAGGTGCGGCTGAGCGCCGCCAAGTCACGATCATGTTCTCTGATCTGGTCGGCTCGACTACTCTCGCCGCGCGCATGGATCCTGAGGATCTGCGCGCGATCATCTCCGCCTATCAGATATGCGTGGCCGATACCGTGCAGCGCTATGAGGGCTTCGTGGCGAGGTACATGGGCGATGGCGTACTGGTGCATTTTGGCTATCCGCGCGCCCATGAAGATGACGCCGAGCGGGCCGTGCGCGCGGGGCTTGAGCTGATCACGGCAGTCGGCGCGCTCAAAGCGCCCGCTCCCCTGCAGACCCGCATTGGAATTGCGACCGGGCTTGTGGTCGTCGGTGAGCTCATCGGCTCGGGGGACGCGCAGGAGCGGAGCATCGTTGGCAAGACGCCGAGCCTTGCGGCGCGCCTGCAAGGCCTCGCGAAGGCAAACATGGTAGTCATCTGCGACGCCACCCGGAGACTTCTCGGCAATCTGTTCGAGCTCGAGGATCTCGGGCCCCAAGAGCTCAAAGGCATCACCGAGCCAACGCGTGCCTGGGCGGCAGTGCGGGAAAGCGCGGTAGCCAGCCGTTTCGAGGCACTGCGAGCGCCGAGCCTGTCGGCTCTCGTCGGACGCGACGAGGAGTGCCAGTTGCTGCTTCGGCGATGGTCGACGGCAAAGTCGGGCCAAGGTCAGGTCGTATTGCTGTCGGGCGAAGCCGGGATAGGGAAGTCCCGCCTCACGGCTGCGCTGCTGGAGAGCCTCGCCACTGCGCCACATATGCGCTTGCGCTTTTTCTGCTCGCCCCAGCATACAGACAGCGCGTTTTACCCGATCATTGGCGAGATAGAGCGCGCCGCCGGATTAGTGCGCGGCGATACCCCGCAGGTCCAGCTCGATAAGATCGATGCGATGCTGGCGCAAACCTCAACCCCGATTGAGGACGCGGCGCTGCTGGCGGACCTGCTATCGCTTCCCAACGATGGACGCTATCCCGCGCCTCAGCTGAGCGCAGAGCAGCGACGGGAGAGAACGCTGGACGCGCTCGTGTCACACGTGCATGCCCTCTCATGCTCCAGTCCGGTGCTGATGATCTTTGAGGATGCGCATTGGAGTGACCCCACGAGTTTGGAAGCGTTCGGCCGGATCGTGGATCGGATCGCAACCTTTAGAGCGCTGCTGATTGTGACGTTCCGGCCAGACTTCGATGCGCCCTGGATCGGACGAGCGCATGTGACGGTCCTCATTCTCAACCGACTGACCCAGCACGAAGTCGCGGCGATGATTGACCACATTGTGGGCAACAAGGAATTGCCAGCAGGTGTGCATCAGGACATCGTTGAGCGCACCGACGGGATTCCCTTGTTCGTCGAGGAGATGACCAAGGCGGTCATCGAGGCAGGCAGCGAGTCGGCGCTCGAGCTCGCCACAGCTGCAGTTCCGTTCCCAAGCCTGTCGATCCCTGCAAGCCTGCATGCATCGCTTATGGCGCGACTTGACCGGCTCGGTCCGGCCAAAGAGGTGGCGCAGATCGGGGCAGCGATAGGGCGTAGTTTTTCCCATACCCTGCTCGCTGCAGTGGCGTGCAAACCGGACGCGGAATTGCAGGCAGCGATCGACCGCCTCGTTGACGCCAGTCTGCTGTTCCGCCAAGGCGTGCCGCCACAGGCGAGCTACATGTTCAAGCATGCCCTGGTACAGGACGCGGCATATGGCTCGCTGCTGCGCGCATCGCGTCGTGTCCTGCACGCCCGTATCGTCGAAACGCTGGAGACCCAATTTACGGATATCGCCGAACGTCAGCCTGAGCTCCTGGCGCGTCACTGCACCGAGGCAAGTCTGATCGAGAAGGCCGCAGCCCTCTGGGGCAGAGCGGGCCTGCGGTCTCTCGAACGCTCGGCGCTGGTCGAAGCTGCCGAACAGCTCACTCGCGCCCTCGCTCAGATCGTCGCCTTGCCCATGACTCCCGCGTTACGCCGCGAGCAGATCCGGCTTCAGGTCGCGCTCATAACCCCGCTCATGCATGTCAAGGGCTATGCTGCGCCGGAAACCAAGGCGGCGGCCGAACAGGCACGCCTGCTGATAGAGGACGCTGAAGCAATTGGAGAGCCTCCCGAGGATCCATTGCTGTTGTTTTCGGTCCTTCACAGCTTCTGGACCACTAGCTTCGTTGCGTTCAAGGGCGAGGCGTTGCGTGAGCTGGCAAGCCAGTTCCTCGCGCTTGCCGAGAAGCGCGGAGCAGTCGCGCCGCTTATGATTGGTCATCGCATAATGGGTTCGGTGCTGCATACCGGCGCGTTTGCGGAAGGGCGCGCGCATCTCGACCGAGCGATCGCTCTCTACGATCCCGCGGAGCATCGTCCTCTGGCCACTCGATTTGGCCAGGACGTCCGGGTAGCAGCCTTGTCTTATCGATCGTGGGCGCTGTGGATGCTGGGCTATCCGCAGGCCGCGCTTGCAGACGCCATCGAGGCGGTGAGAGACGCCCGCGAGATCGGCCAGGCGGCCACTTTGATGTACGCGCTTGTCCACGCATGGCTGGTGCATTTCCAATGCGGAGATTACGCAACCGCGGATGCGCACGCGAATGAGCTTCTTGCCTTGGCCGAGGCAAAGGGTACCTCGTTCTGGAACGCTCTCGGGGCATCGGTCCAAGGGTGCGTGTTGGCCCGAACCGGAAAGGCCGCCGATGCAGTTAAAACAGTCACGTCCAGCATCGCCGCATTGCGCTCGACGGGATCAACTTTATGGACCACGCTGCATTTGCCTTACTTGGCGAGGGCCTATGCCGAGCTAGGTCAATTCGAATATGCGCGATCCTGTATCCACGAGGCCGTAAGCGCTGCGGAAACGAGCAACGAAAGATGGCACGAGGCCGAAATCTACCGCATCGGGGGTGAGATCGAGCTGCTCATGCCGCAGCCCGACCGGGCAAAAGCGGAAGCGCATTTCGAGCAAGCGCTTGAGATCGCACGCGCGCAAGAGGCAAAATCCTGGGAGTTGCGCGCCGCAATGAGCATGGCGCAGTTGTGGCGCGATCAGGGTAAGCAACAACAGAGCCGTGAATATCTCGCGCCTTTGCGTGAGTGGTTCAGAGAAGGGTTCGACACCCAGGATCTGAAGCAGGCCAAAGCCTTGCTCGAGGACGACTTGGTGAGGACGCCGTGATAGAGGGGCTGTCTGCTGGCTGCTGATGGCGACAATACCCGGCCCCAAGAGCGAGCCTTTGGGCAAGCTCAATTACGAGTTCTGGCGGGCCGACATGTTCGGCTTTCTGGCGGCGCTCTCCGAAGAGTATGGAAATATCGTTGCATTTGATCTTGGACGCTCCCCCTGCATCCTGGTCAATGGCGCTGCCGAGGTGCGTGAGCTTTTTTCGGAACGCGAATCATTTCTGCGCAAACCGGAGTTCGTGAAAGATTCCAATCGTGGCAACTGGAACGACGGTCTCACGACACTCGAAGGGCCGGCCTGGGAAACCCGGCGTCGGTTGCTGCGATCCTGCTTCGGCGCGCGCTCGATGGAGCGTTATGCGCCTTTGGTGGCCTCGTGCACGAGGGATATGCTCGACACTTGGTCTTGCGCCTGCGAGGCTGACTTGCTTAGCGAGTTTCGGATCCTTACCGCCCGGATCGCGGCGCGGTTTGTGCTGGACGCGGAATTGGAAGGCTATGGGTCCGCGAATGGCCGCTCTGGTGTGCTCCCTTTGGCGGAGGCCTACGGCGACGAGCACATCAGTATCCCCGGAGGCGACCCGACCGCGCCGTTGGTGATGGTGCGCCCTCGTGCGTCCCGCCGCATGGACCTTGCAATTGGCATCATTAATGACCGCATCGAAACCGGTGAAAACAGGGACGACGTCCTCTCGCATTTGATTCGCGCTCGGCTGCCAGACGGCGAAAGGCTCACGCATGACGAAATCGTCGGCGAGGTCATACAGATCCTTTACGCCGGACATCACACAATCCCGTCCACGCTTGTGAATTTCTGGCGCGACATTTCCGCAGCTGACGCCAACAGAATAGCGAGCGAAGCTGATTGTTTATCTGCAAGTGGCGGTTGGGATTGGCCGGCCCTCTCAGGGTCTTACTGTCTTGCCGCCCTCAAGGAGAGCATGCGTCTGCACCCGCCAGCTCCTATCCTGTATCGAGAGGTGGAGACCACTTTCGAGCTCCGCGGGTTTGAGTTTCCGCGCAACGTGGCTCTCTGGGTAAGCCCGCAATTGCTCCACAACGATGCAAGGTATTTTCCCGAACCGCATCGCTTTCTCCCTGAGCGCTTCATGAAAGACAGCCTCTCAGTCGCGCCCCAATCCCCCTACTTTCCGTTCGGCGCTGGTCGGCGGGTGTGCATCGCATACCATATGGCGCTTCAACAGATGACCCTCATTGTTCTCCTCACGGCCCGTCGTTTTCGGCTCATTGCGACCCACGACGGTTTCTCCGTTTTTCGCGTGCAGGCCGCCAGCCAAAGGCGCGCGATTTATTGACACAGGGAGGCTGGCAATCGTAGGCTGCAAACCACCCGTTTTCAGCAAGGCTGGGAAGGGGTTACATATGGCCGGCAGGCGATCACGGGGTTTCGCCTGCACACGCTAGTTGCCGCGAACCCTCTCGAAGGAAGAACAGTGGCTAAACTCACCAGCAAGGACTGGGGCAAGATCCATGCAAAAGCGTGGCGCGACCCGAATTTCAGGAAGCTCCTGGAGAGCGACCCGACCAAGGCCGTGCATGCTTACGGCAAGGAAGTCGGCAAGACTTTCGACAAGATCATGACCGTACGCGCAAAGCCTTCGGGCATACCCGACAAGCATTATGAGCACGTCCATCCGTTTCCGCCCTCCTGCTGTTGAGGAAGCTACATCAGTGTGCACCGGATTGAGTTGATCCGCGGCAACTGGGTTTGGAGAGCCTGAACGTGCGCGCCCGCATTGACAGGGCGACGTGGGAATTAATACCATTGGCTGCACTCTGGCATCAGACGCGTATAAGTTGAGGACATACTTGTGGGCGGTCATGGGGTGCCGCCACAAGCTCTTGGGTTATACCGAACCCTTCGAAGGAAACCACAGCAGTGGCCGTACTCACCAACAGAGAGTGGGGTAAGATCTATGCGAAGGCATGGACCGACCCTGCATTTAGAAAGCTTTTGGAAAGCGATCCGACCAAAGCCATCAAGGCGTACGGCAGGGAGTCGGCAAAACTTTTCCGAAAATCGTCAAGTTGGAACGTAGGCCGAAGAAAAAATCCATCGAGCAGCTTGCCCGCGTCCATCCCTTTCCGCCCTCCTGCTGCTGCGCTGGATGATTCTTTATGCATGTGGACGCAGTAGCACGTCCACGCTTTAAATCATGTGTAGAGCCCATCACCTCGGGGGATGGGCTCTTTTTGCTTTTGGAGGGCCGGCACGCCTGGATGCCTGAACCTATATTTACGGCGCTCGCACCCATGCTCGACGGCGCGCACGAGGTCGAAACGATCTTTGAGACCCTTTCAGAGAGCTACGCGGCAGAGCAGGTTTTCGCGGCGCTCGATCACCTTAGGATCAACGGGTATCTCGCTGAGGATGCCGCTGTTGAGGCGCGATCCACGCGGTCATTCTGGGAGCACGCCGGGGTAGGTCCATCGCTGGCCCGATCGCGCCTTGATGCCGCGTGCGTTGCAATGGTGGCATTCGGGGATGTTGAGCTGGGCTCGCTCGCGGAGTTGCTTAAGCGCCAGGGCCTCCGCACCGCGAACGAGGCTGACATCACGCTGGTGATCACGGAGGACTACCTTCGACCGGAGCTGTCGGTTTGGAATACCCGCTCACTTGCGACGGGAAAAGGCTGGCTTCTCGTGAAGCCCGTCGGAACCGAGACATGGATCGGCCCGATGTTCGTGCCGGGGCAAACCGCATGCTGGGAGTGTCTCGCTCAGCGCCTGCGTGGACATCGCAAGCTGCAGGAATATCTCACACGACGCAGGGGCTCCGATGTTCCGGTAGGTGTCATTCCCACGGCCCTCCCTTCGACCGCGCACGCTGTCCTCGCAGATGCAGTAACCGAGATCACCCGTTTTATCGGAACTGGGGGTCAATCCATCCTCGCCGATCGGTTATTTTCGACCAACGTCCTCACGCTCGAACGAACGCTGCACGCACTTATCCGCCGTCCGCAGTGCCGGTCGTGCGGCTCTCAACATACGAATAGTGACGGACTTGCCAGACCGGTGCACCTGCGTCGGCGACCGAAGCTCGATGCATCGGACGGCGGACACCGCGCCGTGGATCAAAGGGAAGTTCTGCATCGACTGGAGCAACACCTTAGCCCGATTACAGGCATTGTGAGCAGGCTTGTACCGGGAGAGCGGGCGGCTGTAGGCAACGGTGCCGCAAAATGCCTGACGACAACGTTTGCAGCCGATCACAACTTCTCCGAGATGTACGACGATCGGTTCTTTCTTCGGGAAGGGCTGCGACGGCGCTCCGGTGGGAAGGGCAAGAGTGCCGAGCAGGCGCGCAGGAGCGCGCTGGCTGAATCGTTGGAGCGCTATTGCGGCGTCTTTGACGGAACGGAGCCGCGCATTCGGGCAAGCTTCGCGGAGCTCGACAAGGCAGCCATCCATCCGAACGCCTGCATGGGCTACAGCGAGCGCCAATATGCACAGCGTGAGGCCAACAATCAGCGAGGACATAAGGCCTATTGGGTGCCGGAGCCGCTACAAGAAGAAATCGAGATCGAGTGGACGCCGCTCTGGTCCCTCTCGGCCGATGAGCCGCGCTACCTCCCGACCTCTTTCTGCTACTACGGATACCAAAGTCCCGATCCCCTGTTTGCCAGGGCCGACTCCAACGGTTGCGCCGCCGGTTCGGTCATTGAAGAGGCTGTCCTCCAGGGCGTGCTCGAGCTGATCGAGCGGGACGCCGTCGCGTTGTGGTGGTACAACCGTCTTCGGCGGCCCGCCCTGGACCTCGAAGCGATCGACGACGCATTCGTCTCCGCTCTCATTCGCCACTATCGCGAGCTTCGGCGCGAGCTTTGGGTGCTCGACATCACAAGCGATTTTGGAATGCCTGTCTTTGCCGCGTTGTCAAAGCGCGTCGACAAGTCGGAGGAGGATATCATCTACGGCTTTGGTGCACATCTCGACGCACGTGTCGCTCTGGAGCGGGCACTGACCGAGCTGAGCCAATCGCTGGAGGCCGTGCCGACCGCATCCGGTCCGGATTCGACCCACACATACCGAGGAAGCGAAGACGCTGTGCGCTGGTGGCGCACGGTAAAAGTTGCCGAGACAGCCTACCTTGCACCCGACGACGAAACAGGACCTCGTCGCCTCGACAACTTCAAGAATCTTGCGTCCGACGATCTTGGGCAAGACGTCCTGACCTGCAGGGAACTCCTGGGGCGGGGAGGGATCGATGTTCTTGTGCTCGACCAAACGCGGCCGGATGTTACATTTCCCGTGGTGCGCGTGGTTGCGCCCGGGCTGCGCCATTTCTGGGCGCGCTTCGGGCCCGGACGCCTCTATGAGGTCCCATTGCGAGAAGGTTGGATCTCCCGATCGCTCTCCGAGGAAGAGATGAATCCTTTCGTTATCCAGTTCTAGTTACTTCCGCCGGGAGGAACCTGATGAGCTCACGTCTTCTTCTTTCTGACTTCGCGACACCGTATGACATCATGGTGGGCTTCTGGGCCAAGCAATCGATCATGTACGACTCGCAGGGCGAGTATATTGACTCGATACCAGGCTCAGTCGCCGTTTACTGGAAGAAGAAGGGCAAAATCATTCATTTCCGCGAGGACCTCCTGGAGGACGCTACGTCTGCCGGGAAACGCTATTCTCACCACGCAACTATTGCCAAGCTGACCCGCTCGGAGTTTGATCTGACAGTCAAGGGCAAGTTCGCAAGCGGGGGATCGCCAGCCGTACAGGTCACCGGTAGAGAGGCCCGCCCCGATGTCTATCATTTTCATCTCAAGATATCGAACGAGGGACACTGGTACAACACTCACTACTTCCTGAGCCAAAATGAGCGGCACATCATGGGCCCGTTCGTCCCCGCCAAGGAGGATGGTGAGATCGCGTATATAGTTACGCAGACCTTGACGCGCGTCTCCTATCAGATTCCGAAGAGGTACAAGCGCGATCTCCAGCCATCTTCCTAAGGCGCTCTCGATTGGAGTACCGCACGAACAATCACGCCGTGATAATCGGCGGGGGAATCGCCGGACTGCTGGCCGGCCATGTCCTTGCGAGTCGGTTCGAGCGCATTACGATTCTCGAGCGCGGTAGCTATCCCTCAGATACGAGTTCCCTTGCACCACCCGCACGCAGAGGTGTGCCCCAGAGCCGCTGCCTCCATCTACTGTTAGCGGCAGGAGCAGCCGCCTTCGACGAACTGGTGCCTGGTTGGAGGGAAGACCTGATCGCTCTCGGTGCGAGTCCCTTCGACGTTTCTGCGGATGCCGTGTTGCGTCTTCCTAGAGGCTCGCTGCCCCGGACTCGTTCGGGCATGATCGCGTATGCATGCTCTCGGGCCCTTCTCGAGAACGTATTGCGGGGTGCTCTCGCCAGGAACTCGAAGGTTCACTTGCGAGAAGGCCATAAGGTCGTGGGTCTGCTCTGCAGTCCGCTGGCCAGGAGAGTGACGGGCGTTCGTACGATCGACCGGCGCCGTCGCCGCACAGCAACCATCTCGGCCAACTTGGTTGTGGATGCCAGTGGTGCAGGTTCCACACTGCCGAATTGGAGTTCGCGTCTGCCGGGCGGGGTAACGTCGCAGGTACAGAAGACCGTAATTCAGTCTGGTACAGCCTATGTATCACGCTGGTTCCACATCGACCGAGCAAATGCGCCGGACTGGTCCTGCCTTTCCATTGCGCCCAGACAGGAAGCTGGACTTACCTCCGTCATGATGTTGCGCGCGGAGGAGAACCATTGGGGCATCGTGCTGTTGGCTCCTGCCGGCGAGCCGCTTCCCTGCGACGACAGGGCTTTCGTGGACTTCATCGCTCGCTTCAGAGACCAGGAGCTGGAAAGCGCACTGCGCAATGCGCGCCCAAAATCTCCGATCCACCGTTATGGTCCAACCTTCAATCGCATGATGCATTACGATCGCCTCACGGCCTGGCCCACGGGATTGGTCGCCCTTGGAGACTCGGTATGCACTCTCGATCCGTATTCCGGACTTGGCATGACGGCTGCGGCACGCGGCGTGCTGCTTCTGAAAAATTATCTGAAAACCGGGAGAGAATTATCCACTCTTGAGTTCCAGAAAGAGCTAGCGCGGCTGAATGTGCAGCCCTGGCAACTCGCCACTGGTTGTGACCCGAATGGGCAGCTGGTTGCCTGCGATCGCACCGATCTCAGCCGCCTCTATGAGGCAGCTCAATTGCGTCCGGAGGTCGCACGTGCGTTTCTGGCGGTGCAGCATATGCTCCGTCCTGCTGAATGCTTGATGGAGCTCTGGATATGAGAATCGCAGTGCTCGGCGGCGGCACCGCTGGATTCATAGCCGCGGCGCATTTTACACGCAGCTTTCCCCAGGCGGAGTTGTTACACATTTTCGACTCGCGGATCCCGACCATCGGTGTTGGGGAGGGCACGACCCCCCGTTTCCCGGACTGGTTCGAGGAGGTCACGGGATTGGGTTTTACAGACCTGGCCGCCCGCTGTGGCGCGACCCTCAAAAGAGGCACGCGGTTTGAGGGATGGGGAAGAGCCGCCTTTGACTTCCTGCACCGCTTCCAGCCGGTACGGCTGATTGGATATCACTTCGATGCCGCTGAACTGGTGCGGGTGTTGGGAGAGCACGTTCGTGCAGAACGCATCGACGCGCGAGTCGATACCTTGCATACTTTGGCGGATGAGGTGCGCGTGAAGCTCGCCGACGGCAACCTGCGCCGCTGCGACTACGTTTTTGATGCGCGCGGGTTTCCCTCACGCACAAATACCGATGGCAGCGTCCCTAAGAGCCTCATCCAAGCAAATTGGATACCGACCAACCGGGCTATCCTTCGACGGCTGGCTCCGCAGCAGCTCTCGGATGTAACTCGCGCAGTTGCTCGTCCGCACGGCTGGATTTTCCAGATTCCTCTTCGCGACTGGACCTCCTGTGGGTACATATTCAATTCCGCTATCAGCTCCGATGCCGAGGTTGAGGCTGACTTCAGCGCATTCCTGCAAGAGGAGAATGTGTGCACGTGGAATGACCGCGGTACGCTCAACTTTCCCAACTTCGTGCGCCGGAAAATGCTCGAGGGTCGTGTTTTCCGCGGCGGCAACGCGGCGTGTTTCCTCGAGCCGCTTGAAGCTACGGCAATCGGAACTGCCATTTTGCATGTCCGCTCGGCCGCGCGCTGGATCGCCGAGCATGACTGTTATAGTTGGGCGCAGCCCGGCGAGATCAAAGCCTTCAATCGGGCGGTCTTTTCGTACGTGTGCCGCGATTCGCTGTTTCTCGCATGGCACTATGCTTGCGGATCGCGCTGGAACACTCCCTTCTGGGAATACGCACGGCGAGGGTTGCGGCGCGCCCGCAACACCGGTGTTGCTCGACTGCATCTGGCTGCAATGCAAGAGTTTGTGCAAGCGGCCGCTAGCTTGCCCGGCCTCGCGCTGACGGAGTACGAGGAACAAGACCGGTGGGACCGCGAGGTTTATCCGCTGTTACGGCTGTATCGGCCTTTCGGCAACTTCTCCGAGCTCAATTTCGCGCAGATCGGTCACGGCATCGGCTACTACGATGCTGGCAACAGACGGGACGCAGCTACGGCGCGCACTTAAGAAAGTTGTGATGCTTCCTCCAGCAGAGCGCAGCGATTCAGGCCGCCCTCATTAATTTAGTACTGGAAAGTTATTTTGCCCCGCGCTTGCAATTCCTGTGGAAGCAGGGTGCCATAAATGAATTCGTGCAAAGGAGTTGATACCTTCGCCTCATGCCCGAGACGCACCACCGCACCATTCCAGTATTCCAATTCACTTGGCTTTCCATCCATGATGTCCCGTTGCAAGGATGTGGTGCCGCTTGCCGGGATGCTATCGAGGAACTGCATGGTCTCTGCAACAGTAATCTCTGCCATGGCCACTTGCCGTGCTCGCGCGAGCGCAAGGACCTCTTGCATGCACTGCTCCAGAAATCGACGTGTCTTCGGAACCGTCCGAATGATGCCGATTGGAGCCCTTGCTATCGCACCGACGCCGCCGAATGACGTAACCAGCAGGAATTTGTCCCAGAGCGCTTTGATTATGTCGTATGGCACCTCAACCGTAACGCCGGCGTTCGCAAATGCCCGGTACAATCGTTCCACTCTTTCGCTGCGCCGATTATCCAGTTCGCCAAATTTTATGAAATTGTGCCCACTCGCGGTGCGGATGTGCCCCGGGCCTGCAACCCAGCTGATCGTCCCGCAAAGGCCGGCAAGCACGTGATCGGCGCCTAATACCGCTGCCAATTGCGAGGGCGCCTCGACACCATTTTGTAATGGAACGACGATGGTCTCGGGCTTGATCATGGGTCGTATGACGTGCGCTGTTTGGGTCACTTGCCAGGCTTTTACGCCCACGAAGACCACGTCGACGCCACCTACCTGCGCGGCGTCGTCCGTGACCTGCGCAGGGTGAATCACCTTTTCCCCCTTGGGAGATTCGAGCCGGAGGCCTTTGCTGCGTATGGCGCTGAGGTGCTCACCACGTGCGATGAAAACTACATCCTCACCGGCCAACGCCAACTGTGCGCCGAAGTACCCGCCGGCGCCGCCTGTGCCAAAGATTACGATGCGCATTTTCCAGAGTCCTGGTGTGATGCGTCAGCCATGCCCGCGTTCGATGGCGCGCACGGCATCCGCGACATCGGCGTCGTGTTGCGAGGCGTTAGCCGACCCGCCGGGACCGCACATCTAAGCATATCGAATGGGGAAGGATCAGTCAGGGCGGTGCAGCACCGCATGGCGGTGGCGCATGCTATGTTTTGCAGCGAGCTGCCTGCGCTGAATGCACGCGCACCGGCGCCGTCAAGCAACGACATAGGGTCCGAACCGACTTCTCTGCCGCAGCACGAGAAAGCTGATAATCGCGAAATTGATGGCATTCGCCGCCACGGCCGCCCCGAAGGCAGGCGCATAGAATCCGAAATGATCGTAGAGCACGCCGGCGAGCCATGCGCCCAGGGCCATGCCGGTACCGCTGCACAGAAGAAACGTCGGAATGCGCCAATAAGCTTCCGCCACGGGGAACAGCTCGCGAAGGGCGAGAATATTGGCGGGAATAATGCCAGCGAAACCGAAGCCTGACGCCGCGGCCACGGTGAACAGACCGATCTCATCCTGCGTCACCACGAATGCGCTGATCGCCAGCATCTGAACCGCCGAGCCGACCAGCACGGTATTGAGCCCGCCGAAACGATCGGCGATCCAGCCCCAGAATTGACGGCTCACGAACGCCGTGCCCAACAACACCGTCAGCATCGCCGCCCCGTGCGACGCGGCGATTCCGAGATCGCTGCACAGAGCAGGCAGATGTGCCTGCGGCATCGCCATCGGCATGCAGCAGAATATGGACGCAATGGCCAACAGCGCAAAAACCAGATTGGGCGGCCATCCCAGAACGCGCTTTGCTCGATGCGAGGTCGCACCGCGGCCTGCGAGCAAGGGCATGTCGGGCGCGGGGCGCAAGAAGATTGCCGCAAGCGGAACCACCACGGCCACCTCGAGCAGTCCGAAACACCACATGGTATTGCGCCACCCGAAATGAGAAATGATGGGTTCGAAGATCGGAGGCCAGACCGCGCCGGCCATGTAGGCCCCGCTCGAGATGAGTGCGAGCGCCGAGCCGCGGTGAGAATCAAACCATCGGCTTACATACACGTAAAACGGGGCATTCATGCTGCCGATTCCCAGAGCTCCCATGAGCAGCCCCTGGCCGAGATAGAGCTGCCACGCTCCTCCGGACGTCGAGATCGCAAGCCCTGCAAGAATCATCAGCGACCCGAACACTGTGGTCCATCGCACTCCCACCTTTTCCGCAACTGCGCCCATTGCGATCCCGCCTGCGCCCACGCCAACCCAGGAAAGCGAGCTCGCCAGCGACGGGATCGAGCGCACTCCGCCCATCTCCACCGCAATGGCCTTGAGCGCAACAATGGTGATCCACGGCCCGCCAAACGAAAGCGCCAGGATGACCAGCACCACGCCCGCGACCACCCATGATGATCTTGTTTCGATCGACTGCACGTTGAAGATCTACGAAAATTGCGGCCATAAGGAAACCAAGCATGCTGGAGCCTTCGCCGCCGACAAGCACCGTCGTCGCGCGCGTGAGAACCGACGCGGCGATGGCCGTTCGCATCCAGGACGGCCTCGCCGAGAGCACCGCAGGGGAGGCAGCGGCCATTGCAATTGCAGAGGAGCCCGATGGTCAGTGGTCGGTGGCGGTGCATTTCCGTGCCGAGCCCGACAAGGGCGCCGTCCGGGCGCTGATTGCCTCCATCGGAGGAGAGGCGTTGGCTGAGGAGCTCATGTTCGAGACGCTTGCGCCAACGGACTGGGTACGCAAAAGTCTCGAAGGGCTGCGGCCGGTCCAGGCGGGTCGTTTCGTCGTGCACGGCAGGCACGACCGCGAACGGATCGGGCAAAACCGGATTGCGGTGCAGATCGAGGCGACGCTTGCCTTCGGCACCGGTCATCACGCAAGCACGCGTGGCTGTCTCATCGCACTGGACTGCATCATGAAGCGGGACCGGCGAAGGCGCACCGCAAACGGCATGGCCGCCCGCAAGCGGCCGAGCAGAAAAAAAGCGGCCGTGCTCGACATCGGAACCGGCAGCGGCGTGCTCGCAATTTCCGCTGCAAAAGCCATGGGATTGCCGGTCCTCGCAAGCGACATCGATGCTCGCGCCGTTGCGGTCGCGCGCGAGCATGCGCGCGTGAACGGGGTTGCGGCGAAGGTCGAGATTGTGCAGGCCTCCGGGGTCGCCACGCGACATTTTCACCAACGCTCGCCTTTCGCCCTGGTGTTCGCCAATATTCTTCTTGATCCGCTGCGTGCGCTCGCAACCCCGATAAGACGGCTGATCGCTTCCGGCGGCGCAGTCGTGCTCTCAGGGCTGCTCAGTGCACAAGCCGGGCCTGCGGTCGCGAGCTACCGGGCACGCGGTTTTGTCTTGATAAGGCGCATCGGGCTTGGAGGGTGGACGACGCTCATTCTCGCGCGCCCGACCCGCGCACCGGGCATCCCAAAGCCTCACAGACGTTAATGCGCGTATGTCTCTCCAGAAAAAAATTTTGCTGGACTTGTGTAACGCGACTCATGTATAAAAGGCTATTCTTCGGAAGTGCGTTCAAAGCCCGGCGCAGTCATTCGCGTCGGGCTTTGCTCTTGGCGCGTATTGAGGTGATTTGTCATGGCGATGATCTGTCATCCGCTAACGGACATATGGAAGCTGGGGAGCAGACGCTCCGGATCCGCCGGATTTTGCCGGTTCAACTTCCGGCAGAAAAAGTCCCTGTAAATTTCCTGTTGTTTACAGGGAGTCCGTTTTCGCGCTCGCATAAGTTGTATTCTCGCATTAGCGCCGGGCGGTCGTCAGCGGGTGCCGTTTTGGCCAAACGAACCCGAGAGAGCACGATGCTGGTGCAGCCGCCAAACGAACCCAGGACTAACCAAGGTAAGCCGCCGAGCAAGAAGGTGTCACCGGCGCCAGATTGTCCACCCAGTGACCAGCGCCTAGATTGCGGCCATGTTCGAGGCTCGTTTCCAATCATTCGAGGATGCGGCTGCGTGCGCTACAGCCGGGCCGCGGATCAAGTCGCTGCGCACCGCGCTTGCTCGCCGCGATCTTACCGGCTTCATCGTACCGCGCGCTGATCGGCACCAGAACGAATATGTGCCGGCTTGTGAGGAGCGGCTCGCTTGGCTGACCGGGTTCAGCGGCTCAAGCGGCACCGCCATAATCCTGCGTGAACGCGCGGCGCTGTTCGTGGACGGGCGCTACACGCTCCAGGCACGCCAGCAGGTCGATCCTTCTTTATATGCCATAGAGCATCTGGTGGAGAATCCGCCGGACACATGGCTGGAGCGGAATCTCTCCCACACCGACCGGCTGGGCTACGATCCATGGCTGCATACGGTGGACGGTGCCGAGCGCATCAGGAAGGCCTGCGCCGCGGTCGACGCTACTTTGGTTCCAGTCGAGCGCAATCCGATCGACGAGATATGGACTGACCGTCCGCCACCGCCGCTCGGCCCCGTGTCAGTGCACGACCTTCGGTTTGCAGGCGAGCCGAGTGAGCACAAACTGTCTCGGATTGCCGCCGAGCTCGCCACATTGCGCGCCGACGCCCTCGTCGTTTCCGATCCCCATGCGGTCGCCTGGACATTCAACATCCGTGGCTCCGACGTTGCCCATACTCCATTGCCGCTCTCGTTCGCGATCGTTCCAAGAGAGAGCCGGCCGTCGGTCTATGTCGACTCTCGCAAGCTGTCGAATGCAGTGCGCGCTTACCTCGAGATGCTTGCCGATGTGCACGAGCCCGCCGATTTCGAGCAAGCGCTGGTCGCACTTGGCCAGCAACACAAGACCGTGCGCATCGACCGGGCGACTGCCGCGGACGTGCTTGCGCGAAATATCACGGTCAGCGGCGGCACAGTTGGCCAGGGGAGCGATCCCATCGCATTGATGAAGGCAGTGAAGAACGACGTGGAGATCGCAGGCGCTCGCGCGGCGCACATCCGGGATGGTGCTGCGGTCGTGCGTTTTCTGTCCTGGCTCGAGCAGGAGGTCGGCAATCGGCAGCTCACGGAGATCGACGCGGTGGCGGCACTCGAAAGCTTCCGGCGCGATACCGGGGCGCTCAAGGACATATCCTTTCCGACCATTGCGGGCGCGGGTCCCGATGGCGCGATCGTGCATTATCGCGTTACCACGAGGACCAATCGCGTGATTGCACCCGGCGACTTGTTCCTCATCGATTCCGGCGGCCAGTACGAGGACGGCACCACCGACATCACCCGCACGGTTGCCGTGGGCGAACCGAACGCGGAAATGCGCTCCCGTTTCACTCGGGTGCTCAAGGGACACATAGCCATAGCGCGTGCGGTGTTCCCCGACGGCACGACCGGAGCGCAGCTCGATTCCTTTGCACGTCAATACTTGTGGCAGGCCGGGCTCGACTTCGATCATGGCACCGGGCACGGGGTAGGCAGCTATTTGTCCGTGCACGAAGGTCCCGCCCGCATTTCCAAGCTAGGCGTCGCTGCGCTCAAACGCGGCATGATCCTGTCGAACGAGCCCGGCTATTACAAAGACGGCGCTTACGGCATCCGGGTTGAGAACCTGCAGCTGGTGGTCGAGGCGCCTGCGGTCGCGGGCGCGGAAAAGCCGCTCCATGCGTTCGAGCCACTCACGCTGGCACCAATCGACCAACGGCTCGTAGTCGGCGAGATGCTCGACCCGGAAGAGCGCATCTGGCTCGACCGGTATCACTCGCGTGTCATGGAAACCTTATCCGCGATTCTGGACGCGCGGACCGCCGCCTGGCTTGCAGCGGCAACCCGCCCGCTTGCTCATTCCTGAGCCGACGAGCGCGCCTTGGTCATTGCAGCATCAAAGCCGGATCGGGGGCCCGTCAAGCGCGGCACGCCGCTGCGATTGCTGACATTGCTCGTCGCGATGACAGGCGTGAGCTCGCTCTCGCTGAATATCCTGGTCCCGGCCATTCCCAGCATGGTGGCGCGATTCGCGACCGAGCCCAGCAATGTCCAGCTCACGGTCTCGCTGTATCTGACGGGGCTTGCGGTTGCGCAGCTGCTGTTCGGCCCGTTGTCGGATCGTTTTGGCCGGCGGCCCGTCGTGCTCATCGGCCTTGCCTTGGCAAGCGTTGCGAGCACGTTCGCCATTTTCGCCAGCACGATTACCAGCCTGGTGGCGTGGCGAGTGACGCAATCGCTCGGCGCGTCCACCGGCCAGGTCATTGGGCGCGCAATCATCCGCGATCTCTACGAGCGCGAACGCGCGGCCTCGATGATCGGTCTGGTTACCTCGGTCGTGGTGCTGATGCCGATGGCGGCTCCGCTGATCGGCGGCATTCTCGACACCCTGTTCGGCTGGGAATCAATATTCATCTTCTCGGCGTGCTTGGCGGGAGGCATTTTTGTCTGGGCCGTGATCGCCCTGCCCGAGACCCGGATGAAAGCAGGCATGAAGGGTGGCCGCGGCCAATTCGCGTCCGATCTCCGGGCGCTTGCCGCGAACCCGATTTTCTTCGGCTACGCGCTGTGTGCCGGGTTCGGCTCGGCGCCGTTCTTCAGCTTTCTCGGCGGCGCCCCGTACGTCGCCGTGACCATGCTTGGCCGCACGTCGGCAGAATATGGGGCCTGGTTCTTTCTGCCTTCGATCGGCTTCATGTCCGGCAACTTTCTCGTCTCGCGACTGACGATCCGGTTCGGCATCAACGTCCTGATCTGGTGGGGAATTGCGCTGACTGTCGTCGGCTGTCTCCTCAGTGTGGCGCTCTATGTTGCGCTTCCGGGCTGGGAGATGGAAACGATCTTTCTTCCGCAAATCGTCGTCGGCGTGGGCAACGGCTTGTTGTTGCCGACCGCCGTTGCAGGGGCGGTCAGCATCCGGCCCCAGGTCGCCGGCACCGCATCGGGGATGACCGGATTCGTCCAGATGATGATCGGAGCCGCCGGGGCGCAGCTGTCCGGCCACGTGATTGCCGGAGCCTCGACCGCAATGCCCATACTGCTTCTGATGCTGTTCTTCGGGATTGCCACGGGAGCAGCTGTTTTCACTCTGGTCACGCGGCACCCGGCCACGCGATAGTAGCTCATCAACATCCATGTGAGCGTTGATTTAACCATTTCTCACATCGGTATCGGTAAGAGCGTCAGAAACCACAACGGCATCGCGCGAGAGATCGCTGCCCTCTCGCGGCCGAAATAAACACACTGCGCACCTGGAACTTGGCGCCCCCTTCAGCGTTGTTACCCGAAAAATGCATCGGAACGAGGCGACGCCATGCTTACGACCATTCTCATTATCATACTGATACTTGCACTGATCGGTGCGCTCCCCACCTGGGGCTACAGCCGAAGCTGGGGTTACGGGCCGGGCGGCGGCCTGGGACTGATTCTGCTGATTATCATCGTGCTCGCTTTGACCGGCCATATCTGACAAACACAGCGAGTGCACTGTGACTGAAGCTGCGGCATTGCACTTTGCTCGGCCAACTTGCGGATGCCGGGATGTGGGGCGGGTCTAAAACCCGCTCCTGCACCTCTGAGACATGGAAGGATTGGGGCACTGCAAGCTGCCGCTTCACAGCTCATCGGATGCTGCAATGAAGCGTTAGCGTTTCTCGCCCACCAAATCGAGCCATTCATCCTCGGTCAGAATGGTCACACCAGCCTCTCTCGCTTTCGGAAGCTTCGAACCGGCGCCAGGGCCGGCCACCACGTAATCCGTCTTTTTCGAAACCGAGCCGGCGACTTTGGCGCCCAGTCGCTCGGCCATGGCCTTGGCCTCGTCGCGCGTCATCTTTTCCAGTGAGCCGGTGAACACGACGGTCTTGCCAGCGATCGCCGAATCAGACGCAGGTCTCTCGGCATCGACGATGTCGGTCATCTCCGCGGTGAGCCGCTCGACAATCTCCCGATTATGCCTCTCGCTGAAATACGCTGCGATAGCGTCGATCACCGTGTCACCAATCTGATCGATATTGTCCATCTCCGCCCTGGTCTCAGTGTCGCCCGCAGCGGCGGCGAGAGAGGCTCGGTGAAAGTCCTGCCACGATCCATAGGCGCGCGCGAGTGCCCGCGCCGTGGTCTCGCCCACGTGCCGCATGCCAAGCGCGTAGATGAACCGTTCGAGGGAAATCTGTCGTCGTTGCCGGATGGCATTAAACAGATTGCGTACCGATACCTCGCCGAACCCCTCATATTGATCCAATCGAATCTCTGCGTTCCTGCGCTCGAGGGTAAAAATGTCTGCGGGCTCACGCACCCATCCTTGCTGATAAAACAACTCGATCTGCTTCTCGCCCAATCCCTCGATATCGAAGGCGCGCCGCGAGACGAAATGCTTCAGGTGCTCGATGCGTTGAAACGGACAGGCGAACTCGCCGGTGCAGTGGGAGCGCGCACCCTCCTGGCCACCGGTGATCGCTTCGCGCACCACCGCCGTCTTCAGCGGGCACGGACACGTCCTCGGAAAACGGTAGGGCCTGGACCCTCTCGGCCTGTCCTCCACGACGCGAAGCACCTGCGGTATGACATCGCCGGCACGCTGGATCGTCACCGTATCGCCGACGCGCACGCCGAGACGCTCGATCTCGTCTTCGTTATGCAGGGTTGCGTTCGACACCACCACGCCGCCCACGGTGACCGGCTCGAGGCGGGCAATGGGTGTGAGCGCGCCGGTACGGCCCACCTGGATATCGATTGCTTTGACAATGGTGGTTGCCTTCTCGGCCGGAAACTTGTGGGCGACCGCCCAGCGAGGATTGCGTGACACGAAACCGAGCCGCCGCTGCCAATCGAGGCGATCGACCTTGTAGACCACGCCGTCGATGTCGTAGCCGAGCGTCGCGCGGCGGCTCTCCATGTTGCGGTGGAAAGCGAGGAGCTCCTCGACGCTGTGGCAGACCCGCGTAAGCGGGTTGGTCTTGAAGCCCACCCGCTCGAACCATTTCAGCATCGCGGATTGGGTCTCTGCCGGCACGCGCGACATCTCGCCGTAGGAATAGGCGAAAAAACGCAGGGGCCGCGACGCCGTTATGGAAGAGTCGAGCTGGCGTAGCGAGCCGGCCGCGGCGTTGCGCGGGTTGGCAAATATCTGCTTTCCCTGTTTCTCCTGGCGTTCATTGAGGGCGGCGAAATCGGCGTGGCTCATGTAGACTTCCCCTCGGATCTCGCAGATCTCGGGGACAGCGGGGCCGCCAAGCCGATTGGGAATATCTTTGATGGTCGCGACGTTGGCGGTCACGTCTTCGCCTTCAAAACCGTCGCCGCGGGTCGCGCCGTTCGCGAGCCGCCCACCCTCGTAACGAAGCGTGCAGGAGAGCCCGTCAATCTTGGGTTCCGCCACGATCGCGACTTTCTCATCCTGGGGAAGCCGGAGAAACCGGCGCACGCGCTCGACGAACTCCGCCACCTCGTTATCGCTAAAAGCGTTTCCCAGCGAGAGCATGGGTACGGCGTGGCGGATCTTGGCGAATTTTTGCGCGGGTGGCGCACCGATGCGACGAGAGGGCGAGTCTACCCGTATCAGGTCGGGAAACCGCTGCTCGATGGCATTGTTGCGGCGTCGCAGCGCATCGTAGACGGCGTCTGAAACAGTCGGCGCGTCGTCCTGATAGTAGCGTTTGTCGTGCTCACCGATCTCGACTGCAAGCCGCTTCAGCTCGGCCTTGGCCTGCGCAGGAGTGAGCTTATCGATCGGGATTGTGCTGGTATCGGGCACTTGCGTAGGTGATCAGCTTGCGGCCCGGATCAGACGCTCAGCAGCGGCCCGGGCTTCCGCCGTGATCTCGGCGCCTGCAAGCATGCGGGCAATCTCCTCCCGTCGCCTTTCGGCAGTAAGCTCGCTCACGCGAGTGGCGACACGCTTGCCTTTCTCGACTGCGCTCTTGCTGATCAGATAATGGCGGACCGCGCGCGCAGCCACCTGCGGCGCATGCGTCACCGCGATCACCTGGCTTTCTCGGGCGAGCCGCGCCAGGCGTACTCCGACGGCGTCGGCCACGGCGCCGCCCGCGCCGGTATCGATCTCGTCGAAGACGAGCGTGGGCGCCGATCCACGGTCGGCCAGCACGACTTTCAACGCCAACAGGAAGCGAGCAAGCTCACCGCCGGAGGCGACCTTCATCAACGGACCGGGCCTGCTGCCGGGGTTGGTTCTTACCCAGAACTCGATGCGATCGATCCCATGAGGGCCGGCCCCCTCCTGCTCGCTTAAGACCTCGACCGAGAACCGCGCACGGTCAAGGCGCAGCGGCCTAAGCTCGATGTCAACGGCCTCCGCCAGTTTTTCCGCCGCGCGCTTTCGCTCGATCGACAGCTCGCCTGCCGCCTTGCGGTAGCGCTCGTCCGCCTCGCGGCTCGCGTCTTCGAGGGACGCAAGCTTTTCCGCACCCGCATCGATCAGACGCAAACCCGCCGCATAGCGCGCAGCCGCGGCGCTCAGCTCATCGACCGGCACGTTATATTTGCGTGCGGCAGCGCGCAGCGTGAACAGCCGCTCCTCGATCCGTTCGAGCTCATGGGGATCGTAATGCCCCGCATGCAACGCGGCCTCGAGATGAGCGCACGCTTCATCGAGCGCCTGCAATGCGGCGTCCATTGCCTTCACCGCCGGCTCGATCAGGGACGGAGCGTGCGCGCCGCGCCGTTCGAGTCGGCGCAGCGCCGCTGACAGCATCGGCACCGGAGAACGCGTCCCGGCCACCGCCTCGTGGGCGTCCCCAAGATCCGCTGCAATTTTCTCGGCCTGCATCATCAAGGCGCGCTTGTCCGCGAGCGTGGTTTCCTCGCCCGGCTGGGGCGCCAAAGACGTGAGCTCTTCGACCGCGTGGCGCAACCAATCCGCCTCGCGTCGGGCCCGTTCGGCCTCATCGCGATGCGACGCGAGTTCCTCCTTACACGCGACCCGCTCCTCCCACAGCCGCATCACCGCGGCGGCCTCTGCGTCGAGCCCACCGAATGCGTCCAGCAGCCGGCGATGGGTGGAGACGTCCACCAGGGCTCGCTCGTCGTGCTGGCCATGAATCTCCACCAGCGAAGCTCCCAATGCGCGCAGCACCTGCGCGCTCACCGGCTGGTCGTTGACAAAGGCACGCGTGCGTCCATCCGCAAACTGCACCCGCCGCAGGATCAATTCGTCTTCCGGATCAAAGGCGCTGCGCGCCAACAGGTCGCGTGCGGCATGGCGAGAGGGCAGCTCGAATACCGCAACCACTTGGCCCTGCTCCATGCCGTGCCGCACGAGCGCGGCATCACCCCGCGCCCCGAGCGCAAGCGCAAAGGCATCGAGCAGAATCGATTTTCCGGCGCCGGTCTCGCCGGTAAGCACCGAGAGACCGGGCGCGAACTCGAGATCAAGCCGCTCGATCAGGACGATATCGCGAATGGAGAGCCGGGCCAGCATGCGTGACTTTCTCATTGCAGGCGACGCCCAAACGGGCAAGCGAAACTCGGCGCCAACATAAAGACGGAGGGCGGCAAACACACCCCAATTATGAAGCCTGTGGATGCCGTGCGGGATGGGTCAGCCTCGTTTGGGCCCTCCTCGCCTCGGCGGCCGCAAAAGAGGTGCCCGCATGCGCAGACAAGTTTGCACAGTCCGCGCAGGCCGACTGCGTTGCGGCGGCGGGCAGTGCCAATTCTGTGTTGTTTTGGGAGGGCTCTATCTTCAGCCCAGCTTGAAGGCTTGGCTGATCCAGGAAGCTTTGTTCTCCGTCGGCTGCAGACCCTTCGATTGCATCAGGGTATAGGCATCCTTGTACCAACGGCTCTCTGGAAAGTTGTGGCCCAGAACTGCGGCCGAGGTCTGCGCCTCATCCAGGATACCCAAAGCCATGTAGGCCTCGGTCAGTCGCAGGAGTGCCTCCTCGACATGGCGCGTCCTCTGATAGCGCGTGACGACGACTTTGAAGCGATTGATTGCGCCAGTGTATTCGCGTCGCTCGAGCTCCCAACGCCCGACCTCCATCTCCTTGCCCGCCAACTGATCGCGCGCGACCTCTATTTTGCGTTTGGCCGCTACCGCATATTCGGAGTTGGGATACTTGCGGACGACCTCCTCGAGACTTTCGACGGCCTTTTCGGTGCGCCCCTGGTCACGGGAGATTTCCGGAATCTGATCAAAATTCGACGACCCAATGAGAAACTGCGCGTAAGCGGCATCCGGGCTGCCGGGATGCAACGTCACGTACCGCCGCGCTGCATTTATGCAATCATCATAGGCGCCGGCCTCGTAATAGGCATAGGCCGACATGATCAGGGCTTTTCTCGCCCATTCCGAATAGGGATGCTGGCGGTCGACCTCCTCGAACTTCTTTGCCGCGTCTTTGGGCTCTTTCTTTTGATTGAGGATATAGAGACCCTCGTTGTAGAGCTTGTCGGCGGGCTCGTCGGGAGCCACGTTATCTTTGTCGAACAAGCTGCAGGCACCCAGCATCGTCGCCACTGCCAGCACGACGGCAAACGACGTTCCTGGGCGCGACCTGCCCCGAATTGTCATGCTGACAGTACGCCAGTGCATGGATCTGGTGAAATGCCCCTGAAAACGCGATGCCGGCCGCATCCGCGCTTTACCCGCATAAGCCCCTGCCCAAGGTCGAAAAACTAGGCGTACATTCCGCCCGGAATGTGGCGTTCCACGGGCTCTGCCCAAGCGAGTTCAGCAAGCGTCCTTACACGAGCGCAACGGACTCTGGAACGCAGAGGGGTCGGCCTTAGGAGATCTCGGGTGCGAATACTGCTGCTGCCCGTGCAGCAAACTCCGCATGGCCTCGGGTCGATCGGACGGGCTCGGCTTCAATCCAGGTCCAGGCGCTCTTGTCGGACATGAGCGCGTTCAGTACCGCGTTGTTGAGCTTGTGACCGCCGCGCACCGATCGATAGGTCGCGAGCAACGGTCCCCCTGCAAGAGTGAGATCGCCAATTGCGTCCAGCATTTTGTGCCGCACGAATTCATCCCGAAAGCGCGTACCCTCGGGGTTGAGGATGCGATTGTCGGCGACGACGAGGGTGTTTTCGAGCGAGGCACCCAGCGCGTAACCGGAATTCCACAACGTGGTCACATCGCGCATAAAGCCAAAGGTGCGCGCTCGCGCCAGCTCGTGGCGGAAGGTGTCGGGTTTGATGTCGAGTGCGAGCTCTTGGCGGCCGATCAGCGGATGATCGAATTGGACTTGCGCGTCTAGCCGAAAGCCTCGCGGATTAGGCAGGATCTCGCCGAAAGCGTCCCCGAGGGCAACTCGGACAGGCTTGAGAACCCTGATGTAGCGACGAGGCTGATCGAGCGCCTCCAGGCCAACGCAATCTATTGCAGCCACGAACGGGGCGGCGCTGCCGTCCATAATGGGAGCTTCTGGACCATCGATCTCAACCGTGGCGTTATCGACTCCCAATCCGGAGAGTGCTGCCAAGACGTGCTCGGCTGTTGAAACCAGCGGCCCGGTTGCATCGCCGAGGACAGTGGCGAACTCGGTCGCGGTCACGGCTCCCATTTCGGCCGAGATTTCGCGATGCCCAGAGCCATTGAGACCCGTACGGATAAAGCGCAGCCCGGTATCGGCATCCGCCGGATGGATCGTTAGCGTTACTGGCAGGCCGGAATGCACGCCCACACCATGGAGTACAGTGTAATCGCGCAACGTTGTCTGCCGAGCAGCTTTCATGCACTTTCCCCCGTATTCCGGCCGCGGCTGCGAGTCTGGACGCGGCGCAGCATGCGCACCACCTCGGTCGTGCTCCTGGCTGTCCCCTGGTCCGGAACCCCTATGCAGTGCAACCTTACCGTTCGTCGGCCAGAACGCCAATTCACGCTTTTTTACTAATTGTTACTATGACGTAGCCGCAATCGGCGCAGCGAAAAATTCAATGATTCGCAATGCGTTGGGGAACTGACGGAACCCGGAACGGGCCGGACAACCGGTGCGTTCGCTGGGAATTTGACCGCTACCATGGACTTAATACGGGCGGCTTAATCAAAGAAGCCCCTGGCCGATTCGCGCCAGGGGCTTTGGGTTAACCCTGGCTCAGCCGCCATTGCCCCCGATGTGGAGGCGGTTTGCTGATCCACACCCATCAGCCCGCATGTCACTGACGCTCACGCGGGCTAACGTCCGGAGTGGATCAATTGGCCTGCCGCCGAAGGAAAGCCGGAATGTCGAGCTGGTCCTCTTCAGGGTGTGCAGGAGCCTGCCGGCCCAGCGGATCGAGTGGCTGGTGCACCGGGCGCTTGGCGTAGTCGGATACCGGGGCGGCGCCACCGGACGCAGTAGCCGGAATGGACGGCCGAGGCGCAGCTACGGGCACGGGCGCGGCCGGTCCAGCTCCCGCTGCGGCACGGTCTGCCGGTCGGGGGAGCGGGCGTACCGGTCGAGCATTCGACCCAGCCTTCTCCGTCTCGTCCTCATCACGCCGCCCCAGCCCCACGGCGGCAAGCCGCCGCAACAAGCCGCCCTTGCGCTTCTCCGGATGCTCTGTCTCCGATTGCTCCCCGCGTTGCGCGCGCAACTCCGCCTGTGCCGGGCGCGGCAGCTCATCGAATTCCGGCATCCGGCGCGGCCGGCTCGGCAGACGCTCCGCTGCCGGCGGAATGAAGGCCTTGGGCGCTGCCGGCTCGACCATCGTCGCAGATGGTTCCGGGAACAGGGAAGGCTTCCGGGGGATCGGACGCACGGTTACGTCCTCGACCAAGGGCAGGACTGCGCGGGCGACCGCAGCCTTGGCGGCCGTCTCGATCGCCTCCGCCGTCTGCTGCGAAATGCTTCCCGCTGCTCCCGACATGGGCCGAGCATCCTTCTGCTCTGCGATCACCAGTGGGCGCTGCTGCTCAGCCCGGATCTGGTCGGCCCGGAGCTTCTGGGTCAACTCTGCGATGCGCGCTTCCGGAGCGGAGATCGTGCGCGACAATGATGCTTGATCGATCCCGGTTGCGACCACAGATACCCGAATCACGCCTTCGAGCGCCTCGTCGAACGTTGCGCCCACGATGATATTGGCGTCCTGATCCACTTCCTCGCGGATGCGGGTCGCGGCTTCATCGACCTCATACAGGGTAAGGTCCTTGCCCCCGGTGATGGAAATGAGGAGCCCCTTGGCTCCCTTCATGGAGGCATCATCGATCAGCGGATTGGAAATGGCTGCCTCGGCGGCGGATAGCGCGCGCTTCTCGCCGGAAGCCTCGCCCGTGCCCATCATCGCCTTTCCCATCTCGCGCATCACCGCCCGCACGTCGGCGAAATCGAGGTTGATCAGGCCTTCCTTGACCATGAGGTCGGTGATGCAGGCGACACCCGAATAGAGCACCTGGTCAGCCATGGCGAAGGCATCAGCGAAGGTGGTCTTTTCGTTCGCCACTCGGAACAGGTTTTGATTCGGGATGATGAGAAGCGTGTCGACGACCTTGTGCAGCTCACCAATTCCGGCTTCGGCGACCCGCATCCTGCGCACACCCTCGAAGTGGAAAGGCTTTGTGACCACGCCGACAGTAAGGATGCCGGCCTCCTTGGCGCAGCGCGCCACCACCGGCGCGGCGCCGGTACCGGTGCCACCGCCCATGCCGGCGGTGACAAAGACCATGTGCGCTCCCTGCAGATGATCCCGGATTTCGTCCAGCACCTCCTCGGCGGCGGCGCGACCCACCTCGGGCTGGGATCCGGCGCCGAGCCCCTCGGTCACGGCAACGCCCATCTGAACGATGCGCTCGGCCTTGGACATCGTCAGGGCCTGCGCGTCGGTGTTGGCGACCACAAAGTCGACGCCTTGGAGGCCGCTCGCGATCATGTTGTTGACCGCGTTGCCGCCGGCGCCGCCGGTTCCGAATACCGTGATCCGTGGCTTGAGCTCACGGATGTCCGGAATTTTCAAGTTGATGCTCATGCTTACCTCTTCATACGCGGAAGTCACCGCCGGGCCGGGTCGGTCCGCCGCCGACCGAGGGGCGTCGAGTCATCAGAAGCTCTCGCGAAGCCATCGTCCGACCCTTGCGATATAGCCGCCGCCTGTTTGCGAGTGCCGCGTTCGCCGCGGTTCAAAATGCTCGAGATGCGCCATTTGCGGGTAGACCATCATTCCGGCTACCGCCGCAAAGGCAGGGCCTCTTGCTTCCTCGGGAAGCCTGGAGATCCCGAGAGGGCGGCCGATGCGTACGGGCCGGCCGAGAATCTGCGCGGCCACTCCAGTCAGTCCCGTGAGCTGCGAAGCTCCCCCGGTGAGAACGACCCGGCCGCGCGGCTCCGCCGCGAAGGGAGACGCCTTCAGCCGGTCGCGCACCATCTCGAAAATCTCTTCCACTCGTGGCTTGATGAATCGCACCAACGCGGCACGCGACACGAACTGCGGCGGCTCGTTCTCGTCGTGGTCGACCGGCGGCACTGCGATCATGTCGCGCTCGTCGGAGTCGCCGCTGAGCACGCTGCCATAGAGCGTCTTGATGCGCTCGGCGTCGGGAACGCGCGCATGCAGGCCGCGCGCGAGATCCATGGTCACATGCCGGCCGCCGAGCGCAAACCCGTCTGCATGCACGAACTGACCGCCGGCAAAGACCGCAATCGTGGTGGTGCCCGCGCCCATATCGATTACCGCGGCCCCAAGATCGGCCTCGTCATCGGCAAGCACTGAGAGCCCCGAGACGTAGGGCGTTGCGACCATGGCCTCCACCTGCAGGTGGCAGCGCTCCACGGTCAGCATGAGGTTGCGCGCAACCGACACATCGCTGCTCACGACATGCATGTCGATGCCGAACCGATGCGCCAGCATACCCCTCGGGTCGCTGACGCCCGCCGAGTTATCGACCACATAACCGAGCGGGAGCGAGTGCAGCACAGCGCGACCGGTACGCACGGAGTGCTGGCTGCCCGCGACGAGCACGCGGGCGATCTCGCGATCGCCGATGCTGGATCCCGGCATATCGATAGTCGCGCAGATGAGGTCGCTGGCGGGCCGACCCGAGGAGATCGCGACAATGACCGAGTCGAGCTGCACCTTGCCAGCGCGCTCCGCGAGATCGGCACACTGGCGGATGGCCGCCTCTGCCTGCTCCATGTCGACGACGGCGCCCGCCTTGATACCGCGCGCAAGGGTGTGTCCGAAACCGATGATGTCGATAGAGTGGCTGCGGTAACGCAGGACCTCATCGGGAGCCTGCGGCTTGAGGCGGCTGATGAGACAAACGATCTTGCTGGTGCCGATATCGAGCGCAGCCACCACGGCCGAGCGTTTCTGTCCCAGAGGCTTCATCTTCGGGGTGATGCCGAACGCAAGGCCACTCATGCGTCGTTCGCCTTCTTCTTCGGCTTGTCCTTGAGCGCCTCGATTCGGGCAGCCGCAGCGGCATCCGACAAACGTACGGTGACCCGATCGGGAAGGCGCAGGTCGACCATGACGATGTCCCGCGTGAGCAGATGTTTTTCCCGATCGAGCGCGATCAATTGCTCCAGCGCAGCGGCCACGCCGGTCTCGGGCAGCCGCATTTCCAGCCCATTCTTAAGTCGCAGGTTCCAACGCCGCTCACCGACCAAGATCGAGGCGCGCACGAGATCGCGCAGCCTTGGGTGGCTGTCGAGCAGCGCGAGGTGCTCTTTCGCGCTTTTTTCGGCGCCCGCGCCGACCACGAGCGGGAGCGCAAGAAGCCGGGGCGCCACATAGGGCTCGAGCAAAGTCCCATCGTCAGCGATAACCGAGACTGCACCGTTCTTCTGCCACAGCGCGAAGGCCACGCGTTCCGTGATGCTGATCTGCAGCTCGCGCGGATACAGCTTCAGGAGAGTGGCATCTGCAATCCATGGATTCTCCTTGAGCCGCTCGCGGGCCTGCTCGACATCGAGGAAAAGCAACGAGGTCCGTCCTGTGATGCCGGCAATCGCAAGCACCTCCTCGCGGGTCAGGTGATGATTTCCGCTGAGAGCGACCGAGCCGATGCGCACCCCGGCGATATTGGCGGCCCAATCGCGCGCATCCTGCCAGATGGCGGCAACCGCGGGGATGTGATCACCCCTTACGACCCCATAGGTTAGCGTGGCCAGCAGGAAGATTGCGGTTGCAAGCAAACCCGCCGCGCGCGGCAACAGTGCGCAGAGCCGCGATTCGCAAGCAGCTGCTCCTCGCTGGATAGCCCAGCGCGCTTTCCAGCTCAGCGATTGAGCGAGGCGTCCTCGATCATCCATCGCACCAGCTCATCAAACGTGATCCCCGCGTGTGCCGCGAGCTCGGGCACCAGCGACGTCTCCGTCATGCCGGGTTGGGTGTTGACCTCGAGACAGAAAAGTCCCCCTGCCCCGTCGTCGCGATCGTCGTAGCGGAAGTCCGCACGGCTCACACCCCGGCACCCCAACGCGCCATGCGCCGCCAATGCCAGTTTGCGGACTTCTTGGTAAACAAACGATGAAACTTCGGCGGGAAGAACATGTTTTGATCCGCCTGGGGCGTATTTGGCCTCATAGTCGTAGAACTTGGTGACCGACACGATATCGATGACGCCGAGCGCCTCTTTTCCCATCACGGCGCAGGTCAGCTCCTTGCCGGGAATGTAGGTCTCCACCATCACCTGCTCCCCATACTCCCAATCGTGGCGCGTGAGCTCCTGGGGCGGATGGGTGTGCTCCGGCGTGACAATGAAGACCCCCACGCTAGATCCCTCCGCCACCGGCTTGATCACGTAGGGCGGCGGCAGCAGGTGAGATTTCGCCGCGGTGAAGCGCGACGCCACGATTCCTTCCGGCACCGGCACACCAGCTGCCCGCAACAGAATCTTGGCTACATCCTTCTGCATGGCGACAGCAGACGCCATGACCCCGGAATGGGTGTAGGGAATGGCGAGAGTTTCGAGGATCCCCTGCAGGGTGCCGTCCTCGCCCGGCCGACCATGCAGCGCGTTGAGGGCAACATCGGGTTTGACGCCGGCGAGCACCGTCGCAATGTCGCGTCCTACATCGATGGGGGTCACTCGATATCCGAGCCGTCCCAGCGCCTCGGCGCAGTACCTGCCGGACCGCAGCGAGACCTCCCGCTCCGCCGACCACCCCCCCATCAGAACGGCGACATGCTTGCTCATTGTGCTCAGTCCCGGTGATTATCGAGGCAAATCTTGACGGCGCATTCGGCTGAATGCGGACCATTAGATACACCCCAGTTGAAGCGCCGCCGAATGGCTGCGCTGCTACCCCCTAGGCATGAGGACCGACGCGCTACTGCTGCCGTAGGCCGATGCGCTTAATCTCCCATTCCAGCTCGACGCCGGAATTGTCCCTTACGCGGGCGCGCACGGTCTCGCCCAGATCCTCGATATCCGCGGCGGAGGCAGCGCCCAGATTGATCAGGAAATTGCAGTGCAGCTCCGACACCTGGGCGTTGCCGAGCCGCAGCCCGCGGCAGCCCGCCGCATCGATGAGCTGCCAAGCCTTGTGTCCGGGCGGATTCTTGAACGTCGAACCGCCGGTGCGGCTCTTGATGGGCTGGGTCGCCTCGCGCGCCTCGGTGATCTTGTCCATCTCCGCAGCAATTGTCCCGGCATCGCCCGGAGCTCCCTGGAACAGTGCCTCGGTGAAGATGATGTCCTCGCCGACGCCGCAATGCCGATAGCTGTAGTTCATCTCGGCATTTGCAAGCAGGTGGCGGCGACCGCGGCGATCAATCCCCCGCACCTCGACGACTACATCCCTGGTCTCGCGTCCGTAGGCGCCCCCGTTCATGCGCAACGCGCCACCGATCGCGCCGGGAATGCCCCGAAAGAAAGCAAGACCTGAAATGGCCGCTTCCTGCGCCGAGCGGCTGAGCTTCACGTCCGGTACCGACGTGCCCGCACGGATACGGCTTGCGCTCTCCAGCGTGATCTCGCCGAATCCCCGACCGAGCCGGATGACGACCCCTGGCACACCCGCGTCGCGCACGATGAGGTTCGAGCCCAACCCGACGACGGTGACTGGGGTTTGCTCGGGCAATCCAGCGAGGAAATAGGCGAGATCGTCCTCATCCTCAGGGACGAACAGAATTTGTGCCGCGCCACCAACGCGAAACCAGGTGAGCTCCGCCAGCGATTGGTTTGCGAGCAGCTTGCCGCGCAACCGCGGCAGCCGTGCACGCAGGTCTTCGATCACGCAACGGCACCCAGGGCAGCAAGCTCGCCAGGAAGCGCGTAGGCCCATTGCGTGATGCTGCCCGCGCCCAGGCATACGACGATGTCTCCCGGCATGGCGAGCCGCCTCACCAGACGCGCAAGGTCTTGTGGGCCGTCGAGCGCAACCACTTGCCGATGGCCGTGGGCGCGCAAGGCCTGCACCAGGCTGTCCCGGTCTATTCCGGGGATGGGCGCCTCGCCGGCGGGATACACGTGCGAGACGATGACCGTATCTGCGTCGTTGAAGCAGGTGGAGAACTGCTCGAACAGCGCGGCGAGCCGAGTGTAACGGTGAGGCTGCACGACCGCGATCACCTGGCCCGTACTCGTTTCCCGCGCGGCGCCCAGCACCGCGGCGATCTCGACGGGATGATGCCCATAATCATCGATGACGGGGATGCTGTTCCATTCGCCGGTACGGGTGAAGCGCCGCCGCACGCCGCCGAACTCGGAGAGCGCTTTGCGGATCAGGTCATCGGCAACACCAAGCTCGTGCGCGACAGCAATCGCCGCAGTGGCGTTGAGCGCGTTGTGCCGCCCCGGCATGGGCAGCCGCAGGCCGTCGATCTCGTCCATCGTCGCGCCGGCCCGGTCGCGAAATACGATGGAGAAGCGCGATTCTCCGGCGGAATGATCAAGGCCCACCAGGCGCACGTCGGCCTGCGGGTTCTCGCCATAGGTGATGATGCGCCGGTCGGTGATCTGGCCGACCAGAAGCTGCACCACCGGATGGTCGGTGCACATCACAGCGAAGCCATAGAATGGCACGTTCTCGACAAAGGCGCGGAAGGCCTCCTGCGCCGCCTCGAAGGTCTTGAAATGATCGAGGTGCTCCGGATCGACATTGGTGACGATGGCAATGTCGGCGGGCAGCTTGAGAAAGGTGCCGTCGGATTCGTCGGCTTCGACCACCATCCAGTCGCCCGCGCCGAGGCGCGCGTTGGTGCCATACGCATTGATGATGCCCCCGTTGATGACGGTCGGATCAAACCCACCGGCATCGACCAGGGCCGCCACGAGCGAGGTGGTGGTTGTCTTGCCATGCGTCCCGGCGATGGCGACGCAACTCTTCAGCCGCATCAGCTCGGCCAGCATCTCCGCGCGCCGCACGATCGGCAGGCGCTTTGCTCGCGCGGCGATTAGCTCCGGATTGTCGCGCTTGATTGCGGTAGAGACGACGACCACGGCGGCATCGCCGAGCGCATTTGCAGTGTGGCCCACCGAGATCCTTGCGCCCTTCTCGCGCAAGCGCTTGACGTTGGCGCTTTCGGATGCATCGGAGCCTTGCACGGTGTAGCGGAGATTGATCAGCACCTCGGCGATCCCGCTCATGCCGATCCCGCCGATGCCGATGAAATGGATCGGGCCGATCTTGCTCGGCAGCTTCATGGTGCATCCCGCCTCATGATCTCCCCCACCAGATCGGCGAGCCGCTCGGCCGCATCGAGGGCCCCCTGCGAGCGCGCTGCCGCGGCCATTGCTACGAGCTTTTGCGGAGCACTGGCAAGCGCGGAGATTTCGCCGGCCAGCCGCTCGAGCGTGAAATCGTGCTGGGCCAAACGGATAGCTCCCCCGGCCTGCTCGATCATGCCGGCATTGGCGGACTGATCCTGGTCGAGCGCATGGGGCAGCGGCACCAGGATCGCTGGCCTTCCAATCGCCGTGAGCTCCGCCACGGTCGAGGCGCCGGCACGCGCGATGACGAGGTGCGCGGCCGCCATGCGGGCGGGGAGATCGGCGAAGAAAGGCGCGACCTCTGCTGCCACCTTGCCATCCGCATAAGCTTGCCTCACCCGCGCAAGATCCTCCTCGCGCGCCTGCTGAATGACCGCAAGCCGCGATTGCAGCCCGGGATCAAGGTGCCTGATCGCCTCGGGCACGATGTCCGCCATGATGCGCGCGCCCTGGCTGCCGCCGAACACCAGCAGCCGCAGCGTGTCCCTCGCATCGGGGACGCGATAAGGCGCGCCCGCAGCAGCGATGACCGCAGCGCGCACCGGATTGCCGGTCCGCCTCGCTTTGGCGCCAAGTTTCGGCTCACTTTCCAGCACTCCGGCAAAGCTGGTGGCGATCGCCGTGACCCTCGAGGCAAGCAGCCGGTTCGCCCGCCCGATCACGGCATTCTGCTCGTGAATGAGCGTCGGAATATTACGCAGTGTTCCTGCCGCCACGGGGGGAACCGTGGGATAGCCCCCAAAACCCACGATCGCTGCCGGCTTGATCCCGCCGAGAACGCGCAAGGCCTGGATGAGGCCCACCCCTAGTCGCGCCGCGGCTCGCGCAAGTGACAAGGGATCGCGACCGCGCAAAGTTTCGCTCGCGATGATATGGACCGCGCGCGCGGGAAATTTGCTGCCGTAACGCTCGGCGCGGTGGTCGGTCGCAAGATCGACGCTGATGCCACGCCGGGTAAGGACCTCCGCCAGCGCTTCGGCGGGAAACAGATGGCCGCCGGTGCCGCCGGCTGCGAGCAACACAAGCGGCCTGTGACCGGTTTGCTCCGAGCGATCGGAGGACATGGCGAGCGATCCCGAGCTTCCGCGAGCAGAGACTACGCGTGCGCCGGCTCGCGCTCCGTCGCCAGCAGGACTGCGCGCGGACGCCCGCGCGTCAAGGCCAACAGCATTCCCACTCCGTAGGCAAGCGAGATCATGGACGAGCCGCCATAGGAGATGAACGGCAAGGTCATACCTTTGGCCGGCATAAGATGCAGATTGACCGCCATGTTGATGGCCGATTGCAGCCCCAGCAGGATGGCAAGGCCTGCAACAGCAAAGCGGGTGAACGCGTCGTCATTGGCCATGGCATGGCGCAGCGACCGCATCACGATGAAGCCGAAGGTTGCCAGCAGCAGAAGGCAGAGTACGATTCCAAACTCCTCGGCGGCGACCGCAAACACGAAGTCCGTATGGCTCTCCGGCAGGATGCGTTTGACCGTGCCTTCGCCTGGTCCGCGCCCAAACCAGCCGCCCCGCTGAAAGGACTCCAGTGCCTGGTCGATGTTGAAACTGTCCCCGGATGCGGGGTCGAGAAAACGCTCGATGCGCCGCGCGACATACGGCACAAGCAGATAGGCCGCGGCAAGCCCCACCGCGGCAGCCCCGCCGAGCCCTGCGACCCAGATCAGGCGCATGCCCGCGAGAAAGAACAACGCTCCCCAGACAAGCGCGATCAGCATGCTCTGACCGAAATCGGGCTGCAACACCAGGCCGGCTAGAGCAGCACCGAGGAGAAGGAGCGCCAGCGTGTTCGCCGGCATTTCCGGCCGGCGCGCTGATTCGCCGAACAGCCAGGCAATGAGAATGACGAGAGAGGGTTTGAGAAACTCCGAGGGTTGAACATTGACGCCGAGCAGCACGATCCAGCGCCGCGCTCCTTTCACCTCCGGGCCGAACTGCAGGGTCGCCGCAACGAGCGCAATGCTGAGCAGGAAAACGGCGAGCGCAAGACGCCGGACGTAGCGCGGCGGCAGAAACGATGTTGCCAGAAGCACTACGATTGCCGGCACGACGTAGAGGATGTGCCGGCCCACGAAGTAAAAGGGATCAAGCCCGAGCCGCGAAGCGACCGGGGGGCTCGCTGCAAGTGACAGCACGATGCCCGCGAGCATGAGCGCGAGCACTGCAGCCAGCAGCGGGCGGTCCACCGTCCACCACCACTGGGCAAAGTGCGTACGCTCGAGCCGCGAGACCATCCGCTCCCCCCGCCCCAAGTGGTGCCCGCGCAAGATTGACACGGCGTTAACATGGGCCACGCTACGGCACAATCCGACCCGACCCGACCCGACCGGGCCACGGCCTTACCTTCAAACAGAAGGACGCGGACCGCCTGGCAGCATAGGCGCCAGCGATGTGACCGGACGCGTCGAGCGAGCGTATGCGCCAAGGCAACGCGGGACGCGAGCTTGATGTCTGGTTACGATGCCAGCGCGACGCCCGGAATTGCCTGAACCAACGCGCGGAATGCGTCGCCCCGCAGTTCGAAATTCCGGTACTGATCGAAGGAGGCGCAGGCGGGCGACAGCAGCACGACCGGCTCCTGCGCATCCGAAGCTTCCGCATCGCGAGCGGCCAGATCGACAGCACGATCGAGCGTGCCTGCGATGACATAGGGCACCTTTCCGTCGATCTGCCGAGCAAAATCGGGCGCAGCTTCGCCGATAAAATACGCTTTACACATGCGGCGAAAGAACGGGGCAAGCGAGGCAATCCCGCCGGACTTCGGCTTGCCGCCTGCAATCCAGTAAATGGTAGAGAAACAAGCGAGTGCCTGGGCAGCCGAATCGGCGTTGGTGGCCTTGGAATCGTTGACGAAGAGAACCCGGCCCTTGCGCCCGACCTGCTCCATCCTGTGCGCAAGCCCGGGAAACGAGATCAAGCCTTGCTCGATCGCGGCCGCTGTGAGCCCAAGCGCAAGTGCGGCCGCCGCGGCGCAGGCGGCATTCTGCGCATTGTGCACGCCACGGAGAGATCCGATGCCGCCGAGGCGAGCGACGCGGCGCAGGCTTCCAGCTGCGGCCTCCATGATGATCTCGTCCTCGACATAAACCCCGTCCGGCAGGGCATGGCGCGCGGAGACCCGCACTACCCGCTTGCCAGCAGATGCGATACGGTCGGCAGCCGCAACGCACCATTCATCGTCCACACCGATAATGGCCGCTCCCTCATCCTGCACGCCGGCGACAAGGCGCTCCTTAACCGCCGCATAAGCTTGCATCGTGCCGTGCCGGTCGAGGTGATCCTCGCTCACGTTGATGAGAACCCCGACCGACGGATCGAGCGTTGGCGCGAGATCGATCTGGTACGAAGAGACCTCGATCACATGGACCCGTGCCGGCCCCGGCGGCTCGAGCGAGAGGATAGGGGTGCCGATATTGCCGCCGACCTGGGCATCGCAACCGGCACAGCGCAGGAGATGGGCCACAAGCGCAGTGGTGGTTGATTTGCCGTTGGTTCCGGTGATGGCAACCAAGGGGGCCTCGGGAGTCCCGTGCCGCCGCTCGCGACAGAACAACTCGACATCCCCGATCACCTCGACCGCTGCCGCACGGGCAAGATTCACCGACCAATGCGGTGCCGGATGAGTGAGCGGCACGCCGGGGGCGAGCACCAGCGCCGCATTGCGCGACCAATCCGTGTCATGGAGGTCAGCGGTGGGCACGCCGGCGCTGGTCGCCTTTGCGATCACGTCGGGGGCGTCGTCCCAGCCGATCACATCAGCGCCGCCGGCGAGAAGTGCGCTCGCGCTCGCCAGTCCCGAACCTCCAAGTCCGAACACGGCAACTCTTTTGCCGGCGAAGGTGGTAGCGCGGATCACTGGAGGCGTCGCTGCACCGGCAGCTCACCGCAGCTTGAGAGTGGAGAGGCCCGCAAGCGCCAGCACCACGGAAATGATCCAGAAGCGGATCACGATCTGCGGCTCGGTCCAGCCGAGCTGCTCGAAGTGATGATGGATCGGCGCCATGCGGAAGACGCGCTTGCCCGTGAGCTTGTAGGAGAGCACCTGCACGATCACCGAGACGGCCTCCAGCACGAACAGCCCGCCGACCACTGCGAGCACGATCTCATGCTTGGTGGCGACGGCGATGGTGCCGATCATCCCGCCGAGCGCAAGCGAGCCGGTATCGCCCATGAAGATCGAAGCCGGAGGCGCGTTGAACCACAGGAATCCCAGCCCGGCGCCGATCACGGCGCCGCAGAGGACGGCGAGCTCGCCGGCACCGGCAACGTAATGGACGTTGAGGTAGTCAGAGAAAAACGAATTGCCGACGAGATAAGAAATGACACCGAAGCTGAGCGCAACGATGATCACGGGCACGGTCGCCAACCCGTCGAGCCCGTCGGTCAGGTTCACGGCGTTTCCGGCACCGACAATGATGAAGCTGCCGAACACGAAGAAGAACCAGCCGAGCGGAATGACAAGCTCCTTGAAAAATGGAACGGTGAGCGACGTTGCGAACGGCTGGCGCCCGATCGAGGCAATGAAATAGCACGCGAGAAGCCCGACCAGCACCTCGACGCCGAAGCGTATTCTTCCGGAGAAACCGGCATGGGTCTGCTTGGTGACCTTGAGATAATCGTCGTAGAAACCGATCGTGGCGAACGTAAGCATCACCCCGAGCACGATCCACACATACCGGTTGGCCGGGTTGGCCCACAGCAGGGTAGCAGCCACAATGCCGAACAGCATCATGAGACCGCCCATGGTGGGTGTTCCTTTTTTGGTGACGAGGTGAGACTGGGGACCGTCGGTTCGGATCGGCTGACCCTTGCCTTGCTTGAGCCGCAAGTGGTCGATGATGGACGGACCGAACAGAAACACAAAAACGAGCGCAGTGATCATGGCTCCGCCGGTTCGGAACGTGATGTAGCGCAGGACATTGAGAGGACTGATCACGTCCGAGAACGCGGAAAGCCAATAGAGCATTGGTCAACCACCCACGGTTCAGGCTTGCGAGCCCTCAGCAACGGCGGGCTCTCGCTGGTGATGTCTTTCGAGTGCTTTGACGATCCCCGCCATGCGCGAGCCCAGCGATCCCTTGACCATCACGCTGTCGCCGGCTCTTGCGGCAGCGAGGACGAGAGCTTCGAGTTGCGCCGAGGTGGGCGCGCAGCCACCTCGCCGCTCGACAGAAAGCGCATCCCACAGGGACCGCATCAGCGGACCGCAGCAGAACACGAGATCGATATCGTTTTCATCGATAGTCTCGACCAGGCTGCGATGCAGCTCGCGCCCGCTCGGCCCAAGCTCCAGCATATCGCCGAGCACCGCAATGCGCCTCCCGCGACCCGATCGTCTGGTCTGACCAAGGAGCGCGAGCGCCGCGCGCATTGATGCCGGGTTGGCGTTGTAGCTTTCGTCGATCAGCAGGATCTCGCCTCCAGAAACGGGGAGGATGAGACGCGCGCCGCGTCCACGTCCTGCGTGGAGCTCAGCCAACGCCTGAGCGGCAAGCCTCACGTTGGCGCCGAGCAGCATCGTCGTTGCAAGTACGGCGAGCGAATTGGCGACGAGATGGCGCCCGGGTGCGCCCAGGCGATAGTGCAGATTGGCCCCGAGGATTTCTGCCTCCACCAGTGAGCTGTCGCCCTCCAAAGTGCACGCGATAAGCCGCGCATCGGCTCCCGGATGCTCGCCGAACGATACAATCCGCTCAACGCCGGCGTGAGCGGCGCTTGCCGCAAGTCGATCGTATTGGCCATTGTCGCGATTAAGGACTGCTGCCCCGCCGCGCTCGAAACCGATAAAGATCTCGGCCTTGGCATCGGCGATTGCGGCAACGGAATCGAAAAATTCGAGATGCACCGGCTCGACCGTGGTGATGATCGCCACATGCGGGCGGACAAGACGCGCAAGCGGCGCGATCTCGCCGGCATGGCTCATGCCGAGCTCGAAGACCGAATAGACCGCGCTCTCGGGACAGCGAGCGAGCGAGAGCGGTACGCCCCAATGGTTGTTATAGGACGCCGCCGAGGCGTGGGTTTGACCCTGCCTGCTCAGGGCAAGATGCAGCGCCTCCTTCGTGCCGGTCTTGCCGACCGAGCCGGTGATGGCGACGACCTTTGCTTGCGAGCGCGCCCGCGCGGCACGCGCGAGATCGCGCAGAGCTTCCAGCACGTCGGAGACGAGAAGCATGGGAGCGTCCGCGGGCAAACGTTCCTGCTTGCACGCGTCGACAACGGCAAGCCCGGCGCCGGCGTCCAGCGCGGCACCCACGAAATCATGGCCATCGCGGTTGTCTCCCGTGATGGCGAAGAACGCTTCCCCTGGCGCAAGGGTGCGGCTGTCGATGGAGATGCCTGGCACACCAGCTGGCAGCTCGCCGGCGCGGCACGCGCCCATCGCAGCGGCCATGGTCTGCGTAGTCCAGAGGGGCGGCGAACTCATCCTATGCATTTCGCACTGGAAGGCGCAGGCAGCAGTGCCGCATCAAAGAGGCCCTGCGCAAGACGGCGCAGCTACTGCCAAAAGATCGTGCACGCGGCATCACCGAGCGTTCCCCTCGAGTGCGGCGGCCACCGCCTCGTGGTCGCTGAACGGGAGCACCTGTTTGCCGATGATTTGGCCGGTTTCATGGCCCTTCCCGGCAATCAGCAGCACGTCCCCAGGGCCGAGCTTGGCGATGCACGCTCCGATCGCCTCCCGGCGATCCGGGATTTCCAGCGCGCCTGGTGCGCCTGCAAGGACTGCGCTGCGAATGGCGGCAGGGTCCTCGCTGCGGGGATTGTCATCGGTCACCACCACACAGTCCGCAAGCTGCGCGGCAGTCTTCCCCATCATCGGGCGCTTGCCGGCATCGCGATCGCCGCCGCAACCGAACACCACGGTAAGGCGCTTGGCCGCATAGGGGCGCAAAGCCTCGAGCGCCTTAGCAAGCGCATCGGGCTTGTGGGCATAATCGACGAAGATGGGCGCCCCGCGCTTGTCGCCTACGAGCTCAAGCCGACCCTTGGCGCCCTGGAGGCGAGCGAGCGCGGCGAAGACCGCGGCAGGCTCGCTTCCGGTCGCGATCGCCAAGCCCGCAGCAACGAGGGCATTCTCGACCTGAAAATAGCCGGGAAGGGGCAACCGGACCGTGTGATCCATTCCGGCATAAGAGACTTTTATCAGCTGGGCAAAACCGTCAATTGCGATGTCACGCAGACGAACGTCCCGCCCCTGCCTCCCGACCTCGAACAGGCGCAGGGCCCGCTGCTTCGCCGCCGCGATCACTGCCTCGGAGTGCTCGTTGTCGACGCAGACGACCGCCGCTGCGCCCGGCTCCATCAACTCGTTGAACAAACGCAGCTTGGCGGCGAGATACGCTTCGAGCGTGGGATGATAATCGAGATGGTCGCGACTGAGATTGGTGAACGCGCCCGCCGTCACCCTCAGCCCATCCAGCCGATGTTGATCAAGCCCGTGGGAAGAAGCCTCGATCGCAAGATGCGTGATGCCTTCCCCGACGAGCTGGTCCGCCATCCGGTGCAGCGCGATGGGATCGGGCGTCGTGAGCGAGCCATAGATTTCCCGCTGCGGCGCCACCAGGCCGACCGTGCCAATGCTCGCGGCGGGCTTGCCGAGCGTCGACCAGATCTGGCGCGTGAAGGCGGCGACCGAAGTCTTCCCGCTGGTCCCGGTAACCGCCGCTATCACCTCCGGCTGGCGAGGAAAGAAGCGGGCCGCGGCGAGTGCCAGAGCCCGGCGTGCACTCTTGACCTTGATGAACGCCACTGCCGGGGCAAGCGGTTGGGCCGGCGAGCGTTCCGCCATGACGGCGGCTGCGCCGGAAGCGATCGCCGGGCCCACAAAGCGCAGGCCGTCGTCCTTGAGGCCCGACACTGCAACAAACAAGTCGCCTGGTTTGACCGCGCGGCTGTCAGCACTGATCCCGGCGAGCTCAAGCGCCGCGAAACGCGGCTCGCTGCTCGCGCCCACGCTGTGCAAATCTTGAAGGAGATCCTGCAGCTTCATTCCGACCTGATACCCAACCTACGGGCGATCATGACACCAATATTGATTTGCCGTGCCGTCTCCGCCGGGTCTTAAGGAAAGGATAGGCGCGTGCTGCGGGTTACTTCATCTCAACGCGCTCTGTACAGCGCGAATTCCGCCGTTTAGTCCTGGCTTCGCCGCACGCCGTCGTCAGGAAACCATGACTTCATAATTACGCCAGCGGAACGGCCCTCATGTCGGGCGCGAACTTCGGCCGGCGCGCGGGACGCAGCGCGGCGCAATTTGCGCCGTCCGGTCTTTCCGGCGATCACGCGGCGGCGGTCTGCCTGACGCAGTCGGTCGGATGACCGCTGACTGACGGCTGCTGTTTCGATATCCTACGAGGCGATCTTCGCTGCCTTGGGTTCGTTCGGCCAAAGTGCTCTCCTACATGGCGTGCTGTCGGGCTCTATCTCCAGGTTGGCTCCGTTCATATTCAAACATTGTATTCACTACGGTTTTTCCATTGGCTTCGTTTGCGCAATTGGCTTCGTTTGCGCAAAACGTAAAAAATGGTTGCCCATTAGACCTATGACAGCCAATCGTAGAATCGTACGGCACTCGCAGCAGCCGGTCCCCGCGTTCGTCTGCAATTACAACCGATGGGAGAGCGAAATCGAGGCTCCCTGTAAACAACAGGAAATTTACAGGGATTTCTTCTCGTTTGAGTTGAATCGGCAAAATCCCGTCGTGCCGCAAGTGCGTCTCCCCGGGCATCGGCCCGCCAGCGCTCGCATCGCGGATCGCCGGCATGAAAGTCTCCTCACCGCGCAGCCAAGAGCAAAACCGGCACGGTAATCCGCGCCGGGCTTTTGAAGACACATCTGAAGGATACGCTCTTATGCATGAGTCGCGGCTCATTGTCGAGCAAAATTTCGGCGGGTCGAGCTTGAGCAATCCGAGGCCGCCTGGTATGTTTCGAGCTAAGGAAACGCTGTGCTCGTGAGCTGACCGCCCGTTCCTGCTCAGCCGAGAAGGGCTCCATGAGACGGCGCGATTTCATCACCCTGATTGGCGGTGCGGCTGCTACGTGGCCGCTCGCGGCGCGTGCTCAGCAGCCGGCGATGCCGGTGATCGGGTTCCTCGGCACCAGGGCACTTGGCGATGACCTATACCTTTTGAGCGCTTTCCGTCGGGGCCTGAAAGAAGCCGGCTACGTCGAGGGCCAGAACGTGGCGATCGAATATCGCTTCGCGGAGAATCAATACGATCGGCTGCCAGCACTGGCAGCCGACCTCGTTCGGCGTCAGGTGGCCGTGATTGCAGCGAATGGCCGTGCGGCACAGGCGGCAAAGGAAGCAACCGCGACGATTCCGATCGCCTTCGTGGCAGGGTTCGATCCGGTCGAGGTAGGACTTGTGGCCAGCCTGAACCGGCCAGGCGGCAACATCACCGGCGTGAGCATCTTGGACGTGGAGCTCGGGCCGAAGCGGTTGGAGCTGCTACACGAGTTGGTCCCCGCGGCGACCAGCATTGTTCTGCTCGTTAACCCGACTGATCCCGCTCGTGCCGAGACCACATCGAAAGAACTGCAGGCAGCGGCCCACAGCCTTGGCCTGCAGCTCCATATCCTGCATGCCAGCACTGACCGTGACTTCGAAACGGTCCTTGCACGCTTGGTCCAGCTGGGAGCTGGCGGGCTCGTGATCGGCGGTGAGCCATTTTTCAATAGCCGGAGCCAACAGCTTGGCGCGCTGACCATGCGTCATGCCGTGCCCACGATCTACCAGCTTCGCGCGTTCGCCGCGGCCGGCGGTCTGATGAGCTACGGAGCCAGTCTTACGGATGCGTATCGTCTGGTCGGTGTCTACACTGGTCAGATTCTCAAGGGCGAGAAGCCGGCCGATCTACCGGTCCAGCAGGCCACGAAAGTCGAGCTGATCATCAATCTCAAGACCGCGAAGGCGCTCGGCCTCACCGTGCCGCTGCCGCTGCTCGGTCGCGCCGACGAGGTGATCGAATGAATGGGCTTTTTGCTGCACTGCATGAGTCCGCAGTGGCACGAAGCTGACCGCCCGTTCCTGCTCAGCCGAGCAAAGCTCGCTCACCGTCCGCCGGCGATGATTAGTGACCCGTATCACATTGCAACCCATCTGGTAATGCTACAGAGCAAATCACGCTGCAAACAGCTGCCAGCCTCACACCGGAGACAAACTATGTCACTTACCCGCATCTTTGCGCTCGGCTTGGCGCTGACGTTCATCACCGGCATCGCCAGCACTGCGGTGGCGACAGCCAAGGAGTTGAGGTTTCCGGAAATAGGCGACGTTGCTTTCGTTCTGGCTGTTCCCGACAACTGGGGCGTTTCCAGAGTTGGTCCAAATCTGCTCCTGAAGGGACCAGACCATAGCTCGTCAGTGGCGCTTGCGGTAATTCAAAACAAGGACGAAGCGAAAGCGCCAGACGACGATTTGGCAAAGGCTATTTTCAAAGCCAGCAACGCCGAGCCTTTCAGCAAGCATGAGCCCGGGGCAATCGGCGGCATCAAAGCCGAGGCCTATTACAGCAAAACGACGAACACCAAGAACCTCAATGTCCTCTTTAAGCTGATGATCGTCAAAATCGCAAAGACCTATGTGGTGACCGAGACCATCATCACCTTATCGGACCTCAGCGCTGCGCAGCAGCAATCCCTCGACGCGGTGGTGAAAGGTATCACGCTGACCGGTGTCAAATAGTCCTTCCCCACCGTTCATTTTTGCCCGCAAGTCCGATAGTGCCTTTGTGTTGCAGTGCAAGGTCTGCTTGTAGCACTTGGCGTCTTTCGCTGCGGTGCATGAAATTTCGACGCGATGGGAGGTACTGCGGACATGGAATGGTCCCCGGCCCCGATTGCCTCCGACGAAAATGACTCATCAGCGACATTGGCTTTGCGCTGCGGCAATGGTTTTGATGCCACTTGAGCCCTATCAAAGTACTCATTTGAGCCGATACAATGCTGGCCCTTGAATTGGGTGCGGACATGCGGCGACGTGAGTTTATTAGCCTTGTCGGCGGCACGGCGGCCGCGTGGGCGCTTCCGGCGCGCGCGCAGCAGCCCGAGCGCATGCGACGCATCGGGGTGCTCTCGAATCTCGGCGCTGACGACGCCGAAGGACAGAGTCGCAATGCGGCGTTTGAGCAAGTGTTGCAGGAACTGGGCTGGGCCATCGGACGCACCCTCCAGATCGACTACCGCTGGAGCAACGGCGATGCGACTCGTCTCCGCATCCATGCGGCCGAGCTGATCGCTCTCGCACCCGACGTGGTTTTGGCCACTTCCGGAGTTTCGATATCGCCGTTGCTGGAGGCGAGCCACAGCGTGCCGATCGTGTTTGCGCAGACTATCGATCCGGTCGGCCTCGGAGTCGTTGAAACTCTGTCCCGACCAGGGGGAAACATCACCGGCTTCACTCAGTTCGAATACGGCATCACGGCGAAATGGATGGAGTTGCTCAAGCAGATTGCGCCAGCCGTCGCGCGGGCTGCCGTCCTTCGCGATCCATTTGACCCCGCTGGACTAGGACAGTGGGCGGCAATGCAATCGGTGGCACCTGTGTTCGCGGTCGAGTTGAGCGTGGTCAATGTTCGTGACACCGACGCGATCGAAAATGGCATCATGAAAATTGCGGGTTCTCCGAATTCCGGCTTGCTCGTGACGGCGTCCTCGCCAGCGGCGGTCCATCGGGATTTGATATTAACGCTTGCGGCCCGGCACCGACTGCCGGCGGTGTATCCCTACCGTTACTTTGTCGCAGCGGGAGGCCTCGCCTGTTATGGGCCTGATACCATCGACCAATACCGCCGCGCCGCCGGATATATCGATCGTATTCTTCGGGGCGAGAGGCCGGCCGACCTTCCGGTGCAGGCACCGACGAAGTACGAGCTGGTGATCAACCTCAAAACGGCGAAGGCGATCGGCATCGAAGTGCCGCCAATGCTGCTTGCTCGTGCCGACGCGGTGATCGAATGACCCGGTGCCGCAGCCGACTACAGCGGGGGAGGCGGTCGCCGATTTGCATGCGCTGCTGGGTGCCGCTGGTGAGGCGGGGCCCTACGTGCTTGTCGGGCACTCTTATGGCGGTCTGGTCGTCAGGCTTTATGCGAGCACCTATCCCGAAGACGTATCCGGTCTCGTTCTCGTTGACGCCCTCACCGAGGGGCTTCGGGATGCGGAGACGCCTGAGCGGTGGGCGATACAGCGAAAGCTGATGGAGGGCGACATACGGGAAAGCTTGGTCCTTTACCCAGCTCTTGAAAGGAACGACCCGGACCGAGAAGGAGCAGCCTCAACTCAGCGCGACCGCGCCCGCCTTCGCGGAGTCAACCGATAGGAGCCCAAACATGCCGGACAACATCCGTTTTTCGAACCCCGAGACCATGCAGAAGCCGCCGGGCTACACCCAGGTGGTGGAAGTGACCGGACCCGGCCGCACGGTCTATTTCGCCGGCCAGCTCGGCATCGACAAGTCCGGCAAGATGGGCGCCAATCCCCGCGAACAGATGGAGATCGCGTTCGAGAACGTGAAGGCGGCGCTGGCCTCGGTCGGCGCCAGCTTCGAGCACGTCGTCAAGATCACCAGCTATATCGTCGACATCGGCACGAACGTCGCGCATTTCCGCGAGGTGCGCGACAAGTATGTGAACAAGGCGGCACCGCCGGCCAGCACCGCGATTGGCGTGCCGCAACTAGCGCGCCCGGGCGCGTTGTTCGAGGTCGAGGCGATCGCCGTATTGCCGCCGAAGTAACTTCACGGTTCCCGCTTGCGGAAGAAGTCGCTCGCGGGCAGTGCAGGCGTTCTGTGTATTTCCCGGAGGCCGCGCAGGCCCGACTCAACGCTGCTGCACCGGAGATTTAAATGAGGGACTTAAAAAGCTCGGTTTCATAATACAAATTTTAGATTTCTACAGTTTTTCAACAAAGCAATTGAGTTACATCAACGCGAAAACTAGCTCAGCGCGGTCGTGACGGATAAGGGTAAGGGACTACCCCTCGTGGTGCAGAAAAATCACAGGCAGTGAACTTTGATGCTGGGCTACTTGTCTGCCTAAAGCCTGCCCCATTCGCTATCGAGGTAGATGACCTGAGCATTGCTGGGGAGATCATGCCATGTGGCTCGTCCTATATGTGTCCGCCGTTGCCCTACTGAGCTTGGCATTCGTTTCAGATTTAAGCCTGTAGGTTCATCAAAAAAGCATCTGCCCAGATAAGATTCTTGCGAACGCCCGTCTGAGACACTGCAATGATGCTATTGCAATCGCAAAGCGCAGATATCACCCCGTTGGCACAGGGGAGCTCGGGGGCAGACGAACTGCGATCCCCCATAACCACCATTCGCGACGACTCGATTTCTGCTCTGGACGACCGGCAGCAAGCTGAAGAATTCCCCCAGCCTCACATCGTTCAACCCTATTGGTTTAGATGCCCAGCATGTCAGTTCGATTGGAGGGAATGGCTAAGGCCGTCAATAATATTTGTCTCTTTGTCGTTCGTCACAGACACATGTCCAAACTGCCGACGAAGGCATGTGCCAGCGTGCAGTATGGGATTAACTCATGAATAGCCCCCTCAGCGGTGTTCTGCCTATTAAAGCTCCTGCCCAGTATGCGCGGGCTTGCGTGGCTGGAGGGGTCGCACGCCTCATGCAGTCAAGTCGCCATCACACAAGGGGTTCACGAGTCGGCGGACGTTAGTAAGGCAATCTAGCATCCCTATGGGCGATGAGCATTCACCTATTCGCGATTTAAAGCATCGATGGGATGAAGAAGATAAGAGGCGAGATGAACTAGAGCGACAGGCAAAGCGAGCGTTTTTGGAGCAAGAAGCAAATAAACTATTCGCGCCTCTGGAAAATTATCTGACAAGGCTGGACAAAGTACTTCACGCCGCAGAAGCATCCGTAGAGGTCGATACCGCCTGGGAGCACCTTGGGGACCAAAAGCTCCGCCGAATGGGAAGAGTCAGATTAAAAGAATCGGGAGAAAACCTGCCTCTCGATTTCACCATTGAAGGAGCGACAATTATTTACCGAAAAAGGTCTTACCGCTTTACCCGCGCCGTCGAAGAACTCATTCCCGCTATCACCTCTGACGTGGAGCAGTTTATCACGGCTCAAAGTCGCGCTTGAGGACCTGCCAACCTGTCTTCACTTCGGAGAATATAAGCGGCTGAGGCCTCCGATTTTCGGATCGGTTTCTACTGCTTCATTGCCGCGCCACTAGCCAGCACGTCCCCACAAAAGCCAACGAACACTCGCTCAACCTTGCTGGATCGTGCAAAGATAGTGTGAGATATCCGGGCTAGCGCCTGCATTGCTGGTTCAGCATTTCGGGCAGATTAACACCGATGAACATCGTGTCCGTGCAAAACGTCATCCCAGGGGTAATTGAACCATTCCCGCTGCTGGCATTGATTGTGATTTGCCTCGTGCGGGACCAACAGCCGTTAGCATGTCTAACGAAGGCATCACACCGCAATAATGTGCAGACTTGCCAATCCAGCAGCCGCGGCCAATCTTAACACCGCTAAAGCGCTTTGCCTCACAATCTCGGAATCGTTCCTGCTGCGTGCCGACGAGGCGTATTCGAAACCACGCTCAAGGATTGGGCCGAGGCACTTTACGTCGTTGGCGACACGCTCATGAACAGCAATCGAGCTCGCATCAACACCTTGGCCATGAACGCACGACTGCCGACGATTTACGTGGCACGTGAGTACGTCGAAGCGGGAGGCCTGATATCCTACGGGGCAAACATCCCGCACCTGTTCAGGCGCGCTGCTGAGCTGGTCGACAAAATTCTTCGCGGCGCGAAGCCGGGCGACATTCCGGTCGAGCAGCCGACCAAATTCGATCTCGTCATCAATCTTAGGACCGCCAAGGCGCTCGGTCTCACGATAACGGACAGGCTGCTCGCCCTAGCCGACGCAGTGATCGAGTAAAGGCGGCCTATGACAGCTTCTCGCACTTGGCGGCGGCGATCAATGCTGGTTATTTCAAAGCGGTCTGTACGCTCGTGAGCGTGGTGTTAAGGCTCGATCCGAGACTGGCGACGACTGCGATAATTGCAACGGATATGCCGGCCGCAATGAGACCGTATTTGATAGCGGTCGCACCGGGTTCGTCGCGAAAGAAACCGTCCAGTTGCGAACGGCGAGCGAGCAACTGCCGACTGGGGTTATGGTTTCCGGGCTCGTCGGCAAGTCGGTGAAACCGACTTGCCGACGCCCCGGAATGACAGCGTAGTTTTTGACGCAGTACCGCTAACCAACCCGAGAGCACGGTCGTAGGGGGCTTCCCCATCGTGTCATGTCACGTTCAGCATTTCGCGGAACGCCGCTCGCGGATTGCGCAGGCGCAATGCGGGTTACCCAGCGGACTGCTCGAATTTCTCCACGAACTCCCGCAACTCATCCGCATTGATGTCGCTGACCGCAAAGTATTCGAGGCCGTGCGCGCTCCAGCGGCAAATGGTGTAGCCCTGCGATGAAAGGAGCTTCGTGCGCTGGCTTGGCGAATCCAGAGCCGGTGCGACGAACAGATTGATCACATGCTTGCGGCGCCGGTAAACGATGGAAGCGACCGCCCTGCCGTCGAGATAATCCAGCCTGCCGCCGATCAGCGTGAAGCCCTGCGCGGTAAGATCCGGCACCGGCGGCGCGAGATCGAGCTTGCCGTTGAACCACGGCTTGACCGTGTGCTGGTCGGTGGTCTGCACGTCGGTCAGGTGGTCGCCCTGCAGCGATCGCACGTGTGCCGACACGACGTCGCCGAGCACGCGCTCCTGCTCGTCGCTGCGAATGACGCCAATGACCACGCTCGCCGCCATGGCGGTCGAGAGCGCGGTGCCCATCACAAAACCTTTGAGCACCGCGCGGCGATTGGCGGCACGCTGGGGCGCAGCCGGCAGCGCCTTCTCGATGCGCCGACGCAGGCTCAAGGGGGCATCGAAGCGCAGCCCTGCCGACGCAATCGCCTCCCGCATGCTGCGATAAGCGCGAAACTCCCCTGCGCAGCGCACGCAATCCCGCACATGCGCCTCGACCTCTCTGGCATGGCCTGCATCGAGCTCGCCGTCGAGCAGCGCGTGGAGCAGGATATGGGTTTCTGCACAACTCATGTCCGTAGTCCGTCCTCTGCAATCCAAGCCTTGCGCAGCATGCAGCGCGCGCGCGCCAGTCGCGACATGACCGTTCCAACCGGTACGCCGACCACCTCGGCGATCTCCCGATAGGACAGCTCGTTGACCTCGCGCAGCACGAGGGCCTCGCGGAAAGTGATGGGCAGATCCGCAACGAGCCGGCGCACCGTCTCCGCATCCCATTGGCGGATCATCGCGGCTTCCGGCGAGGCCGGAGCCTCCTGCCACAGCGGAGAGGCCTCCTCATCCGCCTGTGCGTCTTCCTCAGCGGCAAGGGCGGCACCGGAGCGGCGCGACAGCTCTGCGCGGCACACATTGCGCAGGATGGCGAACAGCCACGGCTTCATCTCAGGACCGCGATAAGTGTCGAAATGCCGCAACGCGCGCAGATAACATTCCTGCGCGGCGTCCTCCGCGTCGCTGCTGTTGCGAAGGAGGTAGCGCGCAAGCGTGTAGACGTCGTCAAGATAGGGGAGCGCCGCGTCGCGAAAACGCAGCGCTCTCGCCTGACGATCGCCGCTTGTGGCCTCCCACACCGGCTCGCGTGCGGGCTCCCCGCGTGCCCTCGCTGGCGTAAGCTGCGGGCTCACGAGCATTACTGCCCTGCGCTGCTGCCGGTGCTGCCTTCGACGACAACGGTGCCCGTCATGTACGGATGCAGCGAGCAGAAATATTCGTACATGCCGGGCGTGGTGAACGTGAACGAGAAGCTGCCGTCCGTGTCGAGCACCTTCGACTTGAACAGCTTGCTTGAGGAGGCGACCCTGTGCGGCGTGTCGTCCGCATTGAGCCAGGCCACCGTGGTGCCGGCCTTCACCGTGATGCGCGCGGGAGAGAAAGCGAAATTGTCGATCTCCACCTTGCTGTCGGGAGCCGCCGGCGCTGAGATCACCGGGAAGCTGATTGCAGCAGCAACAACGATGCCGGCCACAAACGGGACGGCAACGCAGGTGAGGGGCGTCATTTTTATTCTCATGATGCGATCTCGCTGTCCGCTGTTCTAGCCTTGCAGTGGCTTGTCGATGATCGCGAGCCGCTGCTGCCCGCGTGTAAAGGTGACGTCGGTGACGCCGAGTAGCGAACGCAGCTTCTCGTCCGGGACTTTCAGCGGTCCAGGCGCGGGTGCCGTTCCCGGTCCCGGCTGCGGGAACGCCGTGGACATCGCGGTGTGAAACGTCACGTTGCCCTCGACCTTCTGCATGATCTGATGGATGTGTCCGTTGAGCACCGTCACCGAGCCGAAGCGCTTGAGATAATCGAGCGCACGCGCGGCGTCCTCGGTACCCCATCCCCACTGCTGATAAACCGTCCACAGCGGGATATGCGCAAACACCACGATCGGGGTCGAGGCCGTGCGCCCTTTGAGGTCATTCTCCAGCCATTCCAGCTGCTCATTGCCGAGATTGCCCAGGCCGCCGGCCTTGAGATCGAACACATTGACGAGACCGATGAAATGCACGCCGTTGGCGTCGAAGCTGTACCAGCCGGCGCCCTTCGTGCCGCGACCATAGCGGTCTCGGTAGAGCTTCTGCTCATCATCGAGGAAGTCATGCTCGCCCGGCACGTAGTGCACGTCGAGGCGCGCCTGGGCGATGATGCGATCGGCGTCGTCGAACTCCGATGGCTTGGAGAGATGCGTGACATCGCCGGTATGAATGAGGAATGCCGGTTTTGCCGGCAGCGTGCCGATCTTCTTGATCGCTTCCTCCAGCGTGCCGATGGCATTCGGATTGGCGGGCTTGTCGAAGCCGACGTGGCTGTCGCTGATCTGCAGGAAGGTGAGGCCGCTCGCGGGCGCAGCCTGCGCCTCGCCGATGATGCCCATGGAACGCGGCACCCCGCCCGCCACGGTCCACAGCACGCCCGTCCCCGCCCAGGTCATGCATTCCAGGATTTTGCGCCGGCTGACGCCGTCATCATGATGTGAAGTCATCCCATTCTCCTTCCGAGCTCGGTTGGCTTGCCTGGGGAAGACCGGAGATGTGCAGGATTTATTCCCGCGCTGTTGCCCGGTACCTCTCTCTTATTCATTTGGTGCATCGGGCCGGCGGGATTTTCAGATGTATCCGGCGTGGGATACGGCCGGCCAACCTGTTCACATTGCTGTGATGCTGCTCAGGTCCGTCATTGCGTCACGCGCGGGAATAGATGTGCTGGTCGCGCGGTCTCATCGGCAGACTCAGTTCAAGCGGAGGTGACTATGTCGAGCATCGCGGTCGTCTGTCTTGCGTTCCTCGCCATTGTCTTGAGCTCGCTCACCAATGTCGCCGCCAACGATCACGGCAACGCGAAGCAAACGCAGGTGGTCGCCCAATTCTGCATTCCCGCGGACGATTATCCGGACGCGGACCGGCTCTACTGTTGAGCGACACGCCATGAGCGCTGTTTTAGGAAACTCTCGCGCGCATATCGGATCGGCCGCGGTCGCGCCTGCCTACACCCTGACCGCGCGCGTGCTGCACTGGATCACCGCTGCGGCGATCCTGCTCATGCTTCCGCTCGGCTGGGCCAGCGCCAACGAATGGGGTGGGGCGTGGCAGGATTGGTTGTACGACCTGCATCGTTCAGTCGGAGCGGCGCTCATCCCGATCGTCTTGGCACGACTGATCTATCGGCTGATGCACCCGCCGTTGCCGTTGCCGGAGGATATCCCTGCGATGCAGCAGCTGGCCGCTGCTGCCACGCATTGGGCGCTATACGTGCTCCTGCTCGCACAGCCGTTCGTCGGCTGGATCGCCACCTCGGCCTATCCCGCGCCTATACCGGTGTTCTGGCTGTTCGAGCTGCCGCCTCTCTGGGGGGCCAACCGCGCTCTGTCGGACCGATTGTTCTCGTTGCATGCAGCCCTCGGCATCGCCATTGCGGTCCTCGTCGCAGTGCATGTGGCCGCGGTGTGCCATCACCACTTCTTACGCAAGGATCGCGTCCTCCTGCGCATGATCAAGGGCTGATGAGGGACCCGAAGAGTCATATGCTGGCATGACATCGCTAAGAAGATGCAGCCCAATTCCCGACATCGCGAGTCCATCGCGGGACGGACAAACCGACACCATGGGCGCAAAGCGCTGACAATGAGACTCCAAAACCTCGCCTGCGACAGCACGCAGGATACCGGTGCACACGTCCGTGAGCCGGTAGCGGCCGGACACATCGTTCTTGGCCACTGTAGCCATGGCGAGCAGCGCAAAAGCGGTGCGGATCATGATAGCGCTCCCGATTGACCACCTTTCCTTAGCTGATCTCTCGTGCGGCAACTTTATTCCCGAGCAGGGGATCACCACGTCCCGGGAACGTCCGGCAGATGGCGAGATCGGGAATAACTGGCATTTCGTGAGCTGACCGCCCCTTCCTGCTCGACCGAGCAAAGCCCGCTCACCGTCCGCCGGCGCTGGCGAGGATCAGCTTGTCGGAGGGGGCGAGATCCCAGCGCGGCTCTATCCCCAGCAAGGGAGCGATGCGGCTGATCACCGCGCCGCCGACCGGCACCGCGTTCCAGCCCGAGGTGGTGAAACCGTGCGTCTCAGCGAGCGCCTGCGGCTCGTCGAGCATGATCAGGAGCATGTAGCGCGGCTGATCCGCAGGCAAGACCGCGGTGAAGCTGGTGAGCACCTTGGTCTTGGAATAACGCCCGCCCACTACCTTCTCCGAGGTGCCGGTCTTGCCGCCGACGTAATAGCCCTTCACGTCCGCGCGGGTTGCGGTGCCCTTCTCCACGTTGAGCCGCATGAGATAGCGCATCTTCTCGCTGGTCTCCGGCTTGATCACCCGGGTCGCAACCGCCATCGCTTCTGCTTCGCTGCGCTTAAGGAAAGTCGGCGGGATAAGGTAGCCGCCGTTCATCAGCGCGCCGATGGCCATCATCGCCTGCAACGGGGCGACCGATAGGCCATGGCCGAAAGCGATGGTCACGGTGTTGAGCTCGACCCAATGCCTGGGCACGAGCGGCTCGGCGCTTTCCGGAAGCTCGGTGCGCAACCGATCGAGCTGGCCCATCTTCCTGAGAAAACGCTTATGGTACTCAACCCCGAGACTAACGGCCATGCGGGCGGTGCCGATGTTCGACGAATAGGTGAAGATCTCAGGCACAGTGAGCACGCGATTTTGCGCGTGGAAGTCGTGAATGGTGAACTTGCCGTACTGCAGCGGAAATCGCGCATCGAAGGCGGATTTCAACGTGATCTTGCCGGAGTCAAGCGCCATGGCCAGGGTGAGCGCCTTGAAGGTCGAGCCCATCTCGTAGACGCCGGTGGTCAGCCGGTTGATGCGCGTGGGGTCAAGCGCCTCGCGCGGATTGTTGGGGTCGTAATCCGGGATGGATACCATTGAGACGATCTCGCCGGTGCGTACATCCGTCACCAGCCCGGCCGCGGCTGCCGCCTTGAATTTCTGGCGCGCGGCGATGAGCTCATCGCGCAGCGCGTGCTGCACCCGCAGATCGAGCGCGAGCTCGATCGGCTTTTGCAGGTGCTCGGCGGCAAGCCCTGCCATATGCAGGTCGGCGAGGCCGCGCCCGTCCAGCCATTTCTCGATCCCGGCGATCCCCTGATTGTCGATGTTGACATGCCCGATCACGTGGGAGAGCTCGGCGCCGTTGGGGTAGATCCGTTTGTTCTCGGGGAGAAAACCGACGCCGGGAATGCCCAGCCGATAAATCTGCTCGCGCTGCTTGGGCGTGATCTCGCGCCGCAGCCACACGAACCTGCGCCTGGATGCGAGCCGCTCGCGCAGCTCGGCTGCGTCCATGTCCGTCACCACCGCGGTGAGGAGCTCGGAGGCCTCGTCGACATCGATGATCCGTTGCGGCTCAGCAAACAGCGAGGGCGTGCGCACATCGATCGCCAGCACCTCGCCGTTGCGATCGAGGATGTCGGGGCGCGCGGTCGCTACGGCATCCTGCGAGCTCCATCGCCTTGCCCCGTGCGACTCGGACGCGGTTGCGAACAGAATGAGACGCGCGGCGATGATGGAGTAGCCCAACGCGAAGACGAGAATGGTGAGACCGAGCCGCGCCCGCATCTTGGCGGTACGGTCCACCTCCTTGCCATACAACAGCTCGCGAACGAACCTGCGGCGCCATGGTTCGGCGGGGCGTGCAGCCGGATTCGCAAGCCGCGGCGCGTCCATCGTCACCTCCTGCCCGGCCCTACGCTGCCGGTCGCCGAGCGATCGAGAACCTCAGGGTGGGCAATCACGGTCCCGATCGGATCGGATTCTTCCACCGGCACGAGAGCGGGCGGGCGTAGCGGCAGGTTGCCTAATCGGTCGTACTGCTGCGCTTCCGTGGCGCGCAAGGAAAGATGCCGTCGCGCCAGCTCCTCGATCCGGCTCGGATTGTCGAGCTTCGACCACTCGGCGCGCAGCGCCGCAATCGCATCCTGCTCGCGCCTGATGTCAAGCCGCAGCTTGACAAGGCGTTGCGACTGCCGCGTAGAGTCAAACTTGATCCTGTAGACATCGGCGGCTGCAAGCACGAGCGCCGCAGTGATGCAGATGTGGAGAAGACGCATCATCGCGCCCGCTCCATCACCTGCGAGAGCGAGGGAAGGCCCGCAACAAACCGATCAGAATGGTCCGGGATCGGCGCAGCCGCGGTGCGCTCGGCGGCGCGAAGCTTTGCCGAGCGCGCGCGCGGATTGGCCCTCACCTCCGACTCGTCAGGGATGATCGGGCGCTTGAACGGAAGCTTGAATGCCGGCGGCGGCTCTCGCGTGTCCGGCAGATGCCGCGATGCGCGGGGCCGCCCGCTGCGCTCAATCAGAAATGATTTGACCAGGCGGTCTTCAAGCGAATGGAAGGCAACCACCACCAGCCTGCCCCCCGGCCGCAGCACCCGCTCCGCCGCAGCGAGTCCGGCGGCGAGCTCGGCAAGCTCATCGTTGACCAGTATGCGCAAGGCCTGAAAGGTCCGGGTGGCCGGATGGATTGCACCCGCACGCGCGTGCACCACACCGGCAATGATATCGGCGAGCGCACGGGTTGTGCGGATGGGCGCGCTGCGGCGCGCGCGCACGATGGCGCGAGCAACGGCGCGCGCATGGCGTTCCTCTCCCAGGATCGCGATGATGCGGGCCAGATCGCGTTCCGCCACCGCAGCAATCAGCTCCGCCGCGGTCGGCCCATCGTCCGCCATGCGCATGTCGAGGGGCCCGTCGTGCCGGAAAGAGAATCCGCGGGCTGCGTCATCGAGCTGCATCGACGAGACGCCGACATCGAACACCACGCCATCGACCTTTTCATGCCCGGCGCTGTGCGCGACAGCTTCCAGGCGCGAGAATTTGCTCTGGGTCAGAAACAGCCGCCCGGCCGCGCTGCGCGCCAGATCTGCTCCATCGGCGACGGCATGGGGATCCCGATCGATCGCTATGACGAACGCGGCCCCCGCGGCGAGAATCTCGCGGCTGTAGCCGCCGGCTCCAAAGGTCGCATCGATGTAGACCCCGCCGTCGCGGACGTTGAGATACCCGACCGCGGTGCGGCCGAGCACGGGAATGTGACGAGCCGGTCCGCCAGCGACAGCAAGCTTGCTGTCGCTGCCTGTCATCACTCCCGTGCTCCGTGCGGGTCTTCCGCCGCTACCCGGGTGCCGAGGTGCCTCTTGAGCGCACGGACCTTCTCGGTGGCCTCCGCGAGTTCCGCGCGAAAGCGCCCCGGCTCCCAGATCTGGAATTTGTGGCCAACTCCGACGAAGGTGACTTCGTCCTTGATGCCGGCGTGACTCTTCAGCAGGTCGGTGAGGAGCACCCTGCCTTCGGCATCGATCTTGAGGACTTCGCTGGTGCCGAACAGGGCAAGCGAGAACTGCTCCCGCTCCTCGGAATAGGCGGAGAACCCCGCCATGAGCCGCTCGATCTCGTTGAGGAGCGCATTCCCGCCGGCGTCGAGCGCAGGCCGGTCGAGCGCGGGATAGCAATAGAGGCCCTCGAAGCCGTCGCGGGCGAGGACCGCTCGGAAAGGAGCCGGAATCGATACGCGGCCCTTCGCGTCGATCCGCAAGTTGAAGTGGGAGACAAACCGGTCCATCCGCCTCCTGATCCGTCTCCCCCCATCTCTCCTGAGGGCTGGTCCCCAGAAGCGGGGTCATGCTGGCCGCAACCGGCGCATGCCCTTTGGCCGAATGTGGGAGAAAATGGGATATCATGGGACGCCATGGGGGTCAACGAAGCCCGACCGGCTCGCAGGAAATCTCCCCAGCCGTCATTAACGGGCTGAAACTTAAAAGAACGGTTGAAAATGCTCGAAGCTCGCGGGGGTCAGCGCGTTGTGGCGCTCCCGACTTCGAATATTACCATCCGCCCGTGCGCACATCGCAGCGGCCGGGAATCCCTTCCACGACCGGGATGACGCGGCGCCCCTTGACGCCGGCACCGACAATGCCGCGCCAGTAAGCGTTGCTGAGGGTTGGAGTAGCGTAGTTGGGAGTAGCGTAGTTGGAGTAGCGCAGTTGGAGTAGCGCAAAAGTAGCCTAGACTTAGGCTAGCAGCGTGAGCAACGCTCCTGAGCTTGGGGCAGCCCGGGCCGGTTGGCGGTCCGGGCTGTCGATCTTCCGCTCAGGATTAGATCGAGTTCCGACATTACCACGGGGAAAGTGCGCTCTGCCTGCGGCCCAAACACAACACGGACGGGAAAATTCACCGTTTCTTAACGAAGTTCCGGCCCCTTCGCTTGTCTCGTTTCCTCATATCTGCAAAATCGAGCCCAAGGCCCTTCCGTTCGCCCTTCGTCCTGCCCCAGCAACACGCGTGCGGTCTCGCGTATGGACATGCTTGTATCAGAGCTACGCCCAGATTCCTGCGTCGTTGCAGAGGTGAGAGCATCGCCCAATCACAGCGAACGCAAGAACGGCATGATGCCGGACATGATCGTCCTGCACTACACCGGCACGCGCGACACCGAAGGTGCAATCCGCCAACTCTGCACTCCGGGCTCGGAAGTGTCGGCGCACTACGTGGTGCTGCCGGACGGGTACATTATCCAGCTCGTCCCGGAGTCGCGGCGCGCCTGGCATGCCGGTGTCTCGTCCTGGGCGGGAGAGGCCGACGTCAACTCGCGCTCGATCGGGATCGAGATTGCGAACCCCGGGCACGAGCACGGATATCCCGATTTTCCCCGGCGGCAGGTTGCGGCGGTGACGGCACTCTGCCGCAGCATCCTCACCCGGCATGATGTGCCTGCCGACCGCGTGCTGGCCCATTCCGATGTCGCTCCCGCGCGGAAGGTCGATCCCGGCGAAAAATTCCCGTGGAAATTGCTGGCAAATTCCGGCGTTGGGCTCTGGGTGAAACCTGCTCCCCCTGCCCAGGGCGGCCCCATTTATGTGCTCGGCGAGACCGATCCCGCGATCGAGGAAGCGCAACGGCTGCTTGCGCGCTATGGCTACGGGATAGCCGCCACCGGGTATCTGGATGGGACGACGCGGGACGCCGTGGCGGCATTCCAGCGGCATTTCCGGCCGATGCGAGTTGACGGGGTGGTGGACGCTTCAACCGTCGCGACATTGAAGGCGCTGATCGCCGAGCGCGACGCGCGGCTCGCCTCTCTACAACTGAGCTGAGGTGGCTCGCGGGTCTTGACCTCGTCTGGACTCGTCCCCATGCTTTCGCGATCAGTCGGCCGGACGGCCGCTCGGATCATAGCCGAAAGGTTGCACCGAGAGGAAAGTCCGGGCTCCATGGACGTGCGGTGCCGGATAACGTCCGGCGGGCGCAAGCCTAGGGAAAGTGCCACAGAGAACGAACCGCCGATCCTACCGCAGATTCCCTTTCAGGGAATCGCCGGGTCGGGGCGGCAAGGGTGAAAAGGTGCGGTAAGAGCGCACCGCGCCGGCGGCAACGCAGGCGGCAGGGCAAACCCCACCGGGAGCAAGACCGAATAGGGACGGCTCGGAACGGCGACTTGCGAGCAAGTCCTCGTCCCGGGATCAATGTCCGGATCCTGGCCGTCCGGGTAGGTCGCTGAAGGCCACGAGCAATCGCGGTCGCAGAGGAATGGCCGTCACGCGGGGGAGACCCTCCCCCGCCCTACAGAACCCGGCTTACAGGCTGGCTGATATACGTTAGGGGCCCGGCGGAGAAAGTCCGCCGGGCCCGCCAGCTTAAAAGCAGCAAGAGTACCAGCAGGCACCGCAATCATTTACCGTCACCTTGCGGGGGAATTGGCACTTGTAGGGGCGGGTTTCAAACCCGCCCCTACACGACCGGAACATCAAGACAATGCCGAAGAATGATGCTTGGGATTTCTGGATCGACCGTGGCGGCACTTTCACCGACATCATCGGGCGCCGGCCGGACAATACCCTCGTTGCCCACAAGCTGTTGTCGGAGCATCCGCGGGCCTACCGGGACGCTGCGGTGCAAGGCATTCGCAATCTTCTCGGCATCGCGGCGGGCGAGCCCATCCCGGAGGGAAAGATCGGCTCGATCAAGATGGGCACCACGGTCGCCACCAACGCGCTTCTTCAGCGCAACGGCGAGCGCACGCTGCTCCTGATCACCAAGGGATTTCGCGACGCGCTCAAGATCGGCTACCAGGCCCGTCCCAACATTTTCGCCCGGCACATCATCAAGCCGGAGATGCTCTACGAGCGTGTCGTCGAGGTCGATGAGCGCGTGCGTGCCGATGGCGTGGTGGAGAAGGCGCCCGGGCTCGATCCGCTGCGGGATGTGCTTTCCGCCGCTCGGTCGGATGGTCTGAGCGCCGTCGCGATCGTCTTCATGCACGCTTATCGTTATCCCGAGCATGAGCGGCGCGTCGCAGCGCTCGCGCGCGAGCTCGGTTTCCCCCAGGTTTCGGTGAGCCACGAGATCTCGCCGCTCATCAAGCTCGTGGGCCGCGGCGACACCACCGTGGTTGATGCCTACCTCTCGCCCATCATTCGCAGCTATGTGGCCAATGTGGCCAGCGATCTGCGTGCCGATGGCGATACGGGAAGCGGTGAAGGCAGGACCAAGGGTCCGCTCCTCATGTTCATGATGTCGTCGGGCGGGCTGACCATGGCAAACCTGTTTCAGGGCAAGGATGCGATCCTGTCCGGCCCGGCAGGAGGCGTCGTAGGCATGGCGGAGACCGGGCGAGAGGCCGGATTTCAGCACCTCATTGGATTCGACATGGGCGGTACCTCCACCGACGTCTCGCATTTCGACGGCGAGCTCGAGCGCGCATTCGAAACCGAGATCGCGGGTGTGCGCATGCGCGCGCCGATGATGTTGATCCACACGGTAGCCGCGGGCGGCGGATCTATCCTGCATTTCGACGGAGCGCGGTTCCGGGTCGGTCCCGACAGTGCAGGCGCCAATCCCGGCCCGAAGTGCTATCGCCGCGGCGGCCCGCTCGCCGTCACCGACGCGAATGTCATGCTCGGCAAGCTCATTCCGGAGTTCTTTCCGAGGATCTTCGGTCCCGACCAGAATGAGCCATTGGATCTTGCCGCAGTGGGCGAGGGTTTTTCGCGCCTCGCCGAGGAGATCGGCGATGGACGTTCAGCCGAGGACGTGGCCGATGGCTTCATCAAGATCGCGGTCGAGAACATGGCAAACGCGATCAAGAAGATCTCCATCCAACGCGGCTACGACGTTACCCGTTACGTGCTCCATTGCTTCGGCGGAGCGGGCGGCCAGCATGCGTGTCTTGTCGCCGACGCGCTCGGCATGACCAAGGTCCTGATCCACCCCTTCTCATCATTGCTGTCAGCCTACGGCATGGGGCTTGCCGATATTCGCGCCACGCGCCAGCAGGCGGTCGAGGAGCCGTTTGGGAAGTCCGCGCTCGCGTCAATAGTGGGCATTGGAAGACGCTTGGGAGATGAGGCACGCAATGAAGTGATGAGCCAAGGCGTTCCCGCCGACATGATATCGGTGCATGTGCGCGCTCATATCCGCTACGCCGGAACGGATACGGCGCTGGTGGTGCCCGCCTTCACCATGGGATTGCAGTCCGAGGCGGCAGCGAGGCGCAAAGCATCCGGCTGCGAAAGCGACGAACCGGTTTCGCTGGCCGCCTTGCAAGCGGCGTTCGAGGCCGCGCACAAGTCGCGCTTCGGCTTCATCGACGCGAGCAAAGCCCTGGTGATCGAGGCGGTCTCGATCGAGGCGATTGGCGGTGGCGCCAAGTTCACCGAGCCGCTGCTGCCGCTTGCTGACGGTCCGCCGCCCCCTCCCGCGCAAACGAGCCGCTTCTACTCAGGCGGCATGTGGCGCGAGGGCTCGATCTTTTTGCGGCATCAGCTCTCGCCGGGGCACAGGGTGCGGGGTCCGGCCATCATCATCGAGCCGCACCAGACCGTCGTTATCGAGGACGGATGGGAAGCGACGGTCACCGCCAAGAATCATCTCGTGATCGAACGCGTCGTTCCGCTCAAGCGTCAGAGCGCGATCGGGACGGCGGCCGATCCGGTCATGCTCGAAGTTTTCAACAACTTGTTCATGTCGATTGCCGAGCAGATGGGCGTCTCGCTGCAGAACACCGCCTATTCCGTCAACATCAAGGAGCGGCTCGACTTCTCCTGCGCGATCTTTGCCGCCGACAGCACGCTGGTGGCCAATGCCCCGCATATGCCCGTGCATCTCGGCTCGATGGACCGCGCGGTCGAGACCGTGATCCGCGAGAATCAGGGCACGATCGGTCCGGGCGACGTCTATGTGATCAACGCTCCATATAACGGCGGCACCCACCTCCCCGACATCACGGTGTGCACGCCTGTTTTCGACAGCGGGCAACGCGAGATCCTCTTCTGGGTGGCGTCACGCGGGCATCATGCCGACGTGGGGGGCATCTCGCCGGGCTCCATGTCCCCGAACGCGACCACCATCGAGCAGGAAGGCGTCTACATCGACAATTTCAAGCTGGTCGATGCCGGGCAATTTCGCGAGCGGGCGCTCTATGACCTCCTCAACGGCGCGAAATATCCGGCGCGCAATCCCCTCCAGAACGTGAACGACATCAAGGCCCAGGTCGCGGCCAACGAGAAGGGTGTGCAGGAGCTGCACAAGATGGTGGCGCAGTTCACGCTGCCGGTGGTGAAGGCCTACATGCAGCACGTCCAGGACAACGCGGCGGAAAGCGTGCGCCGGGTCATCGACCGCCTGCATGATTCCAGGTTCGAATACGAGATGGACCAGGGCACCGTGATCAAGGTGAGGATCACCGTCGACAAGGAGAAACGGCAAGCAACCGTGGACTTCACCGGCACCTCGCCGCAGCAGAACACCAACTTCAACGCGCCCGAGCCGGTGACCCGGGCGGCTGTGCTCTATGTCTTTCGGGTGATGGTGGACGACGACATCCCGATGAATGCGGGCTGCCTGCGACCCATCAACATCATCATCCCCAAACGCTCGATGCTGTCGCCCGAATATCCCGCGGCGGTCGTGGCCGGCAATGTGGAGACGTCCCAAGCCGTGACGAATTGCCTGTTCGGCGCGTTGGGCGCTCTCGCCGCGGCACAGGGCACGATGAACAATCTCAACTTCGGCAATAACAAGTATCAGTACTACGAGACCATCTGCTCGGGCTCGCCCGCAGGGCCGGGCTTCCCCGGCACCGATGCGGTGCACACCCACATGACAAATACCCGCCTCACCGACCCGGAGATCCTCGAGTTCCGCTATCCGGTGCTGCTTGAGGACTTCCACATCCGCAAAGGCTCAGGCGGCCGCGGGAAATGGAGCGCCGGCGACGGAGTGCGTCGGACCATTCGCTTCCTGGAAAGAATGGATTGCACGATCTTGTCGGGACATCGGCGGGTGCGCCCATTCGGGCTCGCGGGCGGCGAGCCCGGTCAGCTCGGCGAGAACTGGGCGCGCCGCAGGGATGGCCGCCTCGAACCTCTTCAGGGATGCGACGAGACGGTGATCGATGCCGGCGAGGCTGTCATCATCCAGCCTCCCACTGCCGGCGGCTACGGCACACCGGAAGCGTGAGGGATCGGCTCTTTGGTCCCTGCGGAGAGTCTTGTAGGGGCGGGTTTGAAACCCGCCCCTACATCCACCGATGCCGTCGAATGAGGTCGTATGATTGAGTTTGCTCAGCTCTGCTGGATGGCCGAGACGAGCCACTGGCCGCCGCGGCGGCGCATGAAGGTCCACACTTCGGTGGCCTCGTCCGGCCCGCCTTGAATGACGCGCCCGCCGTCGCGTGCGATCATCTCATCGTCGAGCGAGAAGCGCATCGCAACGGTGGCGTATTCGGTCTCGCCTTCGCGCCAAGCCTCGGCGAGATCGCCCTGCAGAAGCTTCACGTTGGAGGTGCGATTGACCACACCCTTGCTCGCGTTGGCGGCGAGCTCCTCCGAGAAATAGGAAAGCATCTCCGGAGTGGCGACTGACCGCAGGCGTCCGAGATCCTCCGCGCCGTAGGCTGTTTGTACCTCTCCGAGCAGCCGCTCGAAGCTGTTGAAATCCTCGGGCTTAAGCCCGACCTCGTCGGTACCCGATGCACGAGTTGCTGCCACGCTGGGCCGCGGCGTGCCGCCAGAACCCAGGCCGTAACCCGACGCATGGTCGCGCAATGACGGCCCGCTTGCGAGCGCAGGCTGGTTGCGCCGCTGCCACCACGCCCACACAAGTCGTCCGACCATGACCACAAGGGCGATCTGTAAAAGCAAGCCAAGGATCGAGGCAAATCCTCCGAGCCCGCCCATGAGACCGTTGCCGAACAGCATGCCCAGCAGGCCCGCTCCAAGGAAACCGGCGAACAGACCTCCCAGGAACCCCGGACGGTTGAAGAACCCGCCCACGGGCGATGTCGAGGGGCGCGGCGAGAAGGTGCCGGGCTGACCGGGCTGCGTCATGCTGCGCTCGATTGGCCGCGCGCCCGGCGACGTCGTCGTCGAAGGCGGCGCGGAGAATGTCTGCGAACCGCGGCTACCGAAGCTGCCGCCGCGGCCGGCGCGCGCCTGGGCATCGCTGACGGCGAGCGCCAGTGTCGTTGCAACGGCAACGACCGCAAGCAGTGAACGAGAACGCAGGCAGCGCATGAATATCCTCCCATTGGCGCGATGAGGGGCGGGTTCCACCTGCCCCTCCAAGGCGCAGCCTAGCATATCGGTATTAGCGGAGGACAATTGAAGGGGTGGGCATCCGCCGCATAAGCTTGTCCACCCAACCCCTTGTGTGAACAAGCTAATCCAACCCGGCTAATCGTCGCCGTCGGCGCCGGGCTGGGCCATGGGAAGGGCGCGGTCCGGGAGCTCTGCGTCCCCGGATTCGGCGTGCAGCCGCTTGGCAAGCCTCGCAGGGCGATGCGGCGACACCGACCCGGTCACGTATGGCCCGCCTGGACGCCTCGCCGCATATCTTCCGCCAAGACGCGCAGCCACCTCCTCCCCCGAAACCGCATGCGGGTTGCAGATGCCGCCGCTGCTGCGGCGCATGAGATCCACATGAATGTGATCGTAGTGATAGACGTTCGATCCCGGCGCCAGCACGGTCGTGAACTGATTGCAGGCCGCGCCCTGCACATCGCGCAGGAAGCCTTGCTCTTCCGGCAGACCGTGCCAGCCGTTCTTCACCGTGATCGTGCGCCCGTCGGCCAAGGTGAAAGCGGCGATATCGAGCGCGTTGCCGAAGGCATGCTCGGAGACACGTGCATAGGGGTTGCCATTCATCCCGCGGCATGAATAGGCGGAGATTTGTTTGATCTCGGCTACGGGCGAGCCAAACCAGCGTAGCGCAGCCGGCTGCACGGCGCCCGTGATCCAGCGATCGAGCTCCGATACGATGGGGCAGGCGAGAGTCGCCGGCGGATTGACGGACACGGGGATGGCGCCTTCCGCGAGCTGGCTGCCGCGAGAACTGCCAAGCGGAACCAGCGGAGTTACCTCTGGACGGCGGACGGGTTCATATTCTTCCGGCGACTGCGGCGCAGGCGGGGTAAGCGGAGCGCGCGAGACGGCATAGGGGCGGCGCACCGGCACCTCATCTCCTTCGACCAGAGGCCGGCGCTCATAGGGAACGGGGGAAAGATCCTCGCGCGGCGAGCCTAGTTGGCGGGGCTGCTGATAGCGGGGCGGTGCAGCGGGAGCAGCGCCATAGGGCCGATGATACTTGTAATCCGGATTGGCAGGGGCGCCACCGTCGGCAGGATCGGGCGGACTGAGAGATATGGGGGCCCCATCAGAGTAGCGTGAAGCTGGGGCGGCATCTCTCGGTCTGATCGGCCAGCTCGATGGGCCCGAAGGGATCGTGGCCGGCGGACGTGGATCATCGAACGACAATGGGCTGCTCTCGCCGAGGAGCGAGACTCGCAGCGGATACTCGGCGCCGCAGATGCCGGGACCGCGGATCGGGTCAAGCCGAACGATGCCGGGGCCTTCCTTCACCGATCCAGCACTGAGACATTGCACTTCCGCCTCGGTTCGCCATGCCTCGCGCTCGACAAAGGGAAAGCCGCCGCAACCTGCGAGCATGGCCAAGCCGGCAAGGACTGCGAAGCCGAGCAGATAAAAGCGAAGTCCCGACGCCATGACGCGGAGAATGCGTCGGTGTCTGTTAACGCTTCTTCAAATATTTGCGCAGGCTGGCCGCAGGTGTGTCGCCGTTGGCGACATGGTTAAGAATTGCGGGGCGCGTTTCAAACCCGTCCCCACATACCGCGCGTTGCCGCAGTTTCACAATTACGTTTTGCCGGATGTAATACCCGCACGACGGGCCATCAACAGTTTCAGGCAAGGAGCCATCCGCTCGGTGCAATCCGCAACAGCGCTACGGGGATGCCCGGTTTTGCGGAATCCAGGCCATACGGCGCGATGCAGACGCCAGGTGTTTACGATTACACTCCTAAGTATCTGCACCGGCGCATGGATTTGCGTGCGCGGTTCCCGGGAACGCGGCTTTTCGCCCCTTCCTCGCGAGATTACATGACGTGTTGCAATAAACTTGTCATGATGCGGCGCAATGCGAGTGACGCATCAATTTTACTCATGCTGTCAGAGCCTTGGTGACGCGCTGTCAATTGAACGCTCGGTTTTGCCGACTTCTTCTGCACTGCAACATAGTTATTCCTTCGTCTTCCCTCCGCGCTCTGCTAGACTCTGGCCAGATCCACAAGCAGGAGCATTGTGACGTGGACGTTGCATTGAGGCTCGATGTGCTGGCGGTGTGCGTCGTGTTTGCGTTCGTCGGGGCTATTCTGCTGGGTGCGTTCTAAACCGTCATCAAACAAACAAATCTCAAGCAATTCAAGCACCGGCGAGCATCGCTCGCCGGTGTTTGCGTTAGATCGCGATCATTGCAACGGCCGCAGGTCCTCCAGCATCGTCGGGATGAACTCCGATACGGTGGGGTGAATGTGCATAGCGCGCTGCATCACCGTGTAGGGTGCCTTGGCATACATGAGATCGAGGATGCAGTGGATGACCTCGTCGCCATTAAGCCCGAGGAGCGAGGCACCGAGGATCTGCTTGCTGTCGCGATCCACCAGGATTTTCATGAAGCCCTTGGTCTCCCCTTTCTCATAGGCGCGACTGACGTCCTCCATGGCCATGGTCGCAATCAGCGCCGGCTTGCCGCGCTTGCGGACGTCCGTTTCCGTCAAGCCGGCACGGCCGAGCGGCGGATCGGTGTAGAGCGCGTAGGCGGTGATGCGGTCGCTCACGCGTCGCTGCTCGTTGTCGAGGAGGTTGGCCGCCACGATCTCGAAATCGTTCCACGACGTGTGCGTGAACGCGCCGCGGCCGTTGCAGTCGCCTATCGCCCAGATACCGGGGACGTTGGTGCGCAACTGATCGTCGACCTGGATATAGCCGTGCGCATCGGCGGCAATGCCGACCTTGTCGAGGCCGAGGTCGTCCGTGTTCGGGCGCCGGCCGGTCGCGACCAGCAGGTGCGTTCCGTTCACCTGTGAAACCTTTCCCGCGGATTCGACCTTCACGGCAATGGAGCTCCCCTGCTTCTCCACGCCGACCACCTTGCTGTCGACGCGCACGTCGATGCCTTCCTCCTTGAGGAACTCGGCGATAGAGTGCGAGACATCCTCGTCCTCGCGCGCCACCAGCCGCGGCGCGAGCTCGATCACCGTCACCTCGCTCCCGAAGCGACGATACATCTGCCCGAATTCAAGCCCGATGTAGCTGCCGCCAAGGATGATCAGGTGTGCGGGGAGGAAATCGACGTCCATCATCGAGCTGTTGGTGAGGTAGGAAACCCGGTCAAGCCCCGGGATCGGAGGAATCGTCGCACGCGCGCCGACATTGATGAAGATACGCTCGGCGGTGAGCTCGGCGTCGTTCACGGCCACTTTCATTTCCGCGACGAACCGGGCGTGGCCTTGGTAGACCGTGCAGCCTTTCAGTGTTTTGAGCGAGCGTTCGACGCCCCGCCGCGACGCACCTACGATGGCGTCTTTGCGCGCCTTGACCGCCTTCATATCGACGCCGACCGTGCCGCCAATGGTAACGCCGTAGTCATCGGCACGGCGCGCGAGAAATGCGGCGTACGCGCTTGCGATCAGCGTCTTGGTGGGCGTGCATCCGGTATTGACGCACGTGCCGCCGAAAAATTTGCGTTCGATGACCGCAACATCCTGGCCGGCGGCAACGAGGCGCCGCGCCAGCGCCGGCCCGGATTGTCCGGTGCCGATGACGATCGCATCGTGATTGCGCATGATCTTCCCTCGCAATTCTATTCCGCCGCGAGCGCCAGATCCGGCAGCGCCTCGTGCAGGATGACGCCCTCGAGCGGATCGAACTCTCCCCGCCATGGAGCCTGCATGAGCGCTCGCATGGTGGCTTGGTAGCCCGCCTCCCGCCGCATGCTGATCCCTGATGGCGTGAAATCGATATCCTTGGTGTGATTCTCGTTGTCGAGACGCGGCGCCAGAAGGCGGACCACGTGCATCTGCGTCACGCATCCGTAGCCGGCCAGCTCGCGCACAGCGTCGTTGTTGCGCACATCGTCGGGCAGGTAACTGACGAGCTGGCTGACGACATGCCGCAGTCGGTGGGTCTGCTGCTGTCGCGTGATGTGGCTCGCAATACGGCTCGAGTACTGGATGTCCTTCTGACGATGCAGCACTTCCCAGATCGATCGCGGCACCGGCCCGGTCGGATTCCACAGGTGAACCGCGAATATCAGCGAGCTGCGGCGGGGATAGTCGTCGAATATCACCTCGGTGGGCGTATTGGAGAGGATCCCGCCGTCCCAGTAGAACTCGCCGTCGATGCAGATGGCCGGAAACGCCGGGGGCAGCGCTCCCGATGCCATGATGTGCTCTGCGCTGATCTCGGACTGACGGCTGTCGAAATAGTGCATCATGCTGGTGCGCACGTTCGCGGCGCCGACGGTCAGTCGTGGCGATCGTGCGTTGATGATGGAAAAGTCCACAAGCTCGCCGAGGGTTTGCCGCAACGACGCGGTCGAATAGAAGCCGGCGCGGTCCACCCCCAACGGGACGTGAGCGCCCCAGAACGCCGGCAGATGCGGCTCGAAAAACCCGGGGATGCCTCCGACCAGGGTGGACCAGTACGACAACGTCTCGGAGAAAGCCGGCACGGAGGGCCAGGCAGCAGGACGCTCCATCCTGCTCCAGAACGCGTCAAGCTTGGCAATCCGCTCCTGCGGCTTGTTGCCCGCGATGATGCCGGCGTTGATGGCGCCGATCGACGTGCCGATGATCCAATCCGGCTCGACCCCCGCCTCGTGCAAGGCCTGGTACACGCCCGCCTGGTAGGCTCCAAGAGCCCCGCCGCCCTGGAGAACGAGGACTACTTGTCCTTTCGACTTTGTGCGAAACTCGCTGACCGCTTCTTGAAGCATTTTTTGGGACACGCTGCTCACCGCAGTCTCAATAACTTGATAATGATTATCCCGTGCTTCGCGGCAACATAGGCCGATTTATGCGGCGACGCCACCAGCCCATGCGCGGACGCGATGTTGATGATGCGGCCCCACTTGTTGGCCAGCATCGATGGCAAGGCCAGGCCCATCTTGGGGGCCGACCACGGACCCGCCGGTCGAATTGAGACTGGCGCGAGCCCAAACATCGCCGGGGCCCGGCCAACCACAAATACAATCAGAGCGCTCGCGTTTACTTTGCTGGAAACTGCTCGATCTTCCTCTGCGAAACGCCATGTTGTCCCAAACTTCTGCTGTGGAAAACTCGTCATTGCTTGGATGCTGTAAGCCTCGCGTCAGCACCGAAGCGGATAATGCCTTGAGCTTTGGGTGGGTCCATATGACAGACGAGCAGTTCAGCACCATAATGTTTCACTTAAGGGCAATGCTTGGATTGATTTGCCTTCAGGCTGCAATCCTCGTGGGATTCGCTTGGAAATATCTCTGAGCGGCCGCTCGTTTGGGTGTCGCTAAAAGGTCAAGGCTTCGGCGGGATAGAGAATGTGCTGCCGGACATTCACAGCAGGGTGTGCCATCGCAGCCACGAGCGAGATTGCGAGAGGCTCGCAACACAAACACGTCAGGCATGTGATGCATTCTCTACCGTATCAGCAGGCCGAGCCTCCGGCCCCGCATCGCTGCGAAGGAAGAAGGTCTGCAGCGCCGGCACGACGATCAGAAACATGATCGGCCCGATCAGCATGCCGCCTACGACAACGGTCGCGAGCGGCCGCTGCACCTGGCTGCCGATGCCGGTCGAGATGGCGGCAGGCAGCAGACCGATACAGGCCGACAGCGCCATCATCAGAATAGCGCGCATCTGCTGCTCGACGGCACGCAGCATTGCTTCAATCGTGCTCAGGCCGCGACCCACAATCTGGTTGTAGCGATTGATGATGAGGATGCCGCTCATCACGGATACGCCGAAAAGAGAGACGAAGCCGATCGCCGCCGAGACACTGAACTCCAGGTCCGAGACGTAGAGCGCCAAGATACCGCCTGACACTGCAAACGGAATTCCGATCAAGGCCATAAGGCTGTCGCGCAATGAATTGAACAGGCCATAGAGGAGAACCATGATCAGGACAAAGCTGATGGGGACGACGATCGCCAGACGCTGCTTTGCCTTCTGCAGGCCCTCGAACTCTCCGGCCCATTGGATCTGATACCCGCTCGGAAGAGGTACATTCTTTGTGATTCGCTCCTGCGCTTCTGCAACCGTGCCCGCAAGGTCGCGGCCACGCACGCTGAACTTGATCGGCACGAACCGTTGGTTGCGCTCCCGGAAGATGTAGGAGGCGCCGGTGTCGAGCGAGATCGATGCAAGCTCGCTCAGCGGAATGTAGGCATTTCCGCCATTCGTCATGGTAGCGACTTTGATGGTCCGGACCGCTTGCAGACTGTCGCGGTATTGGGGCTCAAGCCGCACGGTGACGTTGAATTGTCGATCGGATTCCAAGAGCGTGGTGGCCACCGTGCCCCCCAACGCCGCCTGCACGACCGCGTTGACATCGCTCACGTTCATGCCGTACCGCGCCGCCTTCTCTCGATCGACGCGGATGTTCAGATTCGGCTGGCCAAGGACGCGGAAAATGCCGAGGTCGGTAACCCCCCGGACCTGGGCCATCTGGCGCATCGCCTGCTCCGCGAGGCGTTCCAGGGTCGCGAGATCGGGACCGATGATCTTGACGGAATTGGCGCCCTTGACGCCGGACAGCCCCTCCTCGACGTTGTCCTGGATGTACTGCGAAAAATTGAATCCGACCCCGACGAATTCGTTCGCGAACTCCTTCTGCAGGTCCTCGATCAGCTTTTCTTTTGTCCTTCCGGGAGCCCATTCATCGAACGGCTTGAGCGGCACGAAGAATTCTGCATTGAAGAACCCCGCCGCGTCGCTGCCGTTATCGGGTCGTCCATGCTGGGACACCACGGTGATCACTTCCGGGTGCTTGAGCAGCATCGAGCGGATCTTGTCCACGATCGGCATGCCGGCTTCCAACGAGATGGTCGGCGGCATCGCCGCGCGGATCCAGAGGTTGCCCTCCTCCAGCGCCGGCAGGAACTCGCTGCCGAGCCGGGAACCGAGCAATCCGGTACCGATGAGGAAGATGCAGCCTATTGCGACGGTGACGCTGCGATGATTGAGCGACCAGCGCAGCACCGGCGTATAGATCGAGCGCAACGTTCGCACCAGAAAGGTCTCGACCTCGCTGACATGCTCCGGAAGGAGCAGCGATGCCAGGCAAGGCGTCACCGTGAAAGTCGCGATCAGTGCCCCGACCAGCGCGTAGCCGTAGGTCCGCGCCATCGGGCTGAAGATTTGCCCTTCCACCCCCTGCATGGTGAACAAGGGAATGAACGCCGCGACGATGATCGCGGTGGAGAAGAACACCGCCCTGTCGATCTGCAGCGCGCTCACCAGAATGAGCCGCAGCCGCTCGGTCCAGATCCGCGCAACGCCTGGCTCGACCGTGCTGCTCGGATCCGCTCCCCAGCGTCCCTCTGAGAGATCCTGGAGGAGCAGCTGCCTCTGTTCCGGCCGCGCCTCGAAATTGCGATAGATGTTTTCGACGAGGATCACGGCCGCATCGACAATGATGCCGAAATCGACCGCACCCACCGACAACAGGTTTGCATCCTCGTTCCGCGCGACCAGAATGATGATGCTGAAGAACAGGGCAAACGGGATATTGGCGCCAACTATAATGGCGCTGCGCAGGTCGCCGAGAAAGATCCACTGAATGAAGAAGATCAGGAGACAGCCAAACAGCAGATTGTGCAGAACCGTGGCCGTCGTGACGTTGACGAGCGTGGTGCGATCGTAGAACGGAACCAGTCTCACTCCAGGCGGTAGAGTACCGTCGCTGTTTATCTTCCTGACCGCTTCTTCGACCCGAGCTACCACATCATTCGTGTGCAGCGTCCGGTTCATGATCACGATGGCTTCAATGACATCGTCCTCGTTGTCGCGCCCGGACTTGCCGAGCCGCGGCACATTGCCGACGTAGACGTGAGCCACGTCCTTCACGAATATCGGATTGCCCTGAAACTGCGACAGCAGGACGTTCTCAATGTCATTGACCTTGTAGCCTTGCGTGATATCCGCGGCGCCGCCGCTGTTCATCAGGCCGACGCCGCGAATATTGACGGATTGTTGGCCGACATTGATGGTCCGGCCGCCGACATTGATATTGGCATTGCCGAGTGCGCTGATGACCTGCGGCAAGGTCACGTTGTAGGCGTCGAGCTTGTTGAGATCGACTTCGACCTCGTACTCCTTCGTCGTCCCGCCCCAGGTATTGACCTGGACCACACCGGGAACCGCGAGCAGACGCCGCTGCAACACCCAGTCCTGGATGGTGCGCAGGTTGGTCAGCCCGAAATGCGGAGGTCCGACCAGCTGATATCGGAATATCTCGCCGACCAGGCTGGTACCTTGGATCTGCGGCGTAACATTATTCGGCAGGCTGACGTTCTGCTGCAGATTGATCGCCGTTTGCGTCAGCGCAAAGTAGTAATCGACGCCGTACTGGAACACGACGCGCACGAAGGACAAGCCGTAGAAAGACGTGGAGCGGATCACATCGACACCGGGAGTGGCTGCCAGCCCAACCTCTATGGGTATGGTGTAATAGCGCTCCATTTCCTCCGCCGACTGCCCGGCGGACTGGGCGGTGATTTCCAGGATGACCGGCGCGGGATTCGGATAAGCCTCGATATTCAGCCGCGAGAGCGCAAAAAGACCCGCGGCGACAAATACCAGCAAGCCCAGGAGTACGATGGGCCAGCGCGTCAATGCAAATGTGATGATGCCCTTCAGCACAGAATACCGGCTCCGCCGCGCGCTCTATATCCAGCAGATTTCAGGCTACGCGAGAGTAGGTCCATAAACACGCGACATTTTGTCCGCCAGCGGGGCCGACCCCCGCAATCGGTGCTGGTCCGGGCGGACGAAATTATCGAATGAGGTCACTCCCCTCCTGCAGAGGGCGTCATGCACCGCAGCAAAACGACGTCTCTATTCGATTACCTCGTCGGCAAAGACCAACAGCGTCTCCGGGAGCGTGAGGCCGAGCGCGTTCGCGGTCTTCGAATTGATCACGAACTCGAACTTGGTCGGCTGCTCGACGGGCAGGTCGGCGGGATTGGCACCCTTGAGGATCTTGTCCACGTAAACAGCAGCGCGGCGACAAAGATCGGGGATATGTGCTCCGTAAGCCATTAAGCCGCCGGCGTCCGCAAACTCACGGAATCCATACATCGTCGGCAGCCGGCTCTTGATCGTAAGCGCAACAACCCGCTCCCGGTAGCGAAAGGTCAACGGGTCGACCACCACCACCAGGGCTTCCGAGCGCTCTGCGACCAATGCCGCAAAGGCGCCGTCGAGCTGACCCGGCTCGGATACTGCAATGGGTTGGAGGGTGACTCCTAGTCGTTGCGCCGCAGTTCGCAGAACCGTCAGGTACTGGGTGCTGGCAGGATTGACCGGATTCCAAAGGACGCCCACGCGCTGCGCGTTCGGAACCGCCTCTTTCAGCAGCTCAAGCCACTTGCTGCTCAATTCGTCGCCGAGGGAAAGCGATAACCCCGTCAGATTCCCGCCCGGCCGGGCTAGGCTGGGCACGAGGCCCGATTTCATCGGATCGCCTGCGATAAAGACAATTGGAAGCGTGCTGGTTCCATTTTTCGCTGCAAGTGCCGCAGGCAGACTGACCGCCAGAATTACATCGGCCTTGAGGTCGATGATTTCACTGATAAGCTCGGGAAAGCGTTCGCTGCGTCCTTCGGCCCAACGATCCACGACGGTCATATTCTGACCGTCGATGTAACCGCGCCCCTGCATGCCCTCGCGAAAAGCGTCGAGGAAGTGGTGGTTGGTGGCTAAGGACTCGGCGCCGAGGAATGCAACGCGCGGATGGGCAACCGGTCTGCGCGCTTGTTGCGCGCGCACAGCGAGTGGCCACGCGGTTGCGCCGCCGAAGAGCGCAATGACATCGCGGCGTCTTAACTGACCGAATTGCATCTGATTGTCCATGAGCCACAACTGCGTCGCAGAAACATCTGCTCGCTGCAGTCAGCCATGAGGGAAAGGTGAAAGAGCGTCTCGGATGTTCCTCTCACGCTGAAATCATCGCTGCCCGCACTCCCGACGAGGCAAGATACGGCAGGCCTCGAACGCAGGCTAGGTCATTTTGCGGGAAGCGGTTGTGATCTGGATCACAATCCGGAAGCATGGCGCGCGCGACTGTGCCCTAGCTCACACTTCGCTACGCCGAGCAGCAGGGTCGTGAGCTTTCGCCCTTACTCAATCACCTCATCAGCGGCCAGGACGAGCCCTTCTGGAACACTCAGGCCCAGCGTCTTCGCTGACTTCAGGTTTATGAGAAGCTCGAACTTGGTCGGCTGCTGGAGCCGCAGGTCGGCAGGCTTCTCGCCGCGGAGAATTCGGTCAACGTACCAGCAGCCCGAGGAAAATATCCGGAATATCCGGGCCGTATGACATCAACCCGCCTCGGCGGCGAATTGCCGGTAAAACGAGATGCCCGGAAGCCTGTTCGCCACCGCGAGGGACACGAGCTCACGCATGTGACGGACCTGCTTGCGACAGAAAGCCCACTCGCGCGACCTTTCCCTGCTGCGCGCGCGCCGCCAGCGGCCACGTGACTGCCGCTCCGCTGAGCAGCCCGATGAGCCCGCGCCGATTTAACTGATTGAATTGCATCCGATCCCCTTCAGCCCGGGAGCGAGCGGCAGAATAGCGAGCCGACAAGGTTCCGTCACAAGTTAACCTCGGCGTCATTCCGGGGCGCCGGCGCATCGGGGCGGTTTTGAAACCCGCCCCTACGAGGCACGGAGATGGAGCATTGCCGCGCAAATCACTCTGCGGCGCGCGCGATCACCTGCGGATCGTAGTTGAGCACCGGGCCCAGCCACTTCTCGGCTTCGTGCACGCTCCAGCCCTTGCGCATCGCGTAGTCCTCGACCTGATCGCGCTCGATCTTGCCGACGCCAAAATAATGACTCTCGGGATGGCTGAAATAAATTCCGCACACCGAGGCGCCCGGCCACATCGCGAAGCTCTCCGTGAGCCTCATTCCGACCTGCTCTCCGCCTCCGAGCAGGGCAAACAGAGCCGACTTCTCGGTGTGGTCGGGCTGCGCCGGGTATCCAGGCGCCGGCCGAATACCGCGATACTTCTCTCCAATGAGCTCAGCGGCGGTGAGCGCCTCGTCGCTGGCATAGCCCCAGAATTCCGTGCGCACCCGCTGGTGCAGGCGTTCCGCCAAGGCTTCCGCCAGACGATCGGCAAGCGCCTTGATCATGATCGCGGAATAGTCGTCCCCTTTGCTCTTGAAGCGCTGCGCAAGCTCCTCCTCGCCGTGGCCCGCGGTCACCATGAAGGCGCCGATGTAGTCGGCGATGCCGCTTGCGCCGGGAGCGATGAAATCCGCTAGCGCGAGGTTGGCGCGGCCTTCACGGCGCGGGAGCTGCTGGCGAAGCGTGTGCAGCGTGGTGATGCGAGCGCTCCGGCCCTCGTCGGCGTAGACGAGGATATCGTCGCCCGCGGCATTGGCCGGCCAGAAACCGAATACGGCTTTGGCCCGCAGCCAGTGCTCCGAGGCGACGCGGTCGAGCATTGCCTGCGCGTCTGCAAAGACGCTGCGGGCAGCCTCGCCGTATTTGGTATCATCGAGTATCGCCGGATACTTGCCGGTAAGCTCCCAGACCGAGAAGAACGGCGACCAGTCGACGTAGTCGCGAAGCTCCGCGAGGGGATAATCCTCGATCGCCTTTGCTCCGATGAAAGACGGTTGCTGCGGGCGATGGCCTTGGCTCCAGTCGAGCCTCAATGCATTGGCGCGCGCATCGGGGAGCTTGAGCCGCTGTTTCGTCTCCTCCCCGCGCCGATGCGCCGAAGCGATGCGCACATATTCCTCGCGCACGCGGGCGAGATAGGCAGGCCGGGCATCTGCTGACATGAGATTGCCGACCACCGCGACAGCGCGACTCGCATCGTTGACGTGCACGGTCTGCCCGCGGCTGTAGTTCGGGTGGATCTTCACCGCGGTGTGGACACGGCTCGTGGTGGCGCCGCCGATCAACAGGGGCAAGTCGAAGCCCTGCCGCTCCATTTCCCCTGCCACGAGGCACATCTCGTCGAGCGATGGGGTGATGAGGCCGGAAAGGCCGATCAGGTCTGCGTTCTCCTGCCGGGCGGTTTCCAGGATCCTGGCGGCGGGGACCATCACGCCGAGATCAACCACCTCATAATTATTACATTGCAGCACGACACCGACGATGTTCTTGCCGATGTCGTGCACGTCGCCCTTGACGGTCGCCATCACGACCTTCCCGTTCGAGCTCGTCTTCTCGATGCCTTTTTCCTTCTTCTCCCGCTCCATGAAGGGCATCAGATAGGCGACGGCCTGCTTCATGACGCGGGCGGATTTCACGACCTGCGGCAGGAACATGCGGCCGGAGCCGAACAGGTCGCCGACCACGTTCATTCCGTCCATGAGCGGACCCTCGATGACGTGCAACGGCCGCTCGACCGCGAGCCGCGCCTCCTCCACGTCCGTCTCGATGAAATCCGTGATCCCGTGCACCAGGGCGTGCGAAAGCCGCTGCTCGACCGGCCACTCGCGCCAGGCAAGATCGGCCTCCCGCTTCTCCTTGCCGTGTCCGCGATAGCGCTGCGCCAGCGCAAGCAGACGCTCGGCCGCGTCCTTGCGGCGATTGAGGACCACGTCCTCGCAGGCCTCGCGCAACTCGGGAGCGAGATCGTCGTAGACGGCAATCTGCCCGGCATTGACGATCCCCATGTCCATGCCGGCCTTGATGGCGTGATAAAGAAAGACAGAGTGCATCGCCTCGCGCACCAGCTCGTTGCCGCGAAACGAGAACGACAGATTGGAAACGCCGCCCGAGATATGCACGTGCGGCAGCATCCGGCGGATCGACCCGGCTGCTTCGATGAAGGCCACGGAATAATTGTCGTGCTCCTCCATTCCCGTCGCTACCGCGAAAATGTTGGGATCGAAGATGATGTCCTCGGGAGGGAATCCCGCGACGTTCACCAGGATATCGTAGGCACGCCGCGCAATGGCGCACTTGCGCTCGACCGTCTCGGCCTGGCCTTGCTCGTCGAAGGCCATGACGACCACGGCGGCACCATAGCGCCGCACGATTTTGGCATGCTCGATGAAGGCGGCCTCGCCTTCCTTGAGCGATATGGAATTGACCACCGCCTTGCCCTGCAGGCATTTGAGGCCCGCCTCGATCACCGAGAATTTGGAGGAGTCCACCATCACCGGAACCCGGGCGATGTCCGGCTCGGCCGCGATGAGATTGAGGAACGTGGTCATCGCCTTCTCGGAATCGAGCAGACCCTCGTCCATGTTCACGTCGATGATCTGCGCGCCGTTGTCCACCTGCTCGCGCGCAATAGCGAGCGCGGCTGCATAGTCGTCCGAGGTGATGAGCTTGCGGAATTTCGCCGAGCCGGTGACGTTCGTGCGCTCGCCGACATTGACGAACGGAATCTCGGGGGTAAGCGCGAAGGCTTCGAGGCCGGAGAGCCGCAGCAGCTTCGGCAGCTCTGGAAGCATGCGCGGCTGCTTGCCGGCGACGGCCTGGGCGATGGCGCTGATGTGCTCGGGCGTGGTGCCGCAGCAGCCGCCGACGATGTTGACAAGGCCTGCCTCGGCAAACTCGCCCAGCTGTGAAGCCATGTAGGCTGGGCTTTCGTCATAGCCCCCGAACTCGTTGGGCAACCCGGCATTCGGATACGCGCACACAAGCGTATCGGCAACGCGCGCGATCTCGGCGATATGCGCGCGCATCTCTCCCGCGCCGAGCGCGCAATTGAGCCCGATCGAGAATGGCGCCGCATGCCGCACCGAAGTCCAGAATGCCGCGGGGGTCTGCCCGCAAAGGAGGCGCCCAGAGCGATCGGTGATCGTGCCCGAGATCATCACCGGCACCGCAATGCCACGCGCCTCAAGCACATCCGCGATGGCCGCGATCGCCGCCTTGGCGTTGAGCGTGTCGAAAATGGTCTCGATGAGAAGGAGGTCGGCTCCGCCTTCGACCAGACCCTCTACCTGCTCGGCATAAGCGCTGCGAAGCTCGTCGAAAGTAATCGCGCGAAAGCCGGGATTGGATACGTCGGGCGAGATCGACGCGGTGCGATTGGTGGGCCCGATCGCGCCCGCGACAAAGCGCGGCCGCCCATCCGCGGCTTGTGCCAGGTCGGCCGCCGCGCGCGCGAGCTTTGCACCCTCGTGATTGAGCTCGTGCACGATGCCCGACATGCCGTAGTCGGACTGGGCAATGCGGGTCGAGGAGAAGGTGTTGGTGGAGACGATGTCGGCCCCAGCCCGATAGTAGGCGAGATGGATGTCGCGGATCTTTGCCGGCTGGCTGAGGATGAGGAGATCGTTGTTGCCGCGCACCTCGCGGTTCCAAGCGTCGAAGCGGGCACCGCGATAGCCCTCCTCATCCAGGCCCAGCGCTTGGATCATGGTGCCCATGGCGCCGTCGAGGACAAGGATGCGCTCGCTCGCGAGCTTGCGCAGCATCCGAGCCGCTTCCGTTTCCGGCGTGCCAGGCATTTTCACTCCGTCCAGCAGGGTGGGTTAGTCGTCGCGCCGACCACAAGGTCGGCTCGACGGCGTAACCCACCGCCACCCGGTCCGCAGACGCGTTCCTGGTGGGTTACGCCGCACAAGCCGGCTGCCGGCAGCCGGCTTGCGCAGCTAACCCACCCTACAACGCCATAGTCGTTGGTGCGCATCACGCCGCCCCAGCTGCCAGCTTCGGAGCTGTGCCGGCAGAGATGTCTTCACGTGCAGGCCGCAGGCCGAGCAGATGACACACCGCGTATACGAGATCGGCGCGGTTCATCGTGTAGAAGTGAAAGGTGGTGACGCCGCGGTCGACGAGATCGAGAACCTGCTCGGCCGCAACCGCAGCGGCGATGAGCTTGCGGGTTGCCGCATCCTGGTCGAGCCCCTCGAATCTCTGCGCCAGCCAATCCGGAACCGACGCCCCGCAACGCGCGGCGAAGCTTTTGGTCTGCTTGAAATTCTGCACCGGGAGAATTCCCGGCACGACCGGCACGTCGATGCCGTGCGCGCGCACGCGGTCGAGATAGGCGAAATAGAGGTCATTCTCGAAGAAGAACTGGGTGATCGCGCGCGTTGCGCCGGCGTCGACCTTGGCCGCCAGCATATCGAGGTCGGCCGCAACCGTAGGGCTGTCGGGGTGCCTTTCCGGATAGGCGGAGACCGAGACCTCGACGTCGGCGATGCGTTTGATGCCGGCAACGAGATCGGCGGCATTGCGATAGCCTCCGGGGTGCGGCGCGTAGCGTTCGCCGATGCCGCCGATGGGATCGCCGCGCAACGCCACGATGTGGCGCACACCGGCAACGCAATAATCGCGGATCACGCTGTCGATCTCATCGCGTGTGGCAGCCACACAGGTCAGATGCGCCGCGGGGGTGAGCGCAGTCTCGGACAGAATGCGCTTGACCGTGCTGTGGGTGCGTTCACGGGTAGAGCCGCCCGCGCCGTAGGTCACGGACACGAAGTGGGGACGCAACGGCGCCAGCCGTGTAATCGATTCCCACAGCGTGCTTTCCATCTCCTCGGTCTTGGGCGGAAAGAATTCGAACGACACCCGAATCCGGCGCTCGTCTCCAGCATGCACGAATCGACTGGCCCGCGGCACGCTGTTCATTCAGGCCACCTGGCTCATGGCGGGCTGCGCGATGCTCAGCCGCTGATCTCGGCCGAGCCACAGCGACACCGCGATCCGGCCTGAAGCTTCAGGCGGTGCAAGCATCCTGTGCAGCGCCAGCTCCAGACCGGCGGCTTGCATCCATTCGGTGACCGTCTCCGCGGCGAAGCCGAGGCGGCGATGGGCGTGCTCGTCGCGCAGGAACTCGAGCTGGTGCGGTGCGAAGTCCACCACCAGCAGGCGGCCCGCCGGGCGAAGCACGCGCGCAGCCTCGCGAATGGCGCGCCCGCCGTCGTCGAGGAAATGCAGCACCTGATGAATGATGACGGCATCGAACGCATCATTGGGGAGCGAGAGGTCGTAGATATCGCCCTGTCGCACGCTGCAATGGCGCAACCCGGCGCGGTCGAGCCGCGCGCGCGCGAATGCCAGCATATCCAGAGACAGATCGAGTCCGAGCCCGCGGTCGATGATCGGGCCGAACAATTCGAGCATGCGCCCGGTTCCCGTGCCGAGATCAAGCAGCGTGCGAATGGATGCCTGCCCCATCGCGGCAATGATCGCGTCCTCGACCGCCTCATCGGCGACGTGCAGATTGCGGATGCGATCCCACTCCGCCGCATGCCGGCGAAAATACGCTTGCGCCGAGGCGGCGCGTTGCGCCCGCACGGCCGCAAGCCGCTCTCGGTCGCGCGCAATGGTGCCGTCGGTGGGGTCGAGGCGCGATATGAGCATGCGGGCAAGCTCGGCTCCTTCACCTCGCTCGCTCAGCCGAAAGAACGCCCAGGCGCCTTCGCGGAAGCGATCGATGAGACCCGCCTGCATGAGGAGGCGGAGATGACGCGAGATGCGCGGCTGCGACTGCCGTAGAATGGTTGTGAGCTCGGACACTGTGAGCTCGGCCTCGGAAAGCAGCGCAAGGACGCGCAAGCGCGTGGCTTCGCCTGCGGCTTTCAGCGCAGTGTTCAGGGCCTCAAATCGCAGTTGCGCAGGAGCTGACATTGGGGGAGAGCTTCTTCCCGATCGGCATAAAAATATCTTTATACGGTTAAATGGAAACTTCAAGGCAGCAATGTGATCGGGTTGCGTAGGGCGAGTAGGGGTAAAGCTCGGCTGCGCGCAGCCGAGCTTTACGGCGTAGCCCACCACTTGGCGGCTATCGAGCGGCGGGTTACGCCAGCGTGCCGGCTAATTAGCTAATGGTACTGCGTCACAAACGACGCTGTCATTCCGGGGCGTCGGCAAGTCGGTTTCACCGACTTGCCGACGAGCCCGGAAACCATAACCCCAAGCAGTAATGTCTGCCACCCGCAGCGTAACCACTTTCATCACTGCACGGCCTGTGGTTATGGATTCTGGGCTCCGCTCGCACTCGGACGGCGCGAAGCGCCGATCCGAGCACTCGCGGCCCCGGAATGACGGGCTAGCGTAGTTTCTGACGCAGTACGGCTAACCCGCCCTACCCTGTTTCAGCAGGTCCGCGCATGAACGACACTTCTTTGGGTATCCGCGAAGGCGAGGTCGCGGTCGAGCTACCGCAGCACTTCGATGCCTCGCTCTACTTTATCGGCCGGATCCGCACGCCTTGGACCGATCGCGACAATTGCCCGAAGAACGCGCGCGAGTCGAACGCCGTCTGCACCATCGAGGTTGACCCCTTATGGGCGTCCGCCCTCAAGGGCGTCGAGACCTGTACGCATATCGTCGTGCTGTACTGGATGGACAGATCGCGCCGCGATCTGGTGATCCAGGTACCGCGTCATTACGGCATCGGTCGAGGCACTTTTGCGCTGCGATCCCCTGCGCGGCCAAATCCGATCGCAATGAGCGTCGCCCAGCTGCTCGGCGTGGATGGTAATCGGCTATCGGCCGTGGGGCTCGACTGCCTCGACGGAACCCCCCTCCTCGACATCAAGCCCTATTTCGCCTCGACCGATTCCGTCACCGAGGCGGTCGTCGGCTGGCACGCGAAGCGTGGTGAAGGCGCGTAGGGGCGGGTTTCAAACCCGCCCCTACGTGCATGCCTGCCTCACGGTTTTGTGCACCGCCGCATTGAACCCGGCGACCCCGCCTCCCGACCAATGGGCATCGGAGGGGGGAGCGCCATGACGAAATGCCAACATCTGCGGGTTGCCAGCGTGCTCGGCACGGTTATCGCGCTGGCCTTCTCCGGCAGCGCCTGTGCCGACCCGTTCGCCTTCTTCAATCAGCCCAATTTGGCCCAGCCAACTTCACCGGCGCAGGCATCGGGCTACGCCAATGCCGGCAGCACGGAGGAAGAGGCGGAAGTAGCCCCCGAGTTCCGGCGCCAGGTGGTCGATTATCGCACCAGCGAAGCGCCGGGCACGGTCATCATCGACACCCCGAACACCTTTCTTTACCTGGTAACGGGCGGCGGCAAAGCCTTGCGGTATGGCATTGGCGTCGGTCGCGAAGGCTTCACCTGGTCCGGCACCAAAACGATCGAGCGCAAAGCGGAGTGGCCGGACTGGACGCCTCCATCCGAGATGATCGGGCGCCAGCCGTACCTCCCGCGCTTCTTGGCCGGCGGCCCCGGCAGTCCGCTTGGCGCCCGCGCCATGTATCTCAACGGCTCGCTCTATCGCATTCACGGCACCAACGCCCCGTCCACCATCGGCCAACAAGTCTCGTCCGGATGCATCCGCTTGGTCGATGAGGACGTGATCGACCTCTACAACCGCGTCCATATCGGCACCAAGGTCGTGGTCCTGCCGATGAACGCGCATCGCGCCTCGGCCCGGATCCCCGAGCCAGTCACCTCCGAGCGCCACGCGCCGACAAACCTCAGCGGCATCTATTAAGCTCATTCCGCGTTCCTGCGGTAGGGGCGGGTTTCAACCCCCCCTAGTGACGCCTCTAACCTGCGTTGACAGGCCCGCCGGCTGGCTTACATTGACGGGGTGTTCCGAGGGGAGTTCCGGTCAAGGAGCTGAGAGTTCGCCTACCCCAACCCTGGGGATGCCGCGAAAAACCCTTTGAACCTGATCCGGGTCATGCCGGCGAAGGGACAGGACAATCCGTGCCGTCACTTCCTTATCCGACCAGCACGTCGAATGCGGCATTCGGCCAATGCCGGTGGCTTGAGGCGTTCGCGCGTAGGGTGGGCAAAGGCGCGCGCAAACACAAGTTACAGTGTCTGCAGAGGCCACCGCTCGCGCCGTGCCCACGCGGCGGTAGCGATGACAAGCCGCGATCGGTGAGGGACACCGCGTGGGCACGGCGCGAAAGGGCGCACCTTTGCCCACCCTGCGATCTATTCAACCGGAACTCACAGAGTTCGTCAGTTCCCAACGGGAGCAACCCATGAACATCCACGACCCCAATTTCTCCACACCCAAGGTGACGACGGGCCCGTTGCCCGATTCGCGCAAGGTCTACGCCAGGCCGGATGCGGCACCCGACGTGCGTGTGCCCATCCGCGAGATCCTGCTCACCGAAGCCGCGGGCGAGCCAGCTTTCCCGGTCTATGACACCACCGGTCCCTACACCGATCCCGACGTCGCGATCGATGTCGAGCGCGGGCTCTCCCGCGACCGCTCCGACTGGGTGTGCACGCGCGGCGGGGTCGAGGAATACCAGGGCCGCAGCGTCAAGCCCGAGGACAACGGCAATGTGAGCGGCAAGCACGTCGCCCGCAGCTTCCCCACCGAGCACCGCCCGTTGCGCGCCGCCAACGGCAAGCCGCTGACCCAGCTCGAATGGGCGCGCGCCGGAGTGATCACCAACGAGATGATCTACATCGCCGAACGGGAAAATATCGGCCGCAAGCAGATGCTCGAGCGCGCAGAAGCCGCATTGGCGGACGGGGAGAGCTTCGGCGCCAGCGTGCCCGCATTCGTCACGCCGGAGCTCGTGCGTTCGGAAGTGGCGCGGGGCCGCGCGATCATTCCCTCCAACATCAATCACGCCGAGCTCGAGCCGATGATAATCGGCCGCAACTTCCTCACCAAGATCAATGCCAATATCGGCAACTCCGCCGTCACCTCATCGGTGGAGGAGGAAGTCGAGAAAATGGTGTGGGCGATCCGTTGGGGCGCCGATACCGTGATGGATCTCTCCACCGGGCGGAACATCCACACCACGCGCGAATGGATCATCCGCAATGCGCCGGTGCCTATCGGCACTGTGCCCATCTACCAGGCGCTGGAGAAGGTGCACGGCGATCCGGTCAAGCTCGATTGGGAGTGCTACCGCGATACCCTGATCGAGCAATGCGAGCAGGGCGTTGATTATTTCACCATCCATGCAGGGGTGCGGCTTCCCTACATCCACCTCACCGCCAGCCGGGTCACCGGCATCGTTTCCCGCGGCGGCTCGATCATGGCGAAATGGTGCCTGTCCCGTCACAAGGAGAGCTTCCTCTACGAGCGCTTCGAGGAGATTTGCGACATCATGCGCAAATACGACGTGAGCTTCTCGCTTGGCGACGGACTGCGCCCCGGCTCGATCGCGGACGCCAACGACCGCGCGCAATTCGCCGAGCTCGAGACCCTGGGCGAGCTGACAAAGATCGCGTGGGCGAAGGGCTGCCAGGTGATGATCGAAGGCCCCGGCCACGTGCCCATGCACAAGATCAAGGTCAACGTCGAGAAACAGCTGAAAGAGTGCGGGGAAGCGCCGTTCTATACGCTCGGGCCGCTGACGACCGACATCGCGCCCGGATACGATCACATCACCTCGGCGATCGGCGCCGCCATGATCGGTTGGTTCGGCACCGCGATGCTCTGCTATGTCACGCCGAAGGAGCACCTTGGCCTCCCCGATCGCGACGACGTCAAGCAAGGCGTGATCGCCTACAAGATCGCGGCGCACGCGGCGGATCTTGCCAAGGGTCATCCCGCGGCGCAGCTGCGCGACGATGCCCTGTCGCGGGCGCGGTTCGAATTCCGCTGGCTCGACCAGTTCAACCTCTCGCTCGATCCCGAGACTGCGCGGGAATACCACGACGAGACTTTGCCGAAGGAGGCGCACAAGGTTGCGCATTTCTGCTCGATGTGCGGCCCGAAATTCTGCTCCATGAAGATCACGCAGGATGTGCGCGACTACGCTGCCACCCTGAACGACAAGGAGCAGGGGATGGCGCAGATGAGCGTCAAGTTCCGCGAGCTCGGCAACCAGGTCTACGTGGACGCACAGGCGGTGAAGGACAGCAATCGCGCCCTGTGAGCTGCCTCATACCTCCCCCTGAAAGCAGGGCCATCGTATATGGGTGTCATCCCGGCCAAGCGAGCCCGCCTCAAGCGGGCTCGCGCGAGCCGGGATCCAGTAAACGACGGCCGGCGTGAATGCACGAGCGCCTCGTTTACTGGAACCGTCAATTGTTTCACGACAGCGCGGCGCTCTGGGAAAGCTCCAGGTTGCTCTGCATGCGCGCCACGATCAGATGCAGCAGCCGGAACCCGAACTGCGGATTCTGGAAGTAGAGCTCCTTGAAACGATCGTAGTCGATCTGCGCAGCGTCGACATCGGTCTTGCAGCGCACCGTCATGTTGCGCCTGCCTTGCGGCGCGAACAGGCCGATCTCGCCGACCAACGTGCCCTTGCCGTAGGACTGATCGATCTCGGCCATCTCGATCGTCCCCGAGGTGATGTAGAATGCCGCAGTGGCGTAATCGCCGCGCTGCATGATCGCGTCCCCGGCCTTGAAATGCACCGGCCGCGTATAGGGCAGCAGCCACTCCACATTCATGTCGCTTGCGGCGGCTGCATTGATGTCGCGAATGAGGTGAAGCATTGCGCGCAGGCGCCATGCATTGATCGGCAGCAGGATCGCATTAAGCGCAAACGTCGGATATGTCCCATGCAGGAAGCTGTAGGTCATCGCCAGCGCATTCGCGACGATTGCAGCGATGCGCAGGGGAATCATGGTCCTGGCGTGCGCCGCGTAAAGGCTGGCCGCTGCCGCGGCGATGCCGATCAATTCCGCATACTCATGTCGCATCGATCCATGACCTCTCGAAAGTCCGCAGCCGTAGGGCGGATTAGCGCAGCGCGAGCGGAGCGTAATCCGCCGCGTGCCCGCACCCACAGCCGGCGGGTTACGCCGGTAAATCGGCCTGCAGCCGCGTTTGCCGGCTAAACCGACCTCGGGTGGCGATCATAGACCCGGCGGTGGCGCGACGGCATTCCCATACTGCCCCTATTCAGGGTTTGTTCAGAAGCCGCGTGGAACATGGCTGGTCGAGGGTGACGTTAACCACCAGCTTAGGCTTACATCCAAGGAGATCCCATGAGAAAAGCTGTCACCGCACTTGCCGCAGCGGCAACCATTGCGGCTGGAACGATTGGTACTGCGAGCTCGGCCGATGCGCGCTGGGGCGGCTGGTGGGGACCCGCCATCGTCGGCGGATTCGCCGCCGGCGCGATCGTCGGCAGCGCATTCGCCAGGCCGTACCCGTATGGCTATTACGGCTATTACGCGCCGGCGCCGGTATACTATGACTACTACATCCCGGCTCCGGCGTATTACGGGTACTACGGACCGCGCCCGTACTATGGCTGCTGGCGCTGGCGCTACAGGCACCGCTATCGGGTGTGCTGAAGCGCAGGTTTCCGCACTTGAAGGGTGGGTTAGCCACCGACCGTAGGGGCGAGTCGGGGTCCCAAAAAACGCAAGCGTTTTTTGGGGTGCCCCGCATGCCTCGCCCCTACCAAAGATGGCGCAACCCGCCATCCGGTTTCACCTGTTGCCGTATTCCGGTGGGTTACGGTCGCCAGGTCGGGCAAGCGACTTGGCTCGCTATCCGACCCTACAATTTTCCCATGGTCATGATGCCGTGATGTCGGCGTGGGAGAGCCCAATTCGGACGAAATTCCGACAAATTGCGCGTTCTTACTGGCTGCGGCTCACACGGGGGTATGGGTCACTTTGGGGCTACCTCACATCACATACCGTTTTGCGTCCGGCAGGCAGCCGGCGCTGAAGGAGACTCGGATGAAGAAGACTCTGACTGCTTTGGTTGTGGCTGCGGGCGTGGCAGCTGCCACCGCGGTTTCACCGACACCTGCGGACGCCCGCTGCTTTGGGTGCGCCGTCGGCGCCGGCCTTATTGGCGGGTTCGTTGCGGGCGCCATCGTCGGCAGCGCTGTCGCTGGCGCGCAGCCGGCCTATGTGGTCGCACCGGGTCCCGGCTATGTCGTCTACTCCGGCTATGCCGCTCCGCTTCCCGGCCCGGACTGCTATTGGACCCGCAGGCCGGTCTACGATGCTTACGGCAACGTGATCGGCTGGCACGGTCGCCCGATCGCAGTCTGCCAGTAACCTCGGCGAGGGCGCGCCCTCAACAAACAACACCTTACGTAAGGGCGACCCATTGGGTCGCCCTTTTCAGTGGCCCGATCGTCTCTGCATATCGTCGAGCACGGCCGCGGTAGGCCAGCAGTCGAGCTTAAGCCGATTCGCTTTCTGATAGGCCCCAAGCGCTGCGCGCGTCTGCATGCCGGCCTTGCCGTCTACCTTGTCCTTGTAGAGCCCGAGCTTGGTCAGCGTACGCTGCATGCTCTCGACCTGCGCCGTGCGCAATTGCGTGTTCTTGCTCCACGGTGTCTCGAACGGACGCGGGTCGGCGATCCGGTCGCTCAGATGCCCCACGAACAAGACATAGAGATCGGAGAAATTATACTCCTTGATGACGTAATAGTTCTTCAGCGTCAGAAACGCGGGCCCATAGGTCCCCTCCGGCAGCAGCAGCGAGGCGGGCTCGGCAAGGTCGGCCGCGTTCGGCTTGCGGCCGTAGGCGAGCACGTATCCTTGCTTGAGCCATTCGCTCAAGGGCCGCGTGACCTCCGGAACGGCAATGGTGCAATCGATACCCGATGGCGCACGCACCTCGTAGGCCCAGTAAGTGCCTCGCTGCCAGCCTTTGCCCACGAGCTGCTGTGCCGCGGACGCCAACGCATCCGGAATGGAATGCCAGATGTCCTTCTTGCCGTCCCCGTCGAAATCGACGGCGTATTTGTAGAACTCGGAGGGCAGGAATTGGGTGAGGCCCATCGCGCCTCCCCATGAGCTGCGCATGTCCGCGAGCTTTACGTGGCCCTCGTCCAGCATCTTGAATGCATAGAGCAGCTCCTGCCGGAACATGTCCTTGCGGCGTCCGTAATAGGCCTGGGTCGCGAGCACGGTGATGGCATTCTTCGGCAGCTTGTAGGTTCCGAAGGCCGTCTCGCGTCCCCAGATCGCGAGCAGCACATTCCCGGGGACGCCGAATTTCTGCTCGATGGCGGCGAGCGTGCGGCTGTGCTCGGCTGCGAGCTTCTGACCCTGCTCCGCCAGATGGGCGATGTTGCGCTCCTTGATGTAATCGGCGGGGGTCTGCACGAATTCCGCTTGCCCGCGAGGGGCTACCCCTTCCCTGCCGGGGAGATCGAGATCGGGAAGCGACAGATCGGGCTCGACCCCCTGTGTCGCCGCCTCGAACGTCCGGCGCGAGACCCCGAGCGCCTGCGCTTGCGGCCACAGGCCTTGCAGCCAGCGCTGAAAAGCGCCATCGGCTGCTTCCGTCCCGCTCAGCGCTCCCAGGGTGATGAGCAGGCACACACCCAAAACCGCGGCCGCGCGCAATAGACCCATCCTTGTTCCCTTCATCAATCTTCCGATCGAGCAACGACTCGACACGATCCGGCGTTAAGAAAAGCAGAAAAGCGCCAAACCTATGGTGATTCAATGTTGCAGGTTCCGCTCGAAATCGCGTTTCACAATCTCGAAAGCTCGCAGGCCGTGGAGGAGGACATTCGCGCCCGGGTATCGGAGCTGGAGCGACTTTACGACCGGCTGATCTGGTGCCGGGTTCGGATCGAGCAGCGCGCTAAGGATCTCACCGGCGCCATTCCACCTGTCGTGCGGATCGAGATGGGTATTCCCGGCCATGGCGAAGTCGTGGTCAGTCACGAGCCGGACCGCCTCTTACGAAAGTACCAGCATCCCGACTTGCACAACGCCATCAACGAGGCATTCCGCATCGCCGAACGTCGCCTGTTGGACATCAAGGAGAAGCGGGTGGACCGGGAGAAAATGCCGGCGCACGATGCCGAAAGCCAGTCGCTGGGCCAGATCGCCGAGGTCAACGCGGATCAGGATTTTGGATTCCTCATGACCAAGGAAGGGGGGCTTTTGTATTTTCACCGCAACGCGGTCATCTCGGGTGATTTCGACCACCTCTCCCGCGGTGAGGAGGTGCATTACAACGAGGACGTCGGCGATACCGGACCGATTGCGACCAAGGTGCGGGTGAAGGAGCGGCGGTAGTAGATCGAGTCCATGAAACCAATCGGATTGAGCACATGGAGCGTAAATCATGACAATCGCCAACGCATCCATTCCCCAAGATGTCGCCGCGCTTTTAGTCATTGGCGACAACATTCTGTCTGGCCGCACCAAGGACAGCAACATCGGCTACATTGCCGAATATCTGGCTGCGCTCGGTATCCGTCTCAGGGAGGTGCGCGTGGTCGGCAACGAGGAGAGCGCGATCGTTGATGCGCTTGATGCGCTCCGGCATCGCTACGCCTATGTCTTCACCACCGGCGGCATCGGACCGACCCATGACGACATTACTTCCGACTGCGTCGCCACGGCGTTCGGCGTGCCGATCGACGTGGATCCGCGCGCGCTTGCCATTCTGCAGGAGTGGGTAAAATCAACCGGCGTCGAGATGAGCGAAGCACGCATGCGCATGACGCGCATTCCCAAAGGTGCGGATCTCGTCCTCAACAAGGTGTCGGGCGCGCCCGGCTTCTGGATCGGCAACGTGGTTGTGCTGGCCGGGGTGCCGTCGATCATGCAGGCCATGCTTGATGAGGTGGCGCCGAAGCTCAAGACCGGCATTCACATCCTGTCAGAAAGCATCCGCGCCGATGTGCGAGAGAACGACATGGTTGCCCAGCTTGGCGAGATCGCCAGGGATAATCCCGGAGTGGCGATCGCAAGCCATCCGTTCTTTGATCCGCAGCGCGGGCCGAACGCCAACGTGGTGCTGCGCGCGAGCGATGCGCAAAAGCTCCAACGCGCCAAACGCGCGGTAGAGGACATGCTGGAGCGGGTACAGGGCGTCCAATCGAGCAGCGCCTGAGCTGGAAACAGGCGATGCGCTCCACCGAGCCCCCGTCAGCGGCTGAATTTTTTATATTTGATCCGATGCGGGATCGCTGAATCCGTGCCCAGGCGGCGCATCTTGTCGCTCTCATAATCCTGGAAATTGCCTTCAAACCATTCGACATGGCTCTCACCTTCGAAAGCGAGGATATGGGTGGCGATGCGGTCGAGAAACCAGCGATCGTGGCTGATGATGACGGCGCAGCCGGCAAAATCCTCCAGCGCCTCTTCCAGCGCGCGCAGCGTGTCCACGTCGAGGTCGTTGGTGGGCTCGTCGAGGAGGAGCACATTGGCGCCCGACTTGAGCATCTTGGCGAGATGCACGCGATTGCGCTCGCCGCCCGAGAGCTGGCCCACCTTCTTCTGCTGATCGGCTCCCTTGAAGTTGAAATTGGCGCAGTAGGCGCGTGAATTCATCTCGCGCTTGCCGAGAAGGACGATGTCGTTGCCGCCCGAGATCTCCTCCCAGACATTGTGCTTGGCATCGAGCGAATCGCGGGACTGATCGACATAGCCGAGATGCACGGAGTCGCCGATGTTGATCGTGCCCGCATCCTGCTTCTCCTGCCCGGTGATCATGCGAAAGAGCGTGGTCTTGCCGGCGCCGTTGGCTCCGATCACGCCGACGATGCCGCCGGCGGGAAGCTTGAAGGAGAGATCGTCGATCAGAAGATTGTCGCCGTAACCCTTCCGCAGATGCTCGAAATCGATCACGTTCTGCCCGAGCCGCTCCGCGACCGGGATGATGATCTGCGCCGTCTGCGCCGATTTTTCCGCGGCCTTCTTCAGGAGCTCGTCGTAGCGCTGGTAACGCGCCTTGGACTTCGCCTGCCGGGCGCGCGGAGAGGCGGCGATCCATTCCTGCTCGCGGGCAAGGGTGCGCTGGCGCGCCTCCTCCTCGCGGCCTTCCTGCTCCAGGCGTTTCCGCTTCTGTACGAGCCAGGCCGAATAGTTGCCTTCGTAGGGAATGCCGCGGCCGCGGTCGAGCTCCAGGATCCAGCCCGTGACATTGTCGAGGAAATACCGGTCGTGGGTCACGATGAGGATGGCGCCGGGATAGTTGCGCAGATGGCCTTCCAGCCAATTGACCGATTCCGCATCGAGGTGGTTGGTCGGCTCGTCGAGGAGGAGAAGGTCGGGCTTCTCCAAGAGCAGCCGGCAGAGCGCGACTCGGCGGCGCTCGCCTCCGGAGAGGGTGGCCACATCGGCATCATCGGCAGGGCAGCGCAGCGCATCCATGGCCAGATCGACCTTGGCGTCGAGATCCCAGAGGCCTTTGGCCTCGATCTCGTCCTGGAGCTGCGTCATCTCGTCCGCGGTCTCGTCGGAGTAGTTCATGGCAAGCTCGTTGTAGCGGTCGAGAATCGCCTGCTGCGGGGCAACGCCCTCGAGCACGTTGGCGCGCACGCTCTTTGCCGCATCGAGCCCAGGTTCCTGCTCGAGGTAGCCGACACTCGACCCCTCGGCCGCCCAGGCCTCGCCGGCAAACTCCTTGTCGATCCCCGCCATGATGCGCAGAAGCGTGGACTTGCCGGAGCCGTTAACGCCCAGCACGCCGATCTTGGCGTCGGGATAAAATGAAAGATGGACGTCCTCGAGGACCTTCCGGTTGCCCGGATAGACCTTGGTGAGGCCTTGCATGTGATAGATGAATTGACGGGCCATAAGACCGCTCTGCCCTTGTAGTTTGGGGGCGCACAGCCAAAGCTCGTGCAGCCAAAGCGGTTCCGAGATTTGCAATCAGCAGCGCGCCAAGCTCGGTCTGCCCCCTCTCCCCGTTGTTACGGGGAGAGGGGGCCGGCCGGTGTCTGCCGCACCGCTTGTGCATCAATTCAGCGGAAGTCGCTGTAGCGCACGCCGGGGCTGCTCGCCGGTTTGGGGAATTCGGGGCTGATGTAGCGGGGGGCGCATGGCAGAACAAGGCCAGTGTCCCGGAGCAACCTCTGAACCGCGTCGTGTAGGGGCGGGTTTGAAACCCGCCCCTACACGGTACTGCGCCCGGGACACCGGCGTAGGCCCAGTGTGGCATCAGCTCAGGGGAGCGTTAACCGAAGCCGTAGCTTTTTGGTCACGGTTGCGGACAAATTGAAATCGCAGGCGAATTCGTACTTTCTTTTAACAAATTTGGTCCGATGATGGCGGCACGCCAAGTCGTGGCCTGCTCGAGCAGGAGCGACACGCGGGATCGGGGCCGAGCACAGATCATCATCGGAGGGGGTCATGCGAACAAGAACCAGCCGAAACAGGGCACCGGGCGTGCTTGCCGAGTTTGGCAATCTCGTTCACGACCTCCTGCGGACCGCATTCGATCCCTACCGCCCGGAACAGCATTACATGCGCGGGCCCGGCCCCAAGTGGCATGCAAAGCACGACGGTTTCCGACCCGTTCCGGAGCTCGTCCGGGTACGCGTGAAGCGCTGATCGCCGCTGCGCAATGGCACGGCGTCCCTGCGCCATCCTGGACGACTATCAGGATGTGGCGCTCAAGCTTGCGGACTGGTCGAAGGTCGCAAGCGACCTCGACATCAAGGTTTTCAACGCGCATCTTGGAACGCAGGACAAGGTCATCGCGGCGCTGGCCGGGTTTGAGATCATCTGCGCGATGCGGGAGCGCACGGCCTTCCCGCGCGCAGTGATCGAGAAGCTCCCTGCTCTCAAGCTTCTGATCACGACCGGAGCGCGCAACGCTTCCATCGATGTTGCCGCCGCGCGCGAGCGGGGCATCGTGGTGTGCGCCACCCCGGCAGTGGGCAGTCCGACCAGCGGCATCGCCATCGGCCTGATGCTCGAGCTGAGCCGGCGCATCGGTTACGAGAATGCGCGCATGAAGGCCGGCGTGCCGTGGCAGAGCACGATCGGCCTTGATCTCGAGGGACTGACCCTCGGGGTGCTCGGGCTTGGCAAGCTCGGCACCCGCACCGCCCGCATTGCCCAGGCGTTCGGGATGAAGGTGCTGGCGTGGAGCCAGAATCTCACGCCGCAGAAGTGCAGCGAAGCGGGTGTCGACTACGCGAGCAAGGACGAGCTTTTTCGCCGCTCGGACTTCATCAGCATCCATCTCGTCTTGTCGACGCGCACGCGCGGCCTGGTCGGCGCAAACGAGCTCGGCCTCATGCAGCCGTCGGCCTACATCATCAACACGTCGCGGGGCCCCGTCATCGACGAGGCGGCGTTGCTCGCGGCGCTGCGCGAGAAGAAGATTGCGGGGGCTGGGCTTGATGTCTTCGACGTCGAGCCGCTGCCGACCGATCATCCCTTCCGCAAGCTCGAGAACGTCGTGCTCACGCCGCATCTCGGCTACGTCGCCATCCAGAATTATCGCGCGTATTTCGCCGGCGTTGTCGACGACATCCGTGCGTTCCTGGACGGCAAGCCGGTGCGGGTATTGCAATAGCCTTGATCGTGTGCGCGGCGGATTACGCTACGCTAGCGGTACTGCATCACAAACTACGCTGTCATTCCGGGGCGTCGGCAAGTCGGTTTCACCGACTTGCCGACGAGCCCGGAAACCATAACCCCAGTCGGCAGTTGCTCGCTCGCCGTCCGCAACCGGACGGTCTGTGGTTATGGATTCCGGGCTCCGCTCGCTACGCTCGCGGCCCCGGAATGACGGGCTAGAGTAGTTTGTGACGCAGTAGAGCTAATCCGCCTTACGATGCTTTATGCGCATTGTCACCGCGCCATGGGCGGCGGCCCGAGCGGCGCTCCGGTGATCGCAGCCCCGGGTCGCACCACAGCGGGCGGCGTCGCCGCATTGGCCGCTGCGGAGGCAGGCGGCACCGGCGCGCCCAGCTGAACCGCGGTCGAGCCGGGAGGAGCCTTGCCCGGCAGCACCACAACGCGGGTGCCGACCTTCACCCGGGTGTAGAGGTCCATCACGTCCTCGTTGGTCAGCCGAATGCACCCGGAGGACACGAAGGTGCCGATGGTGGAGGGCTGATTCGTGCCGTGGATGCGGTAGACGGTGCCGCCGAGATAGAGGGCGCGGGCGCCCAGCGGGTTGCCCGGTCCACCGGCCATGAACCGCGGCAGATAAGGCTGGCGGTCGATCATCTCCTCAGGAGGATGCCAGTCGGGCCATTCCGCCATGCGTGATACCCGTTCCCTGCCGGCCCAGGTGAAGCCCTCGCGGCCGACACCGATGCCGTAGCGCATGGCCTTGCCCTTCTCGAGCACGAGATAGAGGTACGTGTTCTGGGTATCGACGATCAGCGTGCCCGGCGGCTCCTTGGTCTTGTAGTCGACGAGCGTGCGCCGGAACTGCGGCGGCAACTCCTTGCGCGGACCGGTCTCCGGCTGCTCCTCGGGTGGAAGCGCGGCAAAGCGCGCATCGGGTCTTGGCCCTGCGGCCCCGGCCGGCGCGCCGTTCGCCTGAGCGGGCCCGATGACCATGGGCGGCCGCAGCCCGTCCTGCTCGGCAGGGTTCTGACCGGCGGGATTGGGCCGCACGATGCGGGCGCCAGGCTGGGAGGACAACTCATAGTCCTGCGGCCGGTCGCGATTGAAGTAACCGGGCGGCGGCGGCAGCAATTCGATCTGATCGTCCGGATCGACCGGGGCACCGTGGCCATAGCGCGCGTTCGCGGATGGCACGGGGTCGGCAGCCTGCGCGCCACCACCGCCGGGAGGCGGCGGAAGCGGCCTGCTCTGCACCATCGACGGATCGTAGAACGGCCCATCGTCGTCCTCGATCCCGGGAGCAGCTCGCGAACCAATAGGCGGCTGCGCAGGATAGACCTGCGGCGCCGGCGGCGGCGGATAGTATTGTGCCAGTGCGAGGTCGGCCGACCCCATGGTGCCGACGAGCAGCGCCGCAAACGCGCCCGCTGTGCGGAAATTCATCCCCCGTCCCCCTCAACTCAGTCCTTGCGCATGGAATCGCGCATGAACAAGGCGCATTCAAGACAGCTTGCGACCTGCCCACTCCCGGGCGCGCTCCGGCGGGAAGCATTTTTACAAATGCCGTTCAATTGGGGCGTTTGCAGGAAAAGAGCCGGCTTTTCCGGGTCAAGTCCGAACCGATCACCCGGGTTCACTCGGGTTCGTTTGGCCAAAGCGGTGGGTTACGTCATCGACCCGGCCGGCCGGCCCGTTACACCATCTACTCGAGATCCTTGCCACAACCCATGGGCGAGCGAATTGGCGCGCCATTGTAAACAACAATGAATCTACAATGATTTTTCAACCGCAGGTCGAGAGGGGGATGTAAAACAGCCCCGCAAACCTCGTGGGATTCGTAGGGGCGAGGCATGAGGGGCACCCCAAAAAATGCCTTGCATTTTTTGGGGACCCCGACTCGCCCCTACGAACTCGCCACGCGGAGCTCGTGCGGTATTGGGTGCCGCGCATCGGCAAAATTTCATGCATCATCCCCTGCTTCTTGTTCCTTATTTGTTCTACCACACGTGCGGCGAGTCTGCAAGCACAAAATCAATACGCGTATTCCTGGAATACCGGGGCGACGCTGCCATGCCAGTCGTTGGCGTATTTGGCGAGCAGCTCCTCCGCGGGGGTGAAACCGCGCGCCACATACTCTTTGATCGGGGCGAGATAGCGCCGCTCGTCGCGGCCCGCGCGGTCGAGGCGACGGCGGCGCGCGAGTCCTTCCTCGGCGAGCGCCAAGGTCGCCTTGGCGAGATCGAGCACGCTCCGCCCGTGAATACGCGCGGCAAAGCCCAGCCTCGGCACGTCGTCGCGCAAGGCCTGGCGTGCCTCGGCACTCCAGCCCTTCACCAGCTCCCAGGCGGCATCGAGCGCAGTGTCGTCGTAGAGGATGCCCGCCCAGTAGGCGGGTAACGCGGGGAGCCGCCGCCACGGGCCGCCGTCGGCGCCGCGCATTTCCAGGTAACGCTTGAGGCGGACCTCGGGGAAGATCGTCGTGACGTGGTTCGCCCAGTCCGAGATGGTCGCATGCTCGCCGGGAAGCGCCGCGAGGCGGCCCTGGATGAGATCGCGGAAGGATTGCCCCGCGACGTCGATGTAGCTCTCGCCGCGTTTTACGAAATACATCGGCACATCGAGCGCATAGTCGACGTAACGCTCGAACCCCATGCCCGGCTCGAAGGCCCAGGGCAGCATGCCGGTGCGGTCGGGATCGGTGTCGCGCCAGATCTCCGAGCGAAAGGACAGAAAGCCGTTGGGCCGGCCCTCGGTGAACGGCGAGTTGGCAAAGATCGCAGTCGCGACCGGCTGCAGCGCCAGACCGACGCGCAGCTTCTTGACCATGTCAGCCTCGCTCGCAAAGTCGAGGTTGGTCTGCACCGTGCAGGTCCGGTACATCATGTCGAGGCCGTGGCCGCCCACTTTCGGCATGTAGGCGGTCATGATGCGGTAGCGGCCCTTGGGCATCACCGGGATCTCGGCGCGGCTCCAGGCGGGGGTCATGCCCAGGCCGAGGAAGCCGATGCCGAGCGGCGCCGCGATCTGCTTGACCTGCGCGAGATGCGCCATCAGCTCCGAGCAGGTGTGATGCACGTCCTCGACCGGCGCACCGGAGAGCTCGAACTGGCCGCCGGGCTCGAGCGAGATCGCCCCGCCGCCGGTGACATCGAACATCCCGATGATGTTGCCGTTCTCGACGATGGGGTCCCAGCCGAGCAGGAGCTGCATGCCCTCGAGCAGCGCGCGGATGCCGCGGCGGCCGTCGTAGGGAACGGGACGATTGCCATCGAGCGTGAAGGGGAATTTCTCGTGCTCGGTGCCGATGCGGAACGCCGATCTCGGCTTGCAGCCCGCCGCGAACCAGGCGACGAGCTCGTCGCGGCTCGCAATCGGCGTCATGTCGATCTGGTCGCGGGCCATGCGGCGCTGGTTCCGGCAAAAGGGCGGCGAACTTACACGCGCCGCGCAAGCCAGCGCAAATCGGTGCTCGGTGCCGGCTCTGGCCCGTCATTCCGGGGCCGCGAGCGCTCGGATCGGCGCTTCGCGCCGTCCGAGTGCGAGCGGAGCCCGGAATCCATAACCACAGGCCGTGCAGTTGTGATGAAAGTGGTTA
>Ga0073928_10000172_pt1 | contig 153912 bp, 136 predicted proteins | sample PaiPotPPA55metaG_FD_76969 | JGI IMG/M metagenome (GOLD analysis project Ga0073928, IMG submission 76969) | Iron sulfur acid spring bacterial and archeal communities from Banff, Canada, to study Microbial Dark Matter (Phase II) - Paint Pots PPA... ... | reverse complement strand
AGTCGCCATCCGAGCGCTGGGATGGCGACTGGGCGTTGAGTAAAACTGCGCTCAGTCTCTTCGGTTAAAGCCTTGGGTTGTCAACACCCTCGACCTCCTCGGACAGTCGCCGCTACCGGGATATCTCGCTACCAGCCTCTAGGCCCTTCGGGACAACGCGCCGCCCTGACGATTGTCCGCGAAATCGAAGCAACCCCAAGAACCTTTTCGAGGACAAAGACGATTAAGCGGCGCCTAACGCTAGTTCGCCCCCCACCCATACCCTGTGCACATTGAAATCGTCATCGAATAGGACGAAATCTGCGTGTTTCTCTGGAGCGATTGACCCAAATTGCTTCTCGCAGCCAAGCGCTCGTGCCGGAGTCAGACTGGCCATCCGCACCGCCTCCGGTAACGGTATGCCAATGGTTCGTGTCATGTACCGGATTAGATCGATCATTTGAGCCCGACTTCCGGCCAGCGCCGAATCGTCTGCCAGCAGGCAGTATCCATCGCCAACTTTGCAGTCGACCAGCCCAAGGCGAAATGCGTATCCAACCGGCATGCCGGCCCCGGACAATGCGTCGGTGATCAACATGATCCGATCAGGACCCTTCGCGTTATACGCCATTCGGGTCAGCGTCGGTACAACGTGAAACCCATCGGCCACCAATTCACAAAGGATTCGATCGTCAGCCATGGCGTATTCCAGAACACCAGGTTGCCGAAACAGTCCACGTTTCGAGGCGGACGACATCGCGTTGAACAAGTGAGTCACTTTCGTGAGCCCCGCCTGGACCGCTTTCTGCATTTCGTCGCCGGTGGCTTCGGTATGGCCCGCGCTGATTCGAATGCCCGCGCCGGAAGCCGCGGCGATGAATTCAAGCGCTCCAGGCAATTCCGGCGCGATCGTAATCTGCGAAATCGAGGCCGCATGGGCTAAGATCCAGTCGATATCAGCCTTGGTTGGCGGCTTCATCAGCCTTGGGTCCTGAGCGCCCGCTTTCCCGGGAGCCAAATGTGGTCCCTCCAAATGAAGCGGCAAAAGCCGGCACCTGGTTAGACCTCGAGCCTCATGCCAGCGCGGAATCATCGCCTCGAACCGGTCGTAGGTCGCCGTCGCTGCCGTCGGACAAAGTGCAGTCGTACCGCCGGTGAGATGAAAACTGGCTATACTCGCGAACCCTTCGGCGGTGGCGTCGAGAAAATCGAGACCGCGCCCGCCGTGGACGTGCAAATCGATAAAGCCGGGCGCCAAGTACAGGTTCCCAGCATCAAACTCTTTATCGACCCGGCCGCGAACCCCACCACCAATCCCGGTGATTCCGCCTGGCTCAAACTCGACCCAGCCGCCGCTTAAAATCTCATCCTCGAGAACGATTCTGGCGTTGTAAATGCAAGACACAACCGCTCACTAACCACTGGAGCAGCCTTGCTTGCAAGGCCGACCCTTTCTCGAAACGGCTTCCCTTTTAACCGCGCTTTTGCGAATGCTTTTGGACTTAACCTTCAATGCATCCTTCCCGATTTGTTATCGCGGCCATCTTGGCTTCACTATCCACCCTTTGCCTGCCATCCCAGTGCCTCGCTCAGGCGCACACCAAGGGCCGCCAGGTAGCACCGCTCACCCCAGCCCTGAAGCCCGGCGATTACACCTGGCATCCAGAACTGTCGCAAACCGGCCCCGTGGTAATGTTAGTCAGCTTGCCGGATCAGCTCTTATACGTCTTCCGCAATGGTATTCGCATTGGCAACTCCACGGTTAGTACCGGAAAAGCCGGTAAAGCGACACCAACCGGTGTGTTCACGATCCTGCAAAAAAAGGTGAAGCATACCTCCACCATTTATAAAGGGGCTCAGATGCCCCATATGCAACGGCTGACCTGGACGGGGATCGCTCTTCACGCCGGGCATTTGCCGGGATACCCGGCTTCGGCCGGCTGTGTACGGATGCCGGTGGATTTCGCGGCAAAGCTCTACACGGTTACCGGTCTCGGTACTACGGTGATCATCGCCGACAACAAGTCAGCTCCAGCGCATACCGTTCGCCCGGGCTTACTCTTTTCCGGAAAGAGCGGGACCCAACCTGGCGGTCGTTTCATTTGGCAACCAGAAAAGGCCCCGGCCGGCCCGGTCTCGATTATCATCAGTTCGAGCGACCGCAAGGTTTACGTGTATCGCGACGGGATTGAAATCGGGCGGGCGCCAATCGGCGGACTTCAGGGCGTGCGGCTCTCCGGCACTTTTGTCTATTCAGCGGATTCGAGTCTCAATAGCGCGGGGCAGCGCGACTGGATCTCAGTTGCCACTGTTGGTCGGAATCCCCCTAAATTGAAGACCCTACAAGACCATCTCGGCGTTGACCCTTCATTTCTCCAGGATCTAGAACCGTTGATCGCCGCCGGAACCACCCTGATCTTAACGGATGCGCCGGTTAGCAGCCAAACCCATAGCACCCCTGGGTTTAGCATTTTGACGACGACCGGCGGATAACCCCTTCGGCTGCATCAGGCTACCAAGCGAGCTAAGGCAGCTCAACGGCTGCAAGTGATGCAAGCGCCCGAAATTGTCGAGTACGCGGCCCGGACGCTCGGCGAACGATTTGCCGGTCCGGGACATGTTCTGTCGCTGACCTTTCGCTGACCGCGGAGCTGTCACCGGGCACTTCATCGCCCCCGTCGGGTTCCCGCTCTGTCGCAGGCCCCAAAACCAGGAGCCCATCGCGTTTGTGGTACCCCTGGCGAATAAAATTGAACACGGTGAAGGTCACCACCAGAGGCGCAGGCCAACGCAGCATCCAAACGACGGGTTCTCCGCTGCAGGCCGCCACGATCACGCCTAGCACCACCATTAACAAAACGAACAAAGAGAATGCGGTTCCAATGAAAGACGCCCCTCGGGCTCGCTTTGCCAGAGTCATAGCTTGAGCTTCGTATCGCCGGCTGTCCATTATTCGGCCAGCAAGTCGCGAGTTCCGGCTTTTGGGCGCCATCGACGGTATCAATATCGCATTTTTGAGCATTTTATGGCTCCTGGTCCTATAATTGAGACAGTTTGCTGGACCTGTTGTGACACGGCCCAAACGCATCGTCCCCGCAGGTTAGCGCAGGTGGTTGACAGCCCTATGTCAGGAGCCTTCCGCCAGAAAATCCACATCGGTATAACCAAGACAAACCCCATCTCCAACGATTCTCTCTCTACCCCATTGCGCCTCCTCACCCATCCATTAGTGCTAACGTTCCAGCTCCTTCGTTTATTCCCATCCATCCGAGACGCTTTCCGGTTCCGAGCTGGTACGCTTGATCTTTTTTTATAGTAATAACATGCAATAATGTTGTATGACTATTGCCGAGATCAAGCAGCGTCTCGCCACCCTGCAGACCGCTGGCCTCCTTAACGAAGTCCAGGTTTCAGAAACCGCCGCCCGCGGCTTCCTTGTCTTTCTGACCCTGCATCCACACGTCCCCGTCACCGAGCGATTAATGCTTCGGCTGGAGGCAACCCTCGGCCAGAAGATCGCCAGAGTTTCAATACTTCGCACCCGGGCGAATGTCGTGATGCTTCGTTTTACCTTAAAGACCGGCGATCAGGAAGACACGGCAGATCGTGTCCAGGAAATGCCTCCCGGTTACCCACGCCCTCTTAAGAGAGTGCCGCTCTATCTAAAAAGCGGGCCAGCACTTCGGTCGGACTCAGCTTGGTAAAATCGCAAGGAACCGTTTGTTGGATCCGTTTCCGGATCGCCGGCGTTAATTCACTGAGTATTTGCAGATTGATTTCTTTGGGCGCAGCGAACCAACAACCGTTTTTTGCATTCTGCTGGATAAGCTCTGTAACCCGGCCTGCTATTTTGCGAATCAAGCGACGCTTCGATTCTAACTTCAGATTGTGATCGTCCGACATGGGCGCACTACGACCCTTTTGAGCCGTTGCGCTATGCCGGCCGGCCAGGTCGGAAACCTGGTTGATCAGACGGCGGTGCGCCTCTTCTAATACCAACTCCTCGAGCTGCTCGAGACGCGGTGTTCGTTGGGAGGTTAAATCAATCCGATATGCCCTAAGTAGACCAAGATCGACGACGATGATCAGTTTGTCTTTCATGGCTCGCTACGTATCGCAGGTAGTGTGGTGCAATTTCCCCGGATTTCCCAAGAGATTATAAACGCCTGGACATTTCAAAAAAATACTGTTGCCCGCAACTTCTACGAGTCCAAAGGCTTTGTGAAGATCAAAGAGACAGACGGTGCAGACAATGCAGAAAAAGAACCTGACATCCTCTATTTCTGGTCGCGTAAGTAAACTTCCAATTCATACAATGAATCCCCGTTTGTAACCACCTAGACTTCGAGACAAAATAGGCCATGGATTCCTCCCCATTCGATTCCACTCCAAATCCAGGGCAAACCAGCCTCGCCCTGTTACTTATTCGGATCGCTGCCGGTCTCGCTTTCCTCTACCACGGTAGCGCAATTCTCTTTGGCGCTTTTGGTGGGCCCGGCCCTCAAGGTTTTGCTCAATTCATGCATGCGCCGGATATTGTCGGTTACCTGGTAGGACTCGCCGAATTCGGTGGCGGATTAGCGATTCTGACCGGGATTTTCATCCGGATCGGCGCTCTCTGCGTTGTCGCTGTCATGCTCGGCGCCATCTTCATGGTGCATATCTCCCACGGATTTGATATCTCCAAAGGGGGGTACGAATACGCCCTCGCGCTGCTGCTCATCGCACTTGCGTTGCTGATTGCTGGAGGAGGTGGATTCTCGCTGGGATCCATCCTGCCGGGAGGCTTGCGGAAGCTCTAGTCGTCAGGAAGCCCAAGGGGGGTCGGCAAGCCCGGTCGGCCGCCGGTGGGGAGGTGCGAGGGGAGCCGCTTTGTAGGGTGGCAGGTCTATCGGTGGACCAGGGAGGCGGGTCCCGCGAATGACCCGGCGCATCGCCTTTAACCCAGCGCCTGCGAAACAACCGTCGTCGCAAATCGAATCGAATCGAATCCAGCGGCTATTTCCGTGTCGTGGGGCGTTCTCGGGAGCCGCCTCCTTGATCAACCGATAGACCTGCCAAAATGTCCCGCGGCCGCGGGACGGCTCCCCTCCCCAACCAATTCCCCTACCGGCAAGCGCGTTCGCAACCCACGGAGCTGGGCTCAGATTGACCACGACCACCCAGCTCCTAGATTCTAGCTCCTAGCTCCTGCTTCGCTCCTAGTTCTGTCCCCCGCCCTGGCTACCGACGTTTGACGCGACCGGTTTGCCATTGCGGATTCTGACCACAAAATCCGCCGAACCTCCGAAGGTCCCCATTGGCGTTCCCAGAGCTGTGACCTCTTCTATAGAGACGGTCTTCGAGATCTGGTCACCGCTATTGCTGACCGGCGGTTTACTGCTCTTTTCGATATTCATTGCGTGCACTCCTCTCCTCAGAGTTAGACGTCAGCGAAACGCTGCGCGTTCAAATTATCTATCGCTATACGATGTAATTGGGATCGATGCCCGAGGCCGGTTCTCCCAAAGTTCTGCCCCTCGACTCGCTTTTATTCGCTTTAGACGCTCACTTACCTTTCGGCCGCAGAAACGGGTTTTCCGTTCTTTGCTGTTCTTCCGGGGTCAGACATTGACGCAGCTCCGCCTCGATCTCTTGGATCGTATTCGTGGTGGTCTGAATATGATGTTCTCGATCATATTCTGCCAGCAGCCGTTGATACGCATGGCAAAGGATCGCGAGCCGAGCCAGTAGATAGACCGAAATGACGGCTTGTCCTTCCGGCAGTGGACACATTCGCCTGGCTAGCAGCCGCAAGCTTTCCTCATTCAAAAGAAAACTTTCGCCCTTTGCCGACTTTAGGTCCGGGCTGTTGACCTGAACCGTCAGCTCCTGGCCATCAAAATCAATCCGAAGGCTGTAACGAACCTGATCTTTTCCTTCAAAGGATAAGTACAGAACTTCGTCGGCCTGGTTCTCCGCATACAGCTCGGCGCCGCGCCGCCGGACGTCCGTCAACCAATTTTCAAAGAGCGTCTTGATGGTTCCGGTATTGCTCATAGTACGCCCTAGCACGATACCGAGGGAATAGCCCGAACTCAACTGGCCGATCAACTTCTCCCTCGTCGGTGGAAAATTATCCGCTCGGCACCATCGGCGGTAACGGCGCCGCCGATTTCGGGGCGAAGCGGCTGCCCAGACATTATATCGTTCTACGATATTTGTAAATAGCCAGCGTTAAACAGCTCCGGCACCGCCAAACCCACCTGGACCCGGGCGCGTTAACCCGCTGGCTCTTCAGCTAGAGCGCCGGTAGGCTGATCTTGCCCACAATAAAGTCTTTCCCCAGCCAACCGGTTTGATATCGTTTTGCGATACACCGAAAGCGTTCAGCCGTTCCTCATTTCCGGATCACCGCCCCTTATGTCAGTCCGCTCAAAAGCACGCTCCCCCGGCCGACTCACGAAAGCTCAGTACGAGACCTTGGCAGCATTTCGCTACCAGCTGCGCCAATTTCTGCACTTCAGCGAAGTGGCCGCTCAGAACGCCGGTCTCACCCCGCGCCAGCATCAAGCGTTGCTGGCTATCAAAGGTTTCCCGAATCGCGAAAGTATCACGATCGGCGAACTGGCCGAGCAACTGCATATCGCTCATCACAGCGCGGTCGGTTTAGTCGATCGATCTGTTGAACAAGATCTGCTCACCCGAGAACAGGGAGTCGAGGATCGTCGCCAGGTTTATATAAAACTAACCGATCACGGCGCGGAGGTTCTCGAGCAACTCACCGACGCGCATCGAACTGAGATTCGGCTCCTGGGCCCACGCTTGAAGTCGCTCCTAAAAAGCATTATGGCAGACCGAAGTCCCGGTTAAAGCGCCCAGCGGTGCTGGTTAAGTCACTTCGAGCGCCGGCTCTAATCCCTGATTCGTCTTATAATCGTCCTCGTCGTCGTCCTCGTCCTCGTCCTCGAAAATGTGGGTTTCTCCGAGCGTCGTGAATGATCGCTGGCCTCAGTTGTTCCTGCAGTAATCACGCTGGGTCTAGAGCACTACAGACCTTTCGAGGACGAGGACGACGACGAGGACGAGGACGATTAGGAACAGCGACGACCACCAGCGGTTGGGCACGTCTCATCACTTCGCGCAAGTCAGCCGTTAGGAACAATCTTTCGCGAAACCAAATAGATCACAAAGGCAAGCGCAAACCCGACAAACCAAGCATAGTTGTACAGCTGGACCAGCAAGCCCGGGACCTCACTTGGAGCGATTGCTTTTATGGTGACAAGAAAGCCGGGCAGGTTTGGCAACACCGCCAACACCAAGGCAATCACTGCGACAACGCTGACGCCTTTGCTGTACTGATATTCCCCCGACCGATCGTAAAGCGCGCCGACGTTTAGCTGGCGTCGCCGCAAGACGAAATAATCCGCAATCATAATCCCGCCAATCGGTCCAAGCAGGGCGCTGTAGCCGATCAGCCAAGTAAAGATATATCCGCTGGGATCAGCGACCAGCTTCCAAGGCATGATCAGGACGCCGATAACGCCGGTGATCAGCCCGCCGGTTCGAAACGAGATCTTGCGGGGCGCTAGTTGAGAGAAATCATTGGCCGGACTCACCACGTTAGCTGCGATATTGGTGGCAAGGGTGGCGATGCATAACGCGATCATCGCCACGATCAACAAAACCGGATTTTTGAACCGGGCTAGCACGTCGGTCGGATCCCAAATCGTTTGCCCGTAGATGATAGTCGTCGCGGAGGTCACCGCGACCCCAATGAACGCATAGAGCGCCATGGTAAGGGGTAGCCCAAGCGCTTGGCCGACCACTTGGTCTCGCTGCGAGCGCGCGTACCTGGAAAAATCAGGAATATTCAGCGACAACGTTGCCCAAAAACCAATCATTCCGGTTAACGCGGGAAAGAAAAAAGAAAAGAACTGTCCCGCCTTTGGCTGACCCGGATCGAAAGCAGAGGGCTGCGAGAGAATCGGCCCGAACCCGCCGGCGGTGCGATAGGCCCACCAAAGCAGCAGGAGCCCCAGAGCGATCAACAAAGGGGCCTTTATATTCAGTAAGAATCGGATTGAATCGATTCCCAGGTAGACCACCCACATGTTGATTGCCCAGAAGAATAAGAAACCGGCGAACTGGGGCAGGCTGATGCCAAACAGGGAGGGGATTCCGGGAGCGGCCAGCGCCGGAAAAAATACGGCCAAAATTTTATAAATAGCGCTGCCGCCAATCCAGGTCTGGATGCCGAACCATCCACAGGCGACCAACGCCCGCAGTAGAGCGGGAAGACTAGCTCCAATCGTTCCAAACGAAGCCCGGCACAACACCGGAAACGGGATCCCATACTGGGTTCCGGCATGGGCATTCAGAACCATCGGGATCAAGACGATCAGGTTGCCCAGAAAAACCGTCAGGATGGCTTCCCACCAATTCATGCCGCCCCCAATCAGCGACGATGCCAGCATGTAGGTCGGAATACAGGCCGACATTGACATCCAGAGTGCGGCGAAACTGATGAGGCCCCACTTCCTTCGGTCCCACGAAACCGGCGCTAGATCTTCGTTGTACAACGACCCGCCGCGGGCTGCATCAAATGCTGTGGCGTCCAACATGGGAGTAGCATCCATTGATCGGGGATTTAACGCGCCATCATGGAGATAAAGCCTCGAACGTTCAACACTATGCTTCTCCAGCGTCGCCTCGTTAAATCAGCGATTACGGCATTGCAGCGCCCCTCCGGATGGAGGTGGTCCATCGTGGCCGTTCCCGCCGTTGTCTTGGACCACCCCACGACCTCGCGACGCTGGGAGCAAGAATCGGATTGTTCGCCATCCAACACGCTCGACATTTTTCGATGGCAAAATCCTATTACAGCGCAGTGTTCGACTATACCGCTGACGAAGTATGGAACGTGATCCGCCCTTTTGATCAGTATGCGTGGACTGGCGTCAAAGCCGAAACCGTTATCGAAGAAGGTAAGGCCGGTGATCAAGTCGCCGCCATCCGGCGAATCACTCTGCCGGACAAAATCATCCGCCAGATTTTACTCGAACATTCCGATCTCGAACGCTCGTATACGTACGCTTTGTGCGATCCACCCTACCTGCCCGTGTGGAACTATATCGCGACCATTCGGGTCACACCCGTTACCGAGACGGGGCAAGCTTTTATCGAATGGTCGGCGACATTCGACTGCGCCAGCGACGAATATGACCGTTGGACCAACTATTTCGAGAAAGACGGCTTTGCCAAATGGCTTGGCGCGCTCAGGCGTTATATCCAATCGGGCGAGCGCGGTTAACGAAACCTGATTCTTTGCCGAAAGGAGCACTCAAAAAAAATGACACCTGAAACGACGACAGAACAGGCCCGCAAAAGGCTGTTGGGAGCATGGAGGTTGGTATCATGGCAAATCTCTGACGCAGCCGGTCACACGACATACCCGCTTGGAAAAGATGTAACTGGCCAGCTACTCTATGATCCCCAAGGGAGAATGTCGGCCCAACTAGTGCGGCGCGACCAGCCCAAGTTAATCAGTGAGGATTGGCAAGAGGCGAGCACCGACGAAAAAGCAACCGCTTGGAGCAATTACTTCGGCTACTTCGGGACCTTCACCATTGACGCATCGGCAAATACCGTAGTCCATCACATTGAAGGAAGTTGGTTTCCAAATCTGGTGGGAACGACACAACGACGCGTTTACCGATTTGAAGGAGACCAACTCATATTGAATGCTGAGACGACCTGGGGACAAGTAATCATCGTGTGGGAGAAAACAAAGTAGCGAGGCCGGCAATAAGGCGGATTTCACAGAAGAACACAAAGATCACAAAGATCGAATCAGTCGTCTTTGTGACCTTTGTAATCTTCTGTGAATTTCTGTCTTCAGTAGTTACGAAAGCTGCGAGCGGTCTCCCGCCCCTCGCCGCTGATCACGTATCCCCCAGTCTCCTCAGCGAACGCCCTGCGCGCAGATTCGCTTCGATCCTCTCCAGCGGCACTCCCTTGGTTTCAGGAACGAAACGAAAACAGAAAAACCATCCGGCCAACGATAAGACCGCATACAACACAAAGGTCGCAACGCTGCCCAGCGCATTCAGCAAGCTAAGAAAAGTCAGTGATACTACAAAGTTACTGAGCCAGTTGGCCATCGTGGCAATGCTGCCCGCTTGGCCGCGCACATTGAGCGGAAATATTTCGGAAATTAACAACCAGAAGACGGGGCCCAGACCAATCGCGAAGGACGCGATATAGACAGCCAGGCTCAACACGCCAATCCATTGTAGAGCGACCCCGCCGATCGCGAAACCCACGCCGAGAGCGGCTAGCGACACACACATCCCCCCCAGACTGATCAACAACAACGGCCGCCGCCCGACCCGGTCAAGCAAAGGAATCGCCACGATCGTCATTATCACATTTACCAGCCCGACTCCCGCCGTCGCGATAATCGAGGTTTCCGCAGATTTAAACCCGGCCTGTTCGAAGATGGTCGGAGCGTAGTAAATCACGGTGTTAATTCCGGTGACTTGCTGAATAATCGCTAGACCAACTCCGCAGAACAAGACTGGCAGGAGGAAAGGCGCAAACAGATCGGTGAACTTGCCCCGGCCAGCCTCGGCGTGCTCGAGAATTTGGGTTGCTTCTGCCTGTACATCAACGCCTCCCCGGATCCGAGTCAGGACTTTTATTCCCTCATCTTTGTGCTGATGCAGCATCAACCAGCGCGGCGTTTCCGGCAGCATGGCAATGCCTATGCCAAGAACCAGGGCAGGCAACACGCCGAACGCGAACATCAACCGCCAACCGCCGCTCGGTGCGAACGCCGCGTCGACCACGTACGCCAGGAGAATCCCCACGGTAATGGCCAGCTGGTTCAGGGCAACCAGGCCGCCTCGAAGCTTGGGCGGCGCCATTTCGCCGATGTGGACAGGAGCGGCATAAGACGCAATCCCGATCGCCAGACCGACCGCAACCCGCCCCACAACTAACCATGCCGTGTTCGCCGCGACCGCGCATAAAATCGATCCAATGGTAAAGATGACGGCGGTCGTTAGGATCGCCCGCTTACGTCCCATCACATCGGTCATGCGTCCCCCCAGAATCGCGCCACACACCGCGCCAACTAGAGCTGAGCTAACTAAGACTTCTTCAGTAAGCGGCGTTAACCCGAATTGTCCTTTGATAAAAAGAATTGCGCCAGAGATAACTCCGGTATCAAAGCCAAACAGAAGCCCTGCCAGGGCAGCGACTGCTGCTACTATTTCAACGAAATGGCCAGCAGGTTTCGAACCTGGCATCGCGCCAGTCTGAGCTATTGAAGCCATTGCTACGAGTCCTTTCGGATAGTTGAATTATGCAGCCGCCGAAGGCTTGGGTCGATTCAAAATAAAACGCTCAACCGCATGAGCGAATCCCTCTTGCTCATTTGAGTCAGTAACAAAGTTAGCTTGCGCTTGCACTTCCTGACTGGCGTTACCCATGGCGATACTCATCCCACTCTTTTCGAACATCAGTACGTCATTGGGCATATCGCCAATGGTAGCAATGCTGCTATTCGGTATCAGGTAGATGTTCGCTAGAAAATCGACTACGCTCCCTTTGTTCGCCGCCGGATGGGTAACATCGAGATAGTAGGGCTGTGAACGCGCCGCGGAAACGTGGTGGCCGAGCTCGGCTTGCACCTCTTTTTCGCAGGCTGCCACCGCTGGCAGGTCGTCACCAACCCCGACGATTTTTGCGGCCTGCGCGATATACTTCGAATAATCCGAAGTTACCTCAGGCCCGAACCCGACGGTCTTGCTTTCCCTATCCACATGCGGTCCTTTTGGATCCTGAACAAACCAATCGGTGTCTGTGTAGAGCCATGCCACCAGTCCGTGCTCCCGAATTAACTCGATGGTGCGAGCAGCGGCCTCGGTCGGTAGATCGCGCATGACGATCGGATCCAGCCTGGGAGTGAGGAAGACGCCACCGTTGAACCCCGCCACCACGGTGGTGATAGCGAGATCCTTGATCAAGGTTTGCATGCCGCGTGGCGGCCGGCCGCTAGTGATAGCGAATGCGATTCCGGCTGCGCCCAATTTTGCTACCGCCTCGCGCGCGCTGGCTGTCAGCACCTTCTCCTGGGTAACCAGGGTTCCGTCGACATCGGCTAGTAACAGCCGGATAGGATCTTCGTTATTATATGGCTTCATACAGGTCTGCTTTCCAAAAGTGCCACTTTGCTTAACCGCCGGAGATGGCGCTCAGCTTGACTGAATTCCGCTCCGAGGAACGTCATTATGAGCTCCCAAGCGACTTCGGGTCCTACGGTCCGGCCGCCCATACAGATGATATTCATGTGATCATCCTCAACCCCCTGCCGAGCAGAGAAGTGATCATGGATGAGCGCTGCGCGAACGCCGGGAATCTTATTCGCGCAAACCGAAGCTCCGACACCGCTGCCACAGATAGCTATACCGCGATCGATGGTTCCCGCAGCGACGGCCCGAGCTAGGGGGATCACAAAATCCGGATAGTCATCCCCCGGATTCAAGCTGTGCGCACCAAGGTCCAAAACCTCATGGACGGTGGCGCCAAGGCGCGCCACCATCTCTTCTTTGAGGGCAAGCCCACCATGATCGGTAGCAATTCCGACTCGCATTTGTATTCGCCCTTTCTAGTTCGTCTGTCCGGTTGCCGCGCGATCCGCCAGTACTAAGGCTGCTCCCTGCGCTACTCGGCCGGCCGGGATGGATGGATCGGCTTTTTCTAGTTGAGCTAGCTTCTCGGTTTTCTCGCCTCCGGTCACTAACCAAAGGATACGACGAGCCCGATTAATAATGGGATAGGTCAAAGTCATCCGGCGCCGGCCCTGATAAACACCGGTTATGGCAACGTCGGCATCGTTCACCTGAAGAACCCCGTCGCCAGGCACCAGCGAAGCGGTGTGGCCGTCCGGCCCCAATCCGAGGTGCACCAGGTCGAGCACTGGCGACGCGCCGGCGATTGTTGCCAAGGTCGCTGCGTACTGCTTTGCCCCCGCCTCCAGATCGGTCGATTCCACGGGCATCGCGTAGATCTGTTCCACCGGCAACGGAGCACGCTCAAGCAAGCTTTCGTGTAAATGGGTCAAATTGCGGTCTGGATCGCCGGCCGGCGCCACCCGCTCATCGACCTGTACCAAATGGACATTTTGCCACGGAACATCTTTGGTGGCCAAAGCACGGAGCATGACCCAAGGGGTATGCCCACCACTGACCGCCATAACGAATCGTCCTCGTTCGGTCACCGCCGTTCGCGCTTCCACCGCTATGAAATCGGCGGCTGCTTCCGCCACCGAGTTGGCATCGGCCAATATTTCAATTTTCATGGGAACACCTTCACTCCTGTTTAAGCCGTTACCATGGGATTCTGCCAACTTCCGGCCCGCTGACGTTTTCGCCGGCTTCGCCCAGCTCAGGCACAAACCGGCACTCAAGCACCGAAGCATTTTCACTTAGCATCGGATCGACCACCCAGATCGGGAGATGAGACATAAAAAACCTCCACAACAGTTCTCATGCCAGGCGCTGGCTTAACGCATAACCCACAGTTATTAAATAGATTACAGATCTAACCCCTAAGAATCGACGGGGACGAAATCCTGAATCTCCCGAAAGATCGTACTCAGATACCGGTATGCCTAGCGATCCAAAACCCGAGCCTTCGGTGTCGCCTTGCCCAGATCGGAGGGGAGCTGCGTTACGGTTGCCGAAGATCTGTCGTGTGCCGGGCGGCCGCTGCCGTAGAGCTGACCTCTTCCAAAGGCACTTGCGGAAAGTTAGCGCTCAGCCACTTCGCACACTCCTTCAGCGCCTCCGGATGCGATACGATCTTCTTCAGGTCCGACGCTTTGATCCCGGGCTTCACCAAGAGGTTGTTACTGATCGGGATGGTAACGTCGGCGATTGCGCGCCAGCCCGGATCCTGGGGCCCCAATAGGAGTCGATGGGTTTCACCCACAAAGCCGCCGGCGCTGTTTTCAAACGGCAACAAACCAAATTGCGCCCTTGCGTCTTTGCGTGAAATTTTTGGCTTTTCGCCCCGCGATCTGCGGGCGGCCGGCCATCTCGTGAAAGGAAGGCTGGCGGGACTTCGGCCGCGCTTTTACTGGCTGATCCGGAAAAAGAATCGTGTAAATTGCGTCGACTGATCGATTTCTGATGAGATGCTTTCTTTTCTTCGCGCTAACGCTGATGATCTCAGCACACCTGATAGCCCGTCCCGCTGTCGTGGTGATTGATCCGGGGCACGGTGGCTGGGATCGAGGTGGCATGCCGGGCCAGCGTCTTCCCGAAAAAGCGTACACTCTGGATATCGCCACGCGCTTGGCTCGCGTACTTCAAAATGATGGCCGGGTAAAGGTTGTTCTCACCCGAAGGGACGATTCGTTCGTACCGCTGATGTCCAGAGTTTATCTGGCAAACGAATACGCCGGACGTAACGCGGTCTTCGTCTCCATTCATTGCAACGCTGGTCTTCGAGCAAACGCGTTCGGAGTCGAATCATATTACAACAATTCGCACGGTTACCGGTTGGCTGCCTTGATTCATCCCCGAGTGATCCAAGCCTTAGGAAGCATTGACCGCCGCATCCGTCACCGCGGCTACTTGGTTTTGCGAAGGAACCGGTTACCAGCAGTCTTAGTCGAATGCGGATTCTTGACCAATCCAACCGAAGCCGCTCGCCTGTCCGATTCGGGCACGCGCGACCGGGTCGCCCGAGCCATCGCTGCGGGAATCCTCGCTTACTAGAAGCCCGAACTTCGATTCGGCCTAAGATATCAGAGGCCTCAGCCATGGCCTTCAAGCTCTATTCCCGTTCCAAAATGCCACCACTCTAGAGTCGCCGGCCGAAGATTTCGAGCCATCCGTGCATCGCATCAAACTCGGTAGCTGCGGTACCGGCCAGTTTCCGCCCTAACAAAACATTTCGCTTTCTTCACCCTTGGCTAAGCCCCGCTGACCGTAGTTCCTGAACCATCGTACCGTTCTCCTGACCGTCAGTAACCGGCCTACTATCCACTTTCCGAAAACGCAATAGATAAATCTACCTATTTCTCTGCCAAAACTAACTACCACTAAAATGCTAGTCTTATTAACATCACCTCATATTTGTTATTGAGGTGGTTACAGTCAGGTTTAGTTGCGAAACTCATCGACATTTAACGGTTCTTCCCTTTAACATCCCCCAAAACTTACGGTTCGTTCCCTCCGTAAATCAAAAGAACATTAACTAACTGTTTGGAGATTATATCAGCATGAGCAACATGTCTCGCCGCCAGGTTATCGGTCTTGGCGCTGCCGCTTTGGCAGCGACCGCTTTGCCCAGATCCGCGCGGTCAGCCTTTCTGTACGGATCCGGCGGTGTGAACAACGTCGGCCGAGCCATCATTCCGTTCACCATTACCAACAACAGTGGATCCTCGGACCCGGCTTACCTTTACCTGTTCGGGGTTCTCGACCCCTTAGCCACCCATCCTACTAGTGTTCACCTGTCCAATCTTAATGGCGACTGCAAGGCTTTCCCGGTGAGTACGCCCAACCAGATTTATGGCCACCAGTTAACCGGAACCACCACTAGCGCATTCTTTCCGCAACTCGATGCCATACGCGCATACATTTCTTTTGCCAGCCAGCTGAGCGTTTCCACCAACGAGTATGGCATCCCCATTGCGGTAAGCGCCGACGTGTCGAGCGACCCAAACTACAACACGCTATGGGACTTCACCGAGTTCACCTGGCACGACTATAAGACGCATACCATTCTCGATGGCAACGTCACTCAGGTCGATGCGTTCGGGCTCGCCTTCCAAATCGAGTTTAACGGGTTCGATCCGTCGAATCCGGCAAACCCTGCAACCATACTCCTAGGGTTCAATACCAACACGGCGAGATCAAAGATTTTCAAGGACCTTACCGCGATAGGAGCGCCTTGGAGTAATCTCATTATTTCCAGTGGCGGTTCGCCTCTTAGGGCGTTAATGCCGCTTAAATCGATTGATCTGGGCACTTTCCCCAAGGATCAGCTCGACGCTTACCTCGCGAAAATCATCGCCTTTTACGACTCCGCGACCAACAATCGCTTAGTCTTCCCTTACCTCGGCGTGAACTACACCGGGGAAACCACCGCCGACGGTTTCACTTTTACGCCGGACAAGAAAGTGGCCAACGACGGAACGGCTACTTCGACCTATACCATCCCAACGCCGACCACCAGAAATTGCTACGCCCAAGACATCCTATCGACTCCCAACGATGGTACGGGCGGCGTCATCTGCGCAGCCCTCGGCGCGTCCATTCTGCGATCGACCTTGGTCTTTACGAATGCCGGCTTTCCGGTTCCGCAATCAGATAGATCTCTCTATTACGGGAGTCAGCCGATCTGCGAATATGGCAAGATCATTCATGCGCAGGGGATCAACAACCACGCATTCTGTTACGGATACGATGAAGTCGCGGGTGATGCTGGAGCCCCTCGCCAGGTCCAAAATCCAACATCGATTAGTCTCACGATAAACGGACTGTAAAAGACTGCGCTTGATAAAGGGAGCAACGACCACGAAGTCGAATTTATCGCTCGTGGGTTCGTTGCTCCTTTTAGCGCTTTTAAATTCAAGCCCAGTCCTCTCTTGCCCAGGTACCACCCATGCCAACCCAACCTTTCACCGACCAGAATACCGATCGGAAAATGTCGCCTAGGCGCGCCGCCTGTTCCTATTTGGCGATTTGTTTTTTAACCCTGGCCGCTTTGCCTGCTCTTGCGGATCTGCCAATTAGTTTGAGCACCACCTATAGCGATCCGAGCCAGGTTTACGTGACTTTTCAGTGCAGCTTCCCCGCCACTTTTTCCGCGACCTATTTCAGTAACCGCGCCAAAGCCACGGTCCCGATTACCATTGGCCCGACGTCGCACCTCTCAGCGTCGATTGCCCTATCAGACATCAAAGGCGGAGTCATCGACCTGAAGTTTATGAACTCAGGACTGATCTACGCTTCGCTCGGAGGCCCCTTGGGTCAGCAGGCACCTCCTAATCCCAGAAATCCAAGTGATCCCGCCTACTTTCTCGCATGGCAGTCCATTACCGAGATCACCTATGCCGGCCAGCCAGGGGATAGCGGCAACATGACGTCGATCAATTTCTTTGGCGTACCTTGCAGCGTCGCCGTGTCTATCGACCAAAATAAGCAGATTGTTCAGCAAGCCGGTTTCGAGGTATCGGAGACGGCGCTGATTGACCAACTAATGAAGCTTTCAACCACTCCCAACGAAATCACTATCAAGAATTCCGATGACGAGGTAGTTAGGATTTTGTCACCAGTTTCATTCGGCCCTTCGAAGAACAAGCAAGGAACTCTCTATTTTTCGATTGCCGGCTATCCGAACTTTGAGGCTTATGTGAAATCGGTTCACGACGCGCATAAGGTCACAGTGATCAAAGGTACTCTGCCCGAGGGTAATTTTAACTTTAAGTCTTCCGTCAACGACTCCTTGGATATCGTAACCACCGGTGATTATGGCACTGGTGTCACCTACACACTTACCATTCCGCATGATCAACCGTTGTCTGATGGAAGCGGTTTGTTCAATTACATCCAAAGTTCGGCTCTCTACTTGTGTCCGACCCTCGCCAAACCTGACACTGGAGTTACGGTGACGAGTAGTGATGGCAGTTCAATGAACCCGGCTGAATTGTCGCAAGTGCTTCACGACCTTACCTCCGGATACAATTTTGGTTTCATAGATAGCCCGGTCGTGGACCCGGTAACGAAAATACCATTCGGCGACGAACCCAGTTCGGAATGGTTTATTCATTCGAACAAAGACATGCTCTACGAGAAGCTTCAACCGGCTCATCCTTACTATAATCAATTTGCGAGGGTCATTTCTAAAGCTTCGCACGGCAGTGTTTATGGGTTTCCCTACGCCGATGCCGTCCACGGCGTAACCCTCAACACGGTCCAATACCCCGGTACCACGCCTCCCTCTCCGGTTAGCGGATGGCATATCGTTATCGGGCCGCCCGCGAGTCTGTGACCCCAGATTCTTGATTCCAACGGAAGCGCCCGTGCTATCCGATGCGGGCGCACATGACCGGCCAACGGACGATTTCTCAGAACATCCGATATTCCGTCCTGCTTAGCTTGGCCAGCCAGCGCTTTTATAAGCGCCCCCTTATTAGCCACTTACGAAAATCAGGTTGGTTGGCACGGAAACTGATGCAGTTCCTGAGAGGAACTATGGAAAAGGGACCAATCGCTGACCATGTCACCGGACTCGACCTTGAGGACGCCGGCAACCAGACCGAAACCGTAAACCAAAAATGCGGTAAGAGGAAAATTAAGTGGGAAGATCATGAGCAGGCACACTATTTAGTCGGCCTGATCGGAGCCGCTAAATTCGAGATTAACTCCGGGGTCGGCGGAATGTTTAGCGCTATGTTTTCTTTTGCCGGAGATTGTTACGCTGTGCTGAGCACCGCCCAGACGATAGGCGAAGCCAAGCGATTCTGTGAGTGGGTCGCCCGCGGCTACGGTCTGGATACAGAATAAGGAACACGATGCCAACGATTCGAGTGATTTCCTTGATCGGAATCGCAGTACTCGCGACCTCCTGTGCCGGGTACAAAGAATCAACCCAACCTGATTGGCGGCCGAGCTACGATGGACCAATCGATCATTGGATCAACGGTGCCCCTTTGATCGACTCGACGATTTCGAAGTGAATCAGTTAGTCTCGAAGCTTTCCGGAAGCGCTTCCACCAACACGGGAGCCGGTTGCATTAGGAGCCGTGCTTTGACTTCGCGAGCATTAACGATTTGCGGCATAAGCTTTATTTTGTTGCTCATGCAACAACGCATTGTTCATTGCGTGTGCAACAACTTTTTGTTTATTCCGATTATGCCCGCCAATACTGTCGCTCGCCAAATCGACGCTTGGGAGGCGTTATTAGTCTTTCAGTCCCGGCTTACTCGCCAGGTAGAACGCTCCCTCGAGCGTAAGGGGCTGATACCGCTGACCTTCTATGACGTACTCTTGCAGCTACAGCGAGCGTCCGGCCGATCCCTCCGCTTCCGTGAGCTGAATGGCGAGATTGTCCTCTCCCGTAGCGCCCTCTCTCGCTGCATCGATCGCATGGCTGCCGCCGGTCTCGTCGCCAAGGACGAATGTCCCGAGGATCCCCGTGGTCTCAACGTTCGCTTGTTACCAGCCGGCAAAGCCGCACTTTCGGCGGCCTGGCCCACCTATCGCCAAGAAATTCTTTCAATGTTCGGACGGCATTTCTCCGACCAGGAACTCCAGTTCCTGATTGAACGCTTCAGGAAACTGAAAGACGAATTCGACGATTAGCCATCGGCTCCTTCCTTCCGCCTTCTCGCGGTATTGCGGAATAGGGATTGCCATCCAGGGGCCCAAACCGCTAAAAACTGGACTTCCGGTGCCCAGGCCAAGGTCGCTCTGGCGTGATCGGATAAGTTTAGTCCGCTGATAAGTTTAGTCCGCTAGAAACTCAGCCACCATGAATCGAATTCAGAATGCCCAGCGGAAAACCAGCCGGCCAATCCAAACGGCGGCTCGTTTGGTCACAGCCTGCGCTTTGCTTTCTAGCGCTTGCATCCCGGCTCAGGCTGGACTCCTAAAACCAGACGTCGATTTCTCAAACTACGATGTGCCGTTATTGTTTCAGATGGTGAACCGCATCAAGGCTAAGGTCTTTGCCCGCCTGGGTGAAGGCGACAACACCCAGGACCGTTATTTTATTGTGCCGTTCGCTTATCAACATAGAGGGAATAGACCCGCGCTGGCGCACTCGTTCCTTTCGGTCATCCGAGTGTTTGCCGACAACAAGCAGCCCCACTTCACTCCCGGATTAAGGCAAGGACAATTCAGAGATCGAAATTTTGAAGCATTTACTATTAGCTGGCTGCCTGCGGATTTTGATAAGAACCAGAATCTGTGCGTCTTCGACGGCTTCGGCAGCCGAATCGCTGCTGACTTGAACCAGTGTCCCATCGTTCCCGGGAGAAGCTTCACGCTCCCTGACACGCTGAAGTTAGCGGTGATGGAAAAAAATGCCGTCGGTATGTGGGGACCGTACGAGATCAGGAAGGAAGCGTTTGAGCTGGGGGTGAAGCGGAAAAAGCTACTCGATGGAGGAACTATCCGTTATAAGGCCGATGACCGCCTTACCCGGCAAGACCGAGTCGCCATCAATTGTTTTCACGCGATGGCAGGCCTAGAAGAGCTTTACCCTAACGGCGGATTTCTGGGGACCGGATTTCGCATGTGGGGCATCGACGGCACTGCCCGAGTTCTGATCGAATACACCAAGGCGGTTCGGGCCAAAGGCTTGATCCTCGAGCCGGTCGATATCAAGAAAGATCTATACGGATTTGTGTACGCTCCCGAACGAAAGAGCTGCGGGATGTACAATCCTTTCCCGAACGCGTCCGCGTATCACGAGTAGTTTGCGGATCAAAAGCCGCTCATCCTCTACCTCCATTTCTGCAAAATGCGGTGGAAACAGGTGGCGTGGAGCACGACATTGGGCCTGGCAGGCTGGTCTTATGAATACAATTACTCGCGAGGAGTTAAAACAGAAGCTCGACCGAAGAGGCGAATTCACGCTAGTCAATTGCTTGGACGAGTGGATGTTTCGAGAAAAGCGGATTCCGGGCTCCGTCCGGTTCGAAAGATCTTTTCTAACAACCCTCAATCCGAAAGGAGAAGTTATCGTTTACTGCTCCAATCCCGGTTGTACAGCGAGCGTTCTCGTCTATCACCAATTCGTCGAACACGGTTTTCAAAATGTATGCCATTATCCGGGAGGCATAGCGGATTGGGAAGATGGCGGGTATCCTTTCGATGGCGAGGGTGTTCAGCGAAAAGAATAATTCGCTGAGGAAGCCCAAACCGAATCAAATATTGCAGCGGATCCTGGTCTAATCCAAACTTCAGACAGCGCCGGTAGACACACTGCTTTCTCAGGGAGGAGGCCTGCGCGACCAACATGAACTGCGCCGGCCGTTCAGATTGCCCGGAACAAATCGAACCAGTAGTGACAGATGCTGGTATCGACAACGCAGGGCCAAAAACGCCCTCGCCGGGAGTCCTTTCCCCACTGATCGGGAGAGATTCCGAGTTGAGCTTATTAAGAGACCGCTGGGAACAGACCCAAGAGGAACGTGGCCAAGTCGTGCTGCTTGTGGGAGAGGCCGGATTGGGAAAGTCACGCCTGGTACGAGCCATCACCCAAGCGATCAATGAGGATGCGGGCCTCAACCCGGCGAGCCACTCAGACCACGAGTTGCCGGTCATCGAATGGCGTTGCTCGCAGCAATTTCAAAATTCTGAGTTTTATCCGGTTTCGGATTTTCTGGATCGGCTGCTGCAGCTGGACTCCGATGAACCAGTGACCGCTCGTTTTGATCGCCTCGCCCGGCATTTGGACTACTGCGGGTTAAGCGAACCGCACTCTGTCGGCCTCATCGCCAAGTTGCTTTTTCTGCCCCCGGATGAGCGTTATCTGGATCCCGGTTTAACGCCGGCACGTGAACGGGAGGAAACCTTTCGTGCTCTCCGCCAATGGCTGACTGCATTTTCAGCCAAGCATCCGGCACTTTTCATCGTAGAAGATCTGCACTGGAGCGATGCGTCGACCCTGGAACTTCTTGGTCAGATCATCAACGAATGCCAGCATCAACGCATCCTGTCCATTCTCACCTTTCGGCCAGAATTTAAAATCCCTTGGCCAGCGGCTCCCAATCAAACCATTCTGGCTCTGAACCGGCTTACGCGGCGGCAAGTTAACGAATGGATGTCAAAAGATTCGGCCGGCGCATTACCGGCGACACTCATCAGCCAAATTTATCAACGTACCGGTGGCGTACCGCTTCTAGTTGAAGAATTCACGAGAATGGTTCGCGACTCAGGTAGGTTCGAGTCCGTAACTTGCCCTTCCACCTACCGAGCGGCGCGGATAGGAGATATTCCAGCCACCCTGCAAGATCTGGTGATGGCTCGTCTCGATCATATGGCGAGCGATCACCAGATTGCCCTGCTAGCTTCTACGCTCGGGCGCCAATTCGATTATGAATTGCTGGCTGCAGTCACGACGATCGATGAACCATCCTTACGCACAGAGTTAGCGAAGCTAGTCTCGGCTGATATCCTGCACACCACGGGTCAGCCCCCAAGTTGTACTTACCTTTTTAAACACGCCCTGCTGGAAGAGGCCTTGTATAGCGCGATTGATGAATCAAAGCGCCGCCAGTTTCATCAGCGGATTGCGGAAACCATTGAAAATCAGTTTGAGAAATCGGCAGAAATGCAGCCCGAATTACTCGCGGAACATTTTGCTAAAGCGGGACTGATTCAGAAAGCGGCCGGCTATTGCCTGAAAGCAGGCTTACGCTCGCGAGGCCGGTTCGCTAATGTCGAGGCGGTTAGTCATCTTCATAAAGGGCTGCAACTGCTTGAGACTTTGAACGCATCACCCGATCGAGATGCTCGCGAGTTAGAATTCCTCGCTCCGCTAGGCACCGCCTATATCGCCTGGCGCGGCTACGCAGCGCCGGAAGTCGGCCCCATTTTTCAACGCGCGCACGCACTTTGTGAGCGGGTCGGCCAAACCCCACAGCTTTTCCCGATCATGTGGGGGAATTTCGCCTTTCATATTGTGCGCGGCGATCTGCAGATCTGCGGCGATCTCGCTGAGGAAGCGATCGCTTTTGGCGATAGGCTCAATGATCCCGGCATCCAGATGGAAGCACTTTTTCTCAGAGGTGTAACCCAACTCTATCGCGGCAGTTTCACGGCTGCTCAAGAATCTTGCTCCCGGGGTATCTCTGCTTTTGACGATCGGGAACGCACCGCCTTTTGGGCAACGATAATTGGCGAAGACGCCGGTATCACCCATCGCTGCTATTTAGCTCTCGCCCAATGGCATCTTGGTTTTCCGGATCAGGCGCTGCGGCTTAGTCGCGACACACTCGAGCTGGCACGTTCTATTAACCACCCCTTCAGTCTGGCATACGCGCTACACCACAGTGGCTGGCTCTATCAGCATTGCCGTCTCGGGACGCAAGCCCAAGTGGCGGGCGAGGAACAGATGCGATTGGCGAAGGAACAAGGCTTTCTCTTCTGGGATGCATCGGGCTCGCTTTATGCCGCGGCTGGTTTGTTGCTACAGGGTCGAATGGAGACTGGGCTCCGGCTCCTTGAAGAAAGTCTTAATTCGTATCGCATAACGGGCGCTCAACTGGCGCTTCCCTTTTACCTCAGCCTGCTCGCTGACGCTTGTATCCAGATGGGACGATTCTCCGAGGCTAGAGCTGCTCTGAACGAGGCTCTCGCCATGTTGGAGAAAAACGATGAACGCTTCCAAGAACCGGAGCTTTATCGACTGAACGGTGAGTTGGTATTGGCAGAATCGGATGATCGAACCGCGGCCGAGCGGTGGTTTCACCGAGCGGTTGAGATCGCCGACCGGTACCAAAGCAAGTCGTGGAAATTGCGATCAACCCTGAGCTTGGCGCGGCTATGGCAAACCCAAGGTCGCCGTAGAGAGGCGTTCACCACGCTCAGTGCGGTCTATGACACTTTCACCGAAGGCTTCAATATGCCCGATCTGGTAGATGCGGCCGCTTTACTCGATAGCCTAGTCAACCAACGGATGCGGGCGGAATTTGCTGCCGGCCTTAAATATGTACGCGACTGTATTCCGCCCCCGATGGCCGGCTTGGTATCGGTCGATTGGCGATATGTGCCCGCTTCGACCTTGGGCGGAGACACCATCGGCTATCATTGGCTGGATGCAGATCACTTAGCGTTTTATCTGATTGATGTCACCGGACATGGTTTGGATTCAGCGCTCTTGTCAGTGACTGTAACCAATGTGATCCGTACCGGCGCTCTCTCTGGCGCCGATATGAGGCGACCCGATTTGGTCTTAGCGCAGCTCAATGACCTATTTCGGGGCGAGCAACACGGCAACAAGTACTTTACGATTTGGTATGGCGTCTATCATACCGGCAACCGCCTTTTGACCTGGGCCGGAGGCGGGCATCACCCATCCGTTGTTCTCATTCCCGGCGCTCGGGATCCTATTGTCCTTTCCTGCGAAGGATTAATGATGGGAGTGCTTCGGGCAGTAGAGTTTCCCGCACAATCATGCCACATCCCAGCTGGTGCTCGTTTACTGATCTTCAGTGATGGGGTTTTCGAAATCTTCCGCCACAAACGCCAGGCATGGAGTCTTAGCGAATGCATCGACCACCTGGCTGTCCTAGGCGCACAGGATTGTAACCTGATGGACGAGCTCCTGAAGCATGTCCAACGACTTCGCGGTTCGCCTCACCTTGATGATGATTTCTCGATTATTGAAGCTCGCTTCCATTAGCGGCCTGTCCCATAAATAAATAGCCGCAAAAAACGCGAAAAAATTCATGATCCAGCGCGCCGCTTTGGGAGGGGAGCCGCTTTGTGGGGTGGCAGGTCTATCGGCTGTTTAACAGGCGGCTCCCGGGGACTACCCAAGATTCTCCTTTCGCCCGGCGCCCGATTTGAGTCATCAACAGCACCTTCGTATACTGCCATTCTCTAGCCGGTCCTCTAGTATCAAACGCTCACTAGTGTACAGGAGCTGGCCCAGTATCCAACTCATCTTCCTTCGCCCATTGTCTCCGGCACTTTGGAGCGCCAATACCTGTGCGGTTAGCCTCGCTATCGTTTCCTGGATGGTTTCAGAAAGGGGTCGAGGGCTAACCCCTTTGGCTGTTGCTTTCTCCTCCTCAAGATCTTCCACCTGGTTCTCGTTGGCACTTTCGTGGTTACTAGAAAAGAGCCATATCTCGAACAAACATTGCCGAAGCGCGGAACACAATCGGGCGCCTTCTATTTGAGCAGCGACGGTTTGATCCACATTCTCTGATGCTTGTTTAACAATAAGCGATAGTTCGTGGAGAACACTGGAGACAGAATAGTTTCCCAATAGCTTGGCAATGCTCTCGGACAATTCCTGCTCTTCCTCCGTTGACAGCTTTTGATCGCCGGGGGGCGCTTTCATGCATTCTTTGTCTTGCGGAGCCGGCTTGGCCACCAAACTGAGATGCGGCCCCCTTTCCGTAGACAAGGTCATAATCCCGGCGAATCCGTTCGGCCGACGCCGGGGGGAGCACTGACGTGATGGGCTGGAATCCGGAGCTGAAGGTTTCATTTTCCACTTCTTTTGTAAGTTTTAGAAATATGCTTTCAAGAACTGAGTCTCTTGCTTCCATGTTTAAAACAAAAATCCCGATGTTTTATAATGGCGATAACTCGATTGGATCGGTTGGGCGCCGAGACAAGACTGAAGGCGTTGATGGAGCGCGACTTCCACCGGCCTGGCAACGTTGAAACTCGACTGGGATTTTATGTGCGCCAGGTAGGCGCCTCGCACCGCCCCGTCCGTTCAACAGCGGGACAGAGCGGGTCGCCGAAGCTGCCGTAATAAAATGATTCCACCGGCCGTTGCCACCGACCCATATTCCAGCAGTGGTACCCAGCCAGGAAGCAGCCAGGGAAGTCCAAGAGCCCGTAAATGCCAAACGACGTAAGTGGGGATAATGCTCACCGTCCAGGTCATAATGGGTATTGTGGAACGCGACCGAAGAAACGGCAGCGTCCATAGGAGGTACCACGGATAGACGACCGGTGCGCACAGGAGTGATCCTGCCATCGGCCAAGCAAATGCGTCTGGAGATAATACCGGCGATCTGCTTCTCAACCAGATGGCGATTAGAAACCCGATGATTACTGCCAGCGCGGCTACCAGCTGGGGAGCCGCCACTCGCTCAAGCGTCGCAAACACCGGGCCATTAAAGCGGAAACTCTGCACATAAGTGCCGAGCGAGCCGAGCGGAATCCATTCGTGGTTCAGAAACGGAATGTAGAGGAGTCCGACGACGATGACCGCCAGGATGCCGTCGCGGATACGAACCCGCTTCCAATAAAGCGGGAGCAACACTATCGGCAGCAATTTCACCGAGATGGCCAATCCAAATGCCACGGCGGCTACCGCACGCCATTGACGCGCTAGCGCAGCAAAAGACACCAACAGCAGTAAAACTCCAACAATATCGATGTGACCGCTGCCCGCCACTTCCGTCGCCAGCAATGGATGCCAGGCAAAAGCCAAGACCCAATGCATTCCTTGCTGGCTGCGACGCAAGAGGTCGAGCAGCACGAGAACAATTGCGAAATCGCAAAGCACAAACGCGACTTTTAGCGCAAAGGTGGACTCATGAATCGTGGTTACAGCGCGGAAGAAAAGCTCCGCGCCGGCGGGGTACGGGCTAGGTACATCCGGGTGGTTAAGCGTCCGAGTTTCTGGGGTATGTAAGCCGCTGTAAGCAGGATCGCTGGGAACAATCCGATAAGGATCGTACCCAAGGCGCTGCACCCGGCCATCCCAAACATACCGATGAATATCATCATCCGGCCCGGGCGGCATCCGTAAGAACAGAAGATGCCACACCGCAGCTAACAGGAGTCCGATGACAATAACGTGCTGCGGGAATCGTGGAGTCGCGAAGAACTCACGAACGGCAAGCAGGTAGGCAATACTCGCGACCGCCAAGGGAACTAGAAAAGACGGATCACCTACTTTGCTGAAATTACACGAACAGATGAACAGCGATACAAGCAGAGCCACGCCGAGCCCATAAACTCTATGGGATGGAGTGAGCTTCACACCTCTCCTGTTCCCACCCGCAACTGTGTGACTGCGTCTCCCCATTGTTTGAGCCATACCGCGGTTCGCGGCGCTCGCGCCGGGGCGCCCTGCAATTCTTCATCGAGCCGAATCAGGTCGTCAGGGACATCAATGTCGTAAAAAGGATCTACGAAGCCCACGGAGAGCTCGAGTGCTCCCGCCCGAGCCAATAGCCTCTCCAGCGCGCTGCTACTGCCCATACCGTCACGCGTAAAAAGCGTAGGGTACGACGCCTTCGCGCCTACGAGATAATAACCTCCGTCGTAGGTCGGGCCGACAACGGCGTCATGCGTCGCCAGGGTTTCGAACGCTTCTTCAAGAACCGAGCCTGGCAGATGCGGGCTGTCGCTATTGAATGCAATAATCCGGCGTCGGCGGCCTTCCGCGAAATGGGCAAAGACCGACGTAAGCCCCGCTGCGAGGCCCTCGCCCTCCTGAGCAATAACCCCTATTCCGCGACCGGCCACGCGAGCCAATTCGTTGACATCCGAGTCCGGGCACATGATGGCGACCTCTGCACCGGGCAATGACTGCGCTAGCGCTAGCGTGTCGCCCAGAAGGCAGCGATAGAAATCGGTTACGGCCCGAAGAGGGAGACTCGGATTCAGGCGGGTCTTCACTGCTCCCGGCCTCGGCGCTTTCGCCATGACTACCAATACGCGGTCGCTGTCCCGAGGGCGCAACCCGGTCTCGTTCGAGGGTTCCATTGAATATCAAGATGCAGTTGCACAGGATCGTGGGATCCCTGCCTTCCGGCGCCGAAAATAATATCGCACCGTTAGACTGAGAATAAACCAAGCGGCGCCGGCAGTGCCCTTCAGCGTACCGCTGATCTTGGATTTTCCGATACGCGGGTAGTAGCTCACCGGTACTTCAACCACGCGAAATCCATTGAGAGCACCTTTCAGGATCATCTCGACGGCCCAACCATACGTGGTTTCTTCGAGGGCTAGCGCGTGAAGCCGGTCCGTGCGCGCGGCGCGGAATGGGCCGAGATCCGTAATGTTTAGACCGTACAGAAGGCGGATCAAGCCGGCAGCGAGACGGTTTCCAAACGCCTGATGCCAGGGCAACGCTGCCGGAATACGCTGTTTGCCGAAGCGCGAACCGAGGACGATGTCGGCATCTCCGTGGAGGATCGGGCCGAGCAGGCTAGGCAGTTCGGAGGGGCGGTCACTGTAGTCACCATCTAGGAAAACGACGATGTCGGGAGAATTTGCCGCAGCCAACCCTGTAAGGCAGGCCCGGCCATATCCGCGGCGTGGTTCCTGAATGACGCGAGCGCCCATTCTTGCGGCGATTTCGGGTGTGCCGTCGTCGGAGTTGCTGTCGACGACGATCACCTCGATAACGAGATCAGCCGGCAGATCGGCCAGAACGCAGGCGATTGCCTCCGCTTCATTGTGGGTGGGAATGATGACCGCCACGCGCATGCGAACGTGTCTCAATCACCACCAGAACGAGGACGGCTGCCATCGTGCCAGCAGAGCATCAACGCCCCATCTCCGCCCGGCGCGTCCGACCGCGAGCCCTAGGCATGCTAGCACCGAAACCAGCAGCTCCCATATCCATGATGTGCCGAACTCCGAAATCCAAAGGCTGCCGAGAAACAGAAAAGCCACGAATGCAGCCGGACGGGCAAGCAGACCGATGACGAGCAGAACGCCAAGTGAAATCTCGGTCAGTCCCTGCAAAGGCGCTGCTATCGCGGCGTTGCTTGCCGCTAGGCCCATGACCGCCTTCCAGATACCCGGCGAGTGACTCGACTTGATGTAGTAGTCAATCAATCCAGCATAGCCTCCAGGTGTGTAGAGACCTTTTCCCAGATTTTCAAAAAAGACCCACACGAACATCGCGCCGATGGTCACGCGTACCAAGGCAAGCCCGTTTGCCGCATCCAGCAAGTAGGCAGATCTTGCCGTTCCGTTTTGCACTGAACTTACTTCGGTCTTCATCGTAGACATCTTAACTGTTCTATTGCGCGCTGATCCAGCTGTCTGATCCCGTCAGCTTGACAGCCACATCCGTAAAGAAAAGGTGCAGTGGGTTTCCGTCCGCCGTGCCCTTGTGCTCTGTTGAAATATCGAGAGGTCCAACCTGCTTGTAGCCCGCCCATGTCGCGATCACCAAGCTAGGCTTGGCTGCTCCGCCCCGGCGGAAGATCAGTTCCTGAACCCGATGGTCGTCGCCGACATAGAGTTCCCAAGTGTCGCCGGGCAAGTAGCCTCCCTCCGAGGGGTATTTCACCACTATCTTCTCAGCGGAGCCGTCTCCGAGCGTTAGTTTCTGCATCCCCTCATCGGTGACTTTAGCGCTGGTGTCCCAAACAACATGCAATGGGAAGAGCAACCAATATTGGTCGTTGAAGAAGAGCGGATCAACGAAAGTCTTAACGACATCGCTTTGGCTGGCAATCTGCGAGCGCTGATAGGTCACCTTTACCGGTTGGCCCTCCTTGTCTTTCCCCTCGAACGAGACCGTACCGCTCTTCGGATCCCATTCCCACACACGAGCAATTTTGATAGTGCCGGTTCCTCCATCGAACGGCTTCTTGTCCCCAGGAAGTTCTGCGTTCCAGGTGTAGCGGATTCCCTCGATTTGACTAAACGAATCGAGGCCGTAGGTCTTGGCCATCTGTTCGGCAATCGGTGGGAGCTGGTCCGCCTTGGAAGTTATCGCCAGGGCCAGGGTCAATCCGGTGAACGCCAAAAGAAAACTGATATTCGGGCGGTTTGCATTTGCCATAAAGGGGATCCTCCAGCTGATTGGCCTCAATTGGCCTTTCGTGAAGGTAGCTGCATAAGGGCGAAAGTAACTCATAACGTTGCAAATAGGTTGTCGTTGTTTTGATTATTCGCTCCTTTAGAGCGCCAGCCTGCATAGAACAAGTTACGTACCAATCTGAAGTGCACGCTGTTTCTCCCTATCGCTGAGAAGCTTGCGCAGAAAATACATTTCCGTATAGCACGTTCGAAATTTCGAACCTAGAGTTTTTCTTTAGTCCCTGTTACCTACCAAGCCCGGCGGGCCGTGTCGGAGCGACTTCGATTTAGGTAACCCCATCTATTGAAGGAGCATGACGAATCTGAGATCTGCGATATGACAAATACAAATCTCACTTATGATAAAGAGATCACCGCGCTGGTGGTGGTCGATCCATATAACGACTTCATTTCTGAAGGGGGCAAGATATGGGACCGCATAAAGGGCGTTGCCGAAGCGAACAACTGTGTTCCCAATATGTTGCAAGTCCTAAACGCGGCGCGAGAGGCAGGGCTTCGAATTTTCTATGCGCTGCATCATCGATACCGTCCGGGCGATTACGAGACCTGGAAATATATTGCGCCCATTCAGAAGGCAGGGTGGATGCGAAAGAGCTTCGAATACGGTACGTGGGGCGGCGAGATCCGTGCGGGGTTCGAGCCTAAGCCAGGCGAGATTGTCGCCTCGGAGCATTGGTGTTCTAGTGGCTTTGCCAACACCGATTTGGATTTACAGCTTAAGAAGCACGGCATCCATCGGCTCATCGTCATCGGGCTGATCGCACATACCTGTATCGAAGCGACCGTTCGCTTTGCCGCTGAGCTCGGGTACGATGTCACGGTGGTAAAAGACGCAACCGCGGATTACTCGGACGACCACATGCGCGCCGCGCTCGACATTAATCTGCCAAGCTACGCCAGCGCCATTGTGACCACCAATGAAGTCATCGAAGCGATTTCGTCTCTCAAAACTTAGACAAGAAAGGTTAACCCAAGTTCTTCATGAAAACGAAAATGAAAGCGGCGCAGATCAGCAAAGCCGGCGGCGATTTTGAGTTGGTTGAACGTGATATTCCCGAACCAGGTCCGGGGCAAGTGCGTGTAAAGGTGGAAGCGTGCGGGATTTGCCACAGCGATATGCTGGTAAAAGAAGGCTTCTGGCCGGGTCTTCAATATCCGCGCGTGCCGGGCCATGAAATCGCCGGGCGTATTGATGCCCTTGGAGCGGGAGTGACCGCATGGAAAGAAGACCATCGCGTTGGCATCGGCTGGCATGGCGGGCATGATTTCGTCTGTAATGAATGTCGCCGCGGCGATTTCACCATGTGCGTTAATCGCAAGGTGACCGGTATCGACTACGACGGCGGTTATGCGGAATATGTGATCGCACCGGCGGAAGCGCTCGCAGCGATCCCTAACCAGTTACCGGCGGAAGAAGCCGGACCATTCATGTGCGCCGGTGTCACCGTCTTTAATGCCTTGCGCAACTCCGGCGCCAGTCCAGGTGATGTCGTCGCGGTGCAGGGGCTTGGCGGACTCGGGCATCTCGGTGTGCAATACGCTCGCAAAATGGGGTTCCAAACCGTTGCGCTCGGGCGCGGCGGAGATAAAGGCAAGCTCGCCAAAGAACTCGGCGCGCATCATTACATCGATTCGTCAGCTGTCGATACGGTCGCTGCATTGCAGAAACTCGGCGGTGCACGCGTGATTCTAGCGACGGCTCCGAGCGCGAAGGCGATCTCTGACGTCGTTGGTGGACTGGGCATCAATGGCAATCTCTTGATCCCGGCTGCACCCAACGATCCTCTTACCATCGGCGTGATGCCCCTGATAATGGGCCGGCGACGAGTCTCAGGCTGGTATTCCGGCAGCGCCCGAGATTCTCAGGACACTTTGGAATTTAGCGCACTGAGCGACGTCCATCCCATGATCGAGAAGTTTCCCTTTAGCCGAGTGGCGGAAGCCTACGAACGGATGCATACCGGCCAGGCGCGCTTTCGCGTTGTTCTGATAATGGGGAGCTGAGCCCAACGACTCCGGCGACGCCTACTTCTATGTCTATTCTCAAGTATCTGCCAATCCTGTTGTTCCTGACGTTTGGTATTCAGGGGTTGTCAGGACAAACCGTTAAGAAGAGTATCACGAGTTGGGCGCCCGCCAACGGTGGTTTCGAGTCGACCGCATCCCTCCCGGCAGGAGCGGAAGTCCGAATTCTAGTAGTAACCACGGGCCACACCGCGGAATGGCAAGGAGATGTTGTAGTCCACCCCGAAGCTCGGGGCTACGCTGTTAAATGCCGTAGCCCACTGGCCAGCCGTCAAAACCACGCAGGTCTTAGTTTTTCGAATTCCGCTCCAGGGCGCAGGCCGGCTTTTCATCCAGGCTGGAAATCCGAATCAATATCTTCGACCGGTTGCTTGTGTAAGGCACGGCGAATACGACCAACTGACTTTCGACAAAGGTTGGGTGCTCAATGTTAAAGTTCACCACGAATTTTAACGACCTAGTGTACTCTCCCATAAGGTGAAAGGCGATTGCGCTGGGAGGGGAGCCGCTTTGCAACGCTGCAGGTCTACCGGTTTGCAGCCACCGAAAGCCTTCGGGGTAGACAGGCGGCTCCCGCGAACGGCCCAGCGTGCCGCCGTTAAACCCAGGATCTCGGATGGAACCCGTTTATTCCGAAAGAATCGACCGGTGCTGAACTCCGGATCGTGGGCTGTTCTCGGGAGCCGCCTCCTTGATCGGCCGATAGAGCTGCCACCCTACAAAGCGGCTCCCCTCCCAGCGCGCCGCCTTTCACCTTTCACCTTATGGGACAGGACACTAGCGGGCGACTCGCTTCACGCCGTCCATCGCTAATTCCTTGAACACTTGGGTGTCTGAGTTCTGTTGTTGTTATGGGCCGCTTTATTCTCCTTTCCGGTCCCTCTTGCGTCGGCAAAGGGCCGCTACACGCCGCGTTCATCAAGTTTTATCCGGAACCCGCAGCCAAGCTACGGAAGCTCGTGCTCTATAACTGCCGGTCTCCCAGACCCGGGGAAATTGACGGTAAAGACTACTATTTTAGATCGCGCGCGGAGATTGAGGCATTGCGCAAGCAGGAGAATTTTGCCGTCCTAGATGTTCGCGGTGATCTTCAGGCCGTCGATTTGAATGATTTGGATCGAGGCCTGGCTCCCGGGGATCTATTTTTCGAGGGCAATCCGTTCGTGGGCCGGAAATTGCAAGACGCAGTCGCTGCAAAAACCGATGTTCTCAGCATTTTCCTGGCGCCCCTTTCCCGCGAGGAAATCCTGTTTCTGAAATCCCGCACTAAGGATGCATCAATTTCAGACTTTCTGACCGATGTGATGCGCCGCAAACTACTGCGTCGTACCCAACGACAACAAGGCATCCTCTCGCTAAAAGATCTCGAGAACATCGAACGCCGCGCCACCAGCGCGTACGGCGAGCTCAAAGAAGCATGGCATTTTGATCACGTTATTCCGAACCACGACGGCGAGGACAGTGAGAATTGGGATGCATTCTATTATCCGGTCGGCGATGCGCGCAAAACGCTATTGGCATTCGCAGACCTGGTCACGAACAAAACTCCGGCTGGAACCGAAAAATGGGAAGCAGATTTGTTGTTGTAAGGCGAATTCTGCTTTGCGGCGGCCGTCGCCTCAGGAATCGGCTATCGGCTATTGCTATTGATCGGAACGATCTAGCCGCCCGTTTCAAACCCCGGATAGAGCGACATGCCTCCGTCCACGAAGATGCTCGCTCCAGTAATATAGTCTGCATAATCAGAAGCCAGAAAAGCTGCTAAGCGCCCGATTTCCTCCGGTTCTCCGATTCGCTTGTAAGGAATCAGGGTCATCAGGCCCTCGTACGCCTTGCGATCCTCCCAAGCCAATTGGTTCATGGGAGTGCGGATGGCTCCGGGACAAATGCTGTTAACCCGGATTTTAAGCGCTGCCACTTCCTGCGCGATGCTTTTCATAAGGAGCATAACTCCTCCTTTTGAGGCTGCATAGTTGACGTGTCCCGCCCAGGGAATGACTTCGTGGACCGAACTGATACAGATAATCTTCCCGGCGGATACAGAAACCGCGCTGACAATCCCACGACGTTTGAACTCACGGATCGCTTCTCGCGCACAAAGGAATTGCCCGGTTAGATTGGTGCTGATCACTGAATTCCATTGCTCGATGGTCATTCGGTCTACGGGCGCATTGCTCTGAATACCTGCGTTGTTGACCAGAATATCGACAGTTCCTAATTCCTCGATCGCCCCCTTAAACATCGCTTCTACCTCGGCCTCCTGCGATACATCCGCGGGAATTGCCACTGCCTTGATTCCAATATCTCGAATCGCCGATACGACTTCATCTCCTGCATCCGGAGGCCCGATAAAGTTTACAACCACGTCGGCGCCTGCCTCGGCCAAAGCTAAGGCTATGGCTCGACCTATCCCGGAACTTGCACCTGTGACCAGCGCCTTCTGCCCGTCCAACAATCCGCGGAAAGAAAACATCGATTCCCTTTCAAATGACGAATTGCTTCAGAAATTGAATCGATTGACGGAGCGCTTTTTGCCTGCCCTCAAGCGAATATTCATAGGCGCGATCTTCGACTTCGACACAGACCGGTCCTCGATACTCAATGTCAGTTAGCGCAGAAAAAAACTGGTTCCATTGGACGTCACCGAATCCGGGAAGCTTAGGTATGTGCCAACCAAGCCCCAGAATCCCCCGGTCGTACAAACGATCTGCCAGAGTCTTGTCATCCTTGGCATGGACGTGCACGATTCTGTCCCTGAACTCATAGAGCGCTCGCACGTAGTCGATCTTCTGCCAAACCAGATGGGAGGGGTCAAAATTGAGCCCGAAGTTTCGGCTGGGGATAGCCTCAAACATACGCCTCCAGATTTCAGGCGAGATAGCCAGGTTTTTGCCTCCCGGCCACTCATCATCGCTAAACAGCATCGGACAATTTTCGATCCCTACCTTAACGTTGTGATCGTCGGCAAAAGAGATTAACGGTTTCCAAACCGACTCGAATAACTTCCAATTCTCTTCAAAAGATTTGACATGATCCCGTCCGATAAACGTAGTCACTAAGCCGATTCCCAGGCAAGCTGACGCTTCGATAACGCGTCGAAGATGCTCTGCATAGATGGCGCGTTCGGCGGGATCAGCGCATAACGGATTCGGATAATAGCCAAGACTCGAGATCTGGACTCCGTGCTTTTCGATTAGTTCTTGTGTCCGGGCCAACTCAGGTTCGCCAACGGAGGTAACCTCGAGATGGGTCACGCCTGCGTAGCGCCTTTCTGCTTTGCCCACCGGCCAGCACATGACTTCGACACATCGAAATCCCGCCGCCGCAGCAAACGACAGGACTTCTTCAAGTGATAACTCCGGCAAAATCGCAGTGACAAATCCAAGTTGCATAAAGATTAGGCCAGTTAGTTTTTTCTGATTGGAACCCAAGCCTGGGTCCGATGACTTTGGAGTATCGCTTCACAGAGCAGCAGTTCCTCGTGACCATCCTCGAACCCTGCGAAGATTTTCGGCCGCGAAAAATCACTCTCCGCGATATACTCATAGATCGCTCGATAAAGCTGTTTGAAGGTGTCCGGGAAACCTTCGTTGTGGCCGCCGGGATAGCTGGCGAAAGTGCGGATGCTGGGCGCGAGCAGGGCTGGATCCCGGATCAGCAGTTCGTTCGCTTTGTCTCGATGCCCGAGCCAGAGATCATTCGGGTGCTCTGAGTCCCAGGCGAGCGACCCTTCTGAACCGGCTATTTCAAACGTGATTTGGTTCTTTCGGCCGGCAGTAACCTGGGAAACACACAATGAACCTCGCGCACCATTGGCAAACCGGAAGAGCACCGACCCCCAATCCTCTGTTTCGATCCGGACCGGTTCACTGGCGCCGGCGCTAGCTCCTGTCGCGCCATCGCGTAGCGAAGGCGGATCGTTCCCCTGAAAAGTCGAACCTGCAACCTTCGGACGCTGCCGGACCGGGATCAGGATAGAAAGATCTGCAAAAACCGAATCGATCCGCAAGCCCGTTATGAAAAGGATTAGATCCATCCAATGGGTACCGATGTCGCCCACTGCTCTCAGTTCACCCCCCTCCTCTACGAGCAATCGCCAGTTCCAATCGGTGTCTTTCAGCAACCAATCCTGTATATAGGCGCCTCTGACGCTTAACACGCGACCGATAGCGCCTGTTTGCAACAAATCCCGAGCGTGGAGCGCCAGAGGATAAAATCGGACATTGTAATTCACGGCGGTGACCAACGCCGGCTTTTGCCTCGCCCGCTCGATGAGGTCGGAGGTCTCCACCGAGCTGGTGGCCAGCGGCTTTTCGCAAACCACATGTTTCCCGGCATCCAAGGCCCCGATGACCATGTCTCGATGCTGGCGATTGGGGGTGGTGATATGGACAACGTCTACATCGGGATCAGCCAGGACCTCTTCATAGCTAACATACCCTTTGGATAATCCCAGCCGTTGAGCCGCCATTTCACTTTTAGCAGGCGAACTACCCAATATGCCTTTCACGCGAACCCCGAGGCGGCGAAGCGCCTCGACATGAACCGGACCGATGAAACCAGTCCCAGCTACCGCTGCCGTCTTCTGTGACAATATCATAGGAATCAGGCCAATTAGAATGACAGATGACAGATTCAGAGCATTCCTCGCGGGTTCTGCAAGATCATCGATTTGTCATCTGTCATCTGTCATCGCGGATCGCTCGCAAATCTCTAAGGATTTTCGAGCGATCTGCGTCGCACGGCCAGCCTGGCCGGCCCACCGCCGGCGTGGACTTCGTTTTCCAATTCATATCGGTCGCCCCGGTAGTAGAGGATCTGATACCAGACCGGAACTTCCGCCTCGGTGTAACCGGTCCCTTCGACAACCAGAACTGCCGCTCCTTCGTTCAGCGCAAATTTCTTCGCTTCTCGCATAGACAAATTTTGAGCCCGGATTTTGTGCCTTTCACCGGTCATATAGATCCCGTGCATCTCTTCCAGATAATGATAGAAAGAGCCGGTTAGTTTATTGGTAGAGAGTCCCGGTACCAGGTCGGAACGAACCCATCGATGTTCCAGGATAACCGGTTCACCGTTGGCGAAACGTAATCGCTCGAAATAGCATACCCCGGCTCGACCATCCAATTGCAAGGAAGTCCGTAACGATGCCGATAACTCACGGCTCCTTTTCTTGGAAAAGCATAAAACCTCTGTCTCCGGAACCATTCCTACCGAAAGAGCGCTATCGGTAAAGCTCTCCATCTGGCGAAGAGAAGTATGCAACCCGTGGATGGGCGTGACGAATGTCCCGATACCGGGCCGCAACACCAACATGCCTTCAGCGATCATGTTGGACACGACCTTATTGGCGGTAGCCCGACTAACGCCGAAGCGTCGCGCGATCTCCCGTTCCGATGGGAACTTTTCCTCCGGGCGATAAGTCCCGCGGGCGATCTCCGCGCGGCAAATTTTCGCCAACTGCAGATGGACCCGTTCAGTTACGATTTGAGGGGAGTCCGGTAACACCCTTAAAAGGTTATAAGTTTTAGGTTATAAGTTTTAGGTTTTAGGTTGGAGGTTATAAGTTGGGGTTGGACCTTGCCAGGACGTGCCGACTCGCTGATCGCGCTAAAACATCGAGCGTCCAACTTAAAACTTAAAACCTAAAACCTATAACTGACGTGGTGGCCAGTTGTCGGTGGACTATCCACCTATCAGCGCGGTTTTCCTGAGTCAATCACGAAAACTCCGTGGAGCGGCCTCGCTTCCGCCTTCGCAAGGCCTACGGCGCGACCAGGGCGAGGTGCCGTCAATTGGATTCAGCGTTCTTGACAGGGAATAGATTTTTTGATGCGATCCTCACTGGCTGGCGGTCGTCGTTCCCGACCCAGCTTCCCCCCATCAACGTTCGAACAATCAAGCTAAGTCGCAATCCATGAGGAAAGTCAGCAGTTATTCATGCCTCTTTTTTGGTGCTATCCTGACCATGGCTAGTCAGGCCCCCGCCGCCGATCAATACGTGGTCGGCGTTTCCAATACACTCGTCGGCAATGGTTGGCGCGAGGAAATGGTCTGCTCGATCAAGGCCGAGGCCTTGGCGTCGGGCAAGGTTTCCAAGGTTATTCTGGCCAACCGCAACGGTGGACCCTCGGAGCAGATCGCCGATCTGCGCAATCTCATCTCGGCCGGCGTCAACATCATCATTGTTAACCCATCCGACCGCAAAGCGCTTGATCCGGTGATCAAGCAGGCAACCGACCGTCACATCGTGGTGGTCGCCGTCGACCAGGCGGTTGACGCTCCCTCGGCCTACGTCGTGACCAATGACCAAACTGCCTACGGTCGCTTAGGGGCCGAGGCTCTGTTTAAAAAGCTCGGCGGCAAAGGCAATGTCGTGGAGATGCGCGGCATCGACGGTGTACCTGCCGACGCCGACCGCCATGAAGGCTTCACTGATGCGCTCAAGAATTATCCCGACATCAAGGTGGTAGCATCGGTCTTCACCGGCTGGTCGCCGGACAAGGGCGCACAGGAAACCAAAAATCTTATCAGCTCTGGCAAACAGATCGATGGAATCTGGACTTCGGGCATTGATAAAGCCGTCGTTGACGCCTACAAGACCGCAAACATCAAATATGTGCCGGTGGTCGGGGCCGACAATAACGGTTTCATGGGCCAGGAAATCGACCTCAAGGATGCGGGCCTCGTTGGCATCAACGTGACCAATCCGCCGGCAGTCGGCGGGGCCGGCCTGAGTATCGCCCTCGATGTTCTTGCTGGGAAAAAGGTTCCCCGCGTTACCCATCTCACACCGAAGGTGTATGACAATACAACGCCTGAAGGCCAGGAGTGGCTGAAGTCACTCTACGATCCGAAGGTGGATCCGAACTACCCCGTCTACAGTCCGGTCGAGCCATATACCCACTACACCATCGACCAAGAGAAGGCCTGCAAAGGCCCAGGCGAGTAATGCTGCCGAATCAAGGCGCACGTTTTCGCCTCCGCTTTCGCTACGACCCGACAAACAGGGCCTCTGTCCTGCTATCGACCAATTAGGACAAAACATGTTGGTCGCAAGCAAGGGTGGTTTCGCTTTACCAAAATCGGAGGGGCGTTGCAAAACCGGTGACAACTCCCTGGTGTCCCCTTCGCCCAAATCTCGGCAGTTTTATGGTGTAGAAGGGTGCGACGCCCCAGAACCCAGCGGATATTCAACACCGAGCCTATTGAACAGCCCAGGGGCTCTGCCACGCGTTCGGGAGCCGCCGATTGGTACATTTTCAGGGTGTGAAAACGCTGGGTGCTGAATACATGAGTTCCTGTTTACACCCTCAAAGCGGCTCCCCTCCGATTGGGAGGTGGACGGTCGATTTCTGTTTAACTTCTCGTCGTAATTGTCGATTTCCCTGAGCGAAGCGAACCTTCCATTTCCATGAGCGAACCGAACCTTCTTCTTGAAGCCCGCGATGTGGCTAAAAGGTTCGATTCAGTGGTCGCGCTCAAGGCCGCGTCGCTTCAGGTGCGTCCCGGCGAAGTCCATGGTTTGATGGGGTCGAACGGGGCGGGCAAGAGCACATTGGTGAAGATCATCACGGGCGTCTTTCCGGCCGATGGCGGTCTGATCTCCGTCAAAGGCGTGATCCGTTCGTTCCGATCACCGGCGGAAGCGCGCCGCGCGGGGATTGTCTCCGTCTATCAAGATCCAGCATTGGTGCCGGACCTGACCATCGCCCAGAATATGCGCTTGGCAGGCGCCTCTCTCGAGGCCGTACGCAAATGGCTGTCGGAATTGGGCGTCGTCAGGCTCGATTTCAGTCTCTTGGTTCGTGACCTGCCCGACCCGACCCTGCGCCTCATCGATCTCGCCCGTGCGCTGGCGTGGGAACCAGCGGTGCTGTTGCTCGACGAAATCACGGCTTCGCTACCTGCTGATCTCTCTGAACAGATTTACGCAATGGTGAAGCGCTGGCGGGAGCGCGGCAATGCAGTGATTTTCATTTCCCATCGCATGGCCGAAGTATCCGCGCTGTGCGACCGGGCAACGGTTTTGCGCGATGGCGTCACCGCAGGTGTCACCGAGCGCGCACATGGCAGCGAGGAGCGTATCGTCGCGCTCATGTTGGGAGCCGAGACTGCCCGAGCGGTCGCGTCCGCCCCGTCGACCCGTGCTCCTCGCCAAAGGCTAGACGATGCCCAGGCTGCGCTCGAAGTACGCGGGCTGCGCTGCACTCCGTTGGTCAACGACGTTTCGTTCAAACTCTATCCGGGTGAGGTTCTGGGAGTAGCTGCTTTGGAGGGCCAGGGACAAGAGGAACTGTTCGATTGTATCGCCGGCAGTCGCCGTTACCATGAAGGCGCTCTCTTCGCGCACGGCAAAGAATTGAAGCTCCGGCATCCAGCAGACGCCATAGCGGCCGGTATCGTGCTCGTGCCGGCGAACCGATTGGTGGCTCTCCTACAACAGCGGTCGATCCCAGAAAATATCGCCTTACCGGCCTTCGGGGGCATTCGGAATTGGGGTCCGATCAAGATGCACGCGGAGCGAACGCGCGTACAATCCGCGATCGGACGCCTGCAAATCGACACCCGCGCTGGATCAGAATTGCGCCGGTTGAGCGGCGGTAACCAGCAGAAGGTGGTGATCGCCCGCTGGCTCGCCAGCGGCTTCAATACTCTGCTGTGCTTCGACCCCACGCGCGGCATCGATATCGGTACGAAGCGCCAAATCTACGCGTTGGTCCGGGAAATAGCGGCGGAGGGATCCGCGGTACTGCTGTTCACTTCCGAACTTTCCGAGATCGCACTGGCTTGCGATCGCGCGATCGTCCTGTTCGGTGGACGGGTGGTTGCTGAACTGCCGGTCTCCGAGGCCGACGAAGCTACCCTGTTGCGCTCCGCGCATGGGCTCGCTCCGCTGGCGCCGGGTTCCTCATGATTACGTCATCCGAAGGTAAACCATCGGTCATGGCGAACCCCGCCGCGTCGAATATGCGCCTGGTAAAACGGCTCCAGCGCTCGCTTCGCCGTGACCCCAGCCTGTTCTTCATGCCAGCCCTGCTCATCGTCGCGCTCGCGACCACGGTGGCGATTCATCCTCAGTTCTCCGATTTCGACCTCCAATCGCTGGCCATGGGAGCACTGCCCCTTGCCTTCGCCGCTGCTGCGCAGACCATCGTGGTGATCTCGGGCGGGATCGATCTTTCGATCGGATCCGTGATGGCGGTTACCAATGTGTTGGCGGCAAGCGCCATGGAAAAAGCCAGCTTCGGGCAATCCTTGCTGCTGGCCGTGGCGGTTCTGCTGGCCGGCGCCGCCATCGGCGCCCTGAACGGCGTGATTGTGAGAGTGTCTCGTATCCCCGACGTAGTGGCGACCTTGACCTCCGGATTCATCTGGGGTGGTGTCGCGCTTGTCATCCTCGAGAAGCCGGGCGGCGGGGCGCCCCAGGAATTCCTCAATCTCGGCACGGGAACGCTATTCACCTCCTGGTTGCCCAATGCTCTAGTGCTCCTCGTCGCGGCGGTCGGTGTGATCTGGATCCCCCTGCGCCGATCCAGACTTGGGCTTCAGCTCTATGCCATCGGCAGCGACCGGACGGCTGCCTTCCGCAGCGGCGTCAATATCGATCGCACCCGCTTGGCCGCCTATATATTCTCGGGTCTTTTCAGCGCCGTCGGCGGCCTGGGTCTGACCATGACCACCGGAATCGGGGCGCCGCTCGCCGGGGTCTACTACACGCTCAGCGGATTGGCTGCAGTCGTTATCGGGGGAGTCAGCCTGGCCGGCGGACGCGGAGGAATGCTCGGCCCGGTGATCGCTGCATTTGTGCTGACCCTGATCCCGACCGATCTGATTTTCCTCAATATAGACCCCAACTTCGGCCAGGTCATCCAAGGGACGTTGATCGTCGTCATCGTCATGATCGGTGGATTCGTCGACATGGAGCGAGGTCGGAAATGACCGACCCAGCCAAGACGGTTTTCTCGCGCGCGGCTGCGGCGGTTACCAGCGGCCGCCTGGGATCGCTGCTGCGCATCCACTCGATTGTGGTTTTGATCCTGCTCCTGTTGGCGTTCGTCGGCGGTATTCAGATAGCTCGTCCTGGAACCGTCAACGCCGTGTGGATATCCAACATGCTGTTGTTCGCGGCGCCACTCGGAATCGTCGCCGCTGGCCAGACGCTGGTTATGCTGACCGGAGGAATCGATCTTTCTGTCGCCAGCGTAGCGACCGCCTCTGCTTATCTGATGGCGACTCATTCCGGGCTGGGAGTGGCTCCGGCGATCCTTTATGGACTTGCGGTTGGCTTTGCGGTTGGCCTGATCAACGGGATCGGCATCGCCCTTCTTCGGGTACAACCTTTGGTAATGACGTTAGGAACCGGGTTGATGACGGAGGGGATGCTGGTCGTTTACAGCCAGAAGAAGATGGCGGACGCACCGCGTGTGCCGCAATTCATTGAGGATCTGGGCGCCGGAAAATTCCTGGGTGGCATCCCGAACGATCTCATCGTTTGGGTGCCGATCGCCATCATTCTTATCTTCGTGCTTCGCCGCACTGGCTACGGCCGCCTGCTTTACGCAATCGGGGACAACAGCAAGGCCTGCAACCTAGCCGGTATCCGGGTTTGGAGGATACTCCTGCTCAACTATGTCACCTGCGGCTTGCTCGCCGCTGCGGCGGGCCTCATTATTGTTGGAGGCACTGACTCTGCCGAACTCAGGCTGGCGGAGGTCTACCTTTTGCCCTCGGTAGCCGCCGTGATCATCGGCGGAACTTCGATCTTCGGCGGCCGCGGCGGATATTCCGGGACCATTATCGGGGCGTTGATCCTGACCGTGCTGAACAGCATTCTAACCCTACTCGACGTACCCGAGTCGGTTCGCCAAATCCTCTACGGCGCTATCATCCTCCTCCTCGCGGCGGCTTACACCCGCCTAACCGATTAAAGCAAAAACCCCACGCAAAGCCGCCAAGACGCAAAGTCAAAGCCAGCGCTAACCCCGCCCCCGGTGTGCCTTTCTCGTCCTCGTCCTCGAAAGCTTTTCTTCCAGTGGAGTGGCTTCGATTTTGTGGACAAGCGTCAGGCGGCCTGTTGTTCCGAAGCGACTAGAGGATGTTAGCCAGGTCTCCCGGTAGCGGCGACTGACAGACAAAGTCGAGGGCTTTGACAACCCAAGACTTTAACGGAAGAGACCGGGTACAGTTTGACTCAACACGCAGTCGCCATCCGAGCGCTGGGATGGCGACTGCGTGTTGAGCCCGGTTGACGCATCGCTCCGAGAATACGGGAAGGTTAGGCGCGTAATAGACGTCTTGGGACAGTCGCCGCTACCGGGTTGCCTGCGTACCATCCCCTAGTCCCTTTGAGACAAAAACCCTTAACACCTGTCCACCTAGTCGAAGCCACATCACAGCGTTCGCGAATTCCCCAGAATCCGATCGGCACAGCGAGCTCCTTTCAACCTGGTTCGAACAAAGTCGACGACAGCCTGCCCGCCGTGGCCCACGCTATATCGTGCCATGCGCTGAAGGTCCGCCTCGCACTTGTCCGCCATAGCTTTAGCGACGGAGGAAGCGAGGCGCGCTCCACGACAAGGCCGTTGGCGAAAGCGGAAGGACGAGGACGAAAAATGCTGGCGAAAATCAGCGAATTCTCCCGATTGTAGTACAAAGACATACTCCTTACCGACAAACAGTCCCCCATCGAAAGACCCATCATGTCGTACTTCGCTAAAGCTACCAAGGACAAGCCCGAAAAACTTCGCGTCCTGGTTGTCGGCCTCGGTCACATGGGCGTGACTCATGCTAAGGCGTATGACCGTATCGACGGTTACCAGCTCGCCGCCTTGTGCTGCCGTTCCATCGCCAAGCGCGACGATATCGCTAAGATCTGGCCCGAGGTGCCTCGCTTTGCCGACTATGGTGAGGCCCTGGCAAAGGTGAAACCGGATGTCGTTTCGATAAACACCTGGCCCGACACACACGCCGACTTCGCGGTTCGCGCCTTTCAGGCCGGAGCACATGTGTTTCTAGAGAAACCAATTGCTGAAACCGTCGCCGACGCCGAACGGGTTGTCGCCGCGGCCGAGGCAAACCATCGCAAACTCTTGGTTGGCCTGGGACCACGGCACAGTCCCACCTGGGTGCGCTTCATGGAGCTCGCGCGCGGGCTCGGTAAGCCCCTGGTTATGCGCATGAATCTGAATCAGCGCTCGATTGGGCCGGCTTGGACATGGCACAAGGACTTGATGAAGTCGCTATCGCCCATCGTCGATTGCGGCGTGCACTATGTTGATATGATGTGCCATATGACTGGCGCCAAGCCGGTTCGCGTGCATGCAATCGGCGCGCGCTTGGCTGACGAGATCGCGCCCGAGATGTACAATTACGGTCAACTTCAGGTCGTGTTCGATGACGGATCGGTGGGCTGGTACGAGGCAGCCTGGGGTCCGCAAATCAGCGAGGTCGCCTTCTTTGTTAAGGATGTCTTCGGACCGAAAGGCGGCGTTCATATCGTTGTTGAAGATCCCGGAGACATGCTGGCCGCGGGGGCAACCTCCGCGGTATCATCCGACATCCACACGCATTCGAAGTCGGGAGCGATCCGCATGCACCACGCCAGGTTACTGCCTGACCAGTCGCTCGCAAAATCTGACGAAGAGTTTCAAATCGCGGATCAGCCTGACCATGATGAGATGAGCGTGCGAAAACAACGCTTCCTGCTAGACGCTATCCAGGGCAAGCACGATCTCGCCGATCATATGCGTGACGCGGTCAACAGTCTGCGGATCGTGCTGGCGGCCGACGAGAGCATCCGCACCGGGCGCGCGATCGAAATGTGATCTTCCAGTAGGCCGCTCTTCTTTTCGGAGAATGATGGAGCCAGCTCAATGCCTGCTAGTGTCCTGTCCCATAAATAATATGGCTTCGCCCGAAGGCTCCATTCTCACGCCGGCCGGGTGGGTAACCGGCAAAGTGGAATTTTCCGGTTGTACGATCTCCGCGGTCGACGGTCGGCTGACAGCGGAAGGAACTAAGCCGGAGGGTCCCTTCGTTCTGCCCGGTTTCATCGATCTTCACGTCCACGGTGGCGGAGGTGGCGATTGGCAGGGCGGTGAAGAAGGCATTCGCACCCTGGTGCGGTATCATGCCTCCTTTGGCACGACGGTTATCGCTCCGACCACCGCGATCGGGCCGGTCCAAGTCATCGAGGAGTCCCTGGCGGCGATCACCTCGATCGCGACGGTGCGATCGCCGGGCGAGGCCGTGGTGTTAGGGGCCCATCTCGAGGGTCCTTTTATAAACCCGCTCAAGCCTGGCGCAATGGCGGCCACTTTCATCCTCGAGGGTGACACCACGCTCGCCAGAACCTGGGCTGAGAAGTTCAAGATCGTGATTGCAACCGTAGCGCCGGAAGTTCCAGGCGGTCTTGACGTCACCAAGGCGCTGGCCGAAACCGGCGTCCGCGTGCAGATCGGTCACAGTGTGGCGACCCCGCTGGTGGCCGAAGAGGCGTTCCTTGGCGGGTGCTCGGGCTTCACTCATCTCTTCAATGCGATGTCCCAGATGGAACATCGTTCCCCCGGCGTCGCTGCTTACGCCCTCGCCAAAGGACGGTTCGCGGAAATCATCTGTGATCTGCTGCATGTCGACGCGACGGTGCTGTTGGCGGCCTATCGCGCCATTCCGCGCCTTTACGCGATTACTGACGCGACCGCAGCAGGGCTGCCGGACGGAACTTTTGCGTGGGGCGGCCGCCGGGTTATCAAGCGGGGCCAATGCATAACGCTAGAGAATGCGACCACCCTGGCCGGCAGCGCGATTACCATGCTGGATGCATTCCGGAATCTGATCAGCCTGGGACTAAGCCTGGAGCAAGCTGTCGAAATGACCTCGACCCGGCAGGCAGAATACCTAGCCTTGCCAGACCTTGGCCGGATCGCCCCAGGCGCCCGAGCTTGTCTCGTAAAGCTCGATGAAGATTTCAGATTGTTAGGTATCTGGGTGGATGGAGAGAGTATCGCGCCCCATTCCTAACAAGAGCAAAAAATCTCACGCAAAGACGCAAAGACGCAAAGGAAAGACGGAAAATCCAGAACAGCCGCAAAAGATCACAAAGGGCAGGCTACGAGACTTTTGTCTTTGAGACCTTTGCGACCTTGTTGTGAATGGTCCGTCTAATGTCCTTTGTGCTCCTGTTGGCTGACATCCGACCTTCCGCCCTCGGTCAGCCTGAGGGCCCGGGCATGCGTCGTCCTCGTCCTCGAGACGGCTTCTTCCCAATGGGGTGGCTTCGATTTTGCGGACAAGCGTCAGGGCGGCTCGTTGTCCCGAAGGGCCTAGAGGCCGGTAGCGGCGACTGTCCGACGAGGTCGAGGGTGTTGACAACCCAAGGCTTTAACCGAAGAGACTGAGCGCAGTTTTACTCAACGCCCAGTCGCCATCCCAGCGCTGGGATGGCGACTGCGCGTTGAGCTTCGGTTGACGCGTCGCTCCGAGCGTACCGAAAGGTTGGGCGCGCCATAGACCTCTTGGGATCCGGCAGCTGCCGGACCGCTACCGGGTTGCTTGCCTACCATCCTCTAACCTCTTCGGGACAAAAACTCTTAACACTTGTCCACGAAATCGAAGGCACATCACAACATTCACGAACATCCGAAGGGATTCGATTTGAGACGGCCGACCGCGTATGACCTTGATCGGGCTAGTCCCTCATTTATCATCTGTGAGTTGTCATGCGCAGCACCCCCACGCGCTCTAATAACGCTCCAGCGCCGCGTTGACCGATAAATCCGCCAATATAGATCTCATGGCCAAGCCTCTTAATTTTGAAACGGACTCGGAGATCCGATGCCGGGAGTTTAAGATTGGTTGCATCGGTGCGGGCTTTATCATGGCCGACGTTCAGCTGTCGGCTTACGCAGCGGCTAGTTTTCCGGTTGTGGCGATCGCTTCGCGGCGGCCAGAAAAGGCGGCTGAGGTCGCCACTCGCTGGAAAATCCCCACCGTCCATCAAACACCGCATGAGCTGATAGAGGATCCTAACGTCGAGATCGTCGACATCGCTTTCCCGCCTGATCAGCAACCCGGGTTGATTCGGCATGCTCTGAAGCAAAAACATGTGCGCGGCATACTCGCCCAAAAACCCCTAGCCATGGATTTTTGGGTGGCCAAGGCGCTCGTTGAAGAAGCGGCGGCAACTGACAAGGTGCTATCGGTTAACCAGAACATGCGGTTCGATCAATCGATGCGGGTTCTGAAGCAGCTGCTCGTGCAGAATGAGCTGGGAACGCCAGTTCTGGGAACGATCGAAATGCGGGCTGTACCGCATTGGCAACCCTTTCTTGCCTGCTATGACCGGCTCACGTTGCTTAACATGAGCATCCATCATCTCGACGTCTTGCGGTTTCTGTTTGATGATCCCATCGAGATCTACACTGCTGTGCGGCGAGATCCCCGCACCCAATTTGAGCATACCGACGGCATCACGATTTCTACCCTCAAATTTCCCTCAGAAGTGCTGGCGATGACTATGGAAAATGTCTGGTCAGGGCCGCGTCAAGAAGGGTTCGACTCCGATATCTATATCAAGTGGCGAGTGGAAGGTCTGGACGGCGTTGCTCAGGGGACCATCGGATGGCCCGACTACCCAGCGGGATCGCCTTCAACGCTTCGCTACTGTTCAAGAAAAACCACCGATGGTCATTGGGTCCAACCTTCCTGGGATACCAGATGGTTCCCGCATGCCTTTGCCGGTGTAATGGAACAATTGCAATACGCTTTAAAGACGGGCACGGCTCCAATGTTATCCGCGGCCGATAATCTTAAGACCATGGCGCTCGTCGAGGCTGCCTACCGGTCGACGAAGGAGGGCCGGGCGGTGCAGCTCGCCGAATTTTGTTTTTGAGCCCGCAACCCAAAGACCCAAAATCTCACGCAAAGACGCAAAGACGCAAAGGAAAGAGGTGAAAACTGCGAGCCGCGGCAATCGCCCACTAGATCCACTACGTCCACCCAGTCCACTACGTCCGCTCAGTCCACTCCAGCGCCTGCATCCATCCACGACTTCCCCACCCTATCTCCAATCACTTTCCCGTCTTTCCTTTGCGCCTTTGCGTCTTTGCGTGAGATTTTTGGGTCTTACCCCCCAATGAAACTGGGCATCATCAATAGCGCGTTCGGTCAGGCCGGCGTGGACACTGCAACCGGCCTCCAGCACATCGCCCGTATCGGTTTCGATTGCGTGGACATCTTCACGGAGGCCATGACGATTACCCCGGAAGAAAAGCGCTTGGTCCTAGACACCTGTCGGACAAGCAACCTTCCCATCGTTTCCCTTCCTGTCGTCGCGGCGGGCCTTATCGACTTCAACGACCCCGTACGCGATTTCCATGTGGAACGCTGTAAAGCCTTCGTCGACCTGGCTGCTGAATGGGAAGCGAAAAACATACTTCTTGTGCTCGGCGAATACATTTGGCAGCGAGAGGTCATTCCCCCGGCCGAACAATGGCGCTGGGCCATCGAGACCTGTCGCACCCTCGGCGACTATGCCGATCAAAAGAAAATCGATATCGCGCTCGAGCTGGAACCTTTCCGGCTGAGCCTACTCAACAGTGTAACCGCTATGGTGCGTTTCGTGGACGACTGCAACCATCCGCGCGTGCGCGCCAATATTGACGTCAGCCACCTCGTACTGGCCGACACCAGTCCGATTGAACTGGCCAAGCTCAAAGGCAAAGCCATCCACGTCCACATCAGTGATTGCGATGGCAAAGTCCACGGCGACCTGCCCCCCGGCCGCGGCGTCGTCAAGTTCGAGCCCTATCTTCAGGCGATCAAAGAATTGGCCATCGACGGCGCCGTCTCTATCGAGCTCGAATATTCTCCTGACCCGTCCCACATCGTCGAATGGGTTGAAGAAGCCTACCGGGAGACCGCCCGCTTGCTGAACCTCGTCGGGATTAGAAGCCAAAAGTTGTAGGTTGTAGGTTGGAAGTTATAAGTCGTAGGACGCCGGGCGCAGTTGGATCAGCTCTCGGCTAGCGCAGGGCCGGACGCCTTGCGAAACGCCGGTGCCCGTCAGATCGTAAAAATATTCGCGGACAAGAACGAGAAAATCGCCAACCAATACTTTAGTCTAATAGATCCGTTTACCTTTTTAGACGTGATTACTTGGGTCCTAGGATCTAGTGTCACGTTACTGGAAGAGCCAGAGACTTTATGAATACGTCTAGCATCAAGGAACAACAGCAGCGAAAATTCAAGACCCAGCCCGGCTTCATCGCGGCGCTGGACCAGAGCGGCGGCAGCACGCCCAAGGCGCTGCACGCTTATGGCATCAAAGAAGACGCGTGGTCCAACGAGGAGGAGATGTTTACCCTCGTCCATCAGATGCGCGCGCGTATTATCAGCAGCCCCATCTTTAATGGCGACCGCATTATCGGCGCGATCCTGTTCGAGGGTACCATGGACCGGGACATCGAAGGACGACCAAGCGCGGACTATCTCTGGGATGAGAAGCGCGTTGTACCCTTCCTGAAGATAGACAAAGGCCTATTGGATGAGAAGGACGGCGTCCAGTTGATGAAGCCAATGCCCCAGTTGGCCGGTCTGCTCGGCAAAGCCGTTTCCAAGGGCATCTTTGGGACCAAAGAGCGCTCCTTTATCAAGCAAGCCAACGCCGCCGGCGTCAAAGCGATTGTCGACCAGCAGTTCGAGCTCGCGGCCCAGGTTCTCGCCGCCGGCCTCGTGCCGATCGTTGAGCCCGAGGTGGACATTCATTGTCCAGAAAAGGCTAAGGCGGAAGCATTGCTCAAGGCGGCTATTCTTGAGCACCTCAACAAACTCTCCCCTGGCCAGCTGGTAATGCTCAAGATCACCTTGCCGGAGCAAACCGATTTCTACACGGATTGCGTCAGCCATCCCAATGTTCTCAAAGTCGTTGCGTTGTCGGGAGGGTACCCACTGAAAGAAGGGAATGAACGGCTTCGTCAGAATCACGGTGTCATAGCCAGTTTCTCGCGGGCGTTGTTGGACGGTTTGACGATCCAGCAATCCGACGAAGAGTTTGACGCCGTCCTGGATGCAGCGATTCAGAGCATCTACGAAGCATCTAACACTTGAGCCTGCGTCAAACCTTAAGGCGCAGTTGTCTTTTTCCTGGAGGGACTGGTTGATAGTGGCGTGCTAATTCGAGTCACGGATTTCATCAGCGCCAAGACAAGGATTGTCTGGCGACTTGGCAGGACTTAGTCGAGCTGGTGAGGCGTGCACCATCATCGAGACTGGTAGGGCGAAAAACTCGGCGCGCCGGGGGCACGTTTCTCCATGTTGATTGCCCGCGCCGGTTTTGAGCCGCGGCCCCCGATTCATCCTCGCTCACGGTTTTGCCGAACCTTTTTGCGTCAACCCTGGAATGGGCCTTTTGAAAGATTGAGCGAGAATTGGCGCTGGCCGTCAGGGGTCACGGCTCAAAACCGGCGCGGATAGTCTTTAAAAGAAGAACTCGATCCGAGCTGGCCCACTCGACCGATCTGCATCGCCGCGCACGGAGACCGGACCGTTCTGGTCTTGCAGGATCCCGGCGGTATGCCACTCGAAGCGGCGCGTAATGCAATGGATCTCGCGGCTGCGGGACCGTATGGGTGTGAATGTGGCGCACTCGACTTAGCGTTCTCCTTGCGAGTTGGGATGAATCTGGCGAAAGCCATCGGGCAAGCGCACAAGCGGGGTATTTTCCACAAGGACATGGCTGAGGGACCACGAGAATTATTATACACCAGAGAGAGAGTCTCCGAGGCGCCATCTGCCCCGATTAAACCAAGGCGTGATCACCAAGCGTCGGCTACCCTTGAAAGCGGTCACGCACTAGTCTCGGTACACGATTCGGGGCCGGGGCTGGATCAGGCTAGTCGCCATCCGAGCGTTGGGATGGCGACTGCGCGTTGGACTACGCACTACTAGTCGCTTCGCTTGCGCCTTGTGGGTTGTGACACCAGGTGTTGTATTGGGACAGTCGCCGCTACCGGGGTTCGGCCAAATCGCTAACGACGTTTCTTCAATAAATCCACGAATAACCTAATTTCCGACCGCCTCCGCTATCTCTAATCACCCAGGAATTGGGATACTTCCATGAAGAAACGCGTTGGTTGTTCTATCCATGGAAAATGGCCGACGTTGGCATAGATGCTCAAAGTGGATCCACGAACCCCATTGTGGATTCGCTCTGCAACCTCCACTGGACAAGCAAAATCAACGGTACCATTTACAATAAGCATTTTGGCCCGGACCTTGTTGTACTCGCGGGATTGATACCGCGGGGCCAGCTTGTCTGCCGCCTCCTGCGCTTTGTCCGCGAACGCGAATAAGTGCGTTCCAGCTGCCTGCTTTTCGAATATTGGCACATAACGATCAGGGTCCGAGAAGTACAGAGGCGCGATCGCCGCGAAATACGCCTCGAAGCGTTCGTCCGTATCATCGGCAGACTCATCTGCCACTACCTCAACGGCATGTTTATATCTTGGGTCGTCCCGCCACAACGCGATGAATCTCTGAGTTGCACTGTCCGCCCTGTCATCGAGAACTTCGGTATCAACTAGAACTACCTTTTTCACTCGCTGCGGGTAACGCTCCGCGTAATCCAACGCAATGGCGCCTCCGTTAGAGTGTCCAATGAGATTGATGGAATCGAGCCCGCAGTAACGGCGAAGATGGTCTATATCGTCCGCCATCACCGCTACACCCATCTGTTTACTATTCCCGGGCTCCGAGGATTCGCCGCTCCCTCGCGTGTCGATGTATAAGAGCGTGAACCGTTGCTCCAGAGGAGTCAACCCCCTCTGCAAGTAAAGCGAACCGATTCCCCAACCGGGGGAGGTAACGACCAGCAGCGGCCCATGACCGGCGACAACGTAGTGTAAACGCACATCCGCCAGTTGCGCGTCATGTGGACCTGCAGCCAGTTTCGGATCAATTTCCTCGCCAAGTGTGAAGTCAGCCGTAAAAGCAAAAGTCGCAAGAATGACCATGGCCACTCCACCAAGCGTCATGAAGGTTCTGCGTTTCGTTCTGCTTCGATCTCTGTCCGAGCTTTGCATAAATTAAAGATGTAAAAGTCCGTCGCGTTAGCCGTTAGCATGACTTTCACCTAACAGAACTCGGATCTCTGCAGATGTGTCTCTGTTTCTCCGAATTGCCGGATTTGCTTGCTGAATTGGCGCCTGCTGGTAACCCCTCCAATAGTATTGGACAGCGCCAAGATCCGAATCTTGCATAGAAGATACCATACAGATGTACCCGCTCAAACCGCGGCGCACAGGTTAGGAGGGTTAAACCAAGAGACAGATTGCGGTGGCTTTAGGCGTCACCGATCTGATCGGCAGCTCGTTCAGGGCCGTTTTGATCCAACCGGCCGGTGATAGTCCAAAATCCATAGACGGGTACGTCGTGGACGTTGAGCTTGTAGGCGGCGCCTGCCTGGTTGCGCGGTGAGGCGATGTTGAGCTAGACCGCAGCTTACGTGACTAACTGATAGGTAGGCACGTGTGAGAATCTAACCTACAAGCCACACTAAGAATGAAATCTTATCCACTTCCGCAATTCCGCCAAACTGTGCCTCCGGCGCACCCGTTTCTCTTGACTGAAAACGGCGCGCTCAGCTATAACGCCACCCCTTAATCGTTGTTAGTCACCCCAATATGATCCATTCATTTCTAGGAACTTGGTCGGCATGGACCGCCACTACCAGGTCGCGCTGCGCGACCGTCGCAATACTGCTCACCTTCGTCGTTGGGCTCTACGCTTCCTGTGTACGCTCTGATGCCGCTGTAGTCACGGCATCAGGTTTCGTGCTGAACCTCAACGGAAAGCCTTTTGCCGCCAAAGGGATGAATTACTCGCCGGTGCCGATCGGCGCGGAACCAAGATATATTCCTTATGGCGACTATTTCATCCCCTACTACGCGAACGTCTGGAAACCGGACATCGATAAGATGCGTGAGGCCGGCGTCAACGTAATCAAATTGTATGCCGGGAATCCTATTCTTAACGCTGGCGGTCCGGGCACAGCCGGGAATTGGAAGGCTTTTCTCGACTTCTGCTGGAACGGCGGAACCAAACCCGTTTATGTGATCATGTTTTCCTACACCCAGGGCGGCGTGATCGCGGACGGCGGAGACGGCTTTAGGGATTACATCATGCAGTACGAGAAACTCGTAAAGAGCACGGTCACGCATCCGGCCGTTTTCGGTTACATGATTGGCAACGAGATCTTCGACGGAGTAACCAAAAATCCGCAGTTTTGGACCAACTTCGGAAAATTGATCGATGCAGCGAACGACGCTGGGCTAGCCGTGGGGCAGAAACCGTTCCTCACGACTGCGACCAATGATGACTTCACGCCGCAAGCGAGTTGGCCGGCCATCAAACTTGGCGAACAGTCGGGCAAGCTCAAAAATATTGACGCGTGGTGCATCAACATCTACCGCGGGCCGGAATTTGGCGGAACCGGCAACTCGGTCTTTACGCAGTACGCGCAGGTCGTGAATGCACTAGGCGTGACGAAGCCCTTGATTTTAGGCGAATGGGGCACGCCGCATACGACCCGACCCGCTCCCGGGGTTTATGGGGCAGAATCCATAAAGCCGATCAAAAACCTAGATGATGTGGCGGCCAGCGACATGGGCTTAGGCAAGCCTTATTACGCGGCCGTACCTGTCGCGACCTTCCTGAACACGCAATGGAATACAATCAAAGGCAATATCGCCTCGAAATCGGCCCAAGTCTGCGTGGGCGGATTCATTTTTGACTGGTCCGATGAATATTGGAAAGGCAACAATCCCAGCGTTCAGCAAGGTGGCCCGGATGGTACTTTCAAGGGTGGCGCTTTCGCCGGTAGTTATTATGATGAGGCCGGTTTCGGCGTCACCAGCGACGTAGATCAGTCCCTCTACGGGGGAGGCAATCCGAAAATTAAGCGGACGCTGTTTAAGGGTTATGATGCGGTGAAGACATTCTACAACGCCTCGTCGCATTCTGGAGGCGAGCTTTACTGAAACGAACCGCCGCTTCGAATGCTTAAGCAGGCGAAAGGCGCCTCAAAGACTCGGTCTCTAGCCAAACGCCTCAGCGAACCCGGCGGACACCGAGGAGTAACATTCACGCGTGATCATTGACGGCCGGCCGGGTTTTCACGACTAGAACCGGACAGGCCGAGTGCGAAATCACGCGTTCAGCCGTGCTTCCCAGGAAAAAATGGGCTAACCCGGTTCGCCCATGAGTCGGCATGACGATGAGGTCGATCTCCTGTTCGGCCGCACAATTGATAATCTCTTCGAAGGGGACGCCAATCCGGAGAACCGGAACCAAGGCTAATCCTTTGTCTCCCTGGCGACGCACAAGCTCTTCGAGGTTGTGGGCCGCCCGGCTTTTCGCGGATTCCAAGACTGCATTCGCCGTTACCGAATCGATCTGCGCCTGTTCTGATAAGAGCGCCAGATACTCTCGCAGATGAAAAACATGCAGGACCACGATTTCTGCTCGATACGGTTTGCCCAGCCGAACGGCGTAGTTAAGCGCATGCTCGCCACTTTCAGAAAAATCTGTTGGCACCAGAATTCGTTTCAGCGCCGGCTCTTCGGGTGAATCGACCGGCGAGTCTTTCACTTTGTTCTGTGCTGAACTCGCGCTCACTAGCTCTGGTTTAACTCGACTGGCGTTCGAACTCGAGCATTTCCGCTTCCCCTAAAATACGTCCATCTGTGTTTAAATCTCTGTTTCCTTCGCGTCTTTGCGTGAGATTTTTCTTACTGCTTCAAACCGGTGCCTGACCGGGAGCCACAGAAGATTCTTCTTCGATGGCGGTCCCGCGATGCAAGGCTTCGTGATAGATCGACTTGCGCCGGATCGCGCGGGAGACATGGTAGGCAGTAAGACAGGCCAGCATCAGCGCCGGCACCAATTGATATTCCAAGGTCATCTCGAAGATGATTAAGAAAGACATCAGGGGTGCATGCGTGGTGGCGGCCAGGAAGGTTCCCATGCCGACCACGGCGTAAACGGTGGGCAATGATGAGCCGGCCCAGAGCGAATGGGCAGCGTCCCCCGCCAGCAGACCGAGCATGGCGCCGACGAAGATGGTAGGAGTAAACACACCGCCGACTGCGCCGGAGCCTGAAGTAGCGGCCGTGGCGAAGACCTTAGCGATTAACACCGACAACACCAGCAAGACCGGCCAAGGCGTATGCAGCACTCCATTGACCACGCTGTACCCGTTGCCCCATACCTCGGGACGCCAGACCGAGATTATACCGACCACTAGCCCGCCTAGCGCGAGCCTCAATGGAAGGTTCAGCGGAAGCCGCTGTGCTAACCGGCGAGCTCCATCTAACAATTCCATGAACGGCGGAGCTAGGGCGCCAAGCAGCACCCCCAACAGCAAGAACAACGGCAACTCCCAAAGCGAGACCACGTGCAGTGGAGGGATGTCGTAAACCGGTTCATAACCGAGCACTTGATGGACGGTTACATTGGCTGTGACTGAAGCCACCATCAGCGGGCCTAGCCGGCGTATCATCAAGGTGCCGTAAACGACCTCGGCGATGAAAATTGCTCCTGATATGGCAGCGTCGTAAGCCGAAGCAAAGCCGGCGGCGGCGCCGCAGGCCAGTAGCAACCGCAGTTGGTCGCCCCGCAATCGACTCAATTGGCCAATCCAGGAGCCGGTCGCCGCTGCCAATTGCACCATTGCACCCTCGCGGCCGATCGAGCCACCAGAAGCGATAGTGCAAAGTGACGAGGCGCTCCGCAGCAGAGTTCCACGGACGTCCTGCCGGCCGTCCCCAATCGCGATAGCTTCGAGATAGTCGGGTTGTTTTTTGCCCTTGGCGACGCGCCCTGCCCACCAAAGGATCACCCCGGCCACCAGGCCGCCCAAAGCTGGAGTAACCGCGCGACGCCAGGGCGTCAGATCGTTAGCCGCGGTTACCAAGCTACCAGGATGCCCGGTAGCCAAACTTTCAGTGAACGCCATGCCCTCATGGAAAACAACCGTGGCCAGACCTCCAACCAAACCGATCAGCGCCGCCAATAACAACAACCAACGATCGTGACCGTGATAGCCCGCCGGCAGCGCAGTCGGCTGGCCTCCCTCGGTAATTTCCTGGGCGTGATCCGTTGTTTCCTTCATTTGCTGCCCCTTTTGGCTACGGGTTTCGTCGATCACAATCACGTCAGCGGCCAGAGGTCGACACTAAAAATACCTATTAAAACAGACAGAAGGGGCCGGAATAGGCTTCACAAATGAAGAGCATCCCATTTCTGCAGCGTCATCGGACTAACACAAGTCGTCCTCGTCCTCGACTCGATGCTATGATGTGGCTTCGATTTGGTGGACAGGTGTTAAGAGTTTTTTGTCCCGAAGAGGTTAGAGGATGGTAGGCAGGCAACCCGGTAGCGGTCCGGCAGCTGCCGGATCCCAAGACGTCTATGGCATGCCCTACCTCGTGGTACTCTCGGAGCGACGTGTCAACCGAGGCTCAACGCGCAGTCGCCATCCGAGCGCTGGGATGGCGACTGGGCGTTGAGTAAAACTGCGCTCAGTCTCTTCGGTTAAAGCCTTGGGTTGTCAACACCCTCGGACCTCGTCGGACAGTCGCCGCTACCGGGATACCTCGCTACCGGCCTCTAGGCCCTTCGGGACAACGAGCCGCCCTGACGATTGTCCGCGAAATCGAAGCCACCCCACTACTCCCCTGATGTTTGCTTCGATTTCGTGGACAGGTGTTACGTCTTTTTGTCCCGAATGGACTAGAATATGAGCGAGATCCATGATCGCGGTGCTACTCATTAATAGCGACTTCTGCGGCCATCAGTCCGAACATGCGCCGACCGTCGCATAGGGTCAGTTTCTTTGGGCCGCTTAGATTCGCCTCCGGATGTTTCTCAGCCACCAACGAGTCCCAACAAATAAATACCGCCAATCTTTAAGAAATTCGGGCGGTTTACCCTCCATCGCGTGACCGGCAAACTGCAACACCCAACCGATGGTGAAGAAGAAAAGCGCAACCTTCCAAAATCCGCGGATCACGGGCGCAAGTAGGAATAGCGGAAGCGATACCAAAATCATCGGGATACCGAATTTGTGGAATATCCGGTTCACTGGATGTTGATGACTTTGCTCGTAACGGCCGATCCACTCCTCCAGCGGCCTTTCGCCAAGAACGCCATGAATTTGTTTCAAGTTCGTTATCATTTTCTTAGGCTCTTCCATTTTCAAACAAATAAGCCGCCGCTCCGAGCGAAAAATCGTCCTCGAAACGGAACGCTGGGGTGGCTTCGATTAGGTGGACAGGTGTTAAGAGTTTTTATCCCGAAGAGGTTAGAGGATGGTAGGCAGGCAACCCGGTAGCGGCGACTGTCCCAATACGTCTGTGGCGCGCCCAGCCTCTCGGTACTCTCGAAGCGACGCGTCAACCGAGGCTCAACGCGCAGTCGCCATCCGAGCGCTGGGATGGCGACTGCGTGTTGAGTCAAACTTTACCCGGTCTCTTCGGTTAACGTCTTGGATTGTCAACGCCCTCGACCTTTGATGTGGCTTCGATTTCGTGGACAGGTGTTAAGGGTTTTTGTCTCAAAGGGACTAGAGGCTGCTAGGCAGGCAACCCGGTAGCTGCGACTGTCCCAATACGTCTATGGCGCGCCCAACCTCTCGGTACTCTCGGAGCGACGCGTCAACCGAAGCTCAACGCGCAGTCGCCATCCCAGCGCTGGGATGGCGACTGGGAGTTGAGTAAAACTGCGCTCAGTCTCTTCGGTTAAAGCCTTGGGTTGTCAACACCCTCGACCTCGTCGGACAGTCGCCGCTACCGGGATATCTCGCTACCACCCTCTAGGCCCTTCGGGACAACGAGCCGCCCTGACGCTTGTCCGCAAAATCGAAGCCACCCCGCTGGGCCACGAAACCCTCGAGGACGAGGACGAGAAAGACTGCGGAGTCCCCTCACCGAAACCGGCGAAAGAATGCGCGAAGATCTTCTGCTAGGAGCTCCGGTTCTTCTGCAGCCGCGAAATGGCCGCCGCGAGGCATCTCGGTCCAATGCTGCACGTTATACCCGCGCTCAATCCAGACCCGAGGAGGAAAAGGCAGTTCTTTGGGAAAATGGGCGATAGCAGTGGGCGCGTTGACGAATTCCCCTTTTCCGAACTGGAGCGGCGCTTTTCTGCCCTCAAAATAGAGGCGGAACGAAGAGTGAATCGTTTGCGTCATCCAATAGAGCGTTACATTCGCTAACAGTTCGTCCGGCGTAAATCTGCGGTAAACGTCACCGTCGCAATCAGACCATTCACGGAATTTTTCCAGAATCCAGGCAGCCAAACCAGCCGGAGAATCGTTCAGTCCGTAAGCGGCCGTTTGCGGTCGCGTTCTTTGAACATGGGCGTAAGCCCCACGTTCATCCGACCACTGGCCGACCACCTTAAAGAACTCTTCTTCGGCTGAAGTGAGGTTTGCGTCTGGCTCCAGAAACGGCCGGTAAGAACCCGGAACATAGTTCAGATGAAGAGCAATGACGCGATCAGGGTGGCGCAGTCCAAGCGCTGTGCTCACCCCGGCGCCCAGGTCTCCTCCCTGCGCAGCAAAACGTTTATATCCCAGTTCGTTCATAAGACCCGTCCATAACTCAGCGACGCGAAACCCATTCATACCGGCTCCGGCTGGACGGTCGGAAAACCCGTAGCCGGGTAGCGACGGAATCACGACGTCAAACGCATCTGAGGAGCTCCCACCATAGCTGGCCGGATCAGTCAACAGTGGAATGATGCGCATCATCTCAAGAAATGATCCGGGCCACCCATGGGTCAGGATCAACGGGATCGGCTCCGGACCTTTGCCCCGCTCATGGATGAAGTGGATACCAATATTGTCCGACGAGTACCGATAATGGTTGAACGTCGAGAATCTTTCGACCTGCGCCTTCCAATCGAAACCATCTCTCCAATATTCGCAGATCTGCTGCAGAAACTTTAAGTCCACTCCGTACTCCCAGTTTGCTCCCGGGATTTCATCCAGCCATCGTGTTCGCCGCAATCGATCACGGAGATCGTCCACCGCCGGTTGCGAGAAAGGGATGGTGAAGGGTTCGATACCCATATTGCCGATGAATTCGCATATCCGCGCTTTCCTTTGCAAGGGATAAACCCGGACGCGCGGGAGATCGTCCCTAGTGCATGGGCGGCTATTTAACCGGTGGCGATTCCTAATCGGCCCGGCTATGGCCCATTTCTGGCGACACCCGTCCTTCGGCAGACTCTAGGCGCCCGCTCGCTTCGAACAGTTGGCTGGCTTTGCCGAGGCCGAAGGTGGGCATGTTATGATAGATGTTCTCGTATTGGCTTGGCGCGATCAGATAGGTTTCGTGCCAGATGCCGACGTCGCCGCTGTTGGCGATATTTCGACGAAATTGCGCCCAGGCGGGCAAATGCGCTAAGTCAGGCTGTTTGGCATAGCGGGTAAGCGCCTCGAACGATTTCCAGTATTGAACGGCGATCGTGGTTCGGCCGAACCAAAAATGGCCGCTGATAAAGCCAAGTTCGGGGTGTTGATACAGCTCCTGCATGATCCGAGGCATCGCTTTGAAAACCGGCCACCATTTTTGAATTTTGAGAGGTCGATTGATCCGCATACCGATGAGGAACAGACAAAAAGGTTCCTGCATCCGGGCAGTCATACGTTTTGGGATGATGATCATGGGTAGACTCGGAGTTAGAGGGAATGGGCGCACCAATGTGGACAGCGTCAACATCAGTTAAACCAGGATGTTGCGACTGTCAACATGGTGACCTATTTTCTTTTTCGTGGCTCGATCTCGCCGCCCTTATCATCATGGCAACCTGCGCCAAGTCCTCCTTGATGCCGGCGTTGCTCTCATTCGTAAGGTTGGACCCAAGAGTTTTACCATGCGCGAGGTAGCGCGCCGGGCTGGCGTTTCCCATAATGCGCCCTACCGTCATTTCCGGGACAAAGATGAATTAATTTCGGCTATTGTCGGCCAGGGCTTTGAACGTCTGAATGATGCAATGATAGGCCAGGCAGCGCCCGGGAAAACCGGCGTTGAACGCTTAGAGTTGTGTGGACGTGCTTATGTGAACTTCGCCTTGCGTTGGCCTGGACATTTCACGGCGATGTTCGATTTAGCGCCGCAATCCGGGGAAGTCGACACTGGGGCGTCTACAGGAGAGATGGCGTTTCAAACGCTGGTCGGAGTTATCGTTCAATGTCAGAACGAAAAAGCCTTTCCAGAAGGAAACCCGTTACCGTTTGCGCTGATGGCCTGGTCCGTCGTACACGGCATTGCCAAGCTGGCCGTCAGCGGCCACCTGTCGTGGACCAAAGAAGACGTTCTCGATTTCACCAGCAAAGCTACCGCTGCGCTTAATCGGGGGCTAAAGACAAGCCTGTAACCAGAACAGGATGAGCCGCTGCGACCAGCAGAATGATGAGAACGAAGCGCGGGGTATTCATATGCAGACAGACGCTAAAGGAGCCAGGAGTCAGAATCCAGGGGCCAGCGCTGCGACAATAGCAAATAGCAAACCGCCAGGCGCGGTTTGCGTGGTCATATGATAGAGAACTTCACCGGCTTGGTTCTCTGCGTAGAGCTCAGCCCTGCCACGTTGGACATCGCGTCCTCACGTCCACTCAAGATCGTAGGAGATTACTTTCGCGATCGGATCCAACTTTGAGCCTCTTAGCTCGTCGCTCCGCTCTCAACCGCCTTCACTTCTTTATGGCCCAGCATGATTATGAGGCGATGCAGTGCCTTCATGTCGAACGGCTTTTTGATTAGCGTCACTGGGCTGAATCGCAGAATTCGAGCTAGCGCCTCGCTTTTAGGGTGGCCCGTCATCACCACGACATTGAGATCCGGATCAATTTGCTTGGCCTTCTCATAGACCATGTCACCCGTACCGTCCGGAAGCAGGAGATCCAGGAACATTAAGTCAAATCTCTGTTTGCCCAGGCTGGCAATGGCGTCACTCGCGGTACCAACAACCACCCGGCCAAAGCCAATTTTCTTAAGAAAAACTCTGAACAATTCTTGCAGGGCTGAATCATCCTCAACGACCAATATCTCTAGCTGTCTACTCCCGTCCTCACGCAAAATATCGCGATCCAGCGCGGATTTCTTTATTCGCCAACGCCCCCCGATCTGAATCGCCGGTATCTGACCTCGCTGGGCAAGATAGTATGCAGTCGGCACTGGAATTCGCAGGTACGCAGCCGCCTCCTTGATCGTTAGTAGTTTATGGTCACTAGTTTCTTGGAACATGATCTGTTAATCGGCGGTTGTAGTTGGAACGGCCCGTCGCTAGAATTGGCGTTACCGCAATCACAATTCCGGTCGCCAGTTATTCGCTCCGCTTTGCATTTTGGATTCTTTTTCCGAAAAAATAATCAGTATCCCTACTTTACCTCACGCTCAGGTATACTATTTTCATTGGATTATAACCCGATTTCGATATGGTGGTGTCGCTCCGCTTAAGGTCATTCGCCCACTCGATAAAAGCTGCGTTATAGTCGGTCGCCCGCTAAATGCAAAGGTAAAAAGCTACTACGGGCAGACACTAACCTAGCCTGCATTCTGCTGAGTTTGGCTAATCGGAGAATAAGGGTAAACCGCTGAAATCACCGCAGTCACCAATAATTATAGTACTATTCTCTAAATCCTGTGCATTCAGGGCCAGGATGTTCACGTTCACATTTTTAGCGCGATCAGGCATAAAAACAATAGTTATAGGCACTCCTTATAAAGGTAGTTCCAGGTTACCCATCGGCGCTGCCAATCATCAATCCGCGTATTTTTCGCTTCTTCTCAATGAAGAACTTGCCGGCTTCCGCCGCAACCTTTTCTCGCCACCATGATTTAGGAAGTTAACTGGACTGACCATCCTCTCTCAAAAGGGGCCATGCCCCCTTGCGCCGACTCACATTCGATCTTAAATGCGCGGATGGAACCCACTCAGGACCTACCATGGACGGAAGAGGGCGCTGCTTTTCAGATACCCACGCGCTGGAAAAAGGGAGGAATTGCGGCGCGTTTAGGTAAAGTCCTGCCTCCCGCAGATCTTGGATTCGAAGGGCGAAATCACCTGCGAAAACTGTCAACCCAAGTCATGTCAGATAGTCTGCCGGGCTACATTGAAACCATCGCCAATGCGTACCGCCAATTTAAAGCGGTCCCTGCAATGCTCTGTTCACCAAAGGCGCAACAAGCGGTCCTCGAGGATTTAACGAATCTATTTTTGGAAGAGGTCACTCATAATTTCATTGAGCTGGATATCACCCAAATCAAGGGAGCCAGATTCTGGCCGACCGAAGATCGTTATCCCTCGCTCCAAGCTTTCTGTTCAATAGTGGAGCCTGAAAGCGGACTTTCCGAGGCAACATCTTTTGCCGAATTGCCCGGTCTTTTTGAGCGATCAATCAACGGCTTTGTGAAGCCGAGCGACATATTCAATGTGCCAAGAGTCGCCAAACAGTCTTCGGACGGGTCTTTCTGGTGGTCAGAAACAATTGATCCTCCCTGTCTGGCAGCGTTGTTACGGGGTTGTCGAAGGCTTAGGGTTGATTTTCGCTTCAAGGCCAGGCTCGTTCTGGCCCACGCGAATCTTGCGACGATCCGGCGGCTTGGCGAAGATTGGACATTGCTCCTTTGCTCTCGCCGGGTTCGCGACGCGGTCGAGTACGTTTGTGAGAAAGACCAGGTCCCGTGCTGCTGGTTACCTATTCCAGTCTTTCCACGGGCAGCTATGCCCGGATTTAATGCCGAGGTGGTGTCTTTTCGCGATGAAAACCATTCGGTCAACGATTTCTTAATTTGTCTCTTAAACTCGCACCCGGACACTCATTCCTTGCGAGTAGAACTCGCCACCAGAGCAGACACATTCGATTTTTCCAGATATCTCAGCGATCTCGCCGCCCAAACTAAGGATGTCCCGGATCCCAAATCGGCTATCGCCTTAGAGGTTCTACCAGATCACTAGACGGAAGCAATTAACCAACCTCACGGTAGCAGTGAAGTATCGCCCGCTCCTTGTCTCGGCCATCGGATTAGCGCTATTAGCCCTTGATTCCTGCGAAAGAGATCCGGCGGCAACCAGAAGACGGTACCCGTTCCAGCTCGATTGGCCGGATCGTCGCCCCATCGGCCAACTGCTGTTAGCTCGTTGCGACACGCGTTGGAAAGGCAATCCCCGGGGCTGGTTTAACGACAAGACCTTGGATTTGTTTGGCAAGACAGGGCAGATCGATTTCGAGCGTCGTCTGAACCAATATGTGGAGCAAAGTATCGCATTCCTTACCAAGTTGGGTGCCCAAGGCGTCATCGTTTGGGACCTAGAGGGTGAGGAGTTGCCCCAACCATCCGCTACATTTGCCGGCGATCCGCGCCTACTCGGGCGCCTAGCACCGGAGATGAACGCAGCCGCCGATAATTTTTTTAAACAATTCACCTCGAGAGGATTTCGCGCCGGCGTCTGCATCCGGCCTCAACATATTGTGTTTGACGGAGTCCGGCGCTATCACCAAGAGGAATATTGGTTAGACGCTGACTCGATTTTCCGTGAACTCAACGAAAAAATCAACTATGCCCAGCGGCGTTGGGGCTGTCAGCTATTCTACATCGACTCCAATTTCGGCCCCCTGAACCTTGGCCTCTATGATGTCTCAGTCTTCCGAAGGCTTCAGTCGGAACACCCAGACTCTCTGCTAATTCCCGAATTTGAGAACGAAGCCTATTTCTCGTGCACCGCGCCTTATTATCGTTTCAATGACCATGAACGGTGGCCTGGAACCAGAATGCTCTCGTCCCAAGCAGTTGCCTCCTATCCAAACAGTTTCAGTGTGATCAACTGTGCAGATGCCGATTTTGCTGGGTTGAGTAGTCTCCTACTAGACTCCGTCAAGCGGGGCGATATTTTCCTTTTCCGTTGCTGGTGGCCGAGCCCTGAAATATCGGGTATTGAAGCGATCTACCAACGCAAGAGCGGAGATGGCTCGTAATCTGACCTCGCCTCCCTCCAAGATTGTATCTGGTACGCAAAACTCTGGTGGTTAGTGTTTTTACATTTATTTTGCCGCTAGAATTTGCGAAGACGCGAAAACAGGAACAGTTGCTGCGATCACGAGGTCAGAACACAAGCGGTAAAATTTCGTCATTGCCGACAACGAGCTTTTAGCCGGGTTTACCGGCCACGCCCTCCATAGTCTTCATGGTTCCGCAGCTCGCAGGAATTGTCAGAGTTTCGATTAGATTTGTTATTGGTCCGGCCGATGAAATCGCGAAGATAAGCGCGACCGGCCTCCTATTAATCATTAGTACAGGTCGTGGAGGATTCAACTGACGATCGCGGCACCGCTCCTGCATGTTCGAAGCTTAGTTAACCAACGTGGAATAGAAAACTTTTTGAAGAACCCAGTCGCATTCCGAAAGCTGTGGGGGGAAAGGCCATCCCAAATCTGATGCTCGACCTGCTTCGATTATTATTGGCCTTGCTAGTCATGGTCTCGCATTTGTCGGGTCAGGAAACCTGCGAGCATTTTGGAACCTACGCAGTATTCGGGTTTTACATTATCAGCGGCTATTTGATTACCGCTGTCAGTCGAAATACCTATCCTCTCTCCTTGCCCGGGTGTGGCGCCTTTATCTTGAATCGCTTCCTGCGCATTTATCCCTCGTACTGTCTCGTAACGGCGCTCTCACTTTGCGCGGTTCTCGTCATCGGTGAACGGGCAACCCAATTCAATCCATTGCTGCAGCCTCCGAAAACTGCCGGCGAGATCGTCGGCAATATGCTGATTCTGCCCGTGCTGCCGACGGGCTCGATCAGATTGATCCCTCCGTCATGGTCACTGGCGGTCGAGCTGGTTTACTATCTGGTGCTATGGCTGTTTCTCTCCCGGTCCTTTGCACTAGCGCTGGTCGCAGTGGGAACGGGTATCGTCTATACGCTGGGCCTCGTTCTTGTCGGCGCTTCCTGGTATCACCGCTATTTCGACCTGTTACCGAGCCTCTTACCGTTCGCGATCGGAGCGTGCCTTTATTTTATGAAAGAACGCAGGTTGCTCCCGCACGTTCGCTCCCGGACTTTCCTGCTCTCATTAGTCCTTTTCCTATTGAATCTCGGCCTAACTATGCTCTTACCAATGGACCAACGAATGGCAGCTCCGTTCTATCTCAATTTGTTAATTGTCACATTTCTGATTGCCAGTGCCCTAAACGTGCCTATCAAAGACAAAAGATCGCTACGATTCTGTCGGTATCTTGGTAAGATATCGTATCCTCTCTATTTGGTTCATTGGTTAGCCGGCTTGCTCGTCGGTCTCTGGGTTTTGCGTTCGAATCAGCCCAACTGGACGGTTTTTGTAGTTACGCTGCCGGTCGCATTTGGTTTTGCTGGTCTTCTCGTTCACTTCGTCGAACGGCCGCTAGATCTAATCCGCGGCGAAGTCAAAACCGGATTGCGGCGAAGCGGTTCTGTGGTCCCGGTAAATTGACCAAATATGCCATTCCAGGTGTTTCACCCCCAAGTTGCTTTCCCGATCCAACTCCTGAGCATTGTGGGTAATTACCATATTGACGATAGCGAACAGGGTTTTGTTTCGTGTGAACATGCCTTGAATTGCTTTGAACGCGTTGCCCGGATTGGTTGTAATGGATTCTTGTTAAGGAGAAGCATTACGTACATCCCACAGCAGCAACCGCGGCACCCGACCCTGTTTTCGTCTGGCTCTACCATCGCATTGAGTAACTTAGGTACCGCCGAATCATCGCGCGGATTCAAAGCAGCCAATTGGTTAGTTCATCATTTTCTTGAGGAGCAGGCACGGCTACAGCCGGACACCATCGCGGTCCGATTTGGCAACCAATCCCTCACCTTTCGGCACCTGAACCTACGGGCAAATCGCCTTGCGGGCTTGTTAAACTCCCTGGGAGCGGGCGAGGGTGTCTTTGTCGCGGTCTGCGCCGAGCGGTCGATTGAACAAATGGTGGCAGTTGCTGCAATTTTGAAGGCTGGCGCCGCTTACGTGCCACTTGACCCGGCATATCCCTCGGCTCGTCTGAGCTTCATGCTGGAGGACTGTGGGGCGCCATTGCTTTTAACCCAAAGCGCGCTGGCTGGCCTTTTGCCAGCCCATGGAGCGGAAACTGTCCGCCTCGACGAGATCGACCTTAGCGCGCCATCCACAGACGAAGACCCGGTAGGATTCGTCTCCACTGAGAGTCCCGCTTATATTATCTATACGTCCGGTTCCACTGGTAAGCCAAAAGGCGTGGTGATGCCTCATCGTCCGCTGATCAATCTGTTGCAGTGGCAAAATCACACCCTCCCCACTGCCGCCCGAACTTTACAATTCGCTCCGCTCAGTTTCGACGTATCGTTTCAGGAGATTTTTTCAACCTGGCACGCCGGTGGAACACTGTTTTTGATTGATGAGGCGTTACGACGCGATCCGCTGCACCTATGGGAATTCATCTTGCGTGAGAAAATCGAGCGCCTCTTCTTACCGTTTGTTGCGTTGCAGCAACTTGCCGAATTCGTCACCCAAGCCTGCCACTTGCGAGACATCATTACGGCGGGAGAACAATTGCGGATCACGCCGCCGATTCGCCGGATGTTTGGGAACCTGAAAGACTGCGGGTTACACAATCATTACGGGCCGTCAGAAACCCACGTTGTAACCGCGCACACGCTCCGAGGCAGACCGGACGAGTGGCCGGCGTTGCCCTCGATCGGACAACCGATCTTCAATACAATGGTCCATCTGATTGACGAGAACGGGCGAGAAGCCGAGATGGGTGAATTGTGTATTGGCGGCGAATGCTTGTGCCGAGGATACCTCAACCAGCCGCAACTAACGGCGCAGAAATTCGTGACTCTCGATAGCGGCGAGCTCGTTTACAAGACTGGAGACCTCGCGCTCCGCTCGCCGGAAGGCGATCTCGAATTTCTCGGTCGGATAGACGGCCAGGCCAAGGTGCGCGGCTTCCGAGTTGAACCCGGCGAAATTGAGATTGTGCTGAGCGAGTATCCCGCGATGCGCGACATAGTCGTGGTCGCGAACTCTGATGCCAATGGAGACAATCGGCTAATTGCCTACGCTATCGGTGGACCAGACTTCTCGGTCGAGGCCCTTCGTGACTTTGCTAGAAAAAACTTACCTGACTATCTAGTGCCATCCCTGTTTGTTCCGCTGGCTGCTTTCCCACTCACGCCCAGCGGCAAAGTCGACCGGCGCTCGCTTCCCACGCCGGAGGAGTTAACCGCTGCGGACCACCCTGACTGGCGGCAAGGAGATCTGGAGAGCACCATCGCCGAGATGTGGCGGGAGGCCCTTGGTCACTCGAGTTTCGGCGCTAACGATAACTTTTTTGATGTGGGTGGCGACTCACTTCGCATGACGCGGGTCCAGGTGAAGCTGCGCGAACGATATGGCTGCAATCTCGAAATCACGACGCTTTTCGAGCACCCCACGATTCGCCGGATCGCGGCGCACCTCAATACGAACTCGAAAAACAATTTCTCTGGACAGATTTCTGAACGCGCGGCGAAGCAGAAACAAGCGCTGGCGGCAAAACGAAAAGTAGCAAAATGAGTAGCGAAGGCGTAGCGATTGTCGGGATCGCTGGACGGTTTCCCGGCGCGGCCAGCATCCACGAATTTTGGCGAAATATCTGCTCCGGAGTTGAGTCGATCGCAACGTTTGACGACCATGAACTGGTCTCTTCCGGCGTCGATCCCGCCATGTTGGCCGACCCGGCCTATGTTAAGGCGCGCGGGTTACTTCCGGGGGTGGATCTTTTCGATGCCCAATTCTTTGGGTTTACGCCGCGTGAAGCCGAGTTGATGGACCCCCAGCATCGGGTTTTCCTCGAAACAGCCTGGCATGCGCTCGAGGACGCCGGCTACAACTCGGAGCAATTCAACGGCGCGATTGGTGTGTACGCTGGGTTGAGCCTCAATACTTATCTGCTGGCTAACCTATGCGGGGATCCAAAAGTTGCGGCTGAACTCACCGCTAATTATCAAACTGGTGAGTATCAGACCCTGCTTGGCAACGACAAGGATTACCTTACTACCCGCGTTTCTTATAAGCTCAATCTCCGCGGTCCGAGTATGACTATTCAGACGGCGTGCTCGACCTCGTTGGTCGCAGTGGCGCAGGCGTGTCAGAGCCTGCTCAACTATCAGTGTGACATGGCATTGGCGGGTGCGGTGTCGATCTCATTCCCGCAGAAACGGGGCCATTTGCACGAGCAGGGCGGCCTGGCGTCCGATGACGGCCATTGTCGTGCTTTCGATGCCAAAGCTCAGGGGACCGTTTTTGGCGACGGCGTCGGCATCGTCGTATTGAAGCGGCTCGATGAGGCTCTCGCCGATCACGACCACATCTACGCCGTAATTAGCGGTTACGCGCTGAACAACGATGGTGCTTCCAAGGTTGGCTACACGGCACCGAGCGTCAGCGGACAGGCAGAGGTTATCGCCATGGCGCACGCGATGGCAGGTATTGATCCGCGCACGATCAGCTACGTCGAGGCGCACGGAACCGCTACACCCATGGGAGATCCGATCGAGATCGCTGGGCTTACCCGGGCGTTCCGGGCAACTACCGACGCGACCAATTTCTGCGCGATCGGTTCGGTGAAAACAAATGTCGGCCATCTCGAAGTCGCCGCCGGGGTAGCCGGTCTGATTAAGACGGCCTTATCGCTCAAATACAGTAAAATCCCGCCAAGCCTTCATTTCGAACGACCTAATTCGCAAATTGACTTTACCAGCACGCCGTTTTTCGTGGCGTCGAGGCTACTCGACTGGCAGCGTAATGGCGTACCCCGCAGGGCTGCTGTCAGCTCGTTCGGCGTGGGCGGAACCAATGCCCATGTCGTGCTAGAGGAAGCGCCGGAAAGCGCCCTCTTACCCGCTCCGGATCGCAGTTCGCATCTTTTCTTGCTTTCTGCCAAGACACGTCAAGCGCTTGAGGCAGCGACGGATGCACTGGTCCAGCATCTACAAAACCACCCTGAACTCGACATCCCTGACGCTGCCTATACCCTGCAGGTGGGACGCAGGCCATTCGAGCATCGGCGAATGGTGTTCGTACGCGATGTGGCAGATGCGATCGAGATGCTGCACAAGCGCGATTTCGCTCGCGTATTCACCCGCCAGGTCCCATCAAGCCCCGCGGAGCCGTTGACTGAAAACGATAGCTTCGGCAGCCTGGCAAACCGGTGGCTGACCGGCGAGGACGTCAATTGGGCCGCCTTCCATGCACGAGCAAATGAGGTGCGCCGCCGCGTACCGCTGCCCGGATACGTCTTTGAGCGCAAGAGCCATTGGGTCGAGCCGGTTAAGTCCGCGACGAACACAATCACCGCGGTTTCGTCGCCACCAATTGACACTGCTCTAGGAGCCCATCCCGCTTCCTTAACCGTAAGGGAGCAAGTCCTAGTCAATGAGCCTCGCAAAGATCGGATTCTGGCCAAGCTCAAAAGCGTTCTTAAAAACCTATCCGGACAAGACCTGACTGATGCTGATCCCTCGGCGACATTCTTCGATCTCGGATTCGATTCGCTATTCCTGACGCAGGCCGGCCAGACGTTCCGGAAAGAGTTTGGTGTGAAGGTCACCTTCAGGCAGTTGCTCGAAGAACTGGATACGCTTGACGCACTCGCTAGTCACTTGGACGAGACGCTACCTCCTGATCAGCCGACGCAGACGCCTCCGGTGCCGACGACTTCCGCCCCAATAGATAACTCTCCCCTGCTCAATGCGAATGCGACGCCCGCTCTGGCAGCAAATCATTCCAGTGCGCTCGACGAAATGTCGCGGCAGCTTGCAGCGATCGCGAAGCAACTGGAAACGTTGCGGGGAAGCCAGTTGAACAATGGCACTACCCCAACCGGCAACGCATCGACACGAATAGAGCCAGTTATTGTTAAGAGCTCAGCCAATGGCTCATCCGGCGGAGAACTTAAACGCTTCGGTCCATTCAAGCCGATAGATCGGGCGACCCCCTCCAGCGGCCTAGCTGAACACCAACAGAAACATCTTGATGGGCTGACTGCTCGCTACACCGCGCGCACAGCGAAATCCAAAGCCCAGACCCAAAAGCATCGCCAGAGATTCGCTGATCCACGCGCAGTGTCGAGCTTCAACCGCGCTTGGAAAGAGATGGTTTATCCAATCTTTGTTGAGCGCTCCGAAGGCGCGCGGATGTGGGATGTCGACGGTAACGAATATGTCGATCTCACGATGGGATTTGGCACGAATCTTCTGGGCCATGCGCCGCAGTTCATCAAAGACGCGATTGCTGCACAGCTCACGCGCGGGATGGAAGTCGGCCCTTCGACGCCGCTGGCCAGCGACGTTGCAGCGTTGATGTGTGAACTCACCGGCATGGACCGGGTAGCATTCTGCAATACTGGCTCAGAGGCGGTTCTAGCCGCAATTCGCGTAGCGCGAACTGTCACCGGCCGGTCTCGAATTGCGACCACCAGCGGGTTCCACGGTATTTGCGACGAAGTACTAGTGCGTGCGAACGTCGTCGATGGCGTCCGGCGTTCGCTGCCGGTCGCGCCTGGCATTCCCGAACACGTGGTCCGCGACGTCCTGGTCGTCGATTACGGAACACCCGAGTCCCTTGAAATCTTGAGGCAGCACGCTCACGAATTGGCGGCGGTGCTGGTTGAACCGGTTCAGAGCCGACGTCCGGATCTGCAACCGCGCGAATTTTTGCATGAGCTCCGCAAAATCACCCAGAACTCCGAAACTGCTTTGGTCTTCGACGAAGTAATTACCGGCTTCCGCTGCCACCCGGGCGGTGCACAAGCCTGGTTCGACGTCCGAGCTGATATCGCGACCTACGGCAAAGTAATCGGTGGCGGCATGCCCATCGGCGCCGTGGCCGGCAGCGCGCAATTCATGGATGCATTGGATGGCGGGAACTGGAACTACGGAGACAACTCGTTTCCCGAAGTCGGAGTGACTTTTTTCGCGGGCACCTACATTCGGCACCCGCTTACGATGGCCTCATCCTGGGCAATGCTGAATTATCTTAAGGAACAGGGACCCGAATTGCAGCATCGATTGAACGCACGTACGCGCGAGTTTGTTCAGACGCTCAACCGATTCCTGGTTGAACGCGCTGTCCCACTGCACATCGAAAATTTCGCATCGCTCTTCTACCTGCACTTCGACGAGTCAGTTCGTTGGGGTAGCCTGCTCTATTATCACCTTCGAGAAAAAGGTATTCATGTCTGGGAAGGTAGGCCTTGCTTTCTCTCCACCGCACATACGGATGCAGATCTGCAAACCATTATCGACGCGTTCAAACTGAGCGTTATTGAGATGCAGGAAGGCGGGTTCCTGGCTGGTACGGAAGCGCCCGAGGGCTCCGTCAAACCTCCTAGCGCGGTCCCATTACCCTCGAATAGCATCAAACCAATGACGGTTGCTCTCTCCGGCAGACCTTTGAGCCCCGTCAAAGGAGAGAGCACCAGCCAGAATTTGGTGGTTACAAATTCTCCCACGCCGCGGTTGCCCGGCCGGACGATGGAGTTTTCCCTGTATTTCTTTGGGAACTACCCCGCCGAGTATACCGAAGATAAGTATCGGCTCGTTCTCGAAGCCGCGAAATTCGCGGACAATCATGGCTTCACCGCCATATGGCTCCCTGAGCGCCATTTCCATTCGGTTGGCGGTTTTTCGCCAAACCCATCGATTATCGCTGCCGCCCTGGCACGCGAAACCAAGCGGTTACAACTCCGGGGCGGCAGTGTAGTAGTGCCGTTACACCATCCCGTGCGAGTCGCCGAGGAATGGTCCGTCGTGGATAATCTTTCAGGCGGACGCGTTGGTATCTCGATCGCATCCGGATGGCACCCGAATGACTTCATCTTCGCGCCGGACAATTTTGATCGTCGACGCGAGCTCAACCTGGAACATCTGAGCACGATTCAGAAACTCTGGCGGGGCGAACAAATCACCATGAAAGCCGGCGCTGGCAGTGACTTCAGCTTCCGTATCTTTCCCATGCCGAAACAGCGTGAACTGCCGCTCTGGCTCACGTGCATTCACGCTGACTCTTTTGTTAAGGCGGGCGAGCTCGGGATCGGCGTGCTCGGTTATCTGATGAATCAAACCGTCGAGGAGGTAGCGGAGAAGATCCGTCTTTACCGAGAATCTCTCGTTCAGAACGGGCATGATCCAGCGCGAGGGCATGTCACCATCTTGGTACACACCTTTATCGGTGAAAACGTGATTAGCGCCCGCGAACAGGCACGGGGCCCATTACGCAATTATCTACGGTCCTTTCTGGATAATAGTCAGAAACGCCTCGAGAGCGAACGCGGAGCAGTGAACGTGGACCAAGAGGATGTTGAGTATTTACTAGATCGGGCCTTCAACGACTACGTCGAAGGCAAAGCGCTGATCGGCACGCCCGAGTCGTGTGCAAAAGTAGTCGATCATCTACAATCGATTGGGGTCGATGAGGTCGGCTGTTTCATCGATTTCGGGGTAGACCAGGACTCCGCGCTGGCCGCTTTGGGTCCGCTCGCTGAGTTGAAGAGACGGTTTGAGAAATCAACAACCAATGGCGGTTTACCAGTATTGCCGACTGCCATACCCGTGCTTGTCGCCGCCAAAAGCGAGACCGTCCCTCTTTCATCTCCCATAGAAGAGTCTCGCAAGCTTGGCCGGGTTATTCCATTGACCGAATCGCAACGGGGTCTGTGGGCGCTCGGCACCATGGACCCGCAGGGATCGCGAGCCTATAACGAAGCGGTTACCCTGCGACTGCACGGTCAGTACGACCACAGCAAAATGCGGCGAGCTCTTCAGGAGGTTGTCGATCGTCACGAGGCTTTGCGTACCTATGTAGCGCCGGAGGGCGAAACTCAGATAATTACCCGGCGCGCGATCATCGCTGTGCCCTTGATCGACATGAGTCAACTCCCGGCGAAGGAACGCGAGTCCAAAGCCAGCGAATACCTCGAAGAGGTTGCCGGCAGAGCGTTCGACCTAGGTACAGCGCCCTATTTCCGAGCCGCGGTGGTTAAGCTCAACGAAGAGCATCATTTTTTACTCCTCACCTTTCATCACCTTCTCGGGAACGGCCCATCGTATTGGGTGTTTTTTGAAGAACTCTGGAGCATCTACTCCGCAGGCGCCGGACTGCCGGTACCAATGCAACTCAGCAAGTTCGTTCAAATGCAACCCACGCTGAGCAGCCCGGAAGACAAGGCTTTCTGGCTAGCCCAATTTTCCGAGTCACCGCCCACGCTGGAGTTGCCCCTCGACCGTCCTCGCCCGCAGAAACGTTCATTCAACGGTGGTCGGGCTGTGATCACCCTCAATGCAGACTTATGCCGGGCGCTGCGCCAGGTTGGTTCTACCAAGCGTTGTTCGATGTTCATGACGCTCTTCACTGCATTCAACACTCTTTTGCACCGGCTCACCGGACAAGAAGATGTGGTGGTCGGAGTTGCCTACTCCAGTGGTATCCGGGATCTCGAGGGCGGCGCCAATCTATTCGCCAACACGACCAATGTTCTGCCGCTGCGAAGCCGTGTAAAAGCTGATCCGCGGTTTATCGATCATCTCGAGGCGACAAAGACGCAAGTCATCGATGCCTCTGAACATCAGGAATATTTCTTTGGACACCTCCTCAATGCACTGAATCTGCCGCGGGACCCGGCCCGTTCCCCGCTCTTCTCGGTTTTGTTCAACTACGAGAACGGCGAGTTCCACAAAACGGCGGCAGACCTCGATATCGCGCTTGTGACCGACGGGTTCCCCTACCGCGGCCCACTCGGCACCGCCATGTGCGAGCTTTACGTTAACGTAGCGGAAAAGGATGGCGGCACCCTGGAAGTCCAATGTGATTATTGCTCCGATCTCTTTGAGCATCGGACAGTGCAACGTTGGCTGGGACACTTCAAAACGCTACTCGAGAGCATCACGGTTGACCCAACTCAAAGCGTGCACAAACTGCCGCTGTTGACCGCAGCAGAATGCGAACAACTGATAGTTGAGTGGAACGGCGCAACCACAAAGTTCCCACGTGACTCGAGTATTGATGCACTGTTTGAAGAGCAGGCCAAACGCACTCCGGACGCGGTCGCAGTGGAACACGAAGCCATCCACTGGACCTATCGTGAATTGAACGAGCGGGCCGATCGCTTGGCCCACGCGTTGCGCGAAGCAGGTGCGCGAACCGACTCCTTGATCGGCCTCTGCATGGACCGGTCCGCGGAAATGATCGCAGGAATGATTGCGATTCTCAAAACTGGTTCTGCTTACTTGCCAATCGATCCTGATTACCCTTTAGAACGACGTTTACTCATGCTGGAAAACGTCCCGGTGTTATTGACCACCAAAGCGTTCGCAGACGATTTCCCCGTGAGTTCGATGCACGTAATCCGGGTTGAAGATGTGAAGTCCGGAGGCACCGCGTCGCCGGTGATCGCACCTGGTTCGAATGGAGAAAGTCTGGCCTACGTCATGTATACCTCAGGGTCGACCGGCCAACCGAAGGGAGTCGCGATTAAACATTGCGGGGTAACCAGACTCGTACTGAATACGAATTACATCGCTTTCGACGCTCTGGATGTTGTCGCGCAGGTCTCGAACTGTTGCTTTGACGCTGCTACGTTTGAGATTTGGGGTGCACTTCTGAACGGTGCTCGGCTTGTGGTTATCAATCGAGACGTCACTCTATCGCCGGTCGATTTTGCTCGGGAGATCGCTCAACACCGTATTACCACGATGTTCCTGACAACCTCGTTGTTTAATCTCATGGCGCAGGAAGCCCCAACCACTTTCGCCGGGATGCGCAATGTTGTGTTTGGTGGAGAAGCAGCCGATCCGCACAGCGTTGCGACCGTGTTACGAAGTGGCGCACCCAAGCGATTGGTGAACGGTTATGGCCCGACCGAGACCACGACCTTTGCCGTGTGTCATGAAGTCCGTTCAGTCCCGGAAGGAGCCACCTCTATTCCCATCGGTCGACCAATTTCGAACACCACGATTTACTTGCTTGATTCTCACCTGCAGCCAGTCCCGATCGGAGTGGTGGGTGCGCTTTATATTGGCGGTCCCGGCGTTGCTCGCGGATACGATCACGATCAAGAACTCACGGCGGAACGGTTTGTGTCTGATCCATTCTCGCCCAGTGCCCGCCTTTACCAGACGGGTGACCTCGCAAAATGGCTTCCAGACGGCTCGATTGAATACCTTGGCCGTGTGGATAGCCAAATCAAAATTCGAGGATTTCGCATCGAGCCTAGCGAAATAGAGGCGACCCTTAAACAACACCCGGCGATACGCGACGCCGTGGTTATCTTACACACAGACCAGGTTGGCAATAGGCGGTTGGTTGGTTATGTCGCCAGTGAACCCTCCCGGTTGAGAGAGACCGAGGTGCGTGATTTTATCAAGACACGCTTGCCCGATTATATGGTACCGGCACCGATTTTTGTACTCGAGACATTGCCGCTCAATTCGAACGGTAAGATCGACCGAAGCGCATTACCCAAACCATCACAGCCGACTGACGGATTTATTGAGCCAAGTACGCCGCTCCAGCGGAGAGTGGCGGAGATTTGGAAAAGTGTCCTTGGGATCGAACGCCTTGACGCAGAAGATAATTTCTTCGAGCTCGGAGGCGACTCACTGACCAGCGTACGCGTGGTTAATCGACTACGTGAGCTGACGGGAGAGCGGGTTTCGCCCGTGGTGATGTTACAAGCGCCGACCGTGACGCTGCTCGCGGGCCTATTAGAGAAAAACTTTGACCTCGGCGGTAATTCACAAAGCAGCGACGCGGACACGCCCATTGACGATGCCAAGATCGAGCAAATGCGTGCCCTGATCGAGCCGGCTAAGCGCTGGGCCGTCGCTAACCAAAAAAAGAATCCGCGCGCGATCTTCATCCTGAGCCCCATGCGGTCCGGCTCCACGCTTACCCGCATTATGCTCTCTGGTCACCGGAATTTGTTCGCGCCTCCTGAGCTGCATTTACTGCAGTTCGTGACGTTAGCGGAGCGAGAAGCTGGGTTCGCCGGCTACGACCGGTACATGCTCGAAGGAACCATTCGCGCAGTCATGGAGATCGAGCATTGCGATCTGGAGCAGGCGAACGCGCGGATAGCTCAGTTGGCGAACGCCGGTTGTACCGTGCCTGATTTTTACGCGCGACTGCAGGAATCGATTACTCCTCGGGTTCTCGTCGACAAAACTCCGGACTACGCCATGGACATCGAAATATTGCGTCGGGCAGAGCAGTGGTTCGAGAACCCATTTTACATTCATCTCGCCCGGCATCCGCTAGGCATGATTCGCAGTTATGATAAGGGCCGCCTCATACTCGAATCGCCCTACCGCGGCCGTCACAACTTCTCCGGTCGAGAAATGGCGGAATTAACCTGGCTGCTTTCGCACGAGAATATTTTGGCCTTTCTCAAAGACATCCCGCGCGAGCGGCACCACCGGATGCAGTTTGAACAGCTTGTGGCTGAACCCCAAAAAACTCTCGAAGCATTATGCGCTGCCGTCGGAATCGATTTTGATGCTGCTATGCTCAGACCCTACGAGAAAGGGCGCATGACCGATGGTGTGCATCCCGATTCGCAGCAAGTCGGCGACCACAAATTCGCAGAACATAAAACCGTTCGCCCAGAGGTCGCCGAGAGCTGGCGCCGCGACTATCGGGAGGATTCGCTCGGCGAACGAACGCTAGTTATCGCTGAAGAGCTGGGTTACTCGACCTCCCGGCAGGTCGCTACCCAGAAAGTCTCGAAAACTCCTCCGCCACAGGATTGGGACCCGTCGCCGGTAGTTATACCAATCCAGCCGACCGGCTCGCGTCCTCCTTTCTTTGGCGTGCACGGCGGATACGGATTTGTGATGTTCTATGCACAGCTGACCCAATATTTAAGTGCCGACCAACCATTTTACGGTATTCAATCGCAAGGTCTCGATGGTCATTCCATTAAACACATTTCGATCGAGACGATCGCGAGCTATTATCTTGAGGAGATCCGTACGGTACGTCCAGCCGGCCCGTACTTCTTAGGCGGATATTGCCTGGGCGGTGTGATCGCTTTTGAGATGGCGCAGCAACTCTGCGCTGCCGGGGAAGAAGTGGCGCTCCTAGCCTTGTTCGATTCGAACAATCCGGCCCGCCCCCCGCGCCGTTACACGGTCCGGGAACGACTGCAACACGAATTGGAAACCGCGCCAGTTCTTTCTCCTGGTAAAAAGCTGCAATACTTTGCCCAGCGCGCAGCCTTGAAAGTAAACCATAACTTCAGGAAGTGGGGCGCCGACATGCCCAACCTCTTTCGCCGATCTGGGCGGACGGAGATTAGCGAAGCTGACCTCTGTTCGTTATCGCCGGAACAACTCTCGGCACAAATCATGCCGGTGCTCGACCACGCTCGCGACGCCTATAAGCCGCGTGTCTACCTTGGTCGGATAGCGCTCTTTCGAGCAAAAAGAGCCTACGATGGTTACGAATACGCTCCCGATCGGGGATGGACCGAGCTAGCAAGTAACGGCCTGGAAATTGAGGATGTTCCCGGAGAACATGGCACGATGTTTCAGCCGCCACATGTGATGACCCTGGCACAAAAATTGGATGCGCGCATTCGCCAGGCGCTCAGCGAACTGGTGACCGTCTGATCGGCGGCACATGTCTCATCTCATCATCCCCGGTTCGCCAAGTCAGAGCCGACGCTCACTCCGTATGATCCGCGTCGCCTTTGCCCCCGATTTTCGAGACGTCGTTCCCTATGAGCATCTTTTGGCAGACGCCCTTTCCAAGCTCGGGATAAAGATCGATTTCCTAAAAGGTTATCGCCGCGTGCTCCCGCTGTATCGCGCTTTAGGCGGCGTGTCCGTCGATATTCTGCATCTGCATTTTCCGCAGTATTACTTAATTAAGGGCGACCAGTTTGATCTGTGGCGAAAGCTTAGATTTTGTCCAGAGTTGTATTTGACCACGAGAAATTTGCGAGTGGTTTACACGGTGCACGACCTTTACCCGCTCAATTATCCAGATGATTTCCTAACCAGAGTGGCTACCAGGTACCTCTTCTCGCAATGTTCTACAGTACTCGTCCATGCCGCTGCCGCGAAAGAACGAGTGATCAAGGAGTTCCGGGTCTCACCCGAAAAATGCATCGTCATCCCGCACGGAGATATGTCGGTTTCATATGGATTACCGACATCTCGAGAAAAGGCTCGCGCTCAACTTGGTCTTGGTCCGGAAAAGGTATGCCTCGCTTTTGGCACGATCGCTCCAAATAAAGCGATCGAAGAAATTATCGACTTTTGGAAAGCAGAGCGGCCGGCGGCGACCCTGGCGATCGTCGGACGTTCACTTGATCCAGCCTACACCCGCGAACTCAGTAAGCTGGCGGCCGATTCTGGAAATGTCGTGCTGAAACCACATTTCCAATCGGACGAGCAAGTTAACTTTTGGTTTTCCGCGGCGGATTGCGCAATTATCAATTACCGTAAGATATTCACCTCGGGGGTGGCTTGCCTCGCTCGCTCTTTAGGACTTCCCCTACTGCTTCCGGCACGATTGACCACGGTTGATCTCCAGGAACCGCATCGTCTGGTTTACCGGTTCGACTCCATGAAAACTGACTTCGCAGAGAAACTGGAACGAGCTATTCAACAAAAATCCGACTATGCAGCGGCGGAAGAGTGGAGAAGAGCTACCGCTTGGGAGGTGGTGGCAGCGCGCACCCGGGAAGCGTATGAAATCGCCATGCGTCAGGCCTAGCGTCTTCCAGTTTATAACCCAAATGCCACCATTCGTGCTGGAACGTTTCCGCACTCTGAGCGGCTGGAGTTGTATCCAAAAACGGTTGGTTAGGATTAGAGAAATTAAACTGAAAGCGTTTGCGTGGGCTGCCCATTCCGGTGCCATAAATGGACTTGTTAAAATATGCGACTGACGACCACGCTCCTGAGCCTGTGCCGCCCGTAATTTCCTGGTAGATATTGTTCGTCGACAAATTGAACTTCCCGAGGCTATCGCGGTCGAGCAGTAAAGATTCGCATCTTTGCAAGTAGGCACCGCTAGTCGGGAGTAATGTTTCTGCCCAAGGGATATCTCTCCATTTCACTCTGCGAGGAACTCCTTCGCCATTTAGTCGGTAACGTCCGCCACCGATTGTATATGACGGATTATCCTCTCGTGAAATAGTTTAAACGCTATAAGCTGCAGGCATTAGATCCAAACCGACCAACTTTTTGAATTGAAAAACACGACCGCTTGGGGCCCTTTGACGGAAAAACGAGACAAACATGAAAATATCACGCATTTGCAATTTATTAACCATCATATTATCGCTGACTTCTACCGCAATTGCAGAACCTCCATTATATTTTGTCAATCAGCAACTTACGACTGCACAAGCACAATCTCTTGTTACTGCCAAACCGTGGCTGATGGGTGGTGTTGATCACCGGCCTATCGGCATCTATTTTGTTTGTCGCGGATTAGTGTGGGCAAACAATCCACAAGGCTACGGCGTAGCAGGAATCCAGTACGACCTGACGACACCAGCGGGAATCCAACAACTAACCAACGATCTTTTGGCTGATGCCCAGACCTGTATCACCAATATCCAGAGTGTAAACGGCCAGGGTGTTATTGTTTGGGACTTTGAAGGCGCAGAAGCTAACTGGCCGGTTTATATTGGTGACCCTAAAGTTTGGAATACAATTTCTCCTGTTATTGTTCCCATCGCTCAACAGTGGTTTCACGCTTTTTTGAATGCTGGATTGAAGGTAGGCGTGTGTTTACGTGCCGACACCCTGCAAATGAGCAATGGGATACCAACGAGTCAGGTGTTCTATGCCGGTACGGATCAAGCTGTAGATAATCTGTCTTCTAAAGTTCAAGCAGCTCACGCATATGGATGCACGCTGTTCTATGTTGATGGTGTTAACTTGAACTTTAGTCAATCTACTTACCCAGCCACTTATGACCCGTACATTTTTCAACAGCTAATGAACCTCTATCCTGGGGATCTTTTTATTCCAGAAGAGGGTGGTACACTCGGGCCGCCGCCCAGCGGCTTCACAAACAGCTATTCGTGCTCTTGTCCTTATGAAATCCTAAAGAGCCCTGAAACTGGAAATCCATCGAATTTTATAGGAACCGCAGTCAATTTCCCCGATGTTCTGGCTGCTTATCCAAAAGCTTTTAGTGCCATCTGTCTTTCCGATGGTGATGTATATGACAATTATACACAGTTGCAAAATAGTTTCCAGGCTGGGGATATCCCGCTCTTTAGATGTTGGTTTACCGATGCGGCTCTGCCATATCTTCAAAAGATGCACGCTGGTGGTTTGTGGTAGACGGAACCTACGTCTATCTCGGGAATTTTGCGTGATAGCCTCATTAGGGTTACTAACCGATCCTAGGCACATCCTTGCCTCCCAGTGCGCCTAAAACACTTTCTTGCGCCACCTAGGAATGAAGTAAGCCAGAAAGAAGATGATCGCCAAGATCAGAGAGATTGTCGTGCAAATGACACTCCACCAGAATCCGCTGCTATCGCGAAGATTGTAGGCTTCGAGACCGAACCCGGCTGTAAAGAGCAGACTGAGCCAGCCTAAAACTAAAAAGAAAAGGTTCAGCTCTATGGTCACGGCGAAGGGTGCAGGTCTGGGCATCTAAAACAGCTGATAGGCTGTCACAAAGCGTTAACCGAAATATGGCTGCCTTTCCATAAAATTATGGCGAAAACGGAGCCTATGGTCGCTTTAGCGATGAGTCGGCGTACGAAGCTCTCAAAATACGCCCAGAAATAGGTTTATAGCTTTAGTCCGTGCGAGCGAATCGATCTACCACTGAAGCCCAAGCTTCAAAAGCGGAGCGACGATCGTCCTTTCGGTCCACCAAAGGCGGAATCTTCGGAGGCCAATTCTCGTAGAGGGTCGTCACGTACGAGGCGAGTCTTTCGCTTTCGCCCGGTTCGAAAACGCCGGTGCCCGGCCGGTTTCTCAGCTCGCTCGCGATCGCGCCGTTTGTTGGTCCAACGAAAACGATTGGCCGGGGCAATCTCACAATCAGGCCAAGCTTGCTCGGCCAGAGCAAACCACGCGTTAAAGGATTTTGGGTAACCACGAGCGCGTGGCAAGCCAACAGGCTGGGAACCAATTCCTGGTCCGCCACATAGTCCAGCCAATCGATCTGTTTCAGTCCTTGCGCGGAAGCGAATTCGAACGCCGCCGGCCAGTAGGCTCCTCCGCCCTGAAAAACCAATCGAATAGGCAGTCCTCTTGATTCGAGTAATCCCTGGGCGTTCACTAGAGTTTTCCAATCATGCGCTAGCCCCAAATTGCCCGAATAGATCCAACGGAATGTCTCTTTTACCGGGTAAGCAGCATCTGGCGGTAAATCGCGTTGCAGGACCCAAGGACGAATGAGTTCGGAACCTACGCCGTAAAGTTCTCTTAGATGGGATTGCATGTCTTGGTCGAGAGTGACGAGCCTGTCAGCGCTTCGATAACAGAGACCCACCAGACGATAAGCAATACTTTGCAGGAACCAGGGAACCTTTGGTCCCAGTCGAAAGGCAAGTTCGGGATACAGGTCCAATGCCCAATGAGCGGACCGGCAGCGCCGCAGACGAGCCAGGAGGGTTGCGATCACCAATAGCCCGGGCGGCGAGGAAGTAGAGATAATAACATCAGGTCGCGGCAACCGAAGACCGTTGGACAACAGCTTTATCAGGGCGCTCACCTCCCGGAGTGCTCGCCAGAAAGGCGATGGCCGCTTTCCCCGATACTTTTGAGCGCTGTGCGCGATCTGAACTTCATGACCCGCCCCTTGCAGAGCAGTTGACAGTTCACCGACCAACCGGGCGGTTGGTGCTGGATCCGGCGGCGCGTATTGATTCAGGATGAGGATGCGCACTGGAGGTCAGGAACCGACAAATTTGACGAATTGCGCAGGATTTCCCCGGACAACTTCTCCAGGTCCTACTCTCGTTGTCACGACGCTCCCAGCCGAGACTACGGAACCGGGGCCGATTTCTACTCCGGGACCCACGAAGGCGGCAGCGGCTACCCAACTGCTCTCTCGCACGACAATTGGTTTGGTTATTAAATCAAATGACTCCTTCCGATAGTCATGGGTACCGCTACAGAGATAGCTTCTCTGCGAGATGCAAACATCCGATTCGATTGTGACCGGAGCCAGGCTTAAAATCCAGACTCCGTCTCCCAGCCAGACGTTGTTCCCAACCGTCAAGCGCCAGGGAAATGTGACCCAAACTCCTGTTCGAATGATGACGTTCTCCCCGATCCGGGCGCCGAACGAACGCAGGAGTCGACATTTCAGCCAAGACGGAAACGGAATCGGAGTCTGAAAGATCAGGCATCGAACCAAAACCCAAAGTGCCTCTTTCCAACGCGGCGCCCCCCGCTGGAAGTGAGCCGTCGTGAACGTCTGTAACTTCATCGTGATAGTTTGTGTATTTGGCACTGCCGGTCGCAAGCAGCCCGCTTCTTCTAGACACGGGGAGTGCCACCAGTGGGAAACGTAATCAGAAACCAGAGCGCGGCACACTCTCTCGGAATTATCATAACTTTGTTCTCAGGAAAGGTTAGTGGAACCCATTTTCGTTGATAAGATGCGCCCATCGCTGACCGCTATAGGAACAGTCTTGGCATCTCTCGGCGAGCAAAAGAAAATTAAATAGAAGAAACTGCCAGCCGAAAAGTCCCGCCTCGTCACCCTCTCCGCTGTTTAAAACTCCGTTGTTTAAAATTAAGGCTCCTTATCAAACAATGCCAGGCCACATAAACGCTTCTCATTCGAACGTGGCCGCTTTCCGCTCAGATAGTCCTTTCAGGGCGGCAGCCTACTGGCACCGATAGCTCGAGATTAATGAGTACATCCACGGCAGGCAGGGTAGCTGACACTACCCATTCGAAGTACCAAGTTCGCATCCGAGCTAGCCAAACCTGGTTAGATTTCGACCTCGCAGGCCTATGGGAGTTCCGCGACCTGTTCTTTCTTCTGGTGCGCCGGGATTTTGTGGTTAAGTACAAACAGACCATTTTGGGACCGCTTTGGTTTCTGATACAGCCGCTCCTGACAACAGCCGTATTTACTATAATATTCAGCAGAGTGGCCGGGCTTTCAACCGACGGTGCGCCCCCGGTGCTCTTCTATCTCGCAGGCACCACGATATGGAATTACGTCTCACAGACGGTTAACGTCACCGGAAACACCTTTTCCTTTAACGAGCACATTTTTACTCGAGTCTTTTTCCCCAGGTTGGTCGTCCCAGTGGCAGTTGCCTGCTCTAATTTGCTCGCTTTAGGAGTGCAACTGATCACCTTGTTGGGGTTTACCATTTATTATAAGATTCAAGGGAATCCCTTCGAACCGCGCATTATCCTTGGGCTGTGCTTGGTGCCGCTTTTGATTCTGCAAAGCGTCGTCTTGAGTTTGGCTTGCGGCCTTTTCCTTTCGGCGATCACGGCAAAGTACCGCGATCTTACTCATATTCTCCCGTTCCTGCTGCAACTCTGGATGTACGCGAGTCCGGTGATCTATTCAGCCTCTCACATCCCGGAAGGGTTCCGCTGGATTGTCTATCTGAACCCCGTCGCTTCGATTATAGAGAATTTCAAAAGTCTGTTTCTGGGGACGCCCCCTGCCAGCTTTCAAGAGATGCTTTGTTCGATCCTGATGACTCTGTTTTTCCTATTTGTGGGACTAATACTTTTTCGCCGAACGGAGCGGACTTTTGCAGACGTCGTTTAGCCCACGAATTGTATGGCCAAGCCGATCATCGAAGTTGCAAATTTGAGCAAGCTGTATCGGCTTGGTAATTTCGGCGCGAAGTCCCTGATCGAGGACCTGAATCGTCTCTTTCACCGGTTGCAAGGAAAGCAAATCAGGACGTTACCGGGGGAAAAGAAGGCTAGTAGCCTTTGGGCGCTGAAGGACGTTACTTTTGATGTGGCTGTCGGCGAAATCGTAGGTATCATTGGCGGCAATGGCGCCGGGAAGTCGACGCTACTGAAAATCCTTTCCCGAATAACGGAACCAACTCGAGGTGAAGCATTGCTTCGCGGCAAAGTTTCCTCGCTAATCGAGGTAGGAACCGGATTTCATCCTGACTTGTCAGGACGAGAAAACGTCTTTCTCAATGCCGCCATTCTTGGAATGCCGAGCGCCGTCACTAAATCCAGATTGGCCGACATTCTGGCGTTCGCCGATATCGGCGAGTACGCAGATACCCCAGTGAAACGCTATTCCAGCGGGATGCGAGTCCGTTTAGCTTTCGCGGTCGCTGCTTACCTGGAACCGGACATTCTCATCGTTGACGAGGTGCTAGCTGTCGGGGACGAGCGATTCCAAAAAAAGTGTTTGGGGAAAATGAGCGACGTGGCGAAACATGGACGAACCATCCTTTTTGTCAGTCATGATCTAGCTGCGATCCAACATCTCTGCGATCGGGTGATTGCTCTTCGCCGAGGCCAGATAATCGCAGATGGGAAACCCTCCGAGGCAATCCAGAGTTACCTTCAGAGTATTCGCGAAGATACCTCCGACTCGTCCGGAGAAGGCTTACCCGGAGACCGGCCGACTATCGGTTCAGCCCAGATTTCTCAGGGTCCAGGAACGGTTGAGGATCTCCTTATGTTCGGCAAGCCTGCACATTTCAGTTTTAATGTGACCGGCCTGGAATCGACAGGTTATGTCGTGCTCGAGATCCATCACGAATCGGGAGCACTGGTGTCCCGATTTTCGTCGCGAACTGCGCAGTTTGCCAAGACCGACGATGTTGCGGTTAAATGCATCATTGATGAACTGCTGCTTTCGCCTGGCCGCTATCGATTGGCCGGCGCGTTATTTTGTCATGACATTCTTTTAAGGTACCAGGAGCATGTGGCTGCTTTCGAGGTGCGGCCAGGTTATCTCAATGGTACCCGAGTTAGTAGCCAACGAGAAAGCGGCTATGTGCATTTCCCTCACCGTTGGGAGGTCGAGCATTCGAAGAAACCACCACGCTTGGATAGCCTGCAAACGAACGGCAGCACCCTGAATCGATAACGACTCATAAGAATCCCTTCCGGATTCGAACGTCCCCGCAGAGTCGGTCGGTCCCGCTATGTTCTTGACTGCTTACCAGTTGAAAAGATTGCCAATCAGCCCCTGGCTGAAGGTTCCTTCGCTGTAAATTGTCGTGGTATGATTTCTCCTCTCATTTCTATCATTATCCCGACTCGCAACCGAAAAGAATCTTTGGAGCGGACGATCCGATCGGTTCTAGATCAAACTGTCGAGTGCGAAGTCATTTGTATCGATGACGCTTCATTGGACGGAACTGCGTCCTTAGTCAGCAGCACCTTCCCCGCAGTTATTCTCAAACGAAACGAAACGAACGTCGGCCCTACCGTCTGCCGAAATGAAGGAGGGCTCCTCGCGAAAGGCCAATTCCTGGTAACCCTGGACGATGACTGCGTTCTGGCGGGACCGGATTGTCTCGCCACTGCTTTACGTTGGTTCGATTTGCCGGAGGTGGGAGCCGTCACCCTGCCGTTCGTGAATATGCCTAACGTCGCTGCCACCATAACGGCAGCCCCGGATTCGAACCAAGTTTTTGCCACATCCGAGTATAACGCCGGGATGATTATGTTCCGTCGGTCGGTTTTCATTTCAATCGGAGGGTACCGAACAGCGTACTTCATGCATCATGAGGAGGCAGATCTAGTAGCTCGCTTGATGAATGCCGGTTGGCTGGTTCGAAATGGCGACCGGGTTCTTATCCATCACCACGAGTCCCCCGTCCGAGATCGTAGCCGGCTTTGGCAGCTCGGTGCGCGCAATGCGATTCTCTACGCGATGTACAACGTCCCTGGCCCCGTGCTTTCCCTTCATTTATTCGCGACCATTCTCAAAACTGCGACCTATGCGCTTAAACGAGGTGGGCTACGGTTTGTGATCAAGGGATTTCAAGAAGCGGTTCCTTTGTGTTGGTGCCACAGGAAGGATCGAAACCCGATCTCCTGGAAAGCCTATCGCGTCATCCGGTGGTTAAGACGTCGCGGACCGCAGCCGATCGGCAAGGTAAAGGAGATGTTAGTTCATGCTTGATCTTGCCCTGTCGGCCACAAACCCCTGCCATCTATACTCTTTGGCCGAAGCGGTGGCGCAACAGGGTGAGCAAGTGACATTTTATAGCGGCTATCCGCGGTGGCGGCTCCGGCCGCCTTTTTCGGCCCGGATGAAGACTCACAGCCTTCGGACTTGTATTACCTACGGTCTGCTCCGACTGCCGACTGCGATCCGCCCTTCGAATCGGACACTCTTTCTCTGGCAGGATCGGCACTTCGATCATTGGGCTAGCCAACAGCTTGGCCACCACGATTTCGTGCACGCGATGCCCGGCCAGGCTGCGCGAACCTTTAGTCGAGCAAAGTCTTTGAACGTGCGGACCGTGTTGAATCACGCGACCGGTCCTTCGATTCGGTGGGTCGACATCATGCAACGGGAATATGATCGCGTCGGCCTGAATTTGGAAAAAAGAACAGTCTACAATTCGGCTTATTTCAAGCAGGAGGAGAAAGAATACGCGCTGGCCGATTATCACTGTGTAGCGTCGACACTGGTTCGCGATCAATTGGTCGATCTCGGGATTCCCCTTGCGAAGATTTGGTTAGTCGGCTACGGGGCGGAACCAAACTTATTTTATCGCGCTTCTGCCAAAACATCCGGCGTGTTCCGAATTCTTTTTGCCGGCAATCTCTCTTTGCGCAAGGGAATCCGCACTCTACTTCACGCCCTCGAACTCGCCGGCAGCCCCAATTGGCACTTGGACTTTTACGGCCACGTCAGCGAGGAAGCGAAAACCGATATCGCGACTTATCGAGGTACAGTGCCTGTAAGGTTTCATGGCGCCGTTAAACAGAATGTATTGGCGGAGGCAATGCGAGCCGCATCCGTGCTTGTCCTTCCCTCGCTGGAAGAAGGGTTCGGGCTCGTGGTCGTTCAGGCTCTCGCTTGCGGAACGCCGTGCCTGGTTAGTGACCGGGTGGGCGCCGGTGACTTAATCACACAGAGAGAGAATGGCTCGATTTTCAAGGTCGGCGATGCTGCGGCTTTGGCAGACGAACTCAAATTTTGGGCGAGCCAAAACATAATCGTGGCGGGCGACTATTCCTGGACCGGCCCAGCCCTCCAATTGATCGCTGCGTCTCGCCAAGCGATGGCGGCCTCGAACCAAGCGGCGCTATCGGCCTAACCTAATTTTATGGCCGACTCGGACCAGCTTACCAACCGACCTAACTGGACCTCCACCGGTTGTTGGATCATCGGTCTTACTTTTACGTATCTTTTTCTGACCGGGGATACCCCGGAAGAATTGGGCCGCCATGCCGCTATCGGGGTTGGGTCGACCATGATCGTTGGCATCGGGATCGAGGGGATGAAAAACTGGCGGTCGTTGCTGCGTCCAGACGCGCTTGCTTTTCTGGCCCTCTATTTCCTGACTTTTTTCGAGTTCCTGTCCCGCCAGCCGGAAGTTAACCAGATGACCAGCAACACCGCTATCCATCAAGCCTGCCTGCTAGCTCTCCTGGCATTTGGATCAATGGCGATCGCTCGACACCTGGCGCCAGCTCCGCCCGGCTTCTTGACCTCTATCGTCCGGCAACCGATTCCCGCCCGCATGTTGTTTTTCGTGTTCGCGCTCTGTTTTTTCTTCGGCATTTTTTATATGCTTCTCGCGGTTAACTTCAACGTCATCGAAATGATCGATCAAATGATGGGGCCGCGGTTTACCCAATCGTGGGGCCGGGGACGATATGGCGATTGGAAAGCGTTACTTAACCAGGTCGGCGACGTTATCACCCTTGTACCACCCCTCGGCGGACTCATTTTGGCGCGCCGAGAACGTTACAACCCGTTTGCCATCCTGGTCGTTCTCTTAGGTGTGATCTTTTGCCTGTTTCAAGCTGTCGCCGGTGGGACCCGGAACGTTTTGGCGACTTACCTAATTACTTTTTTGGTCGGTTATGGCCTCAACATTTCCCGAAAACGTCGGCTTGAATTTGGCATAATATGTTGCGCAGCCGCGGGCGGATTTTTCGCAGCTTCACCGGTTATGCTGAGCACCCGAACCATCGGCTTGAAGGAGTATTTGACGACGATGTTGACGACTAATCAGAGAGCTCCGAGCATCGTTTTACCAAACGATGACACTTCTTTCTTCGTTGATCTTGATCTGGTGAATATCGCTCAATTGACAACCGTCTTTCCGTCTCTTCACGGATTTCTTGGCCTAGAGGTGCCTTATCTGGCCACGGTTGCTCCCGTCCCGCGGGCGATTTGGCCAGACAAACCCAGCGGACTCAGCCTTTCCATGGAGGATGCACTTGGAGTTGGGGAAGAAATGACGGTGTCGGCCACGTTTATCGGCGAAGCTTACATGGCCGGTGGCGCGTTTGGCGTTATCCTTGCCGGATGCTTCTTCGGGATGCTGACCGGATGGTGGGGGCGGCTAGCGGGCTTTGTCACATCTGAGTTTGGTTTTTTAATCTATGCGTCCGGGTTTCTCGCGATCGCCATTTCGATGCGAAGTCTTTATGTGTTAACCACCACAGCACTGCCTACCATCGGCGCCGTCTGCCTGACGCTGATCTTTTCGCTGATTGCACGCAATCCTGAACTCGAGTTGGGGCTCGCTTTACCTACGAAGAAGTGAAGCCGCTCGATATCGGTATTGTATCGGTCGTTCCATCGCCATACCAGCGAGATATTTTCCAGGCTCTAGCTGCATGCGATAACCTAATCTTATCCGTCTACTACCTCGAACAGCAAAGCCCTGACTCGCCCTGGCCACAAGCGACCCTTCAGCCGTTCGAACATATCCTGCCGGGCTTTTGGTTCTCATTAGGGGGGGCGCGTTTTCACATCGTCACAAAATGGCCGTCACTCAATCGGCATCAGGTGATCATTCTGAATTCCTTAACCTCGTCACTAACCCAAACCTACCTGCGGAATAGGCCACCAAAACAGAAAGCGATTTTCTGGGCAGAACCTTTGAGAACTCAGCAGACGCGGATTCGGCGAGCGATTCAGAGTTTGCTAACATCACCCATTAACCAAGCCGATGCGATCGTCGCAATTGGCTCTTGGGCCAATGCTTGTTATCAGGAGCAGTTCCCAACTATCCCCAGGTTCAATATCCCCTATCACTGTGAGCTCGGTCCGTTCTTCCAGCAACCCACCGTAGTCGATCGAACCGCAGCGGAGACCGTCTTCCTCTTTTGCGGCCAGATCATTCCGCGTAAGGGAGTGGATATTCTGATTCGATCATTTGATGCGCTGATCCGGGCCGGGCTACCAGCGCGGCTGCTGCTAGTAGGGCGTCGGGCCGACCTCGATAGGATGCTGGGCCTGGCTTCGCCCGCGACCAGAGAACGCATTTCTTATCAAGGCTTTGTCGATCCGATTGATTTACCCGAACTTTTCGCCAAAGCCCATGTCTTTGTTCTGCCAAGCCGACACGATGGTTGGGGAGTCGTAGTTAATCAGGCGATCGCCGCTGGATTGCCGGTCATTTGCACTGACGCTGTCGGCGCTGGATTAGACCTGGTCAAAGACGGAGTAAATGGTTTTCGGATCCCGGCGGATGATACAGAGAGACTGATTGAAGCCATGAAATTCTTCATCGAGGACCGGCAAAGCCGCTCGGATTTCGGGGCGGCTTCTCGCACCTTGGCTGAGGAGTGGACTCCGCAGCGAGGAGCGGAGAAATGGTTGGCTGTTCTACGAAAGGTATTGGTGCAAGATGCGCATCCTGCTGGCGTCAAGTAGCTCTGGTTCGCGTGGTGGTGGCGAGCTCTTCCTTTTGTCTTTGGCGAAAGCGCTCTCCGCCTCCGGGCATGAGCTACTTCTATGGGCTTCCGAGCACTCTCGCATGGATGAGCTTTGTGTTCGCTTCACTGAATTCGGTACCGTCGCTCGCTCGCGTTACGCCAACACCTACGACCGCAGTCTGCGCGGACTAAGCGCCGTCTTCGATTCCGCGTGTGCCGCACGAGCGGCCAGAGAGTGGTCTTCACTCAGACCAGAGGTAGTTCATTTAAATAAGCAGAATTTGGAGGATGGCCTCGACCTAGTCTGGGCGCTAGCCAAAACAAATTTACCAGGCGTTTGCACGATTCACGTTACCCAAAGTGCCGCTTACCTGAAAGCTCGCTCGGCTGCTCTTCGTGATTCCCTATCCCGTTGGGCAATGCGAAAGTTCAAGGGTACGCTGGTCGCAGTCAGCCAGCAGCGTTCACAAGACCTGGCGGCGTTTCTGAATACCTCGCTCGATCAGGTAATCTGCATTCCTAATGGGGTCGCGATCCCGAGCGAGGACGAACTGGTTCGCTACCGCCACGAATATCGCACCCAGCTCAAAGCCGGAGCCCAGGACACTGTTTTTCTTGGAGTCGGCAGAATGGTACCTCAAAAACGCCCTCTGCTGTTTCTGCAAATTGCGAAAGCCATCCTTAACTACATTCCGGCAGCCAAATTCTGCTGGCTGGGAGACGGTGAGCTGCGACCTGAATGGGATCGAGCCGTGCGAGACTGGGGACTCAGCGAGAAAGTGTTAGCGCCCGGCTGGTCAACTCATCCGGAGCCTTTCTACGCCGCGGCGGACGTGTTTCTTCACACCGCCGCCTATGAGGGCCTGCCACTCGCAGTTTTGGAAGCTATGGCCGCCGGCCTTCCCTGCTGCTTAACCCAGAACCTGGTTGAAGACTTCAGATGGAGCGACCTACCAGGCCTGGTTACCATCGATATCGACAATCCCGACTGGGTAAGAAATTTGGAGAATCAAGTTGACCGAAAACGCCTTAGCACGCTAACCCGCAAAAACGCAGTTGAACGGTTTTCCATAGACCGGATGGCGTCCCGGTACCTTGCGCTCTACCAACAGGCGCAACTTTGAAGACATGAAGGTAGGCTTTTACTCTCCCCCTGCTCACCAAAGCCTGGGTGGGTTAGAACTAGCCATTCGCAGCATCAAGGAATATCTCCAGCGCGATTGTCTAGTCGAGCTCGAACCGCCAGACCCCGGATCCTGCGACCTAATCCACTTTCATGGACTTTGGCAACCTCGATTCCACCAGTTAGCTGCGCGTTGTCAGTCTGCTTCTATTCCCTACGTTATATCCCCTCATGGCATGCTGGAACCGTGGGCCTGGCAACATAAATGGTGGAAAAAGTGGCCGTACTATCTTCTTTTCGAACAGCGATTCCTCAGCCAAGCGGCCAGTCTTCTCGCCACCAGCCCGATGGAAAAGCAGAACCTGCAGCGCTTCACTGCTCTTCCGGCGATCGAGGTAATCCCTCTGAGCATCACCACCGAGCATGGTCCAGACTATGAGGCCGCACGCCGCAAGCTTGGTTGGGTCAATCAGGAATTTGTGCTTCTTTTTCTCTCTCGACTTCATCCAAAGAAGGGAGTTCACCTTCTTTTCCAGGCACTATGCAAGCTTTCCCGCTTAAAGCAGACGCTCCGGGTCGTGGTAGTCGGTGACGGATCGCAGACCTACAAAGATCATCTTTGCAAGTTCGTCCGTCTTAACCAGCACCGGCTGCCCACCGTTGAATTCACCGGTCCTATCTGGGGTCCGGAAAAATGGACTTTCTTACAGGGGGCAGACCTATTTTGTCTCCCCACGTACTCGGAGAATTTCGGTCTGGCCATCTTGGAAGCGTGCCAGGTAGGAACACCGGTCCTAACCACCGTCACCACGCCGTGGAAAGAGTTTCTGGAGGCACGGGGATTCCCAGTCGTGCGACCATCCAAAAACGGTGTACTTGCCGGGCTAACTGATTTTATCGAACGGGGGAAACTTTCGTCCGATCATAGATACGGTCTCGCAGAAGAAGCCCGGCGGAGATTTAGTCCCAGCCTGGTTTCCGGTCAGTATCTTCATTACTATCTCGGTATTCTTTCTAGCCGCTTCACTTAGGGCATGAACCCCGGTTTTCAGATACTGCATTTTTCGACGGCGCGATTAATTTACTCCGATCGCTGGCGGTTATCGCTTTTCTAAAGGGTCTGGCCGTTTGTAGCTCTGGCCGTCGCCCTAAATGCATTAATCTTGCCGGAATACGCCCTGCCTTGGTGTAATCCAAATGCCCCCCGCGGTTTAATAAATTATTACTTAATAAAAGAGGAGCACTTTGGAAGCAGTGGTTAGTAGATCAATCTCATTAGGTAACGCCGACAACTGGCTTACCCCGCGGCGAAAGGTGATCGACTGGAGTACCAGTTGGTTGCCCTCTCTTACTTTACTGGCCCACGACCTGTTGTCTTGGCCAGCAATCTTTTTACTGTTGTCACAGCTACGATTAACCTTCCTCGGGTCGCCAGGACAACTCCAATGGCATCTCTTTGTTATTCCAGGGATTTTTAGTTGTGTCGCCTTGCATACCGTCGGTGCCTACGATCGCCGTTCGAAGATGCTGACCCTAAGTTATGCGGTGGAACATCTCCTCGGTATCTTCATTGCCTTTTTCTTTACGGCTTTCATCCTTTATGGATTGTTGACGTTTGGAGACTTGGTCAAACCAAGCCGCATCATATTCGCGGCCGATTTTTCGGTCTATGCCGCTCTAACGCTGATAATCCGCCGTTGGCTGTCGCACACGCTGCACGCTCACCATTCCCAGAGGAATTTTGTCCTGATTGCAGAACGGGAAACTGCGACCGGATTTAATGAAGCCTATAGACAGCACAATATGCCCCAGGAATTGTGGCTGTATACGGACGGGCAAAACGCCCAACCCGAGGCTGGTTCCAATCCAGAGGCACCCCCATCCCGCGGAGGCTGGCAGCAAGCCATGGCCGGGTTGAATCAATACTCTGACGGTGTCATCATTGGAACCCCGCCTTCGGATTTGGACCCGGATTTGGCTCGCTTTCTCGCGTTTCTCAATTTTCGGCGCGTTCCAGTCTACACCCTCGAATCATTTTACGAACTGGAATGGCGACAAGTAGCGGTCGAGAACATCGAAGCGTGGTGGGCATTCGCTCGGGAATCCCTGCTTGCCCGGGACTCCATTTATGATCATGTGAAGCGTTTGTTCGACCTAATTTCGGCCGCGGTCGCGCTGGTCATTTTGTCTCCCCTGCTCTTGGTGATCGCATTGTTAATTCGTATTGATAGCCGGGGACCGGCTATTTTTCGCCAAACTCGGATTGGGCGGGAAGAGAAACCGTTCACGCTGTTCAAATTCCGCAGTATGCGCGTTAGCACCGATAGCGGTCCGATCTACACCGCCAAAGGAGATAGTCGTATCACTCGGATTGGAACGTTTCTGAGGCGCACCCGCCTCGATGAATTTCCGCAATTGATCAATGTCCTGAAAGGCGACATGAGCATCATCGGGCCGCGCGCCGAATGGGAAAAATGTACTGCCCGGTATGAGGGGCAGATTCCGTTTTATGGGTATCGTCATCTGGTACGCCCGGGCATTACCGGATGGGCCCAGGTCAATTATCCTTATGGTGAGAGCGATGGCGACGCTCTGGAGAAGCTCCGGTACGACTTGTATTACATCCGCAATTATTCATTCACGCTAGATCTGACGATCGCGTTAAAAACCTTACAAATCATGGCATTTGCCCGAGGAAGATAATCTTGCTGGAAAAGAAGACCGAGAATTTGGCAAGATAGGCGGCAGCCGTGATGACATTGACCTTTTCTTACCTTGCTCGATTTACCGCCTTCCGATCGAGCCTAGTACCGTTTTTTATCCTTTTGCGACTGCCGTTCTCCTTTCGAACCATGTTGGCGATTTCTTTGCTCGTTACGACGAAGGCCGTTTGCCAGCAATCCATCCGAACGCCTGAACAGTCAGAATTTCGGACCTTCCGAACCAATACGGAGGGAACCAGTCTCATCAATCTAGGGCCTTTCCACGGAGAAGCCACCCTCGACGTTGGTTATGAATATAATGACAACGCCCAAGTCACGAATCAGTCCACTTTGTCTCTAAGCGAAATCTTTGAAGCCTTGCATTTAGATATGGGTTGGACGCTGAGCCCCCTGAACCGGCTGGATCTCAAGCTGGATGGTAGGCTTGAAGAGAATTTTTACTCAAACGGGTCGAACCAGCTAAATCTAGATATCTCTCCCGGGTCGCAGCTACAACTGCAAGCGACGGTAGGCGACGTCATTTTGCGGGCTTTCGAGCAATTCGCCATCATCCAGGACCCCGTATCTGATCCAACGGCCACTAATCAAACCAATCTTAACCGTCTCACCAACACGATCGGCATCGCGGCGATAAAACCTCTCTACCATGCCGCTATCGGCCTGGAATTCGACTACATCTACAGTGACAGCTTTTCGGGCTCTTCCGCTGATACCGGGAACAGTGTAAATCGGAATAGCCTGCGCCTGGCCAGCACGTTCGGCCTCGATATTTCACCAGAACTCAGTTACGGACTCGAAGCTAGCGCCACGGATAATGCCGGTTCAGGTAATGAGGACATCAAGTCATTGAGTTTTGGCCCTTATCTCCGGGGCCATTTAACTCGCCTTCTGGACGTCGATCTCGGTGCCGGGATCACTTTAACCGACTCCTCCCTCTCAGGCTCCGCCCCTTATTACGTTTCGCTCACTATCCGGCATCAGGTTTTCCGCACCTTTCAATATGTAATCGGATTTTCCCATGACCTGAATTTTTCTTCAGGATTATCCCTGTCTCAAAACAATAACTTCTTCTTGTCAGCTCAATGGCAGCTGCTCCGCATATGGACTATCTCCGCCGGCCCCTTCGTTAACTTCGGACACGTCCTAACGGGATTCAGTCCGGGGAACTACACGCAGTACGGCGTCAGCATTCAATCAAGATTTAAGCTTGGAAAAAGAATTAGCACCGGAATCGGCTATCGTTTCACTCATCGAGAAGGGAACGGCACCACGACCGGCACAGGCGGCACCAACGGCAATTACGCTCAGAATCTGCTCACCCTCGACCTTACCTATGCGTTCTAACACCCCTATAACTCCGACTCTCCTGCTGGCGTTCTTTCTGTTCGACCATCAAGGCGAGGCGCAAACCGCAAACCACCCGAAGACGGCAACCGCCGCCTATGAGTCTTCCGGACTGATCCAGTCGATGGATCAACTTGATGATCGCACCATCTTCCATGTCGGAGACTCAGTCAGTTTTCGGGTTCTAGAGGATGAACAACCGCCCACGATTTTGACGGTCAGTGATTCGGGTCAGATCCAGGCCCCTTATGTCGGCAACGTGATCGTACTCAATAAGACACCCCGCCAGGTTGCCTATCAGGTCCAACAGGCGTTGCAGACGAGCCTCTACAAAAAAGCCACCGTCTTGATCTCACTAGAAAAGAAAAGCGTCCAGTCGCCAGGGAGAGTTTTTATGACGGGAGAGGTCAATCATCAGGGATCCCTTGAATTAAGACCGAATGAAGAACTAACCGTTAGCCAGGCAATCACCGAGGCTGGCGGCTTCTCCGATTTTGCCAATAAAAGAAAAGTAAAGATTATTCGCAAGTCTGCTGGCGCTTCGAAGCCCGTGGTGGTTGACGTAGCGGACATAATGAACAAGGGACGGACCGATTTAGATATCGTTTTAGTGGCAGGCGATGTGGTTCTTGTCCCTGCCCGCCTGATTAACTGGTAGGTGATTATGAATGCATTCGACTTGACTACAATTTACTGCGAGGCGCGACGCCTCTGGTGGTTACTCCTACTGATTGTCGCGGGATGCCTTGGTCTGGGATACTGGCTTTTTACGCACCAATCCTTGCGCTTCACTAGTGAGGCAAAAATGGTGGTAGCTGGGAAGATCAGTCTAGATGCCGGGTCCACTTACAATGAGGAAAAGGAAGACTTCCTGGGAACCCAAGCTGTCATCATGCAAAGCGACGACGTTATCGGGCGCGCCAATAAAACGCTGGCTGCTCGCGGGATGTCTGCTCCAAAGACTCCGGTAGACCTGAAGGTAACTTTCATCCCTCGAACGGAAATCTTCCTGTTAGACGCAACCAGCACAGATCCAGTTTACACTCAAGCATTTCTGCAGGGTGCGTTACAGGCCTTTTTCGATATTCGGAAAGAGATGCGAATGCGCCGATCGGAAGCTGCCCAATCGGCGGTCTCTCAAGAAGTTGTCCGGGTTCAGAAAGAACTGGACCAGGCGACCCAAGAGCTTAACACTTTTCAACGCCGGTTCAGCATCGTATCGCTTGAGGAAGATGTCACTGCCACCACCTCTTACCTGAACACTTTGCATAAGCGGATCGCTGACCTTCGCCTGCAACGGTCGGTGGCGACTACCGGCGGGGTCGACCCGGTCACCGCCGGGTGGGCTATCCCTACGGGCGCCGACGATGGTACAGACGCTGGCGGAAACGGCAATACCACTGGAGGGACTCAACCGCAGGATCGCTTGTTGGCTGCACAACAGGATCTGGCCATCCAACAATCGGAAAGGAACCGATTGCTGGAGAATCTCAGACCTCAGCATCCGAAAATAAAAGAGTTAGACATCAAGATCGCAGAGGATCAGAAACTGATCGCAATGTTCGACTCGCAGCTAAACGATCGAAAGAAAAATCAGATCGCTGCGATTGATCGGGAAACTGAGGCGTTGGAAAAAGACGTTCAACAGAAGCAGGACCACCTTCTAGATCTCAACAACAATTTGGCCCAATATCAGAGCCTGAAATCGAAAGCGGATGGCAATCGGGAAACCTACAATAAACTGATTGCAGGCATTCAGAGTATCGATGTCGGCAAGCAGGTTGAGCAGGAACCAATCACGATTCTCGAGGATGCTTCACCGGCAAAACTGATTCCAAAACATGTTTTCATTGCCTTAGCCCAATCGCTATTTGTCGGGTTAGCTTTGGGATTCGGTCTGATTATGGTCTGGTCGCGTTTCCTACCGCGGTTCCAAACGATTTCCTCGATCAAACGTACCATCGAACTCCCGATCTTCGGCAAAATCCTAAGAGATCGTTGGATGTCGTACCCTCGGACTGTGCTGGAGTGTACGCAGGCGCACCAGGAATTTGCTGAATCCGTACGTAACCTGCGTTCAGGAGTCTTGAATCGACCGGAAGAATTTCTTTCGAAACGCTTTCTGGCGTTGACCAGTGCAGTGCCAAACGAAGGTAAATCGACGGTGGCGGTAAATCTGAGCATCGCTCTCGCGGCAACCAACGCCCGGACATTGTTAATAGATGGGGACCTACGCCGGGGCCGGCTTCACCAGTCTTTAGGACTGCCGCAGGCGACCGGCCTTTCGGATCTCATCACCGGCCAACGCACCCTTAGTGACGTTTTGCTCACGACTCGAATGCAAAACTTATCCCTATTGCCTTGCGGTCCCCGGATTCAGAACGGGGCTGAGCTTCTGCTCCGTTATGCCCTCGATGATCTATTCCGCGAGCTCTACAGCCATTTCGACTATATTATTCTGGATACCCCGCCGGTGCTAGCCGCCACCGACGCGATCACTTTGGCCGCAAAAGCGGATTGGACCATGTTTGTCGTCCGCCTGGGCTATAGCCAGCCGCGGGATACGGTTAATGCGATTGAGGAACTAACGGCACATCAAATTCGAGTTCCTGGAATTGTGGCAAATTGCGTGCCCAGAGGCCAAACCTCTCAAAGCTACCATCACTACTACCACCAGATAGAGCACCGTCCGTTCCTCGAATGGACAAATGGACAAGAAGCGCCTCTGGCTCGCAGGTAATAGAGCACTTATACCCCCTGCGCCTGTACGGCACCGTTCCAGCGCTGTCATGCAATTTCATGCCCTTTTGCCGGTTCGCGATGAGGCCGATATTATTGGCCAAAGCCTAAACCATATGTTGAGTTGGGCGGACTTGGAGTGGCTGGGTTAACGGGATGGCCTTATTTTCCCTATCACCACAGTCCGGCTGCCACCATCTGCTTGAGGTAAGGAATATTAGCCGTACCCCACCAACATTGGAAAAGTGGCAGCGCTTGCCCGGCTCCGAATGCATCAAACAATGCAGAATAATTCGAGGGCGTGATACCTGTGCCCTCGTCTACATTAACGCAACAAAAAGCCGCCGGGTATACCGCTAAAATACTGGGATCCAAGGGAACCACATTCCATTTAGCGTCGGCCGCAGGCAAAGGACAATAAAGCGGCGAATCTGCATATGAGTTGATGTACTCTTGCGGCGGTTGGAGCGTGCTCCCCTCTTCGCACGTGATCAACAACGGTTGGCCAAGTTGTTCCATGACATAATGTGCCAGATATTGGTCATAAGTCGGCTTTCCGTTAGCCAGATTGTAGGAATCCCAATAAAACAAGGTGCAACTCAGATTTTGATAGGCCCAACTACATTTCGCGAGCAAATCTGCTTTTGCCGTGGTGGTTCCTTGGTACGTGAGTTGCTTAACCGGATATCCGTTCTTCACTATCAATGTGTCGCACCGCAAACAGCAACCTACCGCAAATCCCGCTGCTTTAATCTTTCCGACGAAATCTTGATACGCCGTCAGCACTCCAGCCGGCCACCAGCCACCGTCCGCTTGCATCATCTGGTTCGGTGCACCGATATAGGTCGGCCAACCGCCTTGGCTTGGTTCGCCGTCAAAATCCCACACGATTATCCCTTGAGCATGGCAAGCTTGCAGGTTCTTGATTACGGTCGTTGCCGTATTATTGAGGTAAGACTGCAGTGCCTTCAATCCGGCGCCGGTGGTCAGATCGAAATCGGCGCCTTTGTACCCCAGTCCTCCCGGATTGACGCTTGTGCCTACATCAAAGCACAGGTAAACGATGCCAATTGGCTTCCGAGACAAGCTTCCTAAAGAAAAAGGATGTTCAGCGATTAGATCACTAATCTGAGGCCTCGTGAGTTGCTCTCCCACCCAGTACAAGGGAACCTCTGCTCGAACCCACGCAGAAAAAAGTACAGGCAGTGTTAATATGACGGCTATTATTTTCACCGTAGTCATTTTACATGTTAACCCCTGTTCTGCGATGTGACTCTAGTTGAATATTTACCGATTTGTCTCAGTCAGGAAACCTACATGACCGCGCAGCGCGAGGCATTGGAGGTAATGCGCACGTACGATGGCGACTCTTAATCTGCGCCGTATTCAAAACAAATGGATTTTTCGCCGATAGCTGATTCGTATTGGTGTTTTCTTATAGTAAGTTCCCGTCGGTCGGGTAATTTTCTCGTGGTTATTGATTCCACCTAGACACGGATGCTTGACGAGCCAACGGACACCTGCGTAACCTGAATCAATTTTGTGCCGTCACATGGGTACGCCGTTTTCTTTCGCTAGCTCCGAGATCCATGTTTGGATGATTCGAACGGCAATGGGCGGCGATTCGATGACTGGAAGTCTGACCGGCCCAACGCCGCGAATCGCAAAACTTGAAGGAGCATCGACTTCGAAAAGCCGATATCCTATTTCGCCTTACGAGGCGGAAAGGGCGGCGAAGTTTCATTCGGCGCGAGATCGGGACCAGTATATCGTTGTCCATGCGCGTTTACGGATGATCTTGGCCGGCTACTTGGGACTGTCACCGGATCTGATTGAATTCGGCTACAGGTTGCATGGCAAACCTTTCCTGGCTTCTCCCAGGTCAATAGGCTTTAACCTGTCACACACGCGAGGCCTCGCTCTGGTCGCGATTGGTCGCGAGCTGGAATTAGGCATCGACCTCGAAAGACTCCGCGGAAATTTCGCGGTTAGCGATCTAGCTTCGTTAACGTTTGCCCAGGACGAGCTCCTCTCTTTCTATTCGTTGTCTCCAGATCTTCAAACTCGGTGTTTTTTCGAGAACTGGGCCCTCAAAGAGGCTTATGCGAAGGCGCTCGGCGTCGGCCTGAGATTGGACTTCCGCAAGATCAAGCGCGCGAAAATCCCTAGTGCGCTCTTGCCTATAGATTTGGAATATGCGGCGGCTTTGTCAGTGTTAACCAAAGGAAGCTACTCGGTTCGCTTTTACGAGCTGGGAAACCAGGTACCCGATTTTTCAGTTGCTGTTCCTAAAGCAGAGATCTCGTTGAACTTCGACATCTGCTAACTACAAAATCACGTAGTTAAGAAGCAGCCGTATGCGGTCACTCCTCCATCCTGGCTAAGGCCGAGCAGGGTAATGCTTCTTTGCATTTGATCCAGATCGAACATGGATCAATTTCTTCACTATCACTTCTCCCTCCAGTCTTGCTTTGGTAGCGTCAAGGGTACCTAGGAACCCGTCTACGAAGCTAGCTGGCTGATTCGCTGCCACAGACTCTTGCGAACCTTTCAGACGAATATCGATCCCGGAATGTCGATGCGCTTCGAGATAACGGCGAGTTAGCGGAATGTAGTAAATCTCTTTGGTCACCTGACCAAATCTAACATCGAAGGTCTCGTTGCTGCCGCGAAGACCTTGCAGCTTATTTCCACCCGAGTCCAAAACTTCATCGACCGCCAACCACCCATCTACGGAAAGGTATAGTACGACGAAATAAAGTCCGGTTTTACTCGGCGAAATCTCCGCCTTTAAAAAAAGCGTCCGCACCGGACCCATCAGTGGCGCGATAGTAGTTTCCTTACCTGTGACAATCGTAGTTTGCGCCTGGGGATCGTAGGTAACGCCCCCTGATTCCGTGGTGGTACACCCGGAAATGGCGACACCCAAGCATCCCACCAAAAGTAGTAAATTGATGCGGTACATCAGCCCAAAGAAAAAGAAACTTCGCCTCGCCTAGCTCCTGTCCCTCGCACAGGGAGGCATCATCAATATCGACCACCCCGACTATGCAGTTATTAACATTATAAATGCTACCAATGTTAGGCTGCGGTTCTTTCGAGGAGATTACAGCAAAGAGACCCGGATTTAGAAAGAGCATCTTATCCGACCTCATTTGATTAATCACAACCGTCTAACGTAGTCCGAATGACCAGAATTCTGATAAGTAATTCCGATCTGGCTACCGAGGACGGCTGTTTCCGAGCGCTATTTACCGAGGAGCTCAATTAGCTGGGCCGCTACCTGGCCGGCGCATGGATCCCAGACTAAAGACCGATGATCACAATCCAACTCGCGTACTTGCAAATCGTGAACTAATCGTTGCCAACCGTTCTTGGAACCGAATGGTATCGTATGGTTGCGATCACGGGCTCGAAAAAGAATTGCCTTTCCCGGAAACGGCTTAGGCTCCCACGCCGCGGCCAGTCCGCGAAGAGCTCTCGCCACGTGCACATACTCCGGTTCGACTTGCGTGACGTATTGGGCCGTTTCGTCTTCTGCAGAAATGCGATCCTTGATGAACCTTGTTTTCCAATGCTCGTTCTTAAGAACTTCGAAGCGCCTGCGTACCCGTCTGGTGAGCTGCGCTATTCTCTCTCGCTTCGACCACCGAATGTTTAACTCGGCAGTAACGGTGTCTAGAATCGCTAGCAGGCCGACGGATTTGCTTGCCAGTTTGAGCTGTCTAGCGATCTCGAAAGCAAGCAATCCGCCATATGAATAGCCAACCAGATGATAGGGGCCTTCCGGACAAACCTCAATAATCTCCCGAATATACGTCGCGGCCAACTCCTCGATTGAAGCGACGCTGGCGGGATCGTTATCCACTTGCGTAGCGCGAATTCCAAAGATCGGTTGATCGATTTTGAAATGAGGGACGAGATGGCGATAAAGAAGGACTTCGCCACTGACGGTGTGCAGAAAGAAAAGCGGCGGCTTAGAGCCTTCAGGTCGAATCGGCACGATGGATCGATTAGCAGTTCGGCTTTCCCCGGCACTCCCGGCGGGTGTCGACTCCTTTTTTGCCAGTAGCTGAGCCAAAGCCGCAACCGTAGGCGCTTGAAAAAGAGCGGAAATCGATAACCGGCGGCCAATTAGCATTTCGACCTCGGCAACCATTCGCACAGCCAGGAGCGAGTGCCCCCCAAGATCGAAGAAGTTCTCGTGGATACCGATCCGTTCCCGACCTAACACGTTCGCCCAGATCTTGGCCAGGATCTGCTCGGTCGCATTGCGAGGCGCCACATAGGTTTCGAATCGGTAACGCTCCTCCGGTTCAGGCAGTGCTTTACGGTCAATCTTGCCGTTGGTGGTTAAGGGTAACCTTTCTAAAAAGGCATATTCTGCCGGCACCATATATTCCGGTAGGAAGCCTCTTAGATGGCCTTTCAAGGCCCCCCGCAATTCAGCCTCTCGTCCCAAGCCGTTTGCCACCACATACGCAATCAGCGACTTCTCGGCCCCCTTTCTCTGTTTGACTGCCACCACGCTATCCTTGACGTCTTGGTGCTTGCACAACGCTGCCTCGATCTCACCCAACTCAATTCGGAAACCGCGCAGCTTGATCTGCCGGTCGATTCGGCCCACAAATTCGAGGTTGCCATCCGGTCGCCAGCGACATCGATCACCGCTCTTGTATAACCTTCCGCCCGTGATGCCACTAAAAGGATCAGGGACAAACTTCTCCGCGGTCAGCTCCGGCCGGTTCAGGTAACCCCGCGCTAGGCCGGCTCCCCCGATATACAGCTCTCCCTCGACTCCGATCGGCACGGGTTCACCATATCGATCCAAGACATAGAGACGCGTATTCCAGATCGGTTTGCCAATTGGTATAGCTCGATCATCGCGTTCGGTCTCGTCCCACCGCCACGATGTAACCTGGACAGTCGTTTCGGTCGGTCCATAAAGGTTGGCCAAAGAGACGCCCCAGATTGAGGACACCTCTTTTGCCAACGTCGCCGGGAAAGCCTCTCCCGATAGAAAGACGCGCCTTAGGCTCGGACGCCGGCTGCGACCGGTTGCACTGAAGATTGAAGCCAGCAATGATGGCACGAACTGAGCCATGGTGACCCCATGCTGATCCAAGTAAGCGATTAACTCACTGGGATCGCGCATCACTCGACCTGGAGCGATGCAGAGTGTGGCGCCTGCGATCAGCGGTAACCAGATCTCCCAAACTGAGGAATCAAAAGCGATCGCAGTCCTACCCAGGACGACGTCTTCTTGGCTGACCGGATATTCAGACAGCATCCACAACATGTTGTTGGTGAGGCCGCCGTGGGTGACGATCACGCCCTTCGGCGTTCCGGTGGATCCAGACGTGTAGATGACATAGGCCGGGTGCTGCGGTCTCAGCGAAGGACTCGACTTAGCATCGGTTAGGTCATCTGTCGGAAGTTTTTTCAGCGCACTTTGGAGCTCCCGGTTATCCAAGTCCAATACCTTCATGCTCTGCGGTAGCCGAGCGCGCAGCAGCGCCGTACTCAATATCAACGCCGGGGCAGCGTCGTCGAGCATGTAGAAAAGCCGATCCTGAGGATAGGCCGGATCCAATGGCAGATAAGCTCCCCCTGCTTTCAGGATCCCTAGCAGAGCGATGATCATCTCGGTCGAGCGTTCAATGCAAATTCCGACCAACGTTTCGGGCCCTACACCCAAGTCGCGCAGATAATGAGCCAGTTGGTTAGCGCCCGCATTCAATTGCCGGTAGCTAAGCCGTTCTTCTTCACAGACCACCGCGACGGCATCGGGTGTACGCTCGACCTGCTCTCCAAAGAGATCATGGACGCATCGCTCCTTGGGATACTCGATCGCCGTGGAATTAAACTCTTCTAGTACCTTGTGGCGCTCCTCGGAATCGAGGATTTCATAGCGAGACAGTAATCGATCGGTTGTCGTGGTTGCCAGTTGAGATAGCAAAAAAAGGAAACGCCGCTGGTGAGAGACCAACATCTCCATGCTGTAGTGGTCCGGGTTGGCATCGAAATCAATGCGCAGATCTAAACCATCATGACGGTCATAAACGACGATCGATAGGTCATCCACCGGTCCGCAGGAGAGGTTATGGGGGCGCGCCGGGCTATCACCGAAACGTAGATTGTAGTCGAACGGCATGACGTTGACCATTGTGCCCCAAGTTGCCGTCTCCTCGGGACGTAGGCCGAGATCGCGCCTCAAGTCCTCGGCTCGATAGAGTTGGTGGCGAATCGCTTGGAACATGCTTTTGGACGCAAGCCGAAGCAGGTCGGCAAATCTGCTGGACGGTTCGACCACGAACCGGAGCGGCAACACGTTGGAAAGCATACCAACAGCGGAATGTTTGTTGATTCCAAAGCGGCCGGTAACCGGTACGCCAAGAGTCAAATCCGTGGCCGAGGTGAAGCGATGGAGGTAGAGTAATGCGGCCGCCGTGATCAGCGATGGAAGACCAGATCCATGGGCTTTGCTTAAAGCGCGCAGGCCGCCGGCGACGGTCGCGCTGAGGTTTGCCGTAGTCCGAATGAAAGTGCGGGATCGCACCGCCGGTTTTCCGGACAGCGTAGCTTGTCCCGGCCGTTCCGCGAACTGCTGCCGCCAGTAATTGCGATCGCGAACGTATCTGTCGGAACGCCGATAAGTTTTCTCTTCGTCGAGTAAGTCCAACCAGGATGCCGTGTTCCTTTTCACCGCGGTCCTGTTCTCCGTCAGAGCTGAATAGATCTCGGCAACCCGTCGAACAATGAGCGACCCACCGACCCCATCGTTACAGAAATGGTGAGTACGCGCATACCAGAAGAACTGGCTAGGCGAGGCGCGAAATAGGACGAAAGTGAAAAGAGGATCGCGAGTGAGATCGGTCGAGCGCCCCATATCTTTCTGCATCCAGCTTTCCGCTGCGAGGCGAGCGTCCACTTCTCCGGCCAGATCAATGAACGGCATCGTCCACTCAAGATCGCGCACGATATACTGTCGGGGACCGTCGTCAGTCTCGGACACTCTTAGGTGCAGGGCGTCGATCTCTCCTAGCAGTTCACGCAGTGCTGCCTCGAAACGCCCCGGGTCCACCGGTCCCAGGATTTCGATATATTCCCCGATGTTGTACGCCGGGCTTTCCGGGTCGAGTCTTTGTCCGAGCCAAATATTGAATTGCCCGGTTGATAGCGGATGCAGCGTGATTTTACCCAATTCCATAGGTCGCTAGCTATGACTATAGTTCCCCAAAATTCGGAATTTTTGTTAGTCGCGCCCACGCTAGAGGAGAGAAAGCCCAAGTGTCAAGCGAGCGGTCGATTTCACATTATATTCGCGAGTAATTACTGTAATCGCGAGAGAAGCACATAGTTAGTAACCAGGGAACCAGATTAACCTGTGTTACTATCCCGTTCGGCTTTCGAGTGATTTCATTGCTGGTTCTGCGCTAATTACCAGCGTGCCTTTATCCATTATCAGTTCGCCATCGACGTAAAGAGTGGCGTTCCGGATGAGGCCGTCGAGATGAATGGGTACGTTTACGGTGCCGCCCATCCCCGCGTTATTACCGAGAGCGATGTGCACCGTACCTAAGACTTTCTCGTCTTCCAGAATATAACCTGAGACGATGGCCCGGTCATTCGTGCCAACTCCTAATTCGGCGATGTTATAGGCCTCAGGCCCATGCGCCGAGAGGTAGCGGTCAAGCTCCTGGGACTCCGCCGAGGTTGAGACGATCCGCGCAATACCGTGTTCGACCTTTAATTCGATCGGCTCTTTCAATTTGCCGAGATCGGCGACCGACCCATCGAAGACTATCTTGCCATTCGCCGTGCCTTCGATCGGTGCGAAGAAGGCCTCGCCCGCCGGCAGGTTGCCAAAATCTCCCCGTTGGGTGAGCAAACCGGTGTCGGCGTCCACGGTCCTATCCTGGCGTTCCAGCTCGAGACTGGTGCCGCGCTCACTCTCAACTTTGAACGTTGAACCTTGGCTTAGCTTTTCGGCAACGCGTTTCGTTAGAGCAGCAATGCTCCCGTAATCGGCGGTCAGGCAGCGGACGACCATTTCTTTGGTTATTCCTGGAAGGCTAGCGATCCTTGTGCCGCGCGCGGAAGCGATCCGGCGCGCTTGGGTATGCGAAAGCGACTTGGTCGTTGGACAAAGCACGACGTTACTTTCGGCCATGAGTTGCGCGATCGGTGCCGGTGGTTCCTCACCGCTGTTCTTGCGCGGCAGCATCTCGGCCAGAATCACCTCAGCCCCTTTGGCTCGAGCCTCTTCCCAAAAAGCGCGCGCTATCTCGATCCGTTCGGGATCAGCGTTGTCGGTTACGATGGACACGACCTCGCCGGCTTGAATGCCGAGACAATGCTCCACAACGTTCCGAGCAGCTTGAGCTAACGCACTGTCGATTGGTTTCATGGTTCGATTGGATTCCGTGGTGCTTTCGTTGTTACGTATAAATCACTGTAAGGCGTGCACGACTAGACGTTTAGCAACTACAATAGTCGTCCATTCGGTGTTCGTCATCACGACGAAGTGTTTTCACATGAGGAGGGTAAAAACCCAGGCGGTTGCCCATGACCAAGTCGATCTGATGTTGCCCTTAGTCGACACCTTAAATGTCATGGATCGTCCACAGAAGCCCTTGGTTGCTACGCTTGCAGTCGGATCGGCACCGTCGTACATGGCGGCGACGGGCCTGTTTGCCTTCCGCCGATGATAACGTTGAGCTTATGATCTGATTCACGAACCAAAAACGGGGACGAAGACGAGAAGAATGACTCCGGCCTCCACCTCCACTGTCAAACCAAAAGCTTATATTGCCGTCCTGCTCGCCCTGGGCTCAACGCATTTGCTGAACGACCTGATTCAGGCGTTGATCCCGGCGATCTATCCCATCATCAAGGATAAGTATGCGCTCGACTTCGTGCAGATCGGGATCATCACTTTAACTTTCCAGATCGCTGGATCGTTATTGCAGCCGCTGGTCGGACACTACACCGATCAGCATCCGATGCCTTATTCGACCGCCATCGGCATGATCTTCAGCCTCGTCGGTCTGCTGAGCCTCGCCTTCTCGGCGAGCTACATCATGATCCTCGTCTCGGTTGCATTTATCGGCATCGGCTCCTCGATCTACCATCCTGAAGCAACGCGCATGGCGCGATATGCTTCCGGCAATCGGCACGGCCTCGCGCAGGGAATCTTTCAGGTCGGAGGTCAGGTTGGCGGCGCGCTCAGTCCGCTGCTCGCGGCTCTCATCATTGTGCCCCGGGGACAAACGACTCTCAGCTGGTTCGCAGGGTTGGCAGTCCTGGCCATGGTGCTGATGATCGGGATTGCGCGACAGCACACCACCATCCGCACCCAGTTCCTAGCCGCGACCAGCTCTCACTCCGGGGCGTCCGGCAGCCATAGATCGCATTCGCGAGCAGCTGTCTGGCTTGGTCTCGGCATACTCTCCTTACTGATGTTCTCGAAACTCGCCTACGTGGAGAGCTTTCGATCGTTTTACACCTTCTATCTCATCGACCGGTTCGGAGTTTCGATCGGGACGTCGCAGCTGATGTTGTTCATTTTCTTCGCATCCTCTGCCGCCGGCGTACTGCTCGGCGGTATCGTCGGTGACAAGATCGGCCGCTACAACATCATCTGGATTTCGATACTCGGTCCGCTCCCGCTCACGCTTCTGCTGCCCCATGTGGATTTCTTCTGGACCGGTGTTCTCACGGTTCTGATCAACCTGATCATGGCGAGCGCGTTCGCATCCATCATGATCTACGCCATTGAGCTTGTGTCGCCGCACCGCATCGGCCTGGTCGGTGGTCTATTCTATGGGCTCAACTTCGGAATGGGGGGAATTGCGGCAGCTATTCTCGGCGGTATGGCGGATCACATCGGCATTGAAAGGGTCTATCAGCTTTGCTCATTTTTGCCTTTGGTCGGACTTCTAACCGTGTTCCTGCCGAGAATAACGGATGATCGCACCCCACCTCAGGCAAAGGGTAACGGATAAAGGAGTGGCCCAGCCTGCGCGCAATAGACTCGCGTTCCTCGGTCATTCCTTCACGCTGGGCGAAGAATCAGTTTCGAGGACGAGGACGACGTGGCTTCGATTTCGTGGACAGGTGTTAAGAGTTTTTGTCCCGAAGAGGTTAGAGGATGGTAGGCAGGCAACCCGGTAGCGGTCCGGCAGCTGCCGGATCCCAAGACGTCTATGGCGCGCCCAACCTTTCGGTACTCTCGGAGCGACGCGTCAACCGAAGCTCTACGCGCAGTCGCCATCCGAGCGCTGGGATGGCGACTGGGTGTTGAGTAAAACTGCGCTCAGTCTCTTCGGTTAAAGCCTTGGGTTGTCAACACCCTCGACCTCGTCGGACAGTCGCCGCTACCGGGATATCTCGCTACCAGCCTCTAGGCCCTTCGGGACAACGAGCCGCCCTGACGCTTGTCCGCAAAATCGAAGCCACCCCAAGGACGGGGACGATGCTGCTGCTGCTGGGAAGAAGGTCGGGATTGCGTCCCTACCGCGTCAAATCGATCGGCGCGTAGATGAATCCTTGGGAAGTATAGAGGTAGAAGACTCCCTTGGTGAAATCTTTGAGGGCTTCGAGGGTTTCCTGGGCGGAGTTCACGGTTGAATCGTCGGTGGCTGGATATGAGAAGGACTGAGCGGGAGCGCATCCCTACTGCCCATCCGTCCCATTTTTGGTAAACAATGTTCCCCTTTCCGGGACTGAATTAGGTCCTGTTGGACCGCCCTTATGGTCGGTTTTAAAATCTTCTAAAGAAAATGTCTCCTCGAGAAATGGCCCAAAATTGGGGTTGGCACACGGCCTAAAAAGCGGCGTGGCATCATGGTTGCTTAAGAGGTTTCCCGAGTAACGAACAAGACGAAACCGGAAACCCACTGAGACCAAAACATAACCGAGATAACAAGCCCAGTGTGGATCGAGATTTGTCGAGGACGCAGCTCAAAAATAGCAGCCACATTTAAATCTTTTTTAGCCAGAAGCCAATGGGGAACCGATCGGTGCGAGCCATCTTCTCGCGCCGATCGGCCAAGTTTTTTGGGCGCTACGTTCTGATCTGGGGTGGACGCTGCTTCGTCTGATGCGTTCGCCACTCCGGTAAGCCCGGCATAGGTTGGGCTGTGATAAACTAAAAGCCCGGAATCGGGAGGCACCGACAGGAAGCCGTGAGAATTCTACTCTATGAACCGAACCGTTCTGGCTGTTCGCCACGTCCTATTTGAAGACCTTGGCGTTCTGGCACCGCTGCTAGCGGAGAGAGGCTACCGTGTCCGTTACCTTGATGCGGGTATAGACCTGTTCGATCCCGTTACGCTTTCCGCTGCGGATCTGGTCGTGATATTGGGCGGCCCAATCGGGGTCTATGACACGCATCGTTATCCGTTTCTTGCCGGGGAGCGAGCGGCACTAGAGACGCGGCTTGCTTTGGGCAAGCCAACATTGGGCCTTTGTTTGGGTGCGCAGCTTATCGCGCAAGCGCTCGGTGCCGAAGTTAGATCGACAGGGCGGGTCGAAATTGGCTATTCCCTCCTCACGCTCACCGACCAGGGGCACGCATCAGTCTTAGCAGGCCTCGAATCCGTTCCGGTACTGCATTGGCATGGCGATGAGTTTGCCATTCCTTTGGGAGCGTCACGTCTCGCAGGCACGCCTGGTTTCCCCAATCAGGCCTTTTCCATCGGGAGCCAAATACTTGGCCTGCAATTCCACTTGGAGGCGGAACCCACGGAAATTGAGCGCTGGCTGATTGGTCATGCCCACGAACTGGCGGCGCACCAAATCGATCCCGGCGCTATCCGGCGCGATGCGGCTAGAATTGGTCCCGATCTCGCCCGCATCGCTCGCCCGATATTCGCGGCTTGGCTGGACCAGTTATAAAGGGGTCCGCACACGAAACCGAAAACCAACGGATCATCAATTATTGAAGTTCACGCTCTCAAGATACTCTTGGCGCTCTTTGATAAGAGTTAGCAGGGCCGAATGCAGGTCCTCGTTAAGCGCACTGCCCCCTACGGCTCCGCCGGAGTATGCACGCCAAAGCGCCTCAGCATCCCGCCATTTTATCCAGGTTCGTTCGGCTTCAACCAGGGCTTGCTTCATACTTTTTGAACCCTCCTCTCCCGCCGCGATCTGACTATCTAAATTTGCGATAATCTTTTGATAGATGCGATCAAGAGAGGAATTGGCGGCCGCAATCGCCTTGTCTTCGGCTACCAAGTTATCAACTTCCGAGGCGGCGCTCATCGTCGCGCTCATATAAACACTCAACGCTGCTATGACCGGCAGGCCCGCCTTGTAAAGATGGCACATCTTCGCAGCATCGTTCCTGGTTGCTCGGATGGCGAGCACAATCGGATCACTGATTTCCCTTGAACTCAATGACCACCGGTGACAAAAATCATCCACATTACCATAGCGCTTCGCCCCCGCTGTCACCAGTAAGTTGGATTATTGCTGGTTAGCGTTTTAATAATCTTTAGTCGATACCCCCCTACTATGACGAAGAACAGAATGAATCCCCAGGTCGACGTCTATTTGAGTAACGCCAAACCGTGGCAAAAGGAATTGCAAAAATTGAGAGTGATCCTTCTCGACTGTCAACTGACCGAAGAGTTGAAGTGGGGTAAACCTTGTTACACGTTTCAGAAAGGTAACATAGTTATAATACTTCCGCTAAAAGAACACTGTGCGCTTCTGTTTTTCAAAGGCGCCTTGTTAAAGGATACGAATCGTATTCTGATCAAGCCGACTGAGAATACGGAGGCGGGGCGCCAGATGCGGTTCACCAATGTTCGCGAAATAGCTCAGATGGAAACCATCTTGAGAGCCTATATTGCTGAAGCCATTGCAGTAGAAAAAGCCGGTTTGGAAGTGGAGATTAAAAAGCCGACAGAACTCAAAATTCCTGAAGAATTTCAAAATAAGTTAGATGAAATCCCTGCCTTGAAAACGGCTTTTGCTGCATTAACGCCGGGCCGGCAAAGATCATACATTTTTTATTTTTCTGCACCCAAACAATCCAAAACTCGAGTGTCCAGGGTTGAAAAATGCATCCAGCAAATTCTCAATGGAAAGGGCTTAGACGATTAGTACTTTCGCTGAGAAAAAATGGCTACTCCCTTGGATTTGGATATTCTTGACGGCGGAAAAGCGGTTCCGGTTCCACTCCGATGGATCTCTGCTTCAAGTGTGGAGCAAACTCGGCAATGGCGTCGCCAATCGTCTGTTCGATTACTCGTCTCTGCCTTGGAATGTCTTGGGCCACCTTTTTGAATCCAAGCCAAACCAGGTCGTCAATATAGTCGGCGCCGTCTCCACGACTGGTCCAATCGTTCTCCGCTTCTATATAGCTGAAAAAGAATAGGGTTCCCGAAAGGCTGACGGGTATCGTCGAGCCAATCTCAGGAAATTTCACTGCGAGATCAGCTGCATGGCGCGTCAACCAGGCTCCGCCGGTATCAATTATCAGAATACCCGCTTGGTCGCTCTCGCTGATGCCGGAGAAGCCGGTTAGGAGCTTCGGTTCAGCCGCTAAGAATGCATTCCAGAGTTCAGCGAGTCGAGCTCGATCCTTTAATAGGTCGCCGTTACCACCCAGAATTTCCAAACCCATTCTATTACCTGCCGAACCTTTGCTTGAGCCAATCACGAGCCCTTGTTGGGCTAGATACCCTATTACATCTAAGGTAGCCCGCGCTCGGACTTCGTCAGTGGCAATCTCTAGCTGGCCCGATGGGACAATTGGATCGTGCTGGTGGGCTCCAGGCATGATGTGAAATCCGATTTTCGCGGTAGCCAGTTCATTTAACGAAATCGAAACAATCCTTTGAAGGACGACAGCCGAAATCTGTTCGTTTACGTCGTAAGGCAACGTATGTAGATCTCCGAATTCCACCGCGTAGGGAGAGCCTTCGGAGAAAGCTAACTCGAAAGCGAGTCGCCAGTGGTCTACCTCTTTCGGGTTGATGGTAGGACTGGGTCCTTGGCTCGGCAATTGGTTGAGTATCGCGATTACGAACGCAGAAGAATTCTGTGCGGCGATCCGAACGAAACTGTGATAGTCCATGTACGAGGAGCCGTCTGCGCGATCCGTAATGCTGCGAATAACTAACAATGGAGTTCCATATTGAGAGCAGATTTGGGCGACGGCCGCTCCCTCCATCTCGACACCATCGGCATCGAAGCGAGTCCGCAGTTCTTGTCCCTTGGAGGCGTCACTGACGAAGGTATCCCCAGTAACAACTACTCCCTCGCAAATTTTTGGATCACGGACATCTGGTCGAGTATCTGCCCGTATGAATTGGACGGACGGCACAGATTTTCGCGCGGCGGAAAGCAACCATGACGCTGGGTGAAACCACAGCGGGTTGTTGATGCGACTGATCGGACTACGGGTTTGCCAGGGGGCAAAAGACCCGTTTGATAGTTGTCCAAAATCATATTCCGCGAGATCGGTCGCCAAAACGACGTCACCTTGGATGTAATTTGGGTTTAGAGCGCCGGCGTTACCGGTGAAAATAATGGCGCTGGGTGAAAATTCTTGAATCAGCAATGCGGCGGCCATGCCGGCATTTACTTTGCCAAAACCAACTTGGCATAGAACGACTGATTGATTTGCCAGTTTGCCCAAGATAACTCGGATACCGCCCAAGCTGCGCTCTTCAGGGTTTTTGAGCGAGGCAACCAGCTGTGCGGTTTCTTCCGGGATGCCCAGTATTCCGATTGGCCCAGCCGTGACCAGGTGTTTCGTACTCGTCCTCGTCCTCGAATCCGGCCGAGCGGAGTGATGGAGTGTTGGCCCGCCCGCATCGCTACGCGAAGCGTTGCGGGCGGGGGTTTCAAGAGTACTGCGCCAAGTCCGAATTGCGCCCGCGTAGCGGGCTGGGCGATGCTGTGTGGGTCTCATCCCCGCGTGAAGTTGCCGCGAAGCCGGTTATGCCGAAGGTCACGAGTAAAGCCGTCGCAACTAAAACTCTGTCGTAACCTCTCACGCGAAGACGAAAGGAGGTCATTTGGGTTGTGGGGAAGATTTCGGAAGGGTGGATGGACGCGCAATTTGCGTCGCAGCCAGCAGCCATCGATCACCCTGTCGCACCAGCACCCGTACAAAATACATTTCCGTGGAAAGCCCGTCCGAGGCGATTCGGTGCGAGACGCCGTGGCAAACGATAACATCCGGAGCAATACCCCGGGAAGAATTCGCCCTATCTTCGAGTCTGGTTCCAGGCGGCAGTTTGGCCATCAAGCGCATTAGGTTTGCCTCAATCGTGGCCCCGAGAAGTTTCTTCCATTCGGTCAACACCTCGAACCCACGGTCTGGCTGACCGATGTTGAAGCGGTCGTGCACGCTTCCGACTCTCAAGCCGAATAGTCGAAGTTGCGAGATCGAAGGTCATCAACTCTCACCAGGGCAGCAGATACCAAAGCGCGCCAACCTCGACAGCAAAGAGGGCCGCCATGAATCCGAGGCCGACTGGTGTAATCCAGGGCGGCGTCTTTTTTTCTGTGAAAAGCCACCAGCCAAACCAGCGGATAAAAAGGGGCATCGTCAAGAAGGTCGTTCCGAACACGCTAATGGTGTTTCCGATAAAGGTGGCCAATGAGGCGTGCAGACCCAACGAGGCAAGAATCGGGCTCAGGAAACGCAGCTCTAGCATCACAATCGGAAACAGTCCCAGAATAACCAGAAGCGCGGTCTTCCAGTTTGGCGGCCCTTTGCCGGTCATTGGATTGATTGGCACCCAGCCGGGGAACGACGTGGCCAGGCGCATGAGCTGCTCTTGGTCGATGAAGGCCTTGGATTCACCAAGCAACTCCGCGCGTTCCGGGGCCTCCATCCAGGCTTCGAGATGCTCGGCAGTGTCGAATCGGATGATCGTGGTCCAAAGGCCTTCTTTCTCGGCCGGCGGCTGGAGATACATCCCGCGGTAGCCGGGATATTTTGCCTGAGCGGCCTGAATTCTCACCGCCCACTCGCGATAGGTGTCGTCCATGCCGGACCTGATCTTCGAGAAGATCACTTCGGTGACATTCGCGCCCGGCGGCTCGCCGCCCTGGTCTGGCTTTGCGACCTCGCCCAGACTGCCGCCTTCGAGCAACGGGATTGCCTCGCCCACAATTTTGGCTCGTTCACCGGAATGCTGCCATGCGGCCAGTTCGTCCTGTGAACGGAAATTCAGGACAATCGTCCATTCATTGCTCCCAGCCTGCGAGGGCGGCATCACGTCGCTGCTGATGAAGCCGGGAAATTTGCCAATCACGGCATTGTGGCGCACTTGCCAGTCGGAGAAGGCCCGGTCTTCGCCGAGGCGAAGCTTGGCGCTGGCGATCAGAACGGCAGGCGCGCTCATCTGGATCCCACTAACACGGGTTCCTGGGCGATTTGTTTTCTTTTGACTGGTGGCTCCCCGTTGATCAGCTGTGAAAAGATGCGGGCCGCAGTGAACGGTAGACTGGTGCAGCGCACGCCGGTCGCGTTTTTAATCGCGTTTGCGATTGCCGGAGCCACCGGATTGATCGCGCATTCGCCCTGTGATTTCGCTCCCAACGGTCCGATCTTGTCGTAGGTGTCAGCGAAGAACAACTCGTTGCGCGGGAGATCGGCGAAGGCCGGTATCCGATAATTGCGCAAAGCTGGGTTCACAATCCGGCCTTGTACGTTGTGAACCATGTTTTCCGTTAGCGCCCAGCCGATGCCCATGGCGATGGCGCCGTCGAGCTGGCCACGGCACTGCACGGGGTTGATCAACCTGCCAATATCGGCGGCATGAACGCTATGGAGGATCCGGATTTCGCCGGTAACTGTATGGACGGCGAGGCGAATCCCATGGACGTTGAATGCAGTGGTCCGCGGCGAAAGGTAAGCCTTTCGCTTCGCTTCGAAGCGATGGCCTTCCCGGACACCGGCAGCGTACAGATCGACCAGGGAAATCCGATTGGCGCCGGATACCACAAAGCTATCTTCGATCCGCCACGTCGCAGGGTCAGTCCCGGTATGTTGCCCGGCATATTCGAGAATATTGTCCCTGAGAGCGGCGGCGGTCAGCGCCACCGCTTTGCCTGCGACGACCGTTCCGGTACTGGCAAAGGTTCCGGTGTCATACGGCGTTAGATCGGTATCCGCGTTAATGATATCGATATTATCTGCGCGCGAGGCAAGCAGCTCGGCAGCCATCTGACGGTGCGAGGTCACGCATCCATTGCCCATCTCGGTCGTGCCTACCGCTAAATGATAGCGTCCATCCGGGAGAAGGATCATGACGGCGCCAGACCGATGCTCAGTAGGCGGGCCGCAATCGAGCATGGCGAGCGCGACTCCAGTGCCCTCGGCCCACTCGTCTCCATCGGGTTTGGCCTCACCCCGACCCGAAGCCAGGGCCGTCTCGACCAGGTCGAGACATTGATCTAAGCCATAGCTACCAAAACCGACGTCACTCGGATCTTTCCAGACCGATTCGATCCAGTCGGTGGGTTGGATCATGTTCTTACGACGAATCGCGAACGGGTCCATCCCAAGCAGCTCACCTAGTTCGTCGATCGCGCATTCGATCGCGAAAGTTGTTTGCGAGGCGCCATAGCCACGAAAGCCGCCCCCGGGAACAACGTTGGTGTACACCGCGAATCCGTCCGCCTTTTTGTTGGTGCAGCGATAGGCTGCGAGAGGGCTTCCGAGGGCAGCCGCGAGCGTCTCGCTTCCATGGCCGCCATAGCCGCCGGTGTTAGAAACTACCCTCACCTGAATCGCGGTGAGTGTCCCGTCGGTTTTTGCGCCGAGCTTCACCTGAGTCGTCATCTGATGGCGGGTGGTTGCGCCGATGAACTGTTCCTCGCGCGTGAATTCCCATTTGACCGGCCTGCCAATCTTAAGAAGCGCCAGGACGCAGAGATCTTCGCTTACCATCTCCTGTTTGCCGCCGAACCCGCCGCCCACTCGCTCGGTGAAAACGTGGAGGTTGAACTGGTTGAGTCCAAAGATATGGCAGAGCTTCTGATGCACGATGAAAGGTCCCTGCGAACTGGTGCGGACATGAATCCGGCCGTCGTCCCCCTTCCATGCGATCGACCCGTGCGTTTCCAGATGGACATGCTGGACCCGGGAAGTCGAGTAGGTCATCTCATGAACAGCGTCGGCTGCCGCGAACCCATCCTTGACGCTGCCGACCTCGCCGTGGATTTCGGAATAGATATTTCCCTTCGCCTGGCCCCCTTTATGGTGGAGGATCGGGGCATTCGGTTCCATCGCCTGCTCCGGGTCGAAAACCGCGGGCAGAACTTCGTAATCCACCCGGACTTCGCGACAGGCGGCTTCTGCAGCGGCTTCGGTCTCGGCAGCGACCGCAACCACCCGCTGGCCCACGAAGCGAACGACGTTGTCGAGAACATAGGTGTCGTCGGGATCGACTAAGTGATCCTCATGAAGGGCAGTGCTGAACAGGCGACGGGGAACATCTTCCCAAGTAAAAATCTGAACCACACCGGGGATGGCCTGCGCCGTCTTGGTGTCGATGCTTCGGATCCGCGCGTGAGCGTGCGGCGAGCGCAGAACCTTCAAGTGTAGCAGGTTGTCCACGGCCACATCCATCGTGTAACGGGCTTTTCCCGTGACAATCGCAGGGCCGAACGGATTTCCCAGGCCAGCCCCACAAGCCTTCCCGGCGATATCCTCTTCTGTGGTCTTTCTGCCGTGAAGAGCATCGTCGATGCTGCGGTAACCAGTGCAGCGGCAAAGGTTGCCCTTCAGGTGAAATGGAAGGTCTTGCTTCTGCTCCTCAGAGAGACTGGCCGAGGTCATGATCATCCCCGCGCTACAAAAACCGCACTGGAACGCTTGCGCATCGAGAAACGCCTGCTGTAGAGGATGCAGATCGCCGTTGGCAGAGAGGCCTTCGATAGTCGTCACCTCGCGATTCGCGGCGCGAAATGCCGGCACCAGGCAGCTATGCACCGGTTTTCCGTCGAGCCAGACCGTGCAGGCGCCGCAATCGCCGGCATCGCAGCCTTTTTTGACTCCGAACCAGCCAAGGCTCCGGACAAAAGTTCTCAAACACTGGCCAGGCCGGGGTTCGGCGTCGAAAAGTTTTCCGTTGATCGTGTATCTCATAAGAGAGGCTTCAGTTAGAAAGCTGCTGCCGAATCTGCTCGGCAAAGTAATAGGTCAGATGCTGGCGATGGCGGGGTGAGCCATGGACGTCGTCGAGGTAGAGGTCAAAAGGCGCCGCGTCGTCCAAGGCGTTCTCCAACGTTTCGGCGGAAGGCACCTTCTCAAAGCGCAGTTGGACAGGTCGCAGTGTGGAGGCGGTGACGGTCAAAAGAAATTCTCCGCGTTCCGGGCAGAGGGTGCCGATCAGCAAAACCTCCGAACGTCCTAAATGGGTCAGAGTGAAACGGCGGAAGGCATAGCTTTTCTTCAGCGCCGAGGCGGGCAGAAGGATCGAACGCAATAATTCCCCGGGATCGAGGACATTTTTGTGATCCCCGGTAACAAAATCTACGACCGGCACTTTGCGGGGCGTGCCATTGCGCGGCCAGAGCGTGCAGACACCTTCCAACGCTGCCGTAAGGGAAATCATCGGTCCGGCCGGCAGAGACATGACGATGTTTCCGCCGACGGTCGCTTCGTTCCAGATCTTGAAAGAAGCAAGAAACGCCCGGCAGCATTGCGGGAAAAGCGGCGCTGCCTTCCAATCGGGCGGCGCCTTGAAGTGATCGAGTTCTATCACCCGGCAAGTCGCGGCGATCTCCAGTCCCTCCGGCGAGGGAGTCAGGGAGGGCCAATTCAAGGATTCCAGGTCGATGAGTGTGTGCGTCACAACCTGCGGCTCCGAGAATAACCAGGTCCCTCCCGCCAGCCAGGCGTACCCGCTTTCCCATTTTTTCACGGCGTCCGCATCGGTGGGCCGCAGGACTTCGGTGATTGTGTTTATGTCCATAAATAAATGCGTCTAAATCTCTTAGGCATTGGCCATTTCGGAAGCACAGCGGTTGTGGGTTTCGATAACCGGTTTCATCTCCATCGTGACAACTTCACCGTCTCGCACGATGACCTTGCCGTTAACGACGGTAAATTTGGCGCTTTGTGGGGCGCAGAAGAGGGTGGCAGCGACCGGATCGTGCAGCGCGCCGGCGTACCCGATGGTATGCAGATCCAGTGAGAAAAAGTCGGCGCATTTACCCGGCTCGAGCGAACCGATGTCGGAGCGTCCAAGCACGCGGGCGCCGCCCAACGTGGCGAGCTCTAGCGCCTCGCGCGCCGTCATCCATTCGTTGGCCCGGACCGGATGAGATTGCGAAAGCAGAAAATATTTGCGCGGACCATCCGGTGGGAGCAAGCCGATTTGCAGCCGCGCTAGCAACATCGCTTGGCGAGCCTCCAACAGAATGTTCGAGGCGTCATTGCTGGCCGATCCATCCACGCCAAGACCGACCTTCACGCCGGCTGCCAAATATTTCTTGATGGGCGCGATGCCGGACCCAAGACGCATATTCGAGCAGGGACAATGCGCCGCGCCGCAACCGGTCTGGGCGAACTTCCTGATTTCATCGTCATCGACATGGATCGCATGCGCGAACCACACATCGTCACCCAGCCAGCCATGCGTCTCCATCCAATCCACGGGCCGAAGCTGGTAACGTTCGAGTGTGTATCGTTCCTCGTCGCGGGTCTCGCAAAGGTGAGTGTGGAGTCTCACCTTGTATTGGCGGGCGAGCGCCGCAGAGTCGCGCAGTAACGAGATAGTGACTGAAAACGGAGAACACGGCGCAAGGGCGACTTGCGTCATGGAACCTGGGGACGCGTCATGATAAGCCTGGATGACACGCTCGCTGTCCTTGAGGATAAACGTTTCGTCCTCTACGCAATCATCCGGTGGCAGCCCGCCTTGGGATTGGCCGAGGGACATCGAGCCCCGGCTAGCGTGGAAGCGTACACCGAGATCCTTCGCGGCCTGGATTTGGCAATCCAAGTTGTTCCCGTTTTTGAACACATAAGTGTGATCGAATACCGTCGTGCAACCGGAAAGCGCGAGTTCAGCCAGTCCAATCAGCGTGCTAGCGCGCGAGGCCTCCTCCGTCGTGCTTGCCCAGATCCGATATTGGGCCTGGAGCCAAGGGAAAAGATTGTTGTTCTGCGCAGCGACCAAGTTGCGCGTGAGAGTCTGATTAAGGTGATGATGGGCATTGACGAACCCTGGAAGAACGATCTGCCCGGAAAGATCGAGTACCGTGTCGGCCGTGGCGGGAAGCTCTTCGTTCCGACCGACCTGCTTGATGAAACCGTCTTCGACGTAAACTCCAGCGTTCTTCAGTTCCCGGCGTTGGCCGTCCATGGTCACCAGGATTTCAGCGTTCTTGGCAAGAAGTGTGACCATTTGTGTGCAATCGGGCTCCTGGGGGGTGCCCCGTTTTAACTCAAGTACGAGAGGAGAGCACTCGGGACTCTTTTTGATTGTCTTAGCAAGGTCGTTCAGATCTTTGAACCTCTGCTATATTATTCTGGAAGATCTGCCATTGCTCTTTAAGTATGGAGATTCTAAAGGAGCGTGGTGCGAAAAGTTGCAATGCCGAAGTGGACAATCGTGCGGGTTTTTCCTAAAAGGTATTCGCGCTATGACCACGGACGAAGTTTTGGATGCGTTGGGCCGGTACACAAGGGATTCTAAGGAGAGCGATCGTCAAACGGCGACAAAGCTGGGTATTGGCCACCCAATTCTAGCGGATTGGCTGAGTGGTAGGACTCGGCCTCAGAAAACTACACTCGCGAGGCTAGCGGGTTTCCTTAGACGCGCCGGCTATTTGTAGGACGCGCCGGCGCGCCTTAAGAGACAAGCTTCTCTTGCTATTTGTTGAATCTGATCGAGGTTTAAAGTCTTCGATTGTTCTCAGTTGATTGCCGGTGGATTTTCAATGGGGCGCGCCTTATTGCTGGTTCGAAACCCGACGCTCGGGAACGGCTCCGTGACTACCTTCGAAAAACACTATGAAATTATACGTAGGTAATCTGTCCTTCTCCACGACCGAAAGTGCACTGCGTGATCTATTCGCAGCTCACGGCACCGTCACTGACGTTCATATTGTGACCGATCGAATGAGCGGCGAATCCCGTGGTTTTGCATTCGTCACTATGGGAAATCGTCACGAGGGCCAGGCTGCTATCAATGCGCTGGAAGGTCATTCTGTTGGCGGCCGCAATTTGTCTGTGTCTGAGGCACGTCCGAAGAACGACGACCGCCCGAGCGGTTCTTTTCAGAAGCGCCGCCGCTAGTTCGATTGAGCTACGGCTTTCTTCTATGAAACCAGGAAGAATTGAGACAAATTCCTGCGCTCAAGAGCTATGGGGAGAATTAATCGGCATTGATGACAGGACCGACCAGGAGCGGACTTTTACAATTTACAAGCGCAGCGGTAGTCTTCTGGTTGTAAGCGATACAGGATGCGAACGTCTGGTTGGCCCCGACCACGGCTTAAGCAAAACGCGTATTTTTCAGGAGGTGATGTACCAGTTCCGCGTACATGCCGTACGCCCCAACCCCTCGTTTTGCCCGGTAAGCGATTGAGTCGATGCCTCCGGCGCACTATTTTCAAATCACGCTCGAGCCTCATCTCAAGCATTCAGGTCTGGCGACTGGAAGAAAGATTATTTTTCTGGCTGAGGTCCCGGTAAAAACTGCAAGAGAGGCATCAGAAGCACCAGAAGACGATCGCATGGTTTATGAAACGGCCGAAAGACTAGCGGCGAACCTGACCTGCATGGCCATGACAGGAGAATCGGCTCAACCAGGCGAAGATGAAATGCGGATCTCTTTCCGGTCAATTTCCGGAATGTCCTATGATGTGATGCAGCGCCATCCGGATGCGGAGAAGGACGGTGTGCGAATATGGCTGATTGGCGCGCGCCCGGAATGAGCGCTTTTTCCTACACAGCAAGATACTGTAGTCGTGTCTCATGGAGAGGCCCTCATTCATCGCGGTGAGGGACTAAACAGTCTACTAATTATGACATCCATTCACGCGACCATCCTTTCAGCAGAGAAATTCCGCGATCTATATCGCCTTATTGTCCAATTGGTTCCTTCCGAGTTTGTGGGTCCGTTCGAAAGGCTAAGATTCAAGAAAAATCCCTACTGTGGCTCGTTTGGTACTTCTGTTGACAAAAGCTGGTTGACGCTTGATTACCGCAAAGACCCCGGCTTCAAGGCTGGTGAAGCGTTTCCGCTATGGAGGACCGATTAGGGCGAGCCAATAGCGGTTTCTGGCAAGTGGTAGGGCGAGGCTCCGGACCAGCCTAATCAAGACAACAAGGGGTACGGCTATTGAACTCCGCATCGCGGACGATCCCTGAGAACCGCCGAGCCGCTACCCCATCGTGGGCCACGGCTCGGTGCGTTTTGGACGTAGCTGCCCACTTCGTCAGCTGAAGACTCATTTTCGCTGCGAAACCGCCTACATTGTTCGGGAGCCTCGCCCTACCACTCGTGGCTCGAACTGATTACTGCTGTCTACGCTGTCCCGGTGCAGATCTGTCTCAAGGTCTTTACGAATTTAGAGACGACTCCAGACTCGAGTCCGTTTTTCTTCCAGACAGCCCCAAGAGGTATGCTAATAGGTTTGGGCGTCATCAAATCTCTAAAAACAACCTCGCGGGCTGGAAACTTTGCGACCGGTTCGCTGACAAGTGCGATGCCAAGGCCAGCGGCCACAAAGGCCAGAGCGCTCCCTACCCCGTCCGCCTCCCTCACAATGCGTGGACTAAATCCGGACCGATGACAGACGTTGTGCAGCCAATCGCCGTACGCGGGGTACATCCGATTTAGGCCAATGAAGGGTTGCTCTTTTAGAATCGGTAGCCGGATCTCTGGCTGGACGGCTTGCGGATGCGATTTTGGCAGGGCCACAATGACCGGGTGCTCTATCAGCAACTCAGCGCTCAGCAACTCAAGGATCGGCCGATTACTCAGGACTAGGATGCCGACCGCTATACGTCCGTCAAGCAATGCCCGTTCTTGTTCTACCGCGTCCATCTCCACACAATCGACAATGATCCCCGGTGACTCTTTGTGCCAACGCTCTAGCGCCTGACCTAGGAAGTCGTGGGTGAGCGCCGCCATATGGCCGACGGTTAACTCCCCGAGCTCCCCTCTATTGATTCGCTGGGCTTTTTTTACTGCCTGATCACAGGCTTCCAAGATCCCGCGCGCATCAATCAAGAACGCTTTCCCCGCTGCCGTCAATGCAACGCCTTTTCGCTCGCGTTGGAACAAGTTAAATCCGAGTTCGCCCTCAAGGTCCTGGATCTGTTTGCTGAAGGGCGGCTGGGATACATTCAGCCGATCAGCCGCGTGGGTAAAATTTAACTCCTCAGCCGCAGCGACAAAGTATTCCAGGTGACGCAGTTTCATTCGCAACGGGCCTGCTCGCCCGTGTCTGGGCCATCGCTTTTGCGCGATACGTGGATCAACCCGAGCAAGAAAAGATCCTTCTAAGGAACCTACGTCCGCTATACCGGAAAGCAACGGGGAACACTTCGAAAAGAGTATTGGGAAACCGGCTTATCCGGGGCCGCTTGGGGGCTCGGCGAGGCACGTGACCAGTAGAATTCCAAATATGGAAAATGATAACGTTGAACTTCTCCGTTTGGGCCGGAGGATCCAGACGGAACGCAAGCTTCTCGGGCTTACCCAAGACGGCTTTGCCAGGGATTGCGGACTAAACCGGACTCATTTTGGGGGAATCGAGCGAGGTGAACGAAATCCGACTTTTCTTATCCTCTGCAAAATTTGTAACCGGCTACGCTGCGATGTCGCCCGGGTCACTCATGGCATTCCGCGGTTGTCTAACATCCGCAATTCTTAAACCGCGGTGATCGCATCCGGGACACGGGGTCCGGCGAGGTTCTTCCCGGTTTGGCGTGGCAGCGGCTTGGCGGCTGCCGGATAACGGGACTCGGCTAACTTCTCAGATCCAAGCGATCTCCTTGGCCGTGTTCAGTAAAATCTGTTTCAGCTGTTCGCCTACCGAAAACCGTTGACTGCTGAGTTCTATAGAATTAGCAATGCTCATCCCTCCCGGATGCCGTTCGCTGGCCGCTTTCCAGTCCATCAGCATTTCAATGAGATCGAAAAGTGACATGCCATCAATCCCGTTCGGATAGTGCTCTGGATGATGGGGGTTCTGGCGATAGTGATGATCAAGCGCCACTTTCAAATCCACTAACGATTGCTTGTACTCTTCACCCTCGTAAGTAATAACCGCGAGTCGATTACCGACCGCATCAAAAATCGCCTTCTCCGGTTGCTCTAATTTGGAGGCGTCGTGTTTCGATCCGCGCTCTAAAAGCTTAATGGCGCACTGGCCCAGGAGAAATCGGACCCTGTTGATATGCAAGGTCGTGTCTATCGTACTATCGTATTCTAACGGCAAACCTGGCGACATACTTTGCTAAATCTTGCCTCGAGGATGTCGCCGTTCTTGATCTTCTCGCTACCGCATCTTATGCGGTAACGTTTGTTTGGAATGAAAGTCTGCGAGTCTCGGGACTCCTTTCAATTTTATTACCGGAGCCTGATCTTGACCAATACTCTTTTGGAAGAGCTAAACGTCTAAAATGATATGGGAGATTGCGACAAACCTGGGCGAATTGATCACGTCGGCTGCGACAACCAAATCTCCTCAATAAGAGCCATTCTTTTGGGTGGGAGCCATTCTTTTGAGTCGACTTGTAAATCTGTCCGGCCGAATAATCAACCAGCACATGTTTCCACAAATTCCCTTCCATCGCGTCAATTGGCTCGTTAGCTCATTTCTGATCGGGACACTGTTCCTTTCGATGACGGCCGTGCCAGCGTACCTTTGGTTCTTTGGCATTGATCGATTTCAGATCGTTCTTTTCTTCGCGATGCTGGCTGCTTGCGGATTCTCCATCACCCTCGGGTACCATCGACTTTTTTCTCATTTAACTTTCCAGGCTCACTGGATCGTACGGTTCTTTACGGTCATCTTTGGCGCTGCCGCATTTGAGAATTCCGTTCTCCTTTGGTCCTGCGAACATCGCAGCCATCATAAGCATGTGGACCACGATGACGATCCTTATTGTATCACCAAGGGTCTCTTTTATGCCCACATGGGCTGGCTGATGTTCAAGCTTAAGCCGATACCCTCTTTCGATAATGTGGCTGATCTCAAAAAGGATCCACTCTTGGTATGGCAAGATCGCTACATTCATTTGATTGCAGTGCTGGTTGCTTTCGCGCTTCCAGCCAGCATCGGTTTTTTGTGGGGAGGCTGGAAAGCCGCTCTCGGCGCTTTCCTAATCGCCGGCGTCTTACGGGTGGTGGTGCTGCAACACGCTACTTTTTGCATCAATTCGCTCTGCCACTACATCGGTGCACAACCCTATTCTTCAAAATGCAGTGCCCGCGATTCCTGGATCCTGGCGATCCTTACTTTCGGTGAAGGTTATCATAACTATCATCACGAGTTTCAGCACGATTACCGGAATGGTGTTAAACCCTGGCAGATCGATCCCACAAAATGGATCATCTGGATCCTTTCCAAGACCGGCCTGGTCCGTAACCTGCGCCGGGTCCCGACAGAAAAGATCGTACTAGCAGAACTCGCCGAAGCGAAGCGTCAACTCGAGGTGACGCTAGCCAACCCCGCTCTCAGCGAAGCCCGGGCGACACATATTGCCAGCGCTTATCAGACCCTACTAGAAACCGCTCATTGGTGGAACCAACGCAAAGCGGAGCAGCTCGAAGTGACGCGCGAAATGCTCGCCAGCCTTCGTAACAACATTCGGGTGGCAACGGACGCTCTGCGGATACCGGGCATACGCCAACGTCAACCAACTTAGCAGCGGTTGGTACTACCCTCGGTCTGATTCGCAGATCTTGATCGTCAACCGTGCGGCTCCTGCTGAGGTGCGGTCCCGCATATCGTTAGCCCGCGGCCAGCCTACCAGAACATCCCAGAAAGACATTTATGAACAAGACAGATAGACTTAACCGAGCCGTCGACGATGCGATGGATCAGGTAGCCGCCGCGCTGGAAAACGTAAAAGAGCAAGCGATCTCGTCAGCAGATGAAATCGGCCGAGCAACGCGAAGAACCATGCATAGCGCGCAAGGAGCGACCGAGGAAGCGTGGAGCGACGCCGCATCAAGAGCTAAAGTCTTGCGCTCCCGGGTTGAGTTATACCTGCAAGAACAGCCGCTGCATACCATCGTCCTGGCACTGGCGACTGGCTTTCTGCTCAGTCTGGTTCTGCTGTTTTTCCGCATGAACCGTAAAGAGCAATCCACGCTGAAGCAAACCGCGCCGTTGCCTTAGCAAAGCCTTTAAGTGCTTAGTTCCGGGCGAACCCCGGCAACGCAGATTGCACTGATTACTAACTACTTTCGGTTCTCGCTAATTCGATCGGCGACGATTTCGCTTCCTTGATCGGATCATCTGCGCCGTCGGCGATTTGCTGATTTTTTTCCGCCCGAGAAAACGGACGTCACGCCGACGACGAAAAAGAATAGACTCACAAAGCCGAGTGCCGTCAACGCAATCAGCGTTGCCGATAACGATTGGAGGTACTCTAACATCTTCGACCACAATGTCCGCCCTTTTGGTTCGGTCTCGACCTGAGCGCTCTCGACCTCTACTCGCTCACCCTTTAACGAGTTTTGCGCCATAGGATCGATCTTAGCCGCTTCCGTTTCTTTGTCTGTGACTCCAGCCGCCACGTTGCGGTTTAGATGGTCTGCTATTTCGTTCATATCATTTTCCTGTTGAAAGCCGAGATTTCATCTGAAGCCTCTTAACCAACCGAGCCCTCCATCTCTAGGTCGATCAGTCGTTTCAGCTCAACGCTATATTCCATGGGAAATTGCCTTACTAAGTCATTTACAAATCCGTTTACCGCTAGACTCATAGACTGACCCTTAGTTAGACCACGCTGCTGCATATAAAAAATTTGCTCAGTGCCAATTTGACTGACCGAGGCCTCGTGCTGAGTAGTGTTGCCGGTACCGCGCACCGTGATGGCCGGATAGGTATCGGTCCGGCTGGTTGAGTTGATTAAGAGCGCATCACATTCAGTATTGTTCTTACATCCTTTAAGATGTTTTGGGATGTGAACCAGGCCGCGATAGGTCGCGCGCCCTTTACCGACGCTGATGCTCTTCGAAACAACGTTGCTCGTGGTCTCATCGGCCGCGTGTATCATTTTCGCGCCCGTATCCTGATGCTGTCCATCACCCGCCAGGGCGATACTGATCACCTCGCCGCGGGCTTTGCGTCCTTTCAGTACGACACCGGGATACTTCATGGTCAAGCGTGATCCGATGTTGCAATCGATCCACTTGATTTCAGCTTCCTCCATCGCCAGGCCCCGTTTTGTAACTAGGTTAAACACGTTGGCTGACCAGTTTTGCACCGTTACATATTGGATTTTGGCTCGAGGAAGGGCGACCAGCTCTACCACCGCAGAGTGAAGCGTCGCCGTTGTGAAATTCGGCGCCGTGCATCCTTCCATGTACATTACCTCAGAACCTTCGTCCGCTATGATTAACGTGCGCTCGAATTGGCCAAAATTCTCGGCGTTGATCCGGAAATAGGCTTGCAGAGGATGCTTTACTTTTACTCCCGGTGGAACATAGATAAAACTACCACCGCTGAAAACCGCACTATTAAGGGCGCTAAATTTATTATCGGCAGTGGGGATGACTTTCCCGAACCATTTTCTGAACAGATCGGGTCGCTCCTTCAGGGCTTCAGTACTACCCATAAAAATAACGCCTTGGTCCGAAACCGCCTTCTTGATATTCGAGTAGACTGCCTCGCTATCAAATTGGGCTTCGACTCCCGCAAGGAACTTCCGTTCGCTCTCAGGAATACCTAAGCGTTCGAATGTCTGTTTAATCTTGTCCGGAACCTCATCCCACGTCCGCTTGGTTGTTTCACCGGAAGCGAGATAGTAGCGAATAAGGTCGAAATTTATTTCCTTGAGCTCGTCGCCTGCCCAATGGGTGGGCAGCGGCTTGCTATTGAAGATATCAAAAGCGTTTTTACGGAACTCGCGCAACCACTCGGGTTCCTCTTTTACGTCGACAATATAATCGATGGTTTCTTCCCTCAGACCAACACCCGCGTCCCGAGCCGGTTTTAAATCATAAAAAAAATCACCGATGTTGCGCGCGCTATCCTTTCCTCCAGGGCCGCTCAGAAAAACCTGGTTGTTCTTATTTGGTGCTTCGTTCATTTTTTCCTTCTCGGCATAGTGCGCCCTTTTAATATTTTTCGAGCGTTGTAGCGTCGGGCGCGGCTAGCTCTCCGAACTTCGATTTACGTCGATTTGACGGTTAGCTCGATCGAGCGGCTTTGGAAAGAAACGGCGGAGATTCGAAATTCTACCTCTATGGTAAGCCACTATCAGTGAGATGTCGCCTAGTATCGGACGAGACTGACAATTTCTGGATATCTGGAGGGGTTTCTCGACGGACCTGCTAATCCATGCGATTGTCTCCAAAGATAGTAGAAGCGCATCATCTCCATCCGGCAAACGCATGAAAGCTGATCGCACCCAGATCGATGCAGGTTGCCAATATCAAGCAGATAGCTTTTCTCGGAGATCACCTTCCACGTCAGTGCGGCATTGCCACGTTCACCTCTGATATTTGTGATGCGATTGCGACCGAATTTCCGGAATGTCAGTGCGTCGTAGGCGCGGTCAATGATCGACCCGAAGGCTACGACTATCCGGATCGCATCCGATTCGAGATCGACGAAAAGGAACTCGATTCCTATCGCCGCGCCGCCGATTTCCTCAATATCAACAATGTTGAGATAATCTTGCTCCAGCACGAGTTTGGCATCTATGGTGGGCCGGCCGGGAGCCATCTTCTGGCGCTTTTACGCGACGTACACATGCCGGTAGTAACGGCCTTGCACACGGTTTTGCGGGAACCAAATCCCGATCAACAGGCGGTGATGAGACAACTCGACGAACTCTCGAGCCGCTTCATTGTGATGGCCGAGCGAGGCAAAGGCTTCCTTCAGGAGATCTACGGCATAGCTCCCGAAAAGATCGACGTGATTCCGCATGGCATACCGGACATGCCGTTCATCGATCCCAGCTTTAACAAAGATCAGTTTGGCGTAGAGGGCAAAACCGTGCTGCTAACGTTCGGCCTGCTATCACCAAACAAAGGAATTGAGCACGTCATCGAAGCCCTACCGTCGATTCTGCAAGAGCATCCTAATGTGATGTATATCATTCTCGGCGCGACCCACCCCAACGTTATCGCCCATGAGGGCGAGTCGTATCGACTCAGGCTTGAGCGCCTGGCAGAAGATCGCGGTGTGGCATCTCACGTAATCTTTTATAATCGCTTTGTTACCCTAGAGGAATTGAAAGAATTCATCGGTGCTGCCGACATCTACATCACCCCCTATCTGAACGAATCGCAGATTACCTCCGGTACGCTTGCTTACACTTTCGGCGCCGGCAAAGCAGTCATCTCCACACCCTATTGGCACGCCAAGGAACTACTGGCAGACGATCGTGGCATCCTGGTTCCATTTGCCGAGCCCAACGCCATCGCTGAAGGTGTGAAGCGGTTTCTGTCCGATCCGGTCCTGATGACCGCCACCAGAAAAAAAGCATGGAAACTGGGCCGAGAAATGATCTGGCCGGTGGTGGCGAAGTTGCACATGGAGAGCTTCAAACGCGCGCGGGCAAGTTTGAGCGTACGTCCGCGAAAGGCTTTCGCAGCGCGAACGCTGGACAATCGTCCGTACGAGTTGCCTCCGCTGAAACTAGATCACCTGTTTCGAATGACGGACAACACCGGAATTTTTCAGCATGCGATCTTCAACGTGCCGAACTTCGCGGAAGGCTACTGTACTGACGATAATGCACGTGCTTTCATCCTCACGCTGCTATTGGAAGAGACAACCAGTCTCGCGACTCAGCGCCAATTCGAACGCCTAGCCAGTACCTACCTCGCGTTCTTATGGGACGCTTTTGATCAAGAAACCTGTCGCTTTCGCAATTTCATGAACCACCAGCGACGGTGGCTGGAACGCGAGGGCTCGGAAGACAGCCACGCCCGCGCGCTTTGGGCCGCCGGCACGGCTCTTGGTCGCTCAAAGAATGAGGGTCACCGTAATCTCTGCGCCCTCTTGTTCCAACGCGGACTGCCGACAGTCGAGAATTTTACCTCACCGAGAGCATGGGCGTTCGCTCTACTTGCCATTCACGAATATCTGCGAGCCTTCTCCGGTGACCGAACTGCGAATCAGGTACGGGAAATCCTCACCAATCGCTTGGTCGACCTGTTTCACAAAAATTCTTCGAAAGATTGGATGTGGTTTGAGCCGGTAGTAGCTTACGACAATGCGAGACTTTCGCACGCGGTGATACTCACTGGATACTGGACTTCCCGAGGCGATGTCGTCGAAATTGGCTTGCGATCGCTTCGCTGGTTGGTAGAGCAGCAAAAGGCTGATGGCGATCATTTCGCGCCGATCGGCAGCAACGGTTTCTGGACCCGCGGCCACGAATGCGCGCGCTTTGATCAGCAACCGCTGGAAGCCTACGCCATGATCGCCGCGTGTGTTGAAGCGTACTCGCTCACCTCCGACTCGACTTGGCAGCGGGCTGCACGTCGCTGCTTCGAATGGTTTCTCGGTCGCAACGATCTGGGAGAGTCGCTTTACGATTCGAGCACCGGCGGTTGTCGCGATGCCTTGCATTCCGATCGCGTTAATCAAAATCAAGGAGCTGAATCGAGTCTCGCTTTCCACCTAGCGCTGGCCGAGATGACTCGAGCAGAAGCGGTGCTCGCTAGAGAAGTCAAAAGGTCAGGAACAATTTGAAGCTTACTTTTAGCTCGATCGATTTGCGACCCAGCATCGATCGGGTGCTGAATCGGCCATTCATTCCCACCAGTCCAGACCAGGTCAGCAATATCATTGAACGCGTCCTCTCTTTTTCTGATGCGGAGGTCGAGGCGCAGCTAGCTTGCTTACGCGTCGAATTCGCTGACCGACACCCAAATCTGGAAAGATCCTGGTTGCGACAGTTCGACAAAGTAGAGGCGTATTTTTCGAATGAGGCATTTCTTCCAACCAGTCGACGGCTTTTAATTGGAGCCTTCTTTACAGGAGAATATGCGGTCGAATCCGTGGCGTTGTTCAATCCATCAATCGTTCCGCATCCGGACCAGACCGATCTCGGAGCAGAAGATCTGCGCTTCATCCTGACTCTTCGAGCAATCGGCGAGGGCCATATTTCCTCGATCGGGTTTCGCAGTGGTGTCGTCCGCAACAATCATTCGATCGAGGTGGACAAGGCGACGGGTCTGGTCACCGCAGCAGACATCGAGGCCGACCCCACTTTTTCTAGGAATATCTTTCTGCACAAGTTGCAAGAAAAAGGCCTGGAGAACAATTGGTCGAGATCGGTGATGAACCGGCTCGGCGCCACCTTCACCCGAACCGAACTGGACGAGTCGCTACGGCACGCAGCTCACGAGACTCAGCGTCATAATGAAGATGTGAAGAGAGCTATGGAATGCCTGCATTGGCTCGTAAATTCGAACTACGAGCTCAATTTCAGTTTAGCAACTCCCCTTTCCCAACGCGTCATCTTCCCAGTGTCGCTGAATGAGAGCCATGGTATGGAAGACGCTCGCTTTGTCCGCTTTGTTCATGAGGACGACCGCGCTACCTACTACGCAACCTATACCGCGTACGACGGGCGCGCCATCCTGCCACAGCTCATTGAAACCAACGATTTTCTTCGCTTTCGCATCCGTACCCTAACCGGTTCGGCGATCCAGAACAAAGGGATGGCGTTGTTCCCGAAGCGCATTGACGGACGCTATGCGATGCTTTCGCGATACGATGACGAGAACCTTTACCTGATGCTCTCAGATGACCTGTATTTGTGGAGCGATCCCCAGCTTCTGGCACGACCGTCGCGACCCTGGGAATTCGTAAAAATCGGTAACTGCGGCTCGCCCATCGAAACCGAAGCGGGCTGGCTGGTTCTGACTCACGGGGTCGGCCCAATGCGCAAATATTGCATGGGTGCCCTACTGCTGGATCTACAGAATCCTTTGAAGGTGATTGGCCGCCTCAATGAACCACTTCTGAAGCCAGCCGCCAACCAGACGAACGGGTACGTACCCAACGTCGTTTACACCTGCGGCGCATTAATCCACGCCGGTCGATTGATTTTGCCTTACGGCTTGAATGATACCGTCACCAAAATTGTGACCATCGACTTAGAGACGCTCCTCGCAGCTCTAACCGACTAACAGAAACGGGGCCAGTAACCTGAAGTTTATTAGGTTACTTATTCTTGTTAACGAACCATAGCCACCGCCCCGTTGCGGACAGGCAAAAGAAATCCTACGCCATCTTGGGAAAGCAGGAACAACTCTTCGTAAAAAGTATGGGAGAACTCAATCAACGGGGACCACGGTCATTTTGATTCAAGATCTTCACCTCCCAAATCGATGACCCAAGAGACCATAGACCATCATAGACAAGCGACGGCGCACCAGGAACATGCCGCACGTCATAACCAAGAAGCCGCTAACCATCACGGCAGCGGCAGCCACGAAAAAGCTAGACATCACGCTCATCTCGCACTCGGACACCACTTGCATGCTACCTATCATGCGGAAGAAGCGGCTAAATATCCTGCAGAAAGCGGATGGTTCCTAGGAGCTAGGCGGTAATTTAAGTGAAGCAAAACAGGCTGATCCGGACGTTAAAATTGGTTGTGGTTTTAGCATTGGGAGCCACCATAATCTTCTACAGCAGATTGGTACTTTTGTCGCTGCCTTAGAATATATCGCGAAGGCATGACATTGCCGATCAGATCGCGTTCAATTCACGACTTATATATCAGCGCGACCGGAGTGTATCTAAAGGCTCCAGCGCCTGAAGAAGCGCAGCTAACCGTTCGTTTGTTTCCAGGTTGCGTGGGCATATAAGAGACGGTTAACCCGGGTGGTCTCCATACTTTCGGCATTGAAGGCACCAGGTGCGTCCTTGATGAGAGTGACGTGATATCCCGGTTGCAGAGAATTTCTTCGTGTTCGCAGTCAAAAGGGTGGAAGGTCAAGACGAAAACGAGGTAATTAAGCGAGCACCCCACTTATCCCAAGTCCGGCTCGGAATCTCCGGGAAACCGCAGGCGCTTCCTGAGTGCAGAGCAGAGCAAGGGATAAAATTGGGAACCGAAGGAATATATGAGTACGAACGAATCAGTCTATCCGCGTTGGGAGCGCGAAGACCGGGTGAGCCGGTTTTTCATCGGCCCTTCCTTGCCGATTTACCAAATTGAGGAAATCGAACTGATCGGCGGATCGATGTTCCTCGCGTCCGAGTCGGATAAATCGAATTTAGTTGGTCAATTCGAATCCGAGAGAAATGCCAAGGAAGCGTGCAAACGGGATTTTGTGGACAAGAACAATGACCCGGCAACGGAGCCAGTCGGATGGGGGCTGAATCCGCGTCAAAAAAGCAGGTAGGCGCTCGTGCATGGAGCCGGCAGCCGGATAAAGCTTCCATTGGGACGACCAGCCTAGCGATGAATTGGTAACTCACGATGCCAGTTGCTCAAGATTCGCCCATCGGTGTGGGCTTGCTTTGCCCATCGGATAGCGTTGGCAATGACCCGGTGGACATGAGCGTTGTGATAGACCGGAAAGGTTTCGTGCCCAGGTCCAAAGAAGAAGATCCGGCCACGGCCACGCTGGAACGTGCAGCCGCTGCGAAATACCTCTCCCCCCGTGAACCAGGACAAGAAAATCAATTCGTCGGGCACGGGAATATCAAAAGGTTCCCCATACATTTCCGATTGAGGCACCTCGAAATACGGAGGTAAGCCTTCTGCTATCGGATGAGCTGGATGGATCACCCAAACTCGTTCTAGATCGCCTTCTGGCAGTTCCCGCCAGGCAAGGTTGCAGTTTGTCCCCATCAAGCGACGGAAGAGTTTCGAGTGGTGTCCAGAATGCAGTACGACCAGTCCCATGCCTTTCAGGACTCGCTGCTGAATGCGGTCGATCAGGGCGTCACTGACCTCTTCATGGGCCATATGTCCCCACCAAAGGAGCACATCGGTATCGTTGAGGAGCTCTTCGCCAAGACCTTCATCGGGATCATCGAGACGGCCCGTGCGGATGGTGAAATCCTCGTTCTTTAAACCCTGCGCAATGGCCCCATGGATACCGCTCGGGTAAATCCGGGCAACGTCGGGATGTAGCTTCTCATGGCGTCCTTCGTTCCAAATTGTAATCTTGATACTTGGGTCTTTTTCCATTTTTCGTTTCGAGTAAGAGGTCAAGTGTCCTGTCCCATAGATAACGTGGCTTCAAGCTTTGACGCCGCCGGAGAACGTTTGGACGAAATAGCGGCGCGCAAATCCGAAGGCGATCACGGCCGGCAGCATGTAAAGAATCGCCAGCGCGCTTAAAAAGCCGTAGTCGATCTGTTGGACACGTAGAAAAGCGCGAAACAGCCCTAGAGGTAACATCTGCAATTCGGATGACGACAGTAGAATGAGGGGCATTAGGAAATCACCCCATGCCGAGATGAATGCAAAAAGACCTGCGGCAGCCAGCCCCGGAAGAGCTAGCGGCGCAATCACGAGGCGAATACGCTGCATCAAGTTTGCCCCATCAACCAGCGCAGCCTCTTCATAGTCGTGAGGGATAGTGTCGAAGTAGGTTTTCATAATCCACAGCGCCAGCGGCAGCTGCATAGCGGCGAAGACTAAGATCAGGCCTAGATAGCCATCAATTAAGCCGACTACCAGCATAACCGGACGCACGGATTCGGGATTTACGAAGCTGCGGACAAAAGACCCGATTACGTCATTACCTGTGAGTAGAATCTGATATAGCGGCACAATTAAGGCCGGCGGTGGGATCACCCGGACTAAAATAATCAGGTAGAGAAACGGTCTTTTCCACCACACCTTCATCCGCGACAGGGCGTAACCACCGAGGCCGGCGAAAACCAGGACGATGACCGTCGCAGTACCGACCACGAAGAAGGAGTTAAAAAACCACCTAGCCCCTCCCTCCCGCACAAAAATGCCAATATAGTTATTGAGTGTCCACTCGCTAGGCCATCGCAGGAAGAGCGAGGCATTGGCATCAAAGGAGGCCAGAATCAGCCAAACGAAGGGAATCGCGCAAAAAATCGCGATGAGCGTAAGCGTTGCATACGCCACCGCGTCACCTTCGAGAATCTTAGCACCAGCCGGTTTCGATTTACTCATGAAAATTTAAACTTGGACTTTCAGAGCGCGCACGTAGAACGAGCCGATAGCAATCGATATGACCAGGGTAACGGCCGCTACCGCGGCCCCGTAGCCGAGTTGAAAGGCGGTAAAGGACTGGTTGTAAATGTAAATACCGATGATCTCGGTGGCATTGCCAGGCCCGCCACGCGTCAAGGCGTAGATGAACCCGAAGATCGAGATAGTCGAGACCGTCGAAACCAGCATATAAAGAAAAATCGTCGGCATGATCAATGGCAGCGTGATGAAGCGAAAGACCTGCCGAGGCGATGCGCCATCGATCCGAGCCGCTTCACAGACCTCGGGTGGCACGGCGCTAAGCCCTGCCATCATCAGGATCATCGCCGAGGCGATGCCGCGCCACGTGTTAGCAATAACTATCATTAAAAGGGGAACCTGTTCCAACCATCGTACCGCCGGAATTCCCAAAACACTTAGCAGGCGATTCAAGGTTGAATGTTCGCCGCCGGCCAACATAGAAATCCAGATAAAGCCGGCGACTACTTCAGGGACGGCATTGGGCAAGAGGATGATCGAGTTGAACAAATTCCTGAACCGGAGTGGCCGGCGAAGCAAAAGGGCGGACCCAAGTCCGAGGACAAACTGGCCGATCACTGCCGAGCCGAGGACAAACCAAAAGGTAACCACCAACGAATTCCAGAATTCCCCGTCCGAAAACAGCCGCATATAGTTGCGGATCCCAACAAAGCGCGGATGGGTCGCCGCCACGCCGACCAACGAGGCATTCGTCAGACTCAAATAGATCGAGTAAAGCGCCGGATAGATAACCAGAGCACCGACTAGAAGGACGCAGGGCAAAAGCAGAAGCTGAAGCTGCCAGGATTTGCCTTTAGGAGAGGCCGTCATGAGCTTACCAGTTAGTAAAAGCTGGCACCGAGTTGCCGCGGGAGGACCGGAGGCGATCGCCAAGCGATCGGCTCCGGTTACAGAGTCTCAAAAGAACTATTTAACGGCGTCGTCGCCCAGAACCTGCTTGACGTAGTCAACCAGGATCTTCTGAGCGCCAGCCGCGTCCGTTTGCTTGCGCAGCAGTGCCTCCGTTGCGCGGCCAACCCCTTCTGAGACTGCCGAGAAACCTTCGGCAGTTTTTAAATAAGTTCCCGTTCCTTTTTCAGAGCATCGAGAATCGGAACTAGCTCGGTTAGCTTTTGGAAGTCTGGATCAGCGGCCGCGTCGACGCGGCCTGGTATGTTGCCCAGGTTTTGCGCGTAGGCTGTATCCGCTTTAACTGAACCGAGTTCAAGCATGACCTTTTTGGCGAGGGCGAGATTGGGCGATTTCGCATTCACTGCCCATGGACCATTAAGGTCGACCAGTACGTATTGCCCTCCCTTTTCCCCTGGGACCTCCCACGTGCCAACCACTTGAGTGACATTAGGGATCGGGTTTTTGCTCTGCGAACCCCAGTCATAAATATAGCCCCACGAACCGCCGGTAGTAGCCAACAGTTTGCCGGCCGGGAACATCTCATATTTTGGCGTCACCCAAGGCTCCGGCTCCAGTAACGGCTGGATCGGCATTAGATCGTTGTTGATCAGGTCAGCATAGAAACCGAATGCATCCTTTATTCCTTGCCCGCTGAGATTCAGCTTGCCGTCGTCACTCGCGATCTGAGGCGTTTCCGTACCGACAATCAAAAGCCTGAAACCTTCCTCAAAAGAACCAGTGCCCCAGGTCACGCCGGCCGGAAAGAGAAGACTGTACGCACCAGTCTTAGATTTGATTTCTTTGGCCCGGCTGAGAAGCTCTGCCCACGTCTTTGGTTGCTCGGTCGAAATGCCAGCCTTTTCCAACAAGTCACGCCGGTAGTACAGCTCCATCACGTCCAGCATAGCAGGCAAAGCATAGATCTGGCCGTCTTTGCCGGTTACCATGGTCTTGCCCACATCAAACAACTGCGAATAGCCGTCCCAAGTTTTCAGCTCGTTGGTGATAGGAGCTAGATATCCCGCAGCGACCATATCGGAGATATCCGAGCCATGGGGTGCATTGATGATGTCCGGAGCGTTGCCCGCTCGAAGTTCTGTCAGAAGTTTGGTTAAGAAATCCTTTTCTGGGGCGGGATATTCGACGACTTCGATATGGACATTGTATTTTTTTTCTATCTCCGGAACGACCGTCTTCAGCGCATCGATACGCGCCTGACGATGCTCGGCAATCCGGATGGTTTGGGCGTTGATGGAACCGACCGCTAGCGCCGAGGCCAGGGTAAGCCCGATCGAGATTATTTTTCTAAACATTAATCCTCCTTTTGGTCTGGCGAAGCGGCGTTTTGCCGAGATCGCTTGGTTGTGTACACGTTTGCATTACCCGACCTGTTTAAACATCTGTATATGAGCTGTCAAATGAATTTGAGAGGCGATATGGTGATAGACAGCCAAACCAAAATCATGTACACGTTTGCATTGTATGACTTGTAACAGCAGTTTGCGGCTTGGCGTGATCGGTACAGGGCACATGGCAGCCCATTACGCACGAAGTTGGGTCTCTATGCCGGAGGTCGCCTTTGTCGCCATAACCGACTTGAACGCTGCCTCAAGGCGGAATTTCATCGATATCTGCCGCCAGGCGGGCCGGCCGGAACCGCGAGAATTCGAAGACTTCAAATCGATGCTAGCGTCCTGCCGAGGCGAGCTGGACGCCATTTATGTCTCTACCCCGCACGCCCTGCATGCGGAACACGGAATCGCGGTGATCGAGTCCGGCGTGGATCTGCTGATGGAAAAGCCCATGGTAACTACGGTGGAAGAGGCACAGCGATTAATTTCGGCTCGTGACCAGAGTCGTTCTAATGTCGTGATTGCTTTTCAGGGGGCACTGTCAGCTTTGGTTGTAAATACGCGCCAGCGCGCGCGGTCAGGCGAATTCGGAGAACTTGTGAGCGTGGCCGGCGCAATTTGGGAAAACTGGTCCTCTCGCTATGCCGGGCATTGGAAGCAGCGAATGGATTTGTCAGGAGGCGGTTTTATGTTCGATACCGGCGCCCACATGATGAACACGGTTTGTCTATTGGCGGATGCGGATTGTGAACGCGTGTGTGCGTTTATGAATAACCGCCAGCGCAGCGTTGACCTGGTCTGTGCCGTCGCCGGTCGATTGACCAATGGCGCCCTTATGACGCTAAATGCCGCAGGCGATGGACCACCCGGCTGCAGTTCGCAAATAACTTTCTTTTACACAAAGGCCATCGTTCGTATCGATGCCTGGGGCGCCTGGCGGGAGATCGCGGTTGCTGGAGCGCCGGTCGTTCGTGAAGAAGTGGAGATCATGGACAGTCTGCTAAAGAGTTTTCTTGCGATTCGAGCCGGCGATGCAGAGAACCTCTCAACCCTAGAGGCCGGACTGCGCTTCGCGCGTCTCTGGGACGCTATTAAAGCTTCTGGTGCTCGAGACGGCGAACCGGTAGCTGTATGACCCGGTGCCATGATACGAGATAGGTCAATCGCGTGAAAGACCGAATCACCTCAAAGGAACTGGCCAAGCTCGTCGGTGTGTCATCGGCCACGATTTCGCGAGCATTTTCGACGGATGCGCGCATCAGCGAGAAAACGCGCGCACGCGTACTCGCTATGGCGCAGCAGTATGGGTATCAGCCAAACGCTATCGCTCGCACGCTAAACAATCGGCAATCCCATCTGGTCGCCGTGGTGGTAAACGCTATCGTTAACCAGTGTGAAGCGCAGCAGTTAGAAATGCTCGTACATCAGCTGCAGGCTCGTTCGTTAGTTCCAATTATTTTATGTTGCGGTGATACAACCGAGCGTTTGCAGTTGATGCGTCTCGCATCAACCTACCAAGTTGACCATGCGGTCATCTTCTCCGATCTAGTTCCGCTCAAGGACGCGGTGCAGATATTTAGGACAGCAAGGCTGATTATCGTCTCCGACGAACCGATAGAGGATAGTCGGGTATCATGCGTCCGTTTCGACGGTGCGGAGGCAGCCTCTCAAATTATCGGGAAAGTCGTCAACGATGGTCATAAGCATTTTGCCTATCTGTGCGGAAGGAATTCGAGTTGGATAGACAAGCAGCGCCGGGACTGGTTCAGTACAGCGTTAGGTCAACATGGTCTGACTTTCGAAGCCGAAGCTCACGGTGATTATTCGTATGATTCGGGATTTAAGGAAACTTCTCTTCTCCTGCGCCGAACCAAGGTTGACGCGCTGGTCTGCGGCAATGACGTGATGGCGATTGGCGCGCGCGATGCCGCTGTCCGCCTACTCGGCCGGAAAGTGCCGGAAAACTTGGCCATCGTCGGTCAAGACGGAATCGCCATGGCGGCTTGGGAGTGTCATGACCTAACGACTCTCGCCCTGGATCAGGCGGCCTTTATTGCTGCCATCGTGGAACTAATCGAGCGCCAGGACACCGAAAATGACCCAGCGTCCACAACCGTGATGAAATGCTATGCTCGGTGGGGTTCAACTGCATAAAAGAGGTTGATAGCGAGGAATAGCCGAAAGGCGAATAAGGACCCAGCGTGGTAGGTCCAACCGCGCGAAATATCGACGAAACCTCAATCACCCTGACAAATCGTTTAAGCTCTTTCCGGAGCCTCGCCCTACCAGTCAGGGGTTTTTCAGCAAAATCTTTTGTATAGACGCGACTCCTATTCCCTGTTCTCCGACTTTTTCGGTATTGCCAGTGCGCCAGAACGCCCGAGCGTCGCCAAATGCAGACGTAGAATCCGTTTCAATTCGGCAATGGTCTGAGGAAGAGCAAAGGAACCGTGCGGACCCGGCACAATCAGTTCCGACTGGGCTCCTACCAAGTGTGAACTCCAATAGGCTACCACGCCGTCCGAACTGTTCGGAGTATCGCCCCTGCCGCGATCGCCGACGATGGAGTGGTACGGCCCGCGGATCGGTAACGTGTCAAGCCCGAGAAGGACTGGTGAATGCGGGGAAAGACCGTTGATGCCCGTCGGAATGCGTCTAACACCAGCCGCCCTCTTGATTTGATCGGCAAGGCCTACAGCCCCGGTTAAGAGTGTGCTCGGCAGGCTAATGAGACCGTTGCCAAGCGAACCGATCCAGTTGATGGCCAGAACCGCGCCCCGATGAGGGACGCAAATAAAAACGATCCTTTGCACTCGGGGGTTCGCATCGAAGATCAGTGCCCGTTTAACCACATTATCGGGCGGGAGCTTCGCGTAGAGACGATCCGCATCACCCCGGAAAACGCGATCCCAGAGCACGCGTCTCGTCGTTACGGCCTGCATTTGGGCGACCAATCCGCCCATGCTATGGCTAATGAGAACCATGCCCTTCGTTTTGGGGTAGAGTTGATAGACTCGCGCCAAACTCTCCCGGAGCCTGAGCGCGGACAGGGTAATCGGGTTGCCGGTCGGGTACGCGAAAACCCAGAACTGGTAACGGCCGCGTAGCTCCGGATCGGACTCGATGGCGCTGGCTGTTGGGGCCCACATCTGAGGTACAGACATTAACCCATGGATCAGAATCACCGGGATGCGGTCGGGGTCATACGGTTCGAGCATATAAAGCCCCGTCCGGTTCTCGTAGTTTGCCGGGCGGAACATCGCCATCAATCCCAGGAACAAGCCTGGCTGCGGATAATAGGCAAGCGCTACACCGAAGTTGGCTGCTAGTGCCCGGCGACGTCCTCCGATCCTAACCATCTGGCTCCGCGTGGGGTCATAGAGCGTGAGCGTAACGTCGCGCACCATTTGTCCGGCTCTGGAACTTGCGGGCTTGAAATCGAGATCAGCCGTGACCGTAACCGCCACGCCAACGAGAGGGAGAAAATACTTCCTGGGATCCGCTGGCTTGTAGACACCGATCACCACCCCACCCCAATCGTTAATCCGCACTTCCTGGTGAGCGATCTTTTCATGGACCTGACTGAGGGTACGAAAGAAATCGAAGTAATCTGGATCCCAGGTGCCATCCTTTCGCGAACCAGCCGTAAACCGCAAGCGGTAGACGCCACCCTGGGCAGCAATCGTTTCGGTCCGATTCCAGAGTCGTGCGCCCTCTGCCGAACGAAGCATGGCGGTGAACTGTGCACACGCCTCGTTGTAGATCTCGCGGCTTGTCGATTCCGCGCCACCGATTCTCAGGGTGTTCAGCGCGATATCGGCCGCCCGTAAATAATATCCAGCTCTCGCCTCAAGAGTCAGTCGGCGCGAACTCGCCAGCTTCAAGTCCTGTTCCGCCTCAACCATGGACGATGTCGTCGTTTCGCCTACGGTTGGCTTCGCTAGGAAAGTGGCTAGCGCAACGGTAAGAAGTAAAACTCGCGCAAACGCGAATCCCAAGCACGGTCGATTCAATTTCTGGAAACGGCGTTTTTCCATAGTCGTTTAGATGTAGCAGTTAACGGCCCGGAGCGCCGCGGAAAATCCGAACTGCGGCACTTTTAGCAACCTAACTTTCGGGCAACCGACCGTTCTAAAAGAGGCGTCCCCAGTGGGATATCTTCGCGTTTTCTCTTCCTCATCTGCACCTGAACAACCATTGCGGAAAGTGGATAGCGGATTCGATCGCAGTTTGCTAACTTCGATGCTCCGAGGTAGTTTTCGCTATCGGTTTCTTTCCTGTGTGCTTCATGGTTTCTTCCAGCTACGGCTACGCAGCGGCCCGCGTGCTGGGGCCCTCCTGATTCTTTTTGCGTTTCCTTTCCTACCTTCCGCGATCACGGCTGATCAAATCTCAGCGAAGTCGGTACCGATCCTATACTGGCCTGCGCCGCAAAAATGGAAAATCGCCGAGAGTCTAGTGCTGAAGAACGCCGCTATCCGCTTGGGTGAACGCCCTCTGTGGGAAGAACACGGAGGATTCGTAATCGGCCTCATTCTTTTCGCCGTCATTGCCACCGTTCTCATTTTAATTCTACTCCGCAACCTGTCTCGCCTTCGTCGGACGCGCCGTGAACTGAATGATCGCCTTCGGTTCGAGCGTCTGATCGCGATGTTATCGGCCCGCTTTGTCAATATTCTGCCGGAAAAAGTCGATCACGAGATCGAGACGGGATTGGACGAGGTAGTAGATACGATGAAACTCGATTATTGGGTATTTTTTGAAGTGTCCGCCGATGGCGGCGGCTTGCGCGTTACCCATCAAATGCAGAGGCTGGGTGCGGACGCCGCGCCCCTTTCACTTTCCAAACAGCAGTTGCCTTGGCTTTCCGAACAAATCTCGCAGGGCAACTCTGTCGTTCTTTCGGACCTCGCTGAGAGCCTGCCGGTGGAGGCGCACACTGAGAAAGAGTTCTTTCGAGACTTCGGCGTCAATTCGGCGCTAGCTTTCCCGTTCTTTCAAGCCGCGGGCGCAACTCGAGCAATTTTATACGCGTCAGCGATCCGGCAGCGGAAATGGCCGGATGAGATCATTCATGACTTGCATTCAATCGGCCAAATCTTTGCTTCTGCTCTTGCCCGAAAAGAAGCAGACGAATCGCTACGGGAAAGTGAAGCGACCATTAGCTTAGCGGCCCAATCAGCCGACCTTGGCCTCTGGTCGCGAGACATGCAAACCGGTAAGATCTGGGCGACGGAACGGACGCGAACGCTGTACGATTTCCCGGCCGATGTCGAAGTGACTTTTGCTCAATTTTTGGCTTCACAGCATCCCGACGATCGACCCGCTACTGAAAAAGCGATTGCCGAAGCGGTAGCTGACCGTTGCGACTACAATATTGTCCAACGAGTTGTTCGAGCGGATGGGACAACCGGCTGGATCGCCGCTCGAGGACGGGCTATCTACAGTGCGGCCGGACGACCTCTTAAAATGATGGGGGCTTCCTTTGATATCACGGAGCGACGACAACGTGCACTTGAGACAGAGGGTCATCGCCAGGAACTCGCTCATCTCGGCCGGGTCGCATTGATGGGGGAAATGGCCACTTCTTTAGCGCATGAGTTGAACCAGCCGTTGACCGCAATCGTCACGAATGCAGCCGCCGGTCAGCGGTTTGTTGGTCAGGGCGTTGTCGACGCTCGAGAAATGCACGAACTTTTGCTCGATATCGCTTTGGACGGAGAGCGAGCTGGCAAAATCATTCGCGGGATTCGAGAAATGGTGAGGAAAGGGAACACCGCCCGGCAGCCAGTGGACATGAATCAAGTCGTGAAAGATGTGGTCCGGTTAACTCACTCGGATGCGGTCAGGCATGGTTGTGTCTTGGTTACAGAGCTTGATCCCGAACTCCCCCGGGTCGAGGCAGACGCGGTCCAGCTTCAGCAAGTACTTCTCAATTTGATATTGAATGCCTTCGATGCGATGCAGGAGACACCGGCGAGTCGCCGCCGGGTAGTGCTTTCCACTAGTTCGCTGGCGCCAAATTCTCAGGCTAACGGTGTTGTCCACACGAGAGTGCGCGACTTCGGGACCGGGTTCTCTGAAAAGGCACAGCTACACATCTTCGAGCATTTCTTTTCGACGAAGAAGGATGGCTTGGGCATGGGGCTCGCCATCGCCCGGTCGATTGTGGAATCGTTCGGGGGAGTCTTTGATGCCGCCAATGCAACCGACGGAGGCGCGATCTTTCATTTTACGATGCCTGCTTTACACTGACCAACCAAAATGGATCCCCAGATTGAGGGCATGGTATTCGTTATCGACGATGACGCGTCGGTACGGAGAGCGCTGTCTCGTCTTCTCCGATCGGTGGGGTATCCCTTTGAATGCTTTCCCTCCGCTCGCGCTTTTCTGGCGCGACCTCCAGGCCCGATTCCCTCCTGTGTGGTGCTTGATTATCGAATGCCCGGATTGAACGGATTAGAGCTGCAGAATGCTCTCATCGCCGCCGGCCGCGACGAATCGATTATCTTCATCACTGGCCATGGCGACATACCAACCTGTGCTAACGCGATGAAAGCCGGCGCCATGGACTTCCTCCCTAAGCCTTTTCGGGATGAGGATTTGCTAAACGCCATCGCTCGCTCCCTGCGGGCGGCTCAGCGCCTCTTGCATGAGCATGCTGAGAAAACCAGAATCCAGGCTCTCGTAGACCATCTAACACCGCGAGAACGTGAGGTCTTGGAATTAGTCATTCTCGGGAAACTGAACAAGCAGATCGCCGCCCAACTAGGCGCAAGCGAAAAAACGATTAAAGTGCATCGTGGCCGGGTAATGCAGAAAATGCAGGTATTTTCTGTCGCCGAACTGGTCAGACTCACAGAACTTGTCGCGCCGTAGGCCCTGCGAAGGCGGAAAGAGTTGGAATCCTTGCGGAATCGCCCAAGGATGGGACTAAGGTCTAATACCGCTTACCTAGCCTGTCGGTTACGATGCTCGAGCGTTGCTGGCAGCGACCCGGTTGAGTTTCTTGTACCCGGGTGTCTGGACAAAAAACGGTGGTGGAGTCTTTTTTTGGAATAATGAAAGAAAGTAGCTAGTGCCCGACCGGTCAGAAACCGTCTGTGTAGTCGACGACGACACTTCTGTGTTGAAAGCGATGGGACGTCTCCTGTCCTCGGCCGGACTGCGCGTGATGTCGTTCAATCATCCGCAATTGTTCCTCGAACACGCCAAGGATCACAAGGTTGCGCTGGTGGTTATCGATGTCTGGATGCCGGACCTGAGTGGTTTGGAAGTTCAACGATTACTCCAGACGATCGCGCCGTCGACACCCGTCATCATAATGACCGCACGGGACGATCCCGGGATGGATCGTATCGCTCTTGCCCAAGGCGCTGTCGGTTTTTTTGCCAAGCCGTTTAACGATTCTGCCTTTTTGGAAGTCGTTCTTCAGGCTCTTCCGTTGGAGTGACCTGCGCACTACTCACCCTTCGCATTGGACTTAGGTCCAATACCGACGCCTTCTGCGGGATGATACAGTCCGCTTTGGCTAAGGGACGCGCGGTTCTTGGTACATTACACCCGAGCCAGCGGCCACTCACCAAGGTCCTGGGCGAATGACGAGCATACCGTTTCCTATGAAAACAATTTTCCTTCTGATCGGAGTGGCAATTACTCTGGCAGTGTGTACCGAGGGGCAGGTGCCACCGACAGAGCAGTCAGTCGCCTATCATGCCAACCCTGCGATTGTCCGAAAAGTCCAGATCGCCCTGCGAAGTCGTGGCTATTATCATGGCCTAGTCGATGGGTATCTCGGTGAAGATACCGGGATTGCAATACAAAGGTTCCAAATGGATCACTTCATACGAGTGATACCACTTCTGGATCCATCGCTTCTGATCTCCCTTGGAATAGCGCGCAAGTACTAGGCGCGGACCGAAAAATCTCACGCAAAGCCGCAAAGCCGCAAAGGGAAGAGGTGAAAAGTGACAGGTGAAAGGGTGCCGCTGTAGCCCAGGCGGAGGGGCGTTGCATTCCGGGTGGCAGTTCCGGCGAGTTTCGGCGCCTATAATCGTTAGTCGCCACGACGCTCGGACAGACGCGACGCCCGGGGGCCCACGACGCGTTCAACGCGCTGACGTGCAAGATCTCTAGGTCTTTGACTTACACGACCTCTTGCGGCGGCGGCCCTACAAGGGCCCAGGGCGTCGCATCTATCGGCGCGCTATGGCGAAAACAATTGTCGGCGTCTACACCCATTGGAGCTGCCACCCGCAATGCAACGCCCCTCCGTCTCGGCTTCGCGACGCACTTGGATACCTTTCACCGTGAGATTTTCTGTTCGTTGCTTAAAACTTAAGTCCGACGCTGATCTCAACGCCGTGCACTGACATCTGATACAGAAAATCGTTAGCGCCTTCATCCCGGAAATCGTCATAAAGATAACGGTAACCAACCTCGCTATAAATGTTACGGGTGAGGTCGCACCCTAACGCGGCGTAAGCCTCCACGGCAATGTCGGATCCAATTCCAAACCCACCAACGTCGGTTTCAGCAGTAAGATAGAACGCCTTGGTCAGGTTCAATCGCCCTCGGAAACCGATCAGGGGATCGATCCAATTATCGTAAAAAGAAAAGCTTCGATTCAATTGGCCGGTTAGATAGGTAGAAATCTGATTCTCCAGTCCGGTTTTTAATTGAGTCACTCTGGCTTGAACTTTCGCGTGGATTGCCGCTTCCAGCACAGGTAGCTGGCTTTGGATCCGCTGTTGGACTGCATCTAATATTCTGCCCTTTAGAAACTCACCGACCGGACCGACGGGCAATATTGGGCTGCGATTGTCAAGCGCCGCTAGCTTATCAATGATGTCTGCGCGGATGAGAGTACCCAAATCCGAGACGCGAATAGCGACCCGTTGAGCAAAATCATCCACCAATTGGGTGCTCGCTGCGTCAATTGCCAGGTTGTTGGCTTGTAGACCCACCTGCTGGCCGATGTAGGTATCTCTGAACCCCACTAGCAAGTCCAGCCAGCCGCGTGGTCCATCGATAACCCGGTAGGACCCGAAAAGTTGGCCGCCGAATTGTTGCAAGCCCAGATCTACCTTTGATACCAGACCTGACCTTTCAGGGGTACCAGCTTGCCCATTCAAATAGAGGAGGCCACCAAAGACACCAAATCGCCCTTTTCTGACCTCGCCGTTGAACGCATAAATGACGTTGATATGCCTGAGAATCTGTCCAACATCGACACTGATATTTTGGTTAAAACCGTGAAAACCGGTAATGCCGCTAACGTTAGCCAGCCAACCAGGTCCCCCAACCGTGATTTCCCAAGGTTCCGTCGTTTTGGCTGGCGGCACTAGAACTAGCTTTTCATCTTCTCCGCCTCGAGCTACCCCTCCTGTTCCAACCAAAAAAATGAGGGCAGCCAGTATTGATGCAGAAGACTGGCGTCCTGGGAGGTGCATATATTTCCTTCCGTTTTTCTAAATCCACTCACGCCACCGGTTTCGTGCCCGGCTGATTTCAGGCGTTCAAACAGACGCGCGCGGGCCAGAGTCGCTGCAGCCAAGGCATAGGTATAGCAACCCGGACTAGATATGCCTATAGGACCTTGGTCCAATAGCGAGGTCAGAAGCCGGGTGATACGATCTCCACTTATACGCTTATAGGCGTCTGTTATGTGCGCCCGCCCACACCCAGCACGATGAGAGCGAAGCGGTCGTGAACCGAAAAGAAATCAGTCTATGAACCGAAGAGAAGCAATTATCGCCGGGGTGGTTAGCATTGCTGCCACCCTGCCTACTGTCGTGAATGCGGAGGCATCCGAAAATCCAGAGGTAGAGCCGATTCGCGCTTTGCTAAAGGCGCACGATGAGGCCTTCACTAACCACAACCTCGATGGGGTTATGGCATGCCTGACCGAAAAGGCCGCAATCATGGGAACCGGTCCTGGAGAGATCTGGTCTGGTCCGGATGAGATCAAAGTTGCTTATGAGCACTTCTTCCAGGGTTTCGATCAAGGACAACAAAAGTACGAGTACCAATTCAAAATAGCGGCAGTTGGCTCTGACATGGGTTGGCTGATGACGTCCGGAAACATCACGGGCAAAAAGGCTGAGAAGGAGTTCACCTACCCCATCAACCTATCCCTTACCGTCGCAAAAAACGCGGGCAAATGGCTGATCGCTGCCATGCATTTTTCGACGTTGATCGGCGCGTCCGGAACGGAAGGAACGTAATAAAACGATCGATCCTGTTTTTATGAGCAGCGAACACTCTTCTGAAACAACCGGTCCGGCTGAGGATCAGGAACGGACGAGCGGGAGCTCGTCCCTACCAAACTCATTACTAGGACGCCGCTGGTTTCTCCAAAGCATGGGCAAATGGTCAGGGGCGGCGATTGCGGCGGCGATAGTCGGGGGCGCCTGGCTGGCAGCTCCACAGGCGGCTCAGGCTGGTGCGTGGGTGAATCGACGGGGTGGCGGGGGCGTTGGCGGGTGGATTAACGGCCGGGGAGGCTGGAGTGGAGGTGGGCGCTGGTTGAATGGTGGTGGCGGGGGCGGTGGTGGCTGGATCAATCGCCGGTACTATGGCGGCGGAGGTGCATGGATCAATCGCTGGTAAGTGATGGGGACAATTGCGCACCGCTAGAACCCGATTGGCCCATTCTTTTCCTGGCGTCCGATTCAGCGTCCGGGCACAGCGGCGGCCCTTTTGTCCCCATCGTTAAGAGTCGGGCCGAACTTAGCCGATGGCTTATTGATCCGCCTGCCGGCTTACAATGGCTCCAAGTCGAGGAGTTGCTCGAAGATCAGGATGCTTGGATCCCGGCAACGCAAAGCACATCGAATGTTCCACTGGACGTCGTCATTGCGAGTCCCGGTTCACAGTTTTCTGATTTATACCGATTGGTCGACGTCTTTGCCGTCCGCGATGTTAGGGTGAGTATGCCGGCCTCGCCCGGGTTTCTCAGAGCCCTGAAGGTGGCTGTCGCATTGCGGCTGCCGGTGCGGCTTTTACCGGGGCAACCCTCTCCTGAGGTGCTGATTGAATTGACCGAAGCGGTTAACTTCTATCTCCGTGATCCCATGGTGGAAACACCGGTGGAGTTCTTCCATTCGGTATTAGCTTCGATGTGCGGCTCCGGCGACGGTTCTCTCTGGATGATTCTTGAAGAAGATCCGGATTTATTTCTGCATCGAGGTGCTGAGGGCGGCTTTAAAATACGCGGCGTCTCTCGTCCTCCTTCACCGGATCTCTTGTCGGCGACGTTTGTGGACACCTGGTTCAAACATCTGCTCGAGCAAGATGCCGAGTGCATGACCTGTCCTTGGCAACAGATTTGCCAGGGATACTTCAAGTGGCCCTATCCCACTTATGATTGCGGGGGCGTCAAACAATTGTTTTCCACCATCGAGACTGCCGCGCATGAGATGACGCGAGAACTTGTCGGCCCAGATTTTGCCGATCCAGAAGAAGAGTCTCGAAAGCTTGGATCCAATGCGTCTCCGTCTCCATAGAAAAACGGAAGCATCTGCTGATGAACGGACGAGTCTTTAGCGTAATCCTCCTACCGACGTCAGAGTGCAACGTCGCCTGCGACTACTGCTTTGAGCACAAGGAACCGCATCGACTTTCGCCGGCGTTGCTGCCGCTGTTAACTCGGCGACTGCTTGACCACCTCGAACATGAGAATATCGAAGTTTGCGAGATCTACTGGCAGGGCGGAGAAGCCATGATCATGGGCCCAGAGTGGTTTGCAGAGGCTGGGCATTTGATGGGACGTGCTGCCGCGGAGAGAGGGCGCAAATTCGTTCACTATCTACAAACGAATCTTATTAGCTACTCACCGTCCTGGAATAGGGTAATCCATGGAATGTTTAACGGATCCGTTGGAACGTCGATGGACTATCCCAACGTCCACCGAAAGCTTTTCAAGGGTGGTCCGGAAGCTTACACTAACCTCTGGACTCAGAGGCTGCACGCAGCGCGCGAGGCAGGCATTAAGATCGGGGTCATTGCCGTACTGCATCAAGCCAGTCTGGAAGCCGGCGCAGAGAAGTTCTACCGGTACTTCACGGAAGACATTGGTCTGGATGATTTCCAGGTCAATACACCTTTTGCCGGTGGCCCGGCCAAGGAGGTCGAAGGCGGCTTTCAACTCGATTCCGATGAACTGGCCAGGTTTCTCGGTGAGCTCTTTGATATCTGGATACAGAAAGGTTACGGCGCCCGAGTATCGCTGGGTCCGTTCGATGCGTTGATTGATCACTTCATCGGCCGACCGGCGCGTTTACCCTGCATCTGGAAAGAGAACTGCTCTAATCAGTTTATTTCTGTGGACGCCAGAGGGACCGTTGCTCAGTGCGATTGCTGGGTCACCAGTTATCCGGAATACTTCTTTGGTAACATGTTCCGGGAACCCGACCTTACGCGGATGCTGAAAACCAGCCGAGCCCGAAGAGACTTCGTCGATCGGCCGAAGCATTTGATGGAACACGAAGATTGTCTGGCTTGCCGCTATCTCTCGATCTGCCATGGGGGGTGTCCAGTGCGAACCTACAGCGCGAAGGGGACGCTGCTAGCCAAGGACCCGTATTGCGAGGTCTATAAGGTCGTGTTCGCGCGCGCTGAAGCTCATGGCCAGGAGATCTTGCGACGGCGGAGTGCAAGTATCGGCAAGAGTTTCGCAACCGGGTTAGACGATAGACGAGCCAGCGGTTCACTCACCGTGTAGCGGCGCGGTCAAAACCGGAATCAACCGTCTCTTCCTTCTTCGACAGAAGCGCGCTCGACAATGGCCGCCCCGAGATCCAAACTAACCATGGGTCTTTTATGACTACCGTCCTCGCCATTACCCAGTTCGTGCTCCTTACGTTTGGTACGATCTTCTTGAAGGGCATGGTGAATGCCAATGGAAACATCACCGCGTCACCTTACTTTCAGTTTCTGAATAACAATTGGCCATGGTTTTTTCTGCTTCCCGTTACTTGGATAATTTATTCTCAACTATCGTACCAGGTTAACCGGCGGCCTTTCAGCCCGGCGGCGGCTCGCATCACCGGGATAGTGCTTTCAGGGTTTTGCCTCCTTTACTTTACGAGCGCGATGTTCTTTCCATCTACCTGAACTCAGACGTGCAGCCGCCCGGTTTTTCAACAAAGGCTATCGATGCCGAAATCCCGTTTCCTTGCCTTTCTCATCAAAGAGCTCAAGGACCTCCTGCCGCCAACGGTATTTTTCGCGATCAGCTTCAATCTGATTCTATTGACTACTCAGCTCATTCTCGCTGATTACCTGGTCCATTACTTGAGTTTTCTGGTGGCAACCACCAGCGCACTGGTCGTAGGCAAATCCGTGCTGTTAGCAGATGCCCTGCCCTTCTTCCGCCGGTTCGATACAGCCCCAATGATCCGATCCGTCCTATTCAAGACCATTGTCTATTGGAGTGTCGTTTTTCTGGTGCGATTTCTGGAGAGACTTGTCGAATACTGGTTCGGCGGTGGAACCATCAGTGGGATCCCGGATTACATCGCGAATCATTTTACTTGGCACCGGTTTGCCGCTATCCAGATCTGGATCTTCGTTCTGTTCCTTATTTATACTTCGGTTGCTACTCTGAATGCGCGATTGGGTAAGGGCGAGCTCGTGAAAATCTTCTTCACCAGACCTCCAGGAGCTCCCAAGCAGTCCTGCCCGGCTCCCGCCACCGAGCAAACGCGACCGGATTCGTAGGGCTGCGCACTCGGGTCTGCAACTAGAACCCTTCGCATTCAGTCTGCGGATAGCGGAGCCCTGCAGGAGATCACGAACGACAGATGCCACTAAGGTCCAATAGCGCCGCGTGCTCCGGCGATTATGTTGATCATGCGCACTTGGAGGCGTGAGCCAATATTGCTCCGAAAAAAATGAACGCGAACCCCTCTCTTGTTTTTGGTGGCGCCGCCGCCACGATCTGCGTCGTTGATGACGACCCTTCGATGCTCAAAGCGCTTGAGCGCTTGCTTTTATCGGTTGGCTTGTGCGCGCGGTTCTTTCGCGAGCCCCTAGCTTTTCTAAAGTACGCTACGCTAAATCCTGTGTGGGTTGCACTGATCGATATCTGGATCCCCGGCATGAGCGGTCTCGAGCTCCAAAAAAAGCTCCGCGCCGTTTCTCCAGAGACGCGCGTCATTATCGTTACGGCGGACGACGAGGAATCCGTCCGCAGCGCGGCTATGCGGAATGGCGCGATAGCGTTTTTCGCTAAACCTTTTGAGAACGACATCTTCCTCGACGCCATACAGCGGGCCATGGCATTCGGTGAGCCTGAGGTGCCGCGATTTGGAGCGCCCTTTGCTTCCGCCGTCGCCAACCTCTCCCACCGAGATTGAGGCAGAGCATTAGTGTCCTGTCCCAAAAATAACATGGCTTTCGTCCGGCGGCTGCGTTGCTCGTCGGTTACGTATCGATCCAGATATGCGCCCTCCTCGCGCCCGGCAGCTGCCCATGCGCGTGAACCTAAGAGGTCGTACACCCCTCGGTAGCGGCGACTGTCCCACTAGGTCTGTGGCGGGCTCGACCTAGCCGTAGCCGCGAAGCGATCGGTTCGGCGGACCTCAAGCGCTCAGTCGCCATCACAACGCTCGGATGGCGACTGCGTGTTGAGGTCAGACAAACCTGTCGCTTCGATACGATGATGGATTAGACCATACCTTTGGACCTCATAGACAGTCGCCGCTACCGAGGTGCTCGCCCACCTTCTCTTAGGTTGACGCGCATGGGCAGCCGCCGGACCGTGGGCCCTTTTTGATGCAACAGAAGCCATGTTATTTATGGAACAGGACACTAGTTGGACTAAAGTCCCATAGAGGTGCGCGATCAGACCTGATAGGCTTTGCAGCCAAGGGCATTTAGTCATCGTGCCCGATCATGCGGCGTTGCAATAAAGTGGAAGTATATGCCGGCGGAACGACCTTCGGTCTGAGCCGAGCCCGACCGCTTGTTTACGTCGCATTGTTCTGGGTTGCGTGGTCCGCCGCCGTTTGTGGACACCTTGAAGCCATCACCACACAGAAAAAAGCGGTACTCATCCTCTATGGTGACCGGTTGTCGATCCCGGCTATGAAATCGACCGAGCAGGGTTTGATGGCCGGCCTGTCGCGTGGACGCCTGGAAGACCTGGAAATCTTCTCTGAATACCTCGACCTCTCGCGTTTCCCGGCGGCAGAGTATGGGGGCGATCTCGTGCGTTTTCTGAGGGGAAGGTACGCGACGCGAAAGCCAGACGTCGTGATTGCGGTCGGGAGTTCCGCGCTGGAACTCGCGCTTGCCCACCGAGACGAGCTCTTTCCGGCCGTGCCGATTGTCTTTGCGAATGTGGACCTTCGTGAGATGGAGTCGCCGGAAATGCCACCGAACGTCACCGGGCTCCGGATGGCTTGGGACTATCAGCGGACGGTAGAGCTCGCGTTGAAACTTCAACCTGAAACTCGAGAGATCGTTTGCGTCGGCGGCGCTGGAACTCAGGAGCAACAGTGGAACAATGAAGCGCGCAAGGTTCTGGAGGGTTTTGCGACCCGGGTTCGCACCCGCTGGCTGGATAAGTTGCCGTTTCCAGCCGTGCTGCAGGAAGTCGCTCGATTGCCACTTGATTCGGTCGTGCTGTATGTGCCAATGCGACGAGACGGGGCAGGAAAATCGGTCTCGCCCTTTGCGGTGGCCCGGCAGCTCGCTGAGGCTTCCAGAGTGCCGGTCTATGGTCTTTCTCGATCTGAACTTGACGACGGAATTATTGGCGGAGCCTTGCTGGACTTCTCGGAGGCCGGCCAGGAAACCGCGGCGCTCGCCTTCCGCGTATTGGCTGGGGAGGTGCCGCCGGCGCTCACACCACCAGCCCCGGCAACCAATCCACTGCTGATTAACTGGCATGCGCTCAAAAAATGGCATGTCTCTGAGGACAGAGTTCCTAGGGAGGCTATCGTGCGGTATCGGGGCCCTGGGTTATGGGAGCGGCACCGGCGCCTAATCCTCGTGACGGCGTCGGTCCTTGGTCTGCAGTCAGTGCTCATTGTGTGGTTGATCATTCAGCGATCGAGACGGAAGCGGGTCGAGCGATCGCTTCGTGACAGCGAGGAGCGCATGAGCCTTGCGGCGGAGGCCGCCAACCTGGGAATGTGGCTATGGGATGTGGTTAGCGGTGAGATTTGGATGACCGACAAAGGGCGCGCTTTGGTTGGCATCGGGCCGGAGACTCACCTAGATAAGGTGACACTGATTTCACGCGTGCATCCTGAGGATCGTGCAGTGCGCAACGCGGCCTTGAAGCGCGCGATCGAGACCCGTGGTGAGTATGCGATGGAGTATCGCGTGGTGCTGCCGGATGGCACGCTGCGCTGGATCGGCGCCCGGGGCCATTGCATAAACGTTGGAGACAAGCAACAGACCCGGCTCCTTGGCGTGTCGATGGATGTGACCGCGCAAAAGCGGGGGCAGGACGCGCTACGGGAAAGCGAGGCTCGTTTTCGCGACATGGCCGATACAGCGCCTGTGATGATCTGGATGTCGGGCGCGGACAAGTTATGCACGTTTTTCAACAAGGGTTGGCTCGAATTTACCGGTCGCGCACTAGAGCAGGAGCTTGGCAATGGGTGGGCGGAGGGCGTTCACCGCGAAGATTTCGATCACTCTCTTGAAGTCTATGTTAACTCGTTTGATGCCAGGCAACCGTTCACGATGGAATACCGCTTGCGACGACGTGACGGTGAATATCGCTGGGTTCTGGATAACGGAGCGCCGCGCTTTGCCTCGGATGGCACGTTCCTTGGCTACATCGGTTCTTGTCTTGACATCACCGAGCGCAAACAGTCGCAGGAACGGTTCCGGCTCGCCGTGGAAGCTTCGCCAAACGGCATCGTTCTGGTCAATGAACAGGGTCACATCGTGCTGGCGAACGCCTGCGTCGAGAAACTGTTTGGTTATAGACGTCAGGAGCTCATCGGGCAGGCCGTAGAACTCCTCGTGCCGGAGCGGTTCCGCAGCAAGCACTTGGCTCATCGGGCGGGCTTTCATGCGGCGCCGGCGGCGCGGCCTATGGGTGCCGGCCAGGAGTTGTTCGCCAGGCGGAAAGACGGGACCGAGTTCCCCGTCGAGATCGGAATCAGCCCCATTCAAAGCCCGGAAGGCACGCTGGTTTTGAGCATGATCGTGGACATCACCGAGCGCAAGCAGGCCGAAGCGGAGGCACGGCAGCACCGCGAAGAAGTCGCGCACCTCAGCCGCCTCGCCATTATGGGAGAAATGGCCGGGTCGCTCGCGCACGAGTTGAACCAGCCGCTCGGTGCAATTGTGACCAATGTTGGCGCTGCTCTGCGTTTCCTGGAACGCGATAACCTTAGCCGCGAGAAATTAGCCGAAATCCTTCAGGATATCGCCGCCGATGGCAAGAGAGCGGGTGACGTGATCCGCACGGTTAAGGGAATCGGGCGCAAGGAAGCGGGAGCCCGCCGGCTTCTGCAACTTAACGAAGTGATTGCTGAGGTGCTCAGGCTGGTGCGCTCGGACGCGCTCGCCCACGATTGCACAGTCTTGACCGAGCTTCATCCGGCGCCGCCAAAGGTCGAAGCGAATCCGGTGCAACTTCAGGAGGTGTTTCTCAACCTGATCCTGAACGCCTTTGAAGCCTCGAAAGACGTGCCCAGAGCCCAACGCCGCGTCATTATTCGGACAGAGCCTGACGGCGACAGCTCGGTCCGGGCGAGTGTGCGCGACTTTGGCACCGGGTTGCCGGCAGATCTACCAGAGCGGGTTTTCGATCGATTTTTTTCGACGAAGCGCGAGGGCATGGGTATCGGGTTGTTCATTGCGCGGTCAATCGTTGCCGCGCACGGCGGCACGCTCTTCGCGGAGAATGCGGAGGGGGGT